>PDWI01000285.1_pt1 | contig 160919 bp, 131 predicted proteins | sample 1430891 | NCBI WGS metagenome assembly PDWI01 (sample SAMN01162508, study PRJNA174530) | Oral metagenome, whole genome shotgun sequencing project. | biome: Marine environment; feature: Marine mammal; material: Swab sample of the gingival sulcus; isolation source: swab sample of gingival sulcus... | reverse complement strand
AGGGTATGGCTGTTCGCCATTTAAAGTGGTACGCGAGCTGGGTTTAGAACGTCGTGAGACAGTTCGGTCCCTATCTGCCGTGGGCGTTGGAGAATTGAGGGAAGCTGCTCCTAGTACGAGAGGACCGGGGTGGACGAACCTCTGGTGTTCCGGTTGTGTCGCCAGACGCATTGCCGGGTAGCTATGTTCGGACAGGATAACCGCTGAAAGCATCTAAGCGGGAAGCCTCTCCCAAGATAAGTTCTCCCTGACTCTTTGAGAGTCCTGAAGGGCCGTGGAAGACTACCACGTTGATAGGCTGGGTGTGTAAGCGTTGTGAGGCGTTGAGCTAACCAGTACTAATTGCCCGTGAGGCTTGACCATATAACAGAGTGATTTGCGAAGACAGAAAGTAGGATGTTTGTGGCAGTCACAGTGAACGACTTGAAGAACAAGCAGCTTAATTGCCGTGTTAGAGGGGGGTGTGAAATCATACTTCCCGACCAGTTTGCCTGGCGACCATAGAGTACTGGAACCACCTGAATCCATCCCGAACTCAGTAGTGAAACAGTACATCGCCGATGGTAGTGTGGGGTCTCCCCATGTGAGAGTAGGACATTGCCAGGCTTTAATTAAGAGAAAATGCTCACCCCCAGGGGTGGGCATTTTTTTTTGCCTGAAATATCCTGGCTCGTTTTCCTGTTGCCCGGCTTCTATTGCATGCGGCCAGATAGTAGACTGAAAATTCGATAATTGTTGACAATGGAGCGCTCTATGGCTGCAGCTCTTGGAGGGCGAGCCTGGCTACTGCTTGGGTCTTTTTTTCTCTTACTGAGTCTGGGGTGGTTTTTATCACGTCTTTTTGGTGTTGAGATTGATACGAGCGTAACTGAGCGTGATGCCGTCGCGGCGGGGCCGCCCAATATTCTATTATTGGTCGCCGATGATTTGGGTTATAACGATACCAGTGCTTTTGGTGCTACCGGTATAGAAACGCCCGCACTTGAAGACATCGCGCAGCAGGGTGTCAGCTTTCGACGACACTACGCCCATGCTACCTGTACCCCCAGTCGGGTAGCTCTGCTGACAGGCCGACACGCCGAGCGTTTTGGTTTCCGCCATGATGGGATGGAAATTCCTCTTGAGATTGTGACCCTGCCGGAGGCGTTGCGCTCCAATGGTTACAGTACGCATTTGGTTGGCAAGTGGCACGCGGGCGAAATGCGTGAACAGAGCCTACCGCTGGCGCAGGGCTTCGATAGTTATTTTGGATTTCACAACCAGTGGGCGTTGGCGGCGCAGTTGCCACGGGGAGAATATGCTTACGTAAAACCCACCTATATCAACCCCCTGTTGCGGGAAGGGCATGCCGAGCCAACAAAGCATCAGGGACACTTGACCGATATTCTCGGTGAACGTACGCAGGCCATTATAAAATCCGGCATGCGGGCAGACTCGCCGTGGTTTATTTATCACGGTTTTTTGGCGCCCCACGCGCCTATAGAACCCGCCCAGCGTTATGCGAAGCAGTTTCCCGATACCCCGGAGGGGCGTTACCGCGCTTTGGTGCGACATCTGGATGATACGGTAGCCGGTTTTATGCGGACTCTGGAAGAGACAGGGCAAGCGGATAACACCGTGGTTATTTTTGTCAGCGATAATGGCGGAACCAATCTGGAACGCGATAATAATTACCCTTTTTTTGGCAGAAAAAATGAGACCTATGAAGGCTCTGTTCGCACACCGCTGCTGATGCGACTGCCAAAGCTGCAGGCGGCGGGCGAAGTTATCAACGCCGTTGTGATGAATACGGATATTTATCCCACCGTCATGGCACTGGCTGGAGCACAGGTCACAGACAGGCTCGATGGAAGCAATTTAATGCCTTTGTTACACGGTGGCTCGATAGGGGAGCGGCTGCTGAGCTGGGAGCAGTATCATTGGAACATCAATGCTCTGAGCTATACGGTGCTGGACGAAACTGGACGCTGGCGTTTATCCAGTATGTATGGTCTGACGCCCGCCTTGTATGATTTACAGGGCGATATGCGTGGTAGGACGGATGTAGCGTCTACGCACACGGAGAATACCAATGCGTTACAGATAAAATACCGTGAGCGGCAATGGGCGCTGTCGCAGTTTTATCCACGTGAAGTGAAGCGTGGGGAAAAAACCCTATACACCGGTTGGGATATGCAGCGTACGCCTTTGCATCACGGTTTTTCCCTGGGGTTGGCGTTTAGCAAACAACAGTTGGCGGATGACGCTGGCACGGTGTTGGCGCAGCAAAAAGACCTGTGGACATTGACCTTGGATGCTGGGCGTGAAATACGGCTGAAAATTGGCGATCAGCAGTTGGATGGTGGTTATTTGGATGACCGTGCCTGTCAGGAAATTGTGATTACTGGAAACTATCAGCCAGCCGCTCGGGTTGCAGCTATTGCCGAAGCCTATCGCTTAAAGCTATATGTCAACGGTCAATTGCGCGATATCTTGAAAACCGTACCCAAAAACTACCCGCGTTTAGCCAGGGCGCACCACGCTACGGAGATCTGGCACGGTGGGCGAGCGGTTTTTTCCAACGCATCCGTCAGTACGGCGCGGGAAATCTATTACCCTGAGCGCCTGCCAGAAGAACACCGCGCTTTGTTTGCCGCTTCGTATCAGCGCGATGAGTTGGAATATCCGCGCATGGAGTATCTGTCGCGAAATCTTTGTGGCGAAAATTAATTCGTACACTTCACCAAATATCCGGGTTAATTCCGTTTAGCCTGTTGTGCGCGCTCACGGGCTTTTGCGGCCTTTCGTTCCAGCTCGTTATAGCGCCCCAAATGCACATAAAAACGCCGTAAATCTTCTTGCGTCTTTGGGCTGGAATTGAACAGTAGTTGTAAAAGGGGTTCCTCGCTCAGAGCGGGGCCGGGTTTGCGCAGAACACCAAGTCCGAAACCGTGATTGAACTTAAACGTGCAGTGCTCTTTTTCAAGCTCATTCCAGTAGCGCCAGGCGCCAAAATCTTTTATGCGCGCTTCCACATCGTGGAATAACACGATGCCGTCCGGTTTTACTTTTGGGTACCAGGTTTCAAAGTCTTCTTTCACTGCCTCATAGGTGTGCAGGCCGTCGATATGCACCAGATCTATGCTTTCGTCGTCAAATTGTTTTACCGCTTCGCTAAATAACATGCGCAACAGGTAGCTGACCCCGCGAAAATGCTCGCGGCAATGACTCTGTACCTGAGTAAAAATTTCCTCACCGTAGGCGCCGGTATGATCGTCGCCCTCCCAGCAGTCTACCGCATAGCAGACACCATCAACTCGATGGGCGAGCATGGCTTCGCAAAACACGTAAAATGACATGCCATTGTGTGTGCCCAGCTCCACCACCCGCTCCGGCCTTAGCGCGGCGATCAAGTCGTAGCCAAAGGGAATGTGATCTACCCAGGTGCTAAACACCATTTTTCCGGGTATATATTCAGTAGAAGGTGGCAAATATAGGGATACGTTATTCATGGTTTTCCTCGGCTGCGAAGTCGTCGTACCAGGGGTTTCTGCCTTCGTGGCGAAAACGATTAAAGCGTCTGCGTGCCCCGGCAATAGTGGCGTCTACAAAGGGCAGGCTGTGGCTGCTTAAGGGGCCAAATAAAATGGGTTGGCGAAACACACCCTGATAAGACTCGCCGCGCACCTTTTCGTATTCCTCGCGAAACGTCGCCAGAATATCATCCAGGTCATCCCGTTGCATGGTGGTAACGCCACCGTGATATTGGTGGAAAGAGCCTTCACCGTGCAAAATAATCAGCGGCAGATCCATTTGTCTTGCCATGCCGCGATAAATATCTAAATTAAAGGCTCCCCCGCCAGGTGATTGAAAGCCCTCGTTGGCACCGCCAAAAGCGAGCAGGCGCGACCCCGGTGCAAATAAGCAGTTAGATTCCAGCAAAGGGTGTAGCAGGCCGTGGGGGTTTGCGCCGCTAAAAATGCTGATGTCAAACAGGCGATAACCGTAGTGTTTCCAATCAATCTTTTCCAGTAGTTGTTTTTCTACGGTTTCATCATACTGAGAACTGATATTGTATTTTTGGTCGGTCTCGCCAATATGATAACCGGGCACGGCGATCAGGGCGTTGCCGAATCCATCCAATGCTTTTAGGGCAAGACTCAATACCCGAGGTGACAGCATACGCGCGCCATCTACCATCAAGCAAACATGATCACCTCTTGCCTGCGCCAGACCTTCATTTACCGCATATACCGGAGTTGGTCGGGTCTCCTGCCGCAGTGTGTAATGAAAATTGTCTCCGAGTTGCTTAACGGCTGAGCTTAACAGAATTTGATCAGAGCTGTTTTCCACCACGATCACTTCATATTCTGAGCCATCGACGCCCTGTTGGTAGGCGGGCGTTAAAGAGTACAGGGTGTTCATCGCTTGACGTGCCATGCGATAGACTATGACGATAACCGACAGGCGCGGTTTTTTTGGTTCGGATTTGTTCAAAACGCGATCCGGGTCTATACGGGTTTCGCCGTGCCATTGTTGCTCCGCGGTTTCATCGGGCCATGGGTCTTTGCCATTTTGCGACAAGCGCGCAAAGCGCTGCCTTGCAGTAGCTACTGATTGTTCAAGATGGTGCAGTGCTAATTCGTCAACCTGTCCAAATAAGCAAGGCTCGCGGGTAATACCTTTAAAGCCTTCTGGCCAGAATTGATTTAGCTGCTCATTAAACTGTTGCACGCGCTCGTTGCGTGCAGTACCGGCAGTGGTGCTGACGCCACCGTGAAATTGATGGAAATTACCCTCGCCAAACAAGGTGATAAGGCGGCTGTTGTTGCGTGTTGTCAGTTGCCGGCTCAGGTGCAGGTTTACGCTGCCGCCACCGCTTAGGGTAAAACGCTGGTCAACGCCGCCAATTTCTTTAAACCAGGCCGCGGGGCAAAACAGAGCGTTGCTTTCCATAAGTGAATTGATATAACCGCGCTTATTGCCGTGGCTGAAAACAGCATTTTCAAACAGGCGATAGCCATTTTTTTGCCAGTTGATCTTGCTCAGTAAAGCGCGTTCGGCATCTAATATATCACCGGGCTCTTCTTCACCATTGCCCTTTTCACTTAGAAAATAGCCGGGCACATTGACAATGGTGTCACCCATGGCAAGCGCCTGCAAAGCGCTGCGAATAACCCCGGGACTCAACATACGCGCGCCGTCAATGATTAAGCCGATATACTGGCCGCGACAAAGACTGAGCCCCTCGTTAATGGCGGGAACCGGTGATACGCCGGGCTCGTCGCGCAAAATATAGCTAAAATTATCGCCCAGGGTTTTGATGGCTTCAGGGGATAAGGTGTGCAAAGAGCGGTTCTCTAAAACCAGGACTTCGTAGTCTTCGCTGCGCACGCCGCGTTGATACTCGCTGCATAAACTGTACAGCGTGTTCATTGCTTGAGCAGGCATATCGTAGACAATGACAATCACTGAAAGCGTAGGCAGTTTAGTCATGGCTGCAGACTTTTGGTATGCTTGTTTAACAAATCCAACGGGTTCTGTTCACTCAGTTCATTGCGCAGTTGCACTTCCGAGCGCTGCTGTTTTTTGGCGAGTTGGGCGATGTACTCGTCGAACTGGTGGTAGTGGTCCAGCACCGCAGCGGGTTTGTCGACCAGTATCACCTCGCCATTTTCAATCCATATTGCGCGATCACATAGTTTTTGCACGGTGTCGATAACGTGAGAAACCAGCACCACGGTTTTATCAGAGCGCATACGCTCATTTAATGCCTGGTTAGATTTTCTGCGAAACTCGTAATCGCCAACGCCCAGCATTTCGTCAATTAACAGTACATCGGGCTCAAGCTGTATGCTGATGGAAAAGCCAAGCCTTGCGCGCATGCCGGCGGAATAACTGGAAATGGGTTCGTCGATCATTTGCTCAAGGCCGGAGAATTCGATGACCTTATCCATACGCGCAATGATGTCGTCTTTTGACATGCCTTGCAGCATGGCTGTTTGAATTGCATTTTCACGTCCCGACAGACGATTGTTAAAACCCACTTGATACGCCAGCAGGGAAATGCGATCTGCCCGGCGAATAATATGGCCGCGATCAGGCTCGATAATATGCGCCATCAGTCTAAGCAAAGTCGACTTGCCCGCGCCGTTGCGGCCAATGATGCCAATGGTTTCACCGGGGTAGACCTTAAAGCTGATATCGTTCAGCACTTTGTGCGTGCTTGAGCCGCGCAGTTTGCGTTTGCGTCGATAGTGCAGGGCAACATTGTGGAGTTCGATCAGGGCTTGCTTTTCCATGGCCGATCAATCCAGATAATAAGGTAGTTTGCGGTCATACAGCGTTAATAGGTAGACACTAAGCGCCAACAGCAGCGCGGAGAACAAGCCTATTGTGCCAAGGATCTGCCAGTCTGGCCATTGTCCGTAGAGTAGAATCTGCCGATATTCATGCAGCAGCACCGCCATGGGGTTGAGTTTTAGAATAGCCTGTACTTTTTCCGAACTTTTGCTGATGTCGAAAAACACGCCGCTTAGATAAAACAGCAGCATCATAAAGTTATCCAGCACTTTTTGCAGGTCTGGATAAATGGGAATCATAAAGGACATGAACAAACCCGCGCCCACCGTAAACACAGCCTGCATGAGCATCACCAGTGGTAAGGCCAGCCATACCTCACTGATGCCAGCGATAATTATCATGAACGGTAAAAACACCGCCAGCACCATGGCAAAACGCAGGGTGCAGCAAGCCATATCAATCAGAGGAAAAACGACTTTGGGTAGGTAAATCTGGTTTATCAGGCTGGCGTTGTTCACAATGGATCTGGCAGACATGCTGATGCTGGTAGAGAACCATTTGAAGTAGACCAGGCCGCACAGCAGGAAGCCGACAAATTCGATGCCGTCGCCGCGTTTCATCACCAAGCCGAAGATGATGTAGAAGGCGCTTAGGTAGATGAGGGGCTCAAGCAGCCACCACAGGGAACCGAGGTAGTAGGTGGCGGAGTCGGCCTTTAAAAACATATAGGCACGATGCCAGATTAGTGATGCGTAATGGCGTTTGTTCACAGCGTGAAAGCCTGTAAGCTGTCGGCAAAAAGCGATTATCGCACATAACTGTTGTATAACGGCGCTACAAGCACAAGGTTTTACGTCGAATTTTTCAAACTATAAGGTTGTCAATAATGAATAGCAATAAGTTAAAGGGACGGCACTACGCGGAGTGGTCCAGCGACGAGGACGCAGCCAGGCTTGAGCGTATCGAAGCGGAACTGCGCCGTGGCATCGAAGCGCTGGAGACCGTGGGCAGTGCGGTTACCATTTTTGGCTCTGCCCGTTGCAGAGAGGGCGATTGGGAATACAGCTCGGCGCAGCGTTTGGCGCGGCGTTTATCGGAGGCAGGTGTCGCCATTATCACTGGCGGCGGCCCCGGGGTGATGGAGGCGGGCAATCGCGGCGCAGCCAACAACCAGGGTGTATCGGTGGGGCTCAACATCGAACTGCCCCGGGAGCAACACTCCAACCCCTACTTGAGTATTAACCTCAATTTCCACTACTTCTTTACCCGCAAATACCTGTTGGTGGACTACGCTTTCGGTTTTGCCGTCTATCCCGGCGGCTTTGGTACGCTGGACGAGCTGTGCGAAATACTGGTGCTGATGCAAACGGGCAAGCTCAGAAGAATGCCCGTGGTGTTGATAGGTAAAAGCTATTGGCAGGGTTTCTACGACTGGCTGGTTACACAAACAGCCGCGAATCACTACATCAGCGCAGCAGATCTGGAGCTTGCGCGCATTGTCGATAGCGAAGACGAGGCGGTGGAAATACTGCTTGCGGCGCAGGGTTTGCGGGACAGCTGAGGCGGGCAGTGCTCCGCTTTAAGCAGCGCGCACTCAATGCCCTGTTAGCGCCGCATTATGCCCTCAATGTGCGTAGTGCATCACCGCCTCTTACCGGATTTTGCCGCTTGAAACGCATGGGCAAAGGCATTGTTGAGGGCCGGCTTTTCCGCTCTGGGTTTGCGTGCAGGGCGTACATCGTGCCTGCCCTGATTGCGGGGCTGGTCCTGATCGGCAGCGTTGTCAGTGAGGCGCATGGAGAGGCCGACGCGCTTGCGGGGGATGTCCACGCTCATCACTTTTACTTTGACGATATCACCTGCTTTTACCACCGTGTGAGGGTCTTTCACGAATTTATCTGACAGAGCCGAGATATGTACCAGACCGTCCTGGTGTACGCCAATGTCCACAAATGCACCGAAGTTGGTCACGTTGGTGACGGTACCTTCCAGCACCATGTCCAGTTCCAGGTCTTTTAGCGTCTCCACACCTTCGCGCAGCTTTGCCACCTGGAATTCCGGGCGCGGGTCACGGCCGGGTTTTTCCAGTTCCAATAAAATGTCTTTTACCGTGAGCAGGCCGAATTGCTCGCTGGTGTAATCCTCGGGGCGCAATTTGCGGATGAAGGCGCTGTCGGCTATCAGCGAGGCCAGTTCGCGGTGGCTGCGTTGGGCGATGTTCTCTACCACGGCGTAGCTTTCCGGGTGAACCGCTGAGGCATCCAGCGGGTTGCTGCCGTTTTGAATACGCAAAAAGCCCGCCGCCTGTTCAAAGGTTTTGGGGCCAAAGCGGGCGACCTTGAGCAGGGCCTTGCGGTCGGCAAAAGCACCTTCGCTTTCGCGTTGGGCGACGATGTTGCCCGCGATAGTGCTGTTCAGACCGGATACGCGCGCGAGCAGCGGTGCAGATGCGGTATTAACATCCACGCCGACTGCGTTTACACAGTCCTCCACTACCGTGTCGAGCTGGCGTGCGAGTTGGCTTTGGTTGACGTCGTGCTGGTATTGGCCCACACCGATGGATTTGGGTTCAATTTTTACCAGCTCTGCCAAGGGGTCCTGCAGACGCCGGGCAATGGAGATTGCGCCGCGGATGGTCACATCAAGGTCTGGAAATTCCTGTGCAGCAAAGGCCGAGGCGGAATAAATCGACGCGCCTGCTTCGTTTACCATCACTTTAGCGGTGTTGAGTTCTGGGTGGTTCGCCAGCATATCTCCCACGAAGCGATCAGTTTCTCGGCTGGCGGTGCCGTTGCCAATGGCGATAAGATCAACGCCGTGTTTTTTGATCATGTGCAATAGCGTGGCCTCGGCTTCCTGCACCCGCTTTTGCGGTGGGTTGGGGAAAATCGCGCCGTGATCCAATACCTTACCGGTGGCATCGACCACCGCCACTTTGACGCCAGTGCGAAGGCCGGGGTCCAGCCCCATGGTTACGCGCTGACCTGCGGGGGCGGCGAGTAGCAGGTCTTTCAAGTTACGGGCAAAGACATTAATCGCTTCGCTTTCAGCGCGTTCGCGCAACTCACCCAGCAAATCGGTTTGCAGTTGCGACAGCAGTTTAACTCGCCACGTCCAGCGCACGGTGTCGCGCAGCCAGCGGTTGGCGGGTGCGGCGTCCGCTTCACCAATGCCGGCAAAATCGGCAATCATGTTTTCGCAGGGGTGGGTGTCCGACGGTTTTTCTTCCGCATGCATCAACAGCGCCAGGGTCAGCAACCCCTCATTGCGACCGCGAAACATCGCCAGGGCGCGGTGTGACGGGGTTTTTTGCAGCGGCTCGTTGTGTTCAAAATAGTCTGAAAACTTTGCGCCTTCGTTCTCTTTGCCCGGCACCACGCGAGCGGCGAGCAGGGCGTTGTCGCGCAGGTAGTCGCGCAATTTGCTGATAAGATCAGCCTGTTCGGCAAAATGCTCCATCAGAATTTGTCGCGCGCCATCGAGCGCGGCTTTGCTGTTGTCGATGCCAGCATCGGGGTTGAGAAAATCCGCCGCGAGCTGCTCCGGGTTTTGAGCGGGATTTTCCAGCAGACCCACCGCCAGTGGCTCAAGCCCTGCTTCCCGGGCAATTTGTGCCTTGGTGCGGCGTTTGGGTTTGTAGGGCAGGTATAAATCCTCAAGGCGCGCGCGAGTCTCGGCGGCGAGAATGTCGGCCTTGAGTTGGTCGGTCATTTTGCCCTGTTCGTCGATGCTGGCCAAAATGGTTTCACGCCGTGCCTCTAAATCGCGCAGATACCCCAGCCTCTCTTCAATTGTGCGCATCTGGGTGTCATCCAAAGCGCCGGTCACTTCCTTGCGGTAGCGCGCGATAAACGGCACGGTCGCGCCCTCGTCCAGCAGCGCTACTGCGGCGTTGATTTGAGATTCCTTTACCGCCAGTTCGTCGGCGATACGCTGGGTAATGCTTGCAGTCATGAATAAACCCGATACAACAGAACAAAGGGCGCGATTATGCGCTACCGGTGGTGATTTTTCGATAGCTAATTGCGTTTTTGTGTTGGGGGCGCCGATCTTGACGGGCTGGTCACCAGGTCAAAAAGAACCGTGGTGAGTCATTTTTCCAAGCGATTGACGAACAGTAATGAATCTGTTCGTCAACAGGTTCTGTTGCTTGTCTGTGGCAAGCTGTCAGCTTTGGAAATTACGTACCGCTTCCAGCAAGTGGCGACAGGTCACCTGACCGATCAATTTGCCGTGTTCTACCACAGGACGTCGGCGTTTGTTGATGCGCAGCATGTCTTGGGCTACATCAACAATGTCCTCGTTGGGGTTGGCGACGATAAGGTTGTCACCGGTCATATGTTCTTCAACCGATCCTGCAGCCCTTTGACTGTAGGTTGCGTCCAGTACAGCTTTTAAGCAGTCCATTTCGGACAGCACGCCGATTAGATTGTCACGGTCATCGACAACGCACAATCCGGAAATTTTGTGTTCAATAATAACCTGCATGGCCTTTTCGATACTTGCATCGGCTTTGATCGTGATAGGCTTACTGACCATGTAGTCGCGTAAGCTGGTAGAGTGTTTTAGCATGGGGATGTCCTTATTGTGGGCTTGTCAGACTACTGTATTACTGACGCCCCACTGTTGTCGAGCAAAATTAGCGCCGAGGTGAATATGAAAAACTTGTATATTATGCGTCACGCAAAATCCGATAGGCGGCATTTCGCTGGGCCAGACCACGAACGTCCGCTGAATCGGCGCGGCAAACGCGCCGCACCGCGTATGGGTGTCGAGCTGGAGGGGCGTCTGGCGGAGCCGGAGGTCGTCTGGTTGAGCACCGCCGAGCGGGTGCGGCAAACCTTTGCCCTGTTGAGCGAGGGCTGGCCTGGGCTTGCGTCTTTGCCCATACATCGCGATGAGTCCCTGTACACGTTTGATAGGGACGAAGTGCTAACGTGGCTTCGTCAGCAGGATGATGCGGTGGCAACCGCCTTGCTGATCGGCCATAACCCCGCGCTCACAGATTTGGTTAATTTGCTGGCGGGTTACACGGCGCTTGACAATCTGCCCACTGCCGGTTTTGTGCATTTTTCTCTGAATGTAGCGCATTGGGGTGATTTGGAATACGGTTGCGGCGAGATTGAAACTGCGATTTTACCGCGGCAATTGAAGTGACCGTCCAGGGGGCGCAGATGAAACCCATTACGCTGTTTTTGCTGGTATCACTTGGCCTTGTGCTGAGTGCCTGCTCTGCTTGGCAAAAAAACTCCGGGATCAGTTGCTCAAAGCCGCGTCCTCAGGTTTGTACGATGCGCTATGCTCCGGTATGTGCTCGTCTGAACGATGGCAGCGTGGCGACCTATTCCTCAGCCTGCAAGGCCTGTGCAGATGTGGCGGTGAGTGGTTATGTGCCCGGCGGGCCTTGCGATACAGTTCCGGGCGGTGCTTGAGCGGGCAGAGGCGCTGAGGTAAAGTGATCGTTTGTACTCTACCAATAAGAAGGCCGCCCATGTCCCTTACCAACCGAATTCTTCTTGCCATGCTGCTGGGCATTGTGCTCGGCTCAGTGCTCAATATGGCAGGCGGCGTGATTGCCTCTGTGGATACCCTGAAAACGCTGGTTGATGACTATCTGTTAGGTGGTGTTATCGATGTGGTGGGGCGCGTGTTTGTGGCTTCACTGAAATTATTGGTGGTACCGCTGGTATTGGTGTCGTTGATTTGCGGTGCAAGCTCCCTGGGCGACAGTGCGCGTATTGGTCCTATCGCGGGCAAGACCCTGTTGTTATATCTTGCTACCACCGCGATTGCGGTGACCCTGGCGTTGTTTGCGGCGGTGCTTATCGCGCCGGGCGAGGGTATCAGCATGGTCGGCGAAGCCGCATTTAAGGCCGGCGAGGCGCCGCCCCTGGTGGAGGTGCTGGTCAACATTTTTCCCACCAACCCGGTGGCGGCGATGGCACAGGGCAATATGTTGCAGATCATTGTGTTCGCCTTGTTGCTGGGCTACGCTATTTCCCACGCGGGTGAGGAGGGGCAGCGCGTCGCAGCATTTTTCCGCGATTTTGAAGCGGTCATCATGAAAATGGTGACTATCCTTATGAATATGGCGCCCTACGGGGTTTTCGCGTTGTTAACCCAATTGTTTGCCCGCCTGGGTTTTGGCGCCATTGCCGATTTAGGCGCGTACTTCCTTACGGTTCTGGCGGTGTTGTTACTGCACGGCCTGGTAACCTACAGCGTGCTGCTGAAAACCCTGAGCGGGTTATCGCCGATTATGTTATTGCATAAAATGCGTTCGGTGTGGGCGTTTGCGTTCAGTACCGCATCATCCGGTGCGACGCTGCCCATTACCTTGCGCACGGTGGAGAAAAAGCTGGGCGTGAATAATTCCGTAGCGGGCTTTACCGTGCCACTTGGCGCCACGATCAATATGGACGGCACAGCCATTATGCAGGGTGTCGCCACGGTATTTATCGCCCAGGTTTACGGGGTTGATTTATCCCTGAGTGCGTTTATTACTGTTATTCTTACTGCGACACTGGCGTCTGTTGGTACGGCGGGCGTACCTGGCGTCGGCCTGGTTACACTGGCCTTGGTGCTAGAGCAGGCGGGCTTGCCGGTGGAAGGTATCGCGCTGATCATTGGAGTAGATCGACTGTTGGATATGGTACGTACCATGGTGAATGTGACTGGCGATGCCACTGTCTCGGTAATTGTGGGAGTCAGTGAAGACAATATCGATCGTGATATATACAACGACCCGATGGCTGATCACAACGCCTCGGCAGATCACTAGGAAACCATATGACTATTCATTGTGCTATCGTGCCGGTAACGGTATACCAGCAGAATTGTTCCATTATTAAGTGTGATGCGACTGGGCGCGCAGCGATTGTCGACCCCGGTGGCGACATTGACCGCGTTCTGGCGCAGGTGGAAAAAATGTCTGCCACGGTGGAAAAAATCCTGCTTACCCACGCGCATATGGACCATTGCGCCGGTGCGGGTGTGTTGCGCGAGCAATTGGGTGTGCCTATCGAAGGCCCGCACAAGGAAGATGTATTCTGGTTAGAGAAACTGCCGCAGTGGTGTGAAATGGTGGGCTTTCCCCGAGCTGAACCCTTTACACCCGACCGCTGGCTGGATGACGGCGACGAAGTTACAGTGGGTGAACAAACCCTTCAGGTCTTGTTTTGTCCGGGGCACACGCCGGGACATGTGGTGTTTTACTATCCCGAGCAACAAGTGGCGTGGGTGGGAGATGTTTTATTTCAGGGTTCTATTGGCCGCACGGATTTCCCCCGGGGCGACTACGACACTTTGATTAACAGTATTCGCCAAAAACTGTTTCCCTTAGGCGATGATGTGACCTTTATTCCCGGTCACGGTCCCACCTCTACCTTTGGCCACGAGCGCCAAACCAACCCGTTTGTGGCGGACAGCCGTTATGGATAAGGCCGAGCGTGAGGAAAAAATAAAACAGGAATACCTGAGCCAAACCGCGCGCATTCCCTGGCGTGAGTTGCAGAGCTATTTTGCCGCAGGTAAAGTCATTTACGTTGCGCCCGAGCTTGATTTGGTCAATGTCGCCGTACAGCTGGGCATGGACAATCTCGCCCAGTTTGAACAGTGGACCAAAGCTGAGCAGGTTCACCCCGTTACCGACGCACAAGCTGGCGTTTGGCATGAGGCCGACTTAACTCTCTGGGCGGTCGTCGCTGCACCCTGGGTGTTGGTGCAGCTGCGGGATGAGTTTGCTAAGTAGACGCCGTTTTAGCCCGGATATTCCACCAGTACGGCGGCTAAGCGGATATTTTCGGGAAAGTGTTCACGATAGCCCCGCAGGGGTGAGGCGCATGGACGCGCCGAATAAAAATGACTTCGAATCTTGCCCAAAATCATTCAAACCGTAGCCACCGCTACGCTTTTCATGATGTTTGAACAACCTTCTTTGTCCTTTTGTCCGAAAATTCCATTTACTGGTGAAATATCCGGGTTAGTGCGAATTGAGCTTGTCTTCGAACTCTTGCATGTACTCGCAGGCTTTTTTGAGGTCGGTAGTGGCGTATTGACCGATATACGTGGTGAGGGGCATATAAGCTTCGTTTTCAGTTTTGGAGATTTTGCCTGCGGCGGTTAGCGCCTGTTGTTTTTGAATAGCTTTCCCATAGCGCTGCCACAGACTATTGCTATCGCAGTTCGGTTCCTCTGCTGCCGGCTTGAGATTGACCGCCGCAGGTGTCTTGTTGTCGACGGCGTATTTGCTCAGTAAGCCTCGGTAGCCCTTGCAAATATCGGGGTTAATAGGGGTTTTGTCGGAGAGCTGTGGGTTGTTGTCGTATTCTTTGCCCAATGCAATACCCAGTTCTGCGGATTCTTCAGCCATTGAGGTGCGCGTCTGTTCCAGCTCGGCGTTGACGCTCCCTGTTTTTTCCATTTGAGACAGCATTTCGCGGTTATAAATCTGCATCAAATTATTAAATTTCACCAACAATTTCTGGGCGTCACCATAGTTGCAGTCCTCGGCGAAGCTGGTAGTTGAGGTTAGAAATAAAATAATAGCTAAAAAATTTTTCATATTGTTTTCCTGTTTGGAATTAAAGCTAAGCGCAAAAGATTAAGCGCTTTGGGCGCAAACAAAAAGAGAAATAATGCACTTGATCATATGATGATAAATGGCGGCCTTTTATCATCTGGTTGGAGCGTGAGTCTTTAAGGTAATGCCAGCTACCCCGGCAGTGCCAGTAACAGAACCGCTAAGCCGACAAGGCAAGTCCCACGACTTCTCGCAAAGTCTTGTCGCCATCAGCTATTGCATTTAGTTCAGCGGTTAAGCGCTTACACAATTCGTCGGGAGATTTTTCCATTAATTCCACCCGCGCCAGCCATTCTTTTGGATGGGCCTTGAGCGCTTCTGCAATGTGGTGGGCTTCGGCATCTGAATCACAGCGCGCTATTTGCTCGTATAATGCCATCAAGGTTTTATCGTGTTCAAGTTGCGGAGTTTTTGTGCGCGGGGTGGGTTTGTACAGTTGCAGAGCTTCGCGATCGGCCACGCCGCCGTAGACCGAGGGAATGTTTGAGCCAACGGCAAGATCGTAAGTGCCCCAGCTTGGGTCAAATAAAATGCGGCCTTCCAGGTTTGTGACGGTGCAATTACTGAAGCTTAACACCAGGTTTCGATGATCCTGGCGCAGGACATTTTCTAGTTTTCCGTGCACCGTGATGCCAGAAAGATATTCAAGTGTTGCGTAGGCGCCGATAGCGATATCGTGGGCTTTCAGTTCATCGATGGTGTATTCTGACAGACAGCGGCTAAAGTCCTTAATTTGGCCGATAGGCGAACCAAAACCTGCTGCGTGATAAGCAACGCCGTGACCAATGATTTCTTTGTCGCGGTAAGCCAGTTGAGTTGGGCCTTCGGTGCGTAAATATACGGCACTGCCCACCGCATCACAGAGTATTTCACAAAACTTTCCACTTACCTGCAAGCCGGTGTCGTATACTGCTGTGCAGATGCTTTCCGCCTCTATTGCGATTTGTAGTGACTGCGCACCGCCGTGCATAAAACACATGGAAGCGGCAAATTCCTCCAGCACCTGGCTTAAATGTTTACAGCTTTTAGTGACAAACAATTGCGGCTGTTCACGGGTAATGTCGTAAGGCATACGCACGGCGTTGACGGTGAGCGGGATTTTTTTCACCCTTTGATCGTCCAGGCAATGCCTGCTTTCACCCAATGACGAGAGCAGGCCGGCGCCAAAAATACGATAGTTCGTCACATCGCCAACCAGGCCATATTCCACGGTCCACCAGTGCAAACGGGTGAGTAAACTGGCTTCAGATGGCGCTGTATCTGATTCAGAAAGGCGCACTAATTCCCGCTCGGCGGCTTCAATATCTTCCGCACTGGAATTTGGACATTCTTTTAATATCGACAGTTTGCGAATCGCTTCATACAATTCTAAATCTTCGCGGTTGGCGATAGCCTTCATCCCGATTTCACCAAAACGCTGCAGAAACTCGGCGTAGTCAATATCCACGATAAAGGGAGCGTGCCCGGCAGATTCGTGCACAATATCCGGTGCGGGGGTGTAGAAAATATGTTCTACACTGCGCATACTCAGAGCGATAACCAGCACTTTAAGTGCTTGAAACTCCATAAAGATGGCAGGTGGAATAAAGCCGTCAACCACCACGGCCCGCCAACCCAGCTGGGCGAGGCAGTCGTTCATTTCTTCGATGGAGGGAATATGCTCTAAGGAAATGCCCGTGCGTGCCAGGCCTTCGAGGTATACAGGGTGAGCTGAGCTTGCCAGCTGTTGTGTTAAGTGGTACATGATAAAGCGCCACACTGCCTGATCGCGTGGTGTGTAGTCGCCGTAGTCTTGTATTTTGACAAAGGGGCGCAGGTGCAGTGGCAGGCTCTGGAGAATGGCTTGCTGATTCATGATGCGACACCCGCTGCGTTATGAGTTATGGCATCATTGTGGCTGAATTCCCGAGGTATGGCAAATAGTTGTAAGTGAAACTATTTGGCGCTATCCAGCCCCACGAAAGTACCGCCGTTGCGCCACGCCAGCTCGCGCATCAGAGCGGCGAAGCGCACGCCGGTGCTGCGCGCGTTGCCACTACTGGAGGAAAACTGCACGGGGAAGCCCACGGCGTGAATGCGCACCCTGGATTCGCCCTTTGAGTTTTTCGGGTTCAATCGATCAACGGAGCGCACCACTTGGGCGATGGAGTTTCCGGAAAATTCATCGCCAAACACGTACAGACTGATTTTTTTGTCGGTGTCGTAAAACGTGCTGATCGCCTCGGCAATTCCTTCGACGGGGCTTGAATTGCTGAATACTTTCCAGGAGCGAAGCTGTTGTAAAATAATCCGGCGCATGGCGGAGGTGTCGGGAATCCAGCGCCCCCGATATTGGCGAAACAGGTATTGCCCCATGTCGTTAATGACTTGAATGCCTTTTACTTTGGGGTAAATGTTGAGTGTGGACTCAAATTCGCGCAGCATCCGCGGCCATGCGTTGGAGTACATGCTGCCCGAGGTGTCGATAATAAACACCAGGTACTCACTATCAACGGGAATGCCGCCAATTAAACTGTTTTGGTTTTGTTGTTGAACTTGTAAGCGGCGCATTTCCGCACTGAGACGTTGCCGCGCCTGCTCTAATTGTCCGGCGATGGCGCGCTGGCTTTTATCGTCGATGTTGTGTTCTTGTGCGGTGGCTTGTGCCGCTGCCAGTGCTCGCTCAACAGCGTGCAACTCGGCGCTGGCTTGATCTGTGCGCGACTGCCACGCGTCCACCTGATCCTGCAATTCGCTGTTGTCATTTTGCAGTGTCAGCAAGGTAGCGCGCAGGGTGGCAAACTCCTGTTCCAGGGCGGCGGTTTGCTGACCGAGTAAATTGGGCTCGACAGTTTTGGTGATGATCAATAATAGAATTACCGCGCCAAAGCCGCAGCAGATGACGTCCAAAAAAGACAGGCCAAAAACGTCTACATCACTGCGCCGTCTCATCAGGGCCAGTCCTTTGCGGGGCTGATAAATGCACCGTGAGTCGTTTGTGCCAGGCCCCAAAAGGCAGCGGCGGCCATGGGGTCGCCTTCCATGGGTGCCAATATCACATTGACGGCAATACCCGCAGGCAGCGCTTTTCGCGCATTGCGAAACAGTTTCAAGCGCGTCTGCGGGCTTACCGTATTGCCCCTTGGTTTGGATTTTCCCTGTGTGGGCAGGCCGTCGGTGATTAAAAACAGGGTGTCCGGTTGTGGTGACAGCCTGGCGATGGCGGAGAAGGCATTGATTAAACTGGTGCCGCCGCTGGGGGTGAGTGATTCCAATTCTTTGCTAATGGCATCGTGGCTGCTGCGGTTATTGGCTTTTAGCCATGTGCCGTTTTGTTGTTGTAAAACACTGGCTGCGCTGGTGTTAAACGTGTACAGCTGAAACTGTGATTGCTCCGGTAATTGTGCCAGCAGCCAATGGGCTGTTTGCAGCGCGCGCTGCCATTTTTGCGCAGCGCGCTGTTTGCCTGGGGCCATGTTGCGCAAACGAATAATATTGACCAGCTTGTCAGAGAGCATGCTGGCGGAGCTGTCCAATAAGATTACCACCCGTTTGCCGTTTAAAGTTAAGCCGGTGAGGTACTGGCGTCGACCGTCGCCGCTAAAATCGCGCACGTTTTCACCTTGCGCAGCGGCAGTTTTTCGCAGTGCGCTCACCTGTTGTTCAAGTGCTAACAATTCGCTTTTTAATTGCGCGATACGTGCCGCTGCATCGCTTTGTTTGTGTTTTTCACTGGCGCTTTTGGCCTTCAGTTGTGCCAGTGCCGCGGCGAGTTCCTTGCGTTTTTTCTGTGCCGCTTGCCAGGTTTGCTGCAAAGCGGGCAGAGCCTTGTTTAAGGTGTCATTGGTTTTTTGGGCGTCTTCAACATCTTTTTGTAGCAGTGCGACCTGTTGTAAAAGGTTGGCGCTATCGCTATCCACTGCATCTTTGACCTGGTGGTCAATAATTAAAAACACCAGCACCACGGCACCAAAGCCACAGGACATAATATCCAGAAAGCTCAAGTTAAAGGTGGAAAACGGGCGTTTTTTTCTAGCCATATCAGTTGACTTTTATCAGCGTGAACTGTTGCTGCGCGCCCGCATCAAGCCTGTCGCCAATGCTTAAAGGCGCGTTGCCATCGGCTGGCCTGCCGTTGACCTGTGGCAGTTTATCGCCTCGTAAAAACCATTGTTCCTGTGTGTTGACAAGTGACCAGGGGGCGCTGAATCGACGGCTTAGTTGTGCCAGTGGCCATGCTTCATCACCTCGCAAAGCATGGGTGGGGTTTTGCCCGAGGGCAGACTTTTCGGGTTTAGAAGCCGCAGGCTCATCGAGCACACTGCGCGGCCAGCTCCTTTGAAATTGCAGGTATTCACCGTCGTTGACCGCCTCATTTTGCGCGAGCATGGCGCGGGCGATGGCATCTTCTTCGCATACCAAAGTATTTGGCAGCGCGTTAAAAATACCGGGCACAACAGCTGTGATGGGCTCTATCAATACGCGCTGTTCACCGGCGTCTGCGGCGTATTGAATGTCGGCGAAAATATCGGTGCAGGCTTCTGCGAGAGAGTCCGCATGAATACCTGCGCGATGGCCTTCAATATTGAGTACCGCTTCACCCTGTTCGACCAGCGTCAATAATAACTGCGGTAATTGGTTGTGCAGGCTTTGTTCGGCGCTGGCGGTGCGCAGAGGATCAAAACGTGTCTGGCTGACAAAATCCCGCGCGATGCGCCGCGCCAGCGCATCTTGCAGAGCCAATAAGCCGCAGCCGGGTAAGAGTTTTTCTGCACCCGCGTGTACGCGACCTTCGCGATAAGACAGCGGCACCAATAAGGCCTGATGCCATTGTAATTCCAGATGCCAGTCGGCGCGCTGCGTGGTGCTGGCGAGGGCGGCGCTGCGGTGGATGATGGCGTTCGCGGAAAATGGGCAGCTCTCGACAATACCTAACAACAGGGCGATTTGCTCGCGGGTCATATTGGCGGGCAGGGTGAGCGCCAGTTCGTTAAAGGCTCGGCCTGATTGGGTGAAAATGTCCAATAGTTGGGCGTGGGCGAGGTCGGCGTGGTGGCGTGCGTTGCCAGCCTGACTTTTGTTGCTGTTGGTATCAAGTGATTGCCAATAGCGGCTCAAGGTGGTGTGAGGGTGTCGACGGGCGCGTTCGCTGGCGGCTGTGCCAAATAAATACTGCGCGCCATCCCAGTTGGCAATGCCCGGTTCGCTCAACACGCGGCTGGTGCCCTGCCAAAGCTGCAATTGGCTATCGAGAATATCCAAAACAAACTGACTCATAGCAGCGCTCCGAGATGGCGCAACAGGTTTTTATCCGCATAGCGCTGGCAATTCAGCGACAGCCGCTCCTGAGAAAGTTGTAACTGGTGCAGGCAGAGCATCAAGACAATGCTGAGTACCAAGGCCACAAAGGTGCTGTTAAACGCCACACCCAGGCTTACGGTTACGCCAGTGATGTCACCTTCAACGGCTTTATACGCCTGTGCAAGTGCATCGCCAATACCGCGCACGGTGCCGATAAAACCAATTGAAGGAATTGCCCAGGCGATGTAGCGCACCATGGATAATTCGCTGTCTAAGCGGTCGGATTCCAACTCGCATTGTTCGCGCACGGTGTCCGCCACAGCGGGGATGTCACTGGTCAGGGCGAAGCGCTGCAATGCGCTGGCAAGCGTGCGAGGCAACAGTCTTTCCTGTTCCTGCTCTGGAAGTGCTTCCAGGGCACGGCTCAAACCGCGTGCATCCTGCGGTAACAGGGTCGTACCGGGGCTGATATCCAGCAAATTGCGACTGAGCAGGTTCTGTTCTTGACGCAGTTGCAGGGCTTTATAGCCCATGGTTGCCAGGGCCCAAAATAACAAAATGAAACAGGCCTCCTGTTCGTAGTCGGCGATGACAACCGACAGGCTGCGCTGGCTGATGACTGTCTCCCCCGCTTCGCGCTGGGCGGCCTCGTAGGCCAACTGTGCCTGCGCATTGGGACGGACAATAGTCGTGTACACCGCGTGTACCAGCACGGTAATGAGCAGCAAAGCGCAAATTTGAAATACGAATTCATTGGAAAAACGTGTTTTCATGTATACCTCAAATATCCACCGGAAAGGACACGGCGCTGTCTTGTAAAATTTGTTCCGAGCTTTGGTAGTCTTCTTCGCTTGCTCGCTTTTCGGCCTTGTCTTGCTGCGCCCACACCAGCGCGGCGCCAAGGCTTGCCACAAGCAATAGCGGCGGCGCAATTAAACGTAGAAAAGATGACATGGTCTGGCTCCCATTTTGAGCAATTCAGTCGGCATAGCGCGCTAAGCGAAAGCCGGTATCGTTACGCCCCTTTGCGCCATAGTGACGATAGGACAGACGCAGGCGCGAAGGCAGGGCATCGGCCCAACTTGCACCGCGAATACTGTGCCTGACACCCTGCTGCGGTCCCAGTGGGTCGGTTTTTTCCCCTGCGCCATCAAAACTGATGCGATAGACATCATGGGTCCATTCCGCCACATTGCCGTCAAGGTCGTACAACCCTAGCGTATTGGGTGCGTAACTGCCCACGGCGCTGGTGACGGCTGCGCCATCGCGGTAATTTGCGATGATCTGTTGTGCAATACCCTTGGCGCTGGTATCGGCGTAATTGGCTTGTTTTTTTGGCGGGGGCAGGGTGTTGCTATCCCAGGAGTAGCGGCGCATCGCGCCCTTGTTAAAACGCGCGGCAAATGCCCACTCGGCCTCGGTGGGCAGCCGATAGCCTGTGGATTTTGGGTTGAAGCCGGTGATCTTGCCGTGGCTTTGATTGTAAAACGGGCGCAAACCTTCGCGCTGACTTAACCAGTTGCAGTACAGGGCCGCGTCTGTCCAACTGACATTCACCACAGGCTGATTATTGCCATTCAAAGATTTTCCGCTGACGCTGCCAGAGCTGTGCGCGGGGCGGAATTTTTTGAACTGGGCATTGCTCACCTCTTTGGCTTGCAAATAAAACGACCGTTTTAAGGTGACGGGATGCACAACTTCATTGGCGCGCCTGCCCGGCTCGCGTCTCGCGGCGCCCATAGTAAAACTGCCACCGTCCAGGCGTTTTAGTTGTTGACCCAGCGATGTTGTCAGCAGCGCCGCTGACGCATTGGCTGTTTTGCCGGCTGATATCTTTGCGAGGCGAATGTCGATGCTTTGGGTGATGCCGGCGCGCGGGGTGACATTCTGGGTATGGGTTTTATAGCCGCGCCTGCTGATGCGTAGTTTATGCTCAGTGGCGGGCAGGCTTAGCGTTTGTGAGCCTTTGCCGATACGTTTGCCACCGACGCTGACGACAGCATCGCTGGGCGTAATACGCAACGCAATCTCGCCGAGTTCGGGTGTCAGTGTGATGTTGGCTTCCTGTTTCTGGCCGGCCCCCAGCTTAAACGTCTGCTGGTGCGTTTGGTAGCCGGGCAGGGACAGTTGAATGACTTGTTTCTGTTCGGGTTCCAGGGCGATTTCAGTGGGTGCGCTACCGGCAAATTCACCATTTACGGTGATGTTGGCACCGCTGGGCGTGCTGTTAATGGCGAGGCTGGCAGCGGCGGGTTGTAAGGCGATGGTGGCAAGCGTTTGCGCCTGTCCGGCAATGACTTGCAGGCGTTGGCGGTGATCGGCAAAGCCCTGTTTTTTTAAGGTGAGCTGTCGCTCGCCAGATGTCACCTTAAGATCTACCGGTGTTTCGCCACGTTTTGTGCCGTCGATAAAAACGCTTGCGCCATCGGGCTCGCTGCTGATAGTGACAGTTGCCCAGTCGGGCTTTAAGTCAACGGCAAGGTTTTGCCGTTGGTCGCGACCTTCAATGGTGACCTTAATGTCAGCGCTTTGGTAGCGGGCAAGGGTCAGGGTGAAATCGTGCTCGCCTGCATCGAGGGGGCTAAGATCAAGCGGCGTTGTACCCAGGGTCTTGCCATCGGCCAGGACGCTTGCGCCTGGGGGTGTCGATTCAATTCGCAAATGGCCGGGCAGGGGCTTTAAGGTAAAACGGTGTTGTTGTAAGGCATCTTTGGTGATGCGGAGTTTGTGCTCTTCGCTGTAATAGCCCGGCGCGGACAGGGTGAGCTGGTAATCTCCCGGGCGGGCAAAATAACGATCGCCGAAGGAAATAAGCAAACCACCGTTGATATCGACTTGTGGGTCGCTGGTGGCTTGTACGTCTATCTGCACAGCTTTTGCGGTAAATAAAAACCATAAACACAGTGCCATCACCGGTACTAATGCCGCGAGAATAATCAATAGCGGGCTGCTGTTGCGCTCATGAGTGTTAGTGCCAGCGCGCGGTGTAAAAGTGCCTGGCGCGATGGCTTCCCTGTCTTTCGCGCGGCGTTTTGGGCTTGCTGAATCCACGCTCATGGGATGGCTTCCGTACAAATTAAAGTGACTTTTGGCATGGGTTTGCCAGGCGCTACTATAACTTGTTGACGCACCTCCCGATAGCCGCGGCGCGAGCCAATCAGGGTGTAGCGCCCAGGGCGCAGGGTGAGGGTTTTGCTTTGCACCGTACCTAGCTGTCCTACGGTCGACACGCGAATTTCAGTTAAACCATCGGAATTGATGAACAGTGGCAGAGGGGTGCTGGCGAGGGCAATGGCATTTTCAAATTGTTGCAGTGTGGCGCGCCAGTTTGAACCCTGTGGCGATACCTGTTGTGCTTTGGCTAACAGTTGCCTGGCGCTGTTTTCCTTCGCACCGCTGTTGATGATGGCGGGATTGTCGATGCGCTTTTGCATTGCGTCGAGCAGTTGCAGGCGTTGTTTGCTGCGCGCAACACCCTGTTTGGCAAAAGTCAGCGTACTGTCGAGTGCCAGTGCTTGTTGATAAGCATCGTGCGCGACTTGCCATTGTTCTTTAGCCTCCGCCTGTTTGGCGCTGCGTTTGAGTGTCTTGAGCTGAGCGTTGGTTTGCTTTTGCCTGGCTTCGCGCAGGGCATTGGCAGCGGCCTGATTGTTGGTGATGGCCCTGGCATTCTTGAAATGCGAAACAGCGCTGGCGTATTGTTTGGCCTGCATGGCCTTAAAGCCCTGCGACATTGCCTGTCGATAGCGAATCTGCCGTTGCTCATTTTCCAAGCTGGCGATGCGCTGGGCGATGTTGGGCGTGTGCTTATCAAGGGTCTGCACGCGTTTTAGCTCGCCGATAGCCGCAGCGATATTGCCTTGCGTCTGCGCTTGCCTGGCTTTTTGCCTGTGTTTTTTAACCTGCGGCAGTACCGCGAGGCGCTGTTGTAACAGGGCAAGTTCGCTGTCTTGGGGGGCGATTAAAGCGACACTATCCAGTGCGGTTTTTGCTTCGCTGTCATTGCCTTGGTCGATGGCGTTTGCTGCGCGATCAAGATATTCGCGAAATACTTTGCTGCTGTCTTCTGACAACTGCTGCAAGCTGTTTTTTGCCTGCTGGTAATAGTTTACTGCGCTTTGAAAATCGGCCTGTTGGTAGCGTGCGTCGCCTTCGCTGATAGCCTTGGTCGCTGCGCTAAAGGCTGCATTTGCCCACCGTGTTACACCTTTTGTTTGTAGCGCTTTGCTGAGCTTAAGGGCATCGCCGAGCAGCACTTGCGCCTGTTTGCGCGCGGTGTTTTGCGGTTCGGGCCTGACGGGCTTGAGGATTGTGGCAGGGTTGTTTTCCAGCACTGAGCCTGCTGGTGTATCAAGGCTTGCGGATGGAGGGCTCGCAGGCGGTGTTACCTTGGGCGCAGGGCCATCGGGGCGGGAGAGCCACCACCAGGCGATGCCAATGATCAGCAGCAGCGCAGCGGTGACGCCTAAAATCCACAATGCGCCACGGTCACTGTGCTTGGGTTTTTCCGTCTGCGCGGTTTCTCTGGGCGCAAATTTGGCGGGTTTAATGGGCTCTGCCACCTGGGGTCAATCCTGTTCGCTGACCGCAATGCCCATTTCCTCGGCGTAAAGCTGAGCCAGCAACTCTCGCCATTGGGCGTATTGTTCTTCCACCGAGCCGGTCAAGGTCACGGTGTGCTCGTCGAAGGAAATCACCTGCGGCGCAAGCTCCGCGTTAAGTGAATTGCCCAGCTCTTCCAGCGCCTGGGCGTGAATGCTGGCCTCACCCCTTGTTTGCATACCGCGCATTAAGACCTGCGAGCCGATGAGAATGGCGGCGTTTGAGGTAGAGCGGGTGCGAGGGTTGCCGCTTCCGGCGGCGCTGATACCACCCACAATTGCTGCGAGGCCGCCAATCATTTGCGCCGTGCCTTGGGCGCGAAGCTGTCGCAGTGCCTGGCGTTCCTTAAAGCTTTGTGAGCGCCATTCCTGATAGTGCCGATCCACTTCACTTTCAAAGTTGTTGTAATGACCTTGCAGGGTATCGACAAATAAATTGTCGCGCTCGCGCAGGCGCCGCATGCGTTTGAGCATGGGGTCATTCAAAGCCGGCAGTGACTGTAAATGATAACGCCCCCGTGAATCGCGGCTTAAAAAGCGATTGAACGCTGCCGGTGAGAAAGACCGGGCAAAGCGCATATCGTTAATCAGGCGAAGCTTAGCCAGGTCCTGCGCGCTGCGGCGGTTTTGCGCCTTGAGCAAATCGTTGGCGACCTGATGGTACACTGCGCGAAAGGGCTCGTCTTTGGATGCGGTGGGCAGATAGCTATTGGCATCGGCAACGCCGCGATAGTTTTTATCAAGCCAGCTGTTGCCCGCGGCATCGACGGCGCGGATATGCAGGCGCAGTCGCTCGCCATCGGATTCCACAATTTTACCGTAAACCATTAAGTCTGCGCGCTGTTGCTTGCTGGGGACAACGCGAATCGCGCCCCAGGCAGCCGTATTTTGCAGCACGCGGGCGAGTTTTGCGGGAATGATGCGAGCCTCGGTTTTACGCACCTGTGGGTAGACAAATTCGCCAGAGGAAAGCCCCGGGTTAAAGGTGACGATATTGACATCGGGCAGGGCGTTTGCGGGCAGGGCGCGCGAGGGCGTGGCCAGCTCGGGCACGGGTGTGGGCGGCAAGCTGGCGCAGCCTGTTATCAGTAACAGCGCGCCTAGCAACGTCAGTTTAATGGCCTGCATTATTCTATTCCTTTGTATTTGCGGTATTCGTCCCACAGTTTTTTGCGAACCTCGGGGTCCGGTTCACGCATGGCAGCCTCGCGCAGTTGTCGCGCGACTACGTCATCGCCGTCACCCGGTGGAATGTCCGCGGGTGCAGGGTAGGTTTTGCTTTGTCCGCTACCGCCAACACCGCCAGTGTGGTTGTCGTTGGATACCTCGTCGTCGCCGCGATAGCCGCCGCCAGCATTACTGCCCTGTTCGCCGTCGCCTCCTGTTTGGCCGTCTGTAGCGCCAGCGCTGCCGCTTTGCGAACCCGATTCTGCACTGGCCGCTCGCTCGCGAGCCTGGCGCTCCTGCTCGGCCATCATTTGTTGGTCGAAGGTTTTGGTCGCATCGGCCAGCGCTTGTTCTGCCTCACTTTGCCCCCCGCCAACGCTGCCCCAGGTGCCAGTTTGACCTCCCGTGCCACCGCTTTGTTCACTGTCACTACCCGATGCGGCGTTTTGACCCTGCTCGCTGCTATTGCCGTTAGCGCCGTCCTGGTTTCGCGGGTTGTTGTGTTGGCCTGTCTCACTCCCTTGCTCTTCGCCAGCAGCTGCCCCTTGTTGGCTCTCTTGTCCCGCGCCGCCTTCTGCTTGGGCTCCGGCGTCAGCGCCCTGCTGATCTCGCCGCTCGCTGGCACTGCCATTTGCTGGTGATTGCTCGCTTTGCCCGGTTTCAGCCTGTGTTGCGGGTGATTCCTTTGTTGGGGGCTGGGGTGGCTCGGGTTTCGGTTCCGGCAGGGTTTCACAGCCTGCAAGTAGCGCACTGCAGAGGGTTATGGTGATAGCCAGTTGTTTTGTATTCATAGGCAGTCGTCGCATCGCTTGGATGCGGTTCACTTTAAACGCTTTATAAAAAGAATACATTATCGCAGTTGACATGCGCTTTGTCAGGGTGCTGAATGTGGCAGGATTTTTTTGCTTAACGATAAGGACCCATCTATGGACAGCCAATTCGCGCGTGATACCGCCGTAAACTGCGATCAGCAGGGTATCTGGCATGCCACCATGCGCAAGGGCTGGCGCATCGGCGAAGCCTTAAATGGTGGTTACGTGTTGGCGGTGGCGGGCAGGGTATTGCGCGAAGCGTTGCCCCATGACGATCCCTTGAGCATCAACGCATTTTACCTGGCGCCAGTGATGCCGGGGCCGGTGCGCTGTGAAGTGACGCTGTTGCGCAGCAGTCGCAGCACTACCCAGGCAGTCCTGAAAATGTATCAAAACAATACGCATGTGTTGCAGGTGACCGCCGCGTACACTGACTTAAACAAACTCACAGGCCCAAGCTGGGCGCAGCAGCAAGCCCCAAAAATCAAGCCGCCGGCTGAATGCTCTAAAGCGCACCCTGACTTTTTTGAAATGAATCAAAATGTAAACGTGCACCTCACCGAGGGTATGGAGGTATTTGCGGGCAAAGGTCCCAGCGGCACGGGCGCATGGGATGGCTGGGTGAGCTTCACTGATGGCGCTGATCCCGACCCGCTGGCGCTGCTACTGTTTGCTGATGCCTTCCCCCCGCCAGTGTTTACGGTGATGGGAGTCACCGGCTGGGTGCCCACTATAGAGCTGACCGTGCAGCTTCGCGCCACGCCTGCGCCTGGGCCAATTCAGGCGCGAATGCGTACGCGGTACATCACCAAAGGTGTGGTTGAAGAAGACGGCGAATTCTGGGACAGCAGCGGCAATCTGGTGGCGGTGAGTCGCCAGTGTGCGAAAGTACGCCTGCCGAAAACTGATTAAGGCTGTTGGTGCATGCTATTTAACAAAACTCAGCGGCGCTGGTTTATCTTTGCTCTAGCTGGTGTTTTGCCGCTGATATTGTTGTTGGGGCTTGCCAGCGGCGCCATGGATTTATCCCTGCGAGAAACCCTGGTGAGCCTGTTTGGTGGCAGTTCGCAGCGCCAGCAAATGATCGTGCAGGTCATTCGCTTGCCGCGCGTGTTGCTCGCCGCGCTGATTGGGCTGATACTCGCGATATCCGGTGCGGCCATGCAGGGTTTGTTTCGCAATCCACTGGCAGACCCTTCTTTGATTGGGGTCACCGCCGGAGCATCCTTGGGCGCGAGCCTTGCGATTGTATTTGCCGGCACCCTGGCAAGTGCCAGCGGCTTGTCCGCCTTGACGCTACTGACCTTCGGTGCTTTCCTGGGCGGTTTGATCGCCACTTGGCTGGTGTTTCGTTTAGCGACCGATGGGCAGAACACCTCGGTGGCCACGATGTTGCTGGCGGGCATTGCGGTGACGGCCCTTGCCGGTGCGGTGGGCAGCTTGTTGGAGTATTACGCCGACAATCAAATGCTGCGCCATATCAGCCTGTGGCGTATGGGCGGCATGGATGGCGCCAATGGCATGCAGGTCTGGGTGGCTCTGGCGATAGCGGCGCTGCTGTGTGTGTTTATTCCCCGTTTTGCCACGGCGTTAAATGCCATGCTGCTCGGTGAATCAGAGGCGCGGTATCTGGGGGTGGATGTCGATAGGGCCAAACGCTATTTGATCTTATTGGTCGCCATTGGTGTGGGAGCATCGGTGGCGTTGGCGGGTACGATTGCCTTTGTCGGGCTGGTGGTGCCGCATATCACCCGTATGCTGATTGGGCCTGACCATCGTTACCTGTTGCCGGTCAGCGCCCTGGCCGGCGCGGTGCTGCTGGTATTGGCGGACACGTTTGCTCGGGTGGTCGTATTGCCCTCTGAATTGCCGGTTGGCGTGGTAACAGCCATGCTCGGCGCGCCGTTTTTTATATCATTGCTGCGCCAGCGCCGCGCTTATGGGATGGCCTGATGTCGATTTTGTCTGTACACAAGGTCAGTGCCGCGCCCTGGGGTACACCTCTGCTCAAGGACTTGTCTTTTAGTCTGGAGGCGGGGACTATCACTGCGATTATCGGCCCCAACGGCGCGGGCAAAAGCAGCCTGTTGCATCTGCTTGCGGGTGGGCATGGCCTCAGTGCCGGCGAGCTTTTGCTACAGGGCAGGCCGCTTGGGGATTACCGTCTAGCCGAGCGTGCAAGACATATCGGTGTGTTACCGCAACAGGCGAGTTTGAATTTTCCGTTCAGCGTCGAGGAGGTGGTGAGCCTCGGGCGAACTCCCCATGCAAGTGGTCGTCTGGCGGATCGGCAAATCGTGCAGGAGGTGCTTGAAGCCGTCGATATCAACAATTTTGCGCAGCGAATTTACACGGAGCTATCCGGTGGTGAGCGCCAGCGAGTGCAATTGGCCAGGGCGTTGGCGCAAATCTGGCGTGAGCAGGATGCGCCGGGGCGGGTCTTGTTGCTGGACGAGCCCACCAGTGCGATGGATCTTGCCCATCAACAGCGCCTGCGCCATCTGCTCAAAGAAGTGGCCACCTCGGGTTGTGCGGTGGTGTTGATTACTCACGATTTCAATATGGCGTGTTCCTGTGCAGAAACCCTGATTGTTATCAACAACGGTGCGGCGGTGGCGGCTGGCACTGTAAACGATGTTGTAACACCGCGCATGTTTATGGACGTGTTTGGTGTGTCGGTGTACATTAATCGCGATTTAGCATTTCCTCAGGTGTTGATAACATGACGTTGCGTCTGGCTGCTGTATGCGTGGCTTTTTTAATCAGTGGTTTTAATCAGCAAGCGATAGCGGCATCGATTTATCTCGATGATTTCCTCGGGCGTGAGGTGCAGTTAAAGTCGCCCGCTACGCGCATAATTGCTTTGGCGCCACATATCGTGGAAAACGTGTTCAGTGCAGGTGCAGGTGATCGCCTGATTGCTGTGGTCGCTCACAGTGACTACCCCGCAAAGGCCAGGAAGCTGCCCCGCGTTGGCAGTTACGTCGATTGGTCCTTTGAGACCATTGTCGGTTTGCAGCCCGATTTAGTTATATTGTGGGATTCCGGCAATGGCACCATGCGTCGCAAGCGGCTTGAACGCCTGGGTTTTACCGTGTTTGTGAGCGAGCTGCGCAGGTTGCAGGATATCCCCAAAGAGATTCGCGCCATTGGAAAGATGGCCGGCACAGCGTCTGTCAGTGATGCGGAGGCTAACCGCATCGAGGCAAAACTGCGTCAGTTGCGTGATCGCTATGGTCACAGGCCGCCGGTGCGAGTGTTTTATCAAGTGTGGAATTCGCCTTTGCAAACCCTGAGCGGCGAACATATGGTCAGTGATGTGATTCGTCTGTGTGGCGGCGTGAATGTATTTGCCGACGAGCCGATGCTTGCGCCAAAAATCAGTAAAGAGGCGGTGATAAAAGCCGATCCCGATGTGATTTTAGCCAGCGGTATGGGCGAGAGTCGGCCTGAGTGGTTAGACGAATGGCGCGTTTATAAAAACATGAAAGCTGTGCGCCTAGATGCCCTACAGTTTGTGCCGCCCGACTATATACAGCGCCCCACCGCGCGCATCTTAAAGGGCGCTCAACTGGTGTGTGAACAACTAGAGGAAGTGCGTGGGCGGATGTAATATCGCGCCCTTATCGTTAACCCGGATATTTCCTCAGTAAAGTGACCGTCGTACTGGTAAAACATCCGGGTTAGTTTTTCTGCAAAAAAAGGAAACGTGCCCTCTCCCCAGGCTTGGAGAGAGAGCCGATGTTTGGCGCTTAATCCGCAAAGACCACAGACTCATTTTTCTTAATGGTCAGGGGGTGGTAACCGGGTTTGGCTTCTTTGAACGCTTTTTGCGCCATAGCTTTGCCTTTGGTTGTTTTTACCAGCTCGGCGTACAGCGGGGCGACCAGTTTATTGCGACCAATACGCACCAGATAGCTGTAAATCGCGTCATAGGCGGGCTCGTAGCCGTTGGCAACCGCCAGCATATACCAGCTGTGAGCAATCTCGTTGTTGGCGCTGTCGGTGAGATTAAACGCGGCGTCGAGATCGGTCATTTGCCCGGGTGTGAGCTGCTTTGGCATATTGTTCAGGAAATACAGCCATTGATGCACAGTCCAGCCTTCGGGGTTTACCGTGGTTTTAGCATCGCCCTTGGCAAGCCAGTTAGAGCGCGCGGTATCGACAATGCTAAAGGCATCTGATTGTGGCACCGCCACGCCCTCTGGAAGACCCGGCGCAAATACCCATTGTTCGATACGGGTGCGATCGAGCTTGTCGGGATAATCAGCCAGCAGGGTTTTATCCAGGTAGGCCATAAAGTTATCCGTGGTGATGCTCTGGAAGTGGAAATCCTTGAAGTATTGCATCAGGAAATTATCGAAGTTTTCGCGCCCTACTTTGTGTTCCAACTCGCGCAAAAACAACGCGCCTTTTTCATAGGGAATATTGGAAAATACTGCATCGGGGTCACGTCCGGCGAGGTCGATCGCAAGAATTTGATCATTGGGCGTTTTGCTCGCAAGCGTATGTTGGAGACTCTGATAGCCCAGCACCGCCTCCTGGTCGAAGCGCTCTTTGCCGTATATCGCCTCCATAATGCGATAGGTTAAATAGGTGGTAAAACCTTCGTTCAGCCACAGGTCGCGCCAGGAGGCGTTGCTGACCGCATTGCCCGACCAGGAGTGCGCCAGCTCGTGGGCGATTAGGCTGACCAGACTTTTATCCCCGGCAATGACGGTGGGGGTGATAAAAGACAAACGCGGATTTTCCATGCCGCCAAAGGGAAACGACGGTGGCAGAATAAGCAGGTCGTAGCGATCCCAGTCATAATGGCCGTAGAGTTTCTCCGTGGTCTCAAGCATAGCTTCGGTATCTGCAAATTCCGCCGCCGCTTTTGCCAGCCAGGAGGGCTCGGCGTAAACACCGGTGCGCTTACCCATGGGCTGGAATGCCAAATCGCCAATTGCCAGAGCGATTAAATAGGAGGGCACGGCCTGGGGCATATTGAATTCAAACCGACCGTCCAGCTCGGCATTGGGGTCGTTTGCGGCGCTCATCACCGCGCGCAGTGCTTTGGGTGTGTTGATGGTGGCATCGTAAGTTACGCGCACTTGCGGTGTATCTTGTAGCGGGATAAAGCTGCGCGCGTGCGTGGCCTGCGCCTGGGAGAACAGGAAAGGCTGTTGTTTGCCAGCGGTCTGTGCAGGTGTCAGCCATTGCAAGCCGGAGGCTTTCGGCGAGGTTTTGTAGTGCACGGTGACCGAATTGCTGGCTTTGGGCAGTTTGATATACAGCGGCGTGCCCAGGTTCTTATCGGTTTTACCAAGTGTGTAGCTGATGAGTTGTCCCCCGGAGTTGACGCCTTCGATGGTTAAATCCCGGGTGTCGAGAATTAAAGTGTCGGCATTGGGTTGCACGCGGTCAAATGTCAAGGTCGCGGTGCCTTCCAGTTCAGACTTTTTGAAATTCGCGGTGAGTTGCAGACTGACGTGAGTGACTTTAACCTGATCGGGATTGGCGAAAGAGTGTTCGTCATAGCCCGCAGGCAGCATTTGCGCGCTGTTGTTGGCGACTTTTTCCACTTCCGACCAAACCCGCAGCAGGTTTTCACCGAGGATCTTTTGAATATCGGCCTTGGCATAACCGCGTTGTAACAGGCCGTCAATTAACGCGGGGTAATCCGCCACGGTTTTTAGGCCTTCGGGCAGGCTGTCGCCCACGCCGTCAAAATCGGAACCCAGACCCACGTGTTCAATACCGGCGACCTTCACCGCGCGGTCGATGTGATCCAGCACGGCGTCAAGCGTGGCGAAGGGAAATGGCGATTTGGTGACATAGTCTTCCTTGAATTGTTTGAGTTCTGCACTGTCTTTGCCGTATTTTTGCGCGGCTTGTTTGGAAGCGGCCTTGTAGTCGTCATACCATTTTCGGGATTCCTGGCTCACAAAACTGGAACCGAAGTTAATCATGATCACGCCGCCGTTTGCCGCGAGTTTTTTCAACATGGCATCGCTGACATTGCGCTCAAAGCCGGGGGTGAAGTGGCGCATGGATGAGTGGGAAGCGATCACCGGCGCGCGGCTGATGTCCAGCACCTGGTAAAACGCGTCGTCGGACACATGAGCAATGTCTACCATGATGCCCAGGCGGTTCATTTCGCCGACCAGGCGCTTGCCAAACTGCGACAGGCCATGCCACTGTCGGGTTTCGTCGTAGGAGGAATCGGAAATGTGATTGCTTTTGGCGTGCGTTAAGGTGATGTAGCGGATGCCTCTGTCGAAAAATTCGCGCAGGGTCTCAAAACTGTTGCCAATAGGCGCGCCGTTTTCCATACCCAGTGGCAGCGATAATTTGCCTTGCTTGAACTGGGCGCGTACATCGGCAACGCTGGTTGCAATGGCAATTTTATCCGGTGCGCGCGCCACCAGTGCCTCGACGCTATCAATCAGCTGGTGAGCCGTTTGGGTTGACTGCGCTGTGCCGTCCTGGCTTGAGGGCACGTAAATCGACATAAACGGCGCGTTCAAGCCACCTTTGTTTGCCAGCGCCAGGTCAAATTCGCGTTTGGTTTCGCCCTGGGTGAGGTCTGTCCAGTTGTTGTGCAGGCGGTAGGGGGCGTCCACATGACCATCGACAATAATCGATTCCTGCGCCAGACGCTCGGCCTGCTCGCTGGCGGCCAGTGCGTTTTGGGAGGTCAGCAATATGGCCAGCGGCAACAATAGGTGTTTTGCTTTCATAGCAGTATCCACGGTTGATTCAAAAGACGGTGTGATTGTAGAGGCAAACGCAGCGGCTGACCACCTGTGAAGAGGCTGGCAAGAAGTTGAACTTTTCGCACTTACCCGCCTGCGTTCTGGCAGCGTGTTTGTGCTATATTGCGGCTTTTGTTATCTGAACGCTGCTATGGGGTCGTTGTCGCGCTACGCTTATCTTACTGCCGGGGTCATTTTCGTGGCGCTCGGTGCTTTGGGCGTGCCGTTGCCATTGCTGCCTACCACGCCATTTTTGATTTTGGCGGCGGCGTGTTTTGCCCGCAGTTCACCGCGTTTGCACCGTTGGCTGTATCGTCAAAAGGTTTTGGGTTCCATGCTTAGGGACTGGGAAGAAAGGCGCTGTGTGACTTGCCAGGTGAAAATTGTGGCGGTGTGCTCGGTGATTGGCTTTGGCGGCTATGCAGTATTGTTTTCCATGCCAACGATGATTTCCAAAGTGATCGGTGTCATGCTGATTGCTACGTCTTTGACTGTTATGTACCGGGTGGATATTTGCGATGAATGAGCAGCGAGCCCTGCTGGGGAAAGAATGGCAAACCCTGCAAACCCAGGTAGAACACAGCGAGCGCCAACTGCTGTGGGTTAAACTGTTTGCGGTATTGCTGGTGGTGATCGTGTGGCCTATGGGCGACAGAGGCGTGCTGTTGGGTATTGTTTTGCTGGCGGTGTTATGGTTGCAGAATGCGATTTACGCTACTTTTCAAGCGCGTATGGTGGCGCGTCTGGAGGCCGTCGAAGCGGCGTTTGTCGATGGCGATGGCGTCACACCGTTTCAGTTGAATACACAGTGGCAACAGCAACGCCCAGGGCAGTTGGGTTTGATAGCGCAGTATGCCTGCCATGCGTTGCGACCCACGGTGGCTTTTCCCTACCTTGTGCTGCTGGTACTGATGCTGCTTAGAGCGCTGTTGTGAATGCTCGGCCTAACCTGCGTGCTATGCTTCGTGCCGCGACTTTAATAAAGGATAAACCATGTACTCTCTGCTTAAGCCCTTGTTATTTCTGCAAGACCCCGAGGACGCTCACGATCGCACCATTGCGCTGTTAAAACACAGTCAGCGTACGCCGCTGAAGCTCGCTTTTGGTCAGTGTGTGGCGGACAGTCCGGTGGAGTTTCTGGGAATGCATTTGCCCAATCCGCTAGGCTTGGCCGCCGGACTTGATAAAAACGGCGAGTGCATCGACGCTTTTGCGGCCATGGGCTTTGGCTTTATTGAAGTGGGCACGGTGACGCCTCGCCCCCAGCCGGGCAACCCCAAACCGCGCCTGTTTCGCCTGCCTGAGGCCGAGGCCATCATCAACCGCATGGGTTTTAACAACAAAGGGGTGGACTATCTGGTCGAGCAGGTCAAGAACGCCAACTACGACGGTGTGTTAGGTATCAACATCGGTAAGAACAAAGACACACCCGAAGAGCAGGCACTGGACGACTATATTATTTGTCTTCGTAAAGTGTATGAACTGGCCTCTTATGTGGCGGTGAATATTTCGTCGCCCAATACCCCTGGGCTTAGAAACCTGCAATACGGCGAGGCGCTTGATGCCCTGTTAGCGGGTTTGAAGCAGGAGCAGCACCGCTTAGCCGATGAGCATGGCCGCTACGTGCCCATGCTGGTTAAAATTGCACCGGATTTGAGCGAAGAGGAAATCCAAAGCATCGCCGCCTCGCTGATAAGCGCGGAAATTGATGGTGTGATTGCCACCAACACGACCCTCGACAGAGAGTCCGTGGCGGGTTTGCGGCATGCGGAGGAGGCGGGCGGTCTGAGCGGCGCAGTGCTTACCGAAAAGAGTTGTGAGGTCACGCGCCTACTGGCAAAGGCGCTGGGCGGTAAAATGCCCATTGTTGGCGTGGGCGGCATCGACAGCGAGCACGCCGCCCTTGAGCGCATTGCCGCCGGAGCGGACGTGCTGCAGATCTACACCGGCTTTATCTACCACGGCCCACCGCTGGTGCGCCGTTTGATCAAGGCGCTGCAAGCTGACAGCGCTTAGCGCCCTGTTGGTTTTCTATCCGCGCTGCGGCTGCAGCGTTAAAAAACGGTTCAAAGGGGCCACTGATTGCGCTTAACCCGCTCTTTTTGCCCGTTGTAGTTCTGTGTCGAAAATGATAATTAGCAGCTTGTCAGCGGGTAACTCGATGATTATCTGCACTTTTTTGTAAACAACATTTTATTTACCCCCTGGTGTTTCATTAGACTTTGTCCGCTTACAGTAGGGAAAGTATTATGAAACACAGTTTTGGCGTTGCTGCGTTTTTGGTTCGCAGCTGGCGATTTGCAGCAGGGGCTCTGGCCGCGGTGGCGCTAACCGCTGCCCCAGTTTGCGCCGAGACCTATTCTTTTGGTGACTTCGGTGTTGATGTCAACGGTTTTGGCACCCTTGGGCTGGTTTATTCCGATAGCGATTTGCTGGGTTTTCGCCGCACGCAGGCGCAAAGCAAGGCGGTATTCGATGGCGATATCAGCCACAAGACAGACTCGCTGTTGGGGGTGCAGGGCGTGTTTCGCTACAAGCAGCTGCCCGAGGCAGTTGTGCAGGTTAAAACGCGCTCTTCCCATAAGGGCTTTAGTACGGATGTTAATCTCGCCTACCTGCGTTTTAAGCCCACGCCGGTGTCAACGCTGCGTCTGGGTCGTTTATCTCACGATGCCTATCTGCTAACAGAATCGCGCGATATTGGCATGGCCTATCTGTGGGTGAGGCCATCGGTGGAGTTTTATGGTCAATTGTTACTGGAGCACTTTGACGGTGTCGACTTTAACTACCGGTGGCTAAAACCGAATGGCTTTTTAGAGTGGCGGATTGGTGGGGGCGTGTTTGACGTTTACTCCGCCTATGCCTGTGGTTTGGTCGTGAGCGGCCATTACGACCCTATGTTGATGACCAACCTGCATTACCAGGGGGAGTACTGGTCCTGGCGTTTGGGTTATATGTCCGCTGATCTGGAACGATACCAGGTAGATGGTTTGGATGAGGTCCTGGCGCGTGTCAAGCCCTATTTGTCGGAGTTTCCAGCTGGGTTTATGCAGACAGCGTTTGTGGATAACCCCACGAGCTCGTCAATTGAGCAGTACAGCGTGGCGTTAGCCTACGACAACAAGCCTTGGCTGGTGCAGGCTGAGCTTGGCGGCATGGAGTTAGGGCGACAGTTTTTGTCGGGCTATTTGAGTGTTGGTTACAGTTTTGGCCGTGTGACCCCTTTTGCGTTGGTGGGGTTTATCGAGGGGGAAGCGCGTTCTACGCCGGTGAATGATTACCAGTTGTCCGATGAGTTGGACGTGAAGATCGGCCACCTATACAACGTGTTGCGCGGTGATGCCAAACAGACCGCGCTTTCCCTTGGTTTGCGCTGGGATATCAGCTTAAACCTTGCGCTGAAGGCGCAGTGGGATCACCGTCGTGTGTCGAAGAACAAGGTGTTTCTGTGGATGGAGCGCCCTGGTGTGCCTCGCGACGAGCGGGTCAACACCGCTTCTCTCACGCTTGATTTCGCGTTTTAATCGGATGTGATTGACTTGCGGTTTGCTCGTTTTCCGAGAAAACACCGCTTTGTCGCAGGCTTTTGAGGGCTGGCCTGGATACTTCATCAACGCGGGCATTGGCTGTTGCAAAGTGAACTGGGAGCGCTGAATTAGGTCGCTGCCGTTGCGCTGCACATTTAGAGAGTGCAGACTTGTCTGCGAACACGGTGATATTGACCTTGGATTTTATGTTCTGATGAACAATACAACAGGAAAGCTAAGTTACTTGCGATGCTGCGCTTCAGGCGCGGCTTGGCTTGTGCTCGCGCTGTTGATGTTGATATCACCGGTGCTCAGGGCTGACCTCGCAGTGGTTGTGAATCCTCAAAATGCGCTGGATGCTCTCGATGAGCGCGACGTGGTGGATTTGTACATGGGGCGTTTTATGGCGTTTCCCAACGGTGTTTCTGCGCTACCCCTGGATCAACCCATCGACAGTGAGATTCGCGAGCAGTTCTACCAAATGCTAACAGGTAAAAGCGTGGCGCAGATCAATGCCTATTGGGCCAAGCTGATTTTCAGTGGGCGCGCCACGCCACCGCGCATGGCGCGTCAAGGCGACGATATTATCGAAATGGTGCTCAACAATAAAAACGCTATCGCCTACGTTCCATTAGAGAGCGTCACCGATGAAGTCAAAGTCGTGTTCATTCTGAAATCGACGGACGAAGTTGATGCGCCTGATCGCGATGAATAAACCCTCCCGCCCGTATTGATTGTGACAGTCGGGGCAGCCACGATGCCATGCGGTAGCGCGGTGCTCTGGTTGCTGTTTTTTGCATAACTTATTGATATTGTTTGGCAATATAAGAATGCTTGCCGTGGTGATGAAATCTCCAGGTCAAGGTTGGGAGGTGCGAAGCGCGCGCTGTTGCAGATACAGCGCCGGTGTTTTATTGCCCAGTAACCTGCGCCGCAGCAAATCCAGCGCAGCGGCGCTGATCATGGTTTGAAACAAGGTGCGCGATAGGGGCCACAGCAGACCGCAAGTGTCAATACGTTCGGCGTTGCCCCAGGCAATCCATACGGTGCCAACGGGTTTTTCTGCACTGCCACCGCCAGGGCCGGCAATGCCTGAGGTGGCCACGGCGTAGTGTGCGCCGCTGGCTGCCAATGCGCCTTGTGCCATTTCTCGCACCACCGCTTCACTGACTGCGCCGTGTTCTTTAAGCGTGGCTTCGCGAACGCCTAGTACGCGTTGTTTGATGTCGTTGTCGTAGGTGACAAACCCCGCGTGAAACACCTCCGATGCACCGGGCACCGCTGTCAGTGTGCTGGCAATCAGGCCGCCGGTACAGGACTCTGCGGTGCACAGTTGCTGGCCGCGCTCCCCGAGCAGGCGCAATACCTCAGCTTCGATGGTGGCGTCCTTTTCGCCGATAATATGTTCGCCAAACAGTTGCTTGAGGCGCGCCACGTACTGGTCCTGCTTTACCTGGGCGGCCTTGGAGCGTGTGGTGAGTTTGATCTCCATTTGCGGTGCGCCAGCGCGAAAGCCCAGTTCCACATCTTCTGGCCAGTCTCTGATTTCGTCATTCACCATTTGCTGTGCAGTGGACTCACCAAGACCAAAGCTTTGCAGGCGTACAATGCGCTGCTGACCCTCGCCGCCCAGACTCGGGGCGATGGTCTTGAGCATGGCGGTAAGTTCGCTGGGCACGCCGGGGGTGCAAATCACCCGGCATTGTCCCACAGGCATTGCAAAACCCACCGCCGAGCCGATGGGATTGGCAATCAGCTCGCAACCCTCTGGCAACAACGCTTGTTTTCGATTGGCCTCATTGAGTGGCAGGTTTCGTTTTGCGCACCAGCTTTGTAGATGCGCGAGGGCGCCGACGTGTTCGCTAAGTGCCACGCCAGATACTTCCGCCACAAGCTGCGCCGTTAAATCGTCCACCGTGGGGCCAAGGCCGCCGTTGATAATCACCACATCGGCTTGCTCGCGCATCCGTGACAGCTCGGTTTTGAGTAGAGCTAAATCATCACCAACTGTCACTTTACGCGCAATATTGAGGCCAAAGGGCGCGAGTTCACGTGCAATGCGTGCAGAATTCGAATCTATGGTGTCGCCGCTCATGATCTCGTTGCCCGTGAGCAGCAGTTGAATGCGTGGGTTGGTGTTTGTGGTCATAAATGGCTCCCTGCAAGGTAAACAGTGTAACGCACGACCTGGTTGCTGTGGTACAGTACAGCGTTTTTCCAGGGAACAAAAGGTGCTCCATGAGTGATACCCAAACCATGAATTTAAGTAGCGATGAGTTAAAGGTCAGCTATGGCTTTGGCAGGCAGTTTGGTGAACAACTGCTGCGCAATGCCTTTCCCGGGCTAGACCTTGAGGCGGTGTTTGCAGGAATGAGTGACAGCTTTGCCGGTCAACCCTCACAGCTTGCCGATGCCGAACTAAACGGCGCTTACGAGGCGATGTCCGCAGTGCGTGAGGCCGAGGCCAGAGCAAGACTGGCTCAGCAGGCGGAGCTCGCGGCGGCGTTTTTAGCCGAAAACAGCAAGCGCGAGGGCGTTACCACCACCGCCAGTGGCCTGCAGTTTGAAGTTCTTGCAAGTGGTGAGGGTAGTGAGCGCCCGGGGCGCGAATCCACCGTAGTGACGCACTACCACGGCATGCTGCCAGATGGCACCGTGTTTGACAGTTCGGTTGCGCGCGGCGAGCCCGCGACCTTTGGCGTGACCCAGGTGATTGCCGGTTGGACGGAAGCTCTGCAGATGATGACCCCGGGGGATAAGTGGCGGGTGGTGTGCCCGCCGGAGCTGGCCTATGGTGAGCGCGGTGCCGGAGGCGCGATTCCACCCAATGCCGCTTTGGTATTTGATATTGAGTTGTTGGAAATTAAAGGCTGATCGCAGAATTTAGTGACTTATATCGTCCATTGGTGAATATGAGTGATTACATTTTGTTGTGGCAGTATTTTTGCTAGTGAGAAGGTGTTATGAAGCGTGTTGTTTTCAACCAGAAAGGCGGGGTAGGTAAAACCAGCATTACCTGCAATTTGGCGGCTATCAGCGCATCACGGGGCTTGCGGACGCTGGTGATTGACCTCGATGTGCAGGGCAACTGCACCCATTACCTGGTAGGCGAGATTGACGCGGAAGCGTTTCCCGCAGAGGCGCAGGGCACAGCGGGTCTGTTTAAGCAAACTGTTGGGCCGCGCCGGATGGCGAAAAACCCTGACTCGTTTGTCTGGGAAACCCCGTGGGAAAACCTGTATTTGATGCCATCTTCTCCGATCTTGCGTGAACTGGAAAAAGAGTTGGAGTCGCGCTACAAGATCTACAAATTGCGCGACGCGCTGAACAAGCTCGAAGAGCTGTACGACCGGATCTATATCGACACGCCACCAAATTTCAATTTTTTCTCCAAATCGGCGCTGATCGCAGCAGATTCGGTACTAATACCCTTTGATTGCGATAGTTTTGCTCGGCAAAGTCTGTATACCCTGATGGAAAACATCGCAGAGCTGCAGGAGGATCACAACGAAGACCTGGAGGTGGAAGGCATTGTGATTAACCAGTTCAATGCGCAAGCGCGTCTCCCCGGCGAGTTAGTGGCAGAGCTTGAGGACGAAGGTTACCCGGTGCTTAAAACCTACCTGAATACCTCGGTTAAGATGAAGGAATCCCATCATTTGTGTCGCCCCCTGATTGATCTCGCCCCATCCCACAAGTTGACTGGGCAGTACTTGGCGCTGTACGAGGAGTTAGAAGCGGGTCGTTAGTTTTTATGACTGACAATACTAACAATTAAGGCGCTTATAACCATATGCAAGAAGGTTATTTCCCAAGGTACGGTCGTTTTTATACAGTAGCGTCCTTGAGATAAGAAGTGCCCCACAATGATCACGGATATCGACATCGACAAGGTGAACACGCAGTTGCGCGATGCGTCCGCGCAGGATATCGTGCGCTGGGCTGTGGGGCAGAAAAAACCAGGTATTGTGACCACCAGTATGGGGAAAAATGCGGCAGTGATGCTGCATTTGGTCAGCCAAATTGCGCCTGAATTGCCGGTTATTTGGGTCGATAGTGGTTACAACCTGCGTGATACTTACCTGGTGGCAGAGCGTTTGATAAGTCAGTTATCATTGAATATCCATGTTTTTTCGCCGCAAATGACTGCAGAGCGCCGCAATGCGGTGATGGGCGGTATTCCCACGGTAGACGAAGAGGAAGCCCATAGGGAATTTACCCGGCAGGTCAAACTGGAACCTTTTGATCGCGCCTTGAAAATGTTTGCTCCCGATTTGTGGCTAACGGGTATACGTCGTGGCGAAACCGAGCATCGCAAAAGTCTGAATGTGTTATCTGTTGATGGGCGGGGCATTTTAAAGGTTGCGCCGTTGTTTCACTGGTCAGACTTGGATGTGGAGGCGTATATGGCAGAGCATCAACTGCCAAGTTGTCGCCACTATTTTGATCCTACCAAGGTTCACGATGGGCGCGAGTGCGGTATGCACACCGCAGCTTGAGGGTTACCCCGTAACGACTGTGCCCACTACGATGGCAACCACAACTGTAGCGATGACAAAAATGCCGATGACAACCACAAGCTGTCGCACGGCAGTTTTGTCGGGGTGTCGCTGATCCTCGTTTCCGGGATCGGACATGGTGGGCTCCTTTGTTAATCTTATCTGTAGTGCTGAATGCTTTAACAACCATACGGCGCGGCTGTTGTCTTGTAAAGTGCGAATCTGTCGGCAGAGAATGGCAAATAAACACAGTTCTTGAGTGCCAGGTGTGAGTCCGCTAAGTAAAATAGGTTTTCATTATTCTAGTCCTGAGGAAAAGGCATGTTAAAACAGCTCTGTGTGGTACTGGTTGTGATACTTGCGGCGCCATTTGTCAAAGCGGAGAGCCGAGAGGTTTTGGAAGCTGGCACCGCTAAAGTGTTGGCCAAAGTTCGCCACGAGGTACGCGGCGGTAAGGCTATTTTGGAAGACGCAGCGGCAGTGCTGGTCATACCAGAGGTGGTGCCGCTGCGGTTCGGGGAGGGTGGCGAGTACGGCGAGGGCGTTTTGCTGGTGGGTGGTCGTCCAGTCGCGTATTATGCGGTTTCTGGCGGTGATATGGGCGAACGCGCTGAAACTGCGGTGCGTTCGCAGGTGTTGGTATTTAGCGAGCGTGACGCTCTCATCGATTTTCGCAATAACCAGGCCTGGCAGGCTCAACCAGAGGTCAATATGCGGATGGCGCGTCAGGGTCGCTTCGGGCGTTTGTCCCGCGAGAGCAAAGTCGCCCAGGTGCTGGCTTTTGTGCTTGATAAAAAAGGTATCCGCAGTGAGTTAAGTGTGGCGGGCAGTACTTACAAACGTATCGCCCGTTAACAGCTAGAGAGAAGGACAGACAATTAATGAGTAAAGTGATTACCGTAAAATCGGCTCTGCGCGGCGATATTGCCTTGGGGAGCCTGGTCAGTGTGCGCGGCTGGATTCGATCCAAGCGCGATTCCAAGGCGGGGATCTCCTTCCTCGCGGTGCATGACGGTACAGCTTTTGATGCGATACAGGCGGTGGTACCCAATACGCTGGATAATTACCAGAACGAGGTGCTGTCAATCACGACCGGTTGCGCGGTTGTGGTTACCGGGGAGCTGGTGGCTTCTCAGGGTAAGGGGCAGTCGGTAGAGATTCAGGCCACTCAAGTAGAGCTTGTTGGTGCGGTGGACGAGCCCGAGAGCTATCCCATTGCCAAGAAGCGTCACACCTTTGAGTATTTGCGCACGGTGTCCCACCTGCGTCCGCGCACTAACACTTTCGGCGCAATTACCCGGGTGCGCACCACACTTGCCAACGCCATACACAATTATTTTTACGAGCGCGATTTTCACTGGATTAACACGCCCATTATTACCGGCAGCGATTGCGAGGGGGCGGGCGAGTTGTTCCGTGTGTCCACCCTGGATATGGCCAACCTGCCGCGCACTCCTGACGGCAAGGTCGATTTCAGCCATGACTTTTTCGGTGGCGATGCGTTTTTAACAGTGTCTGGTCAGCTGAATGTCGAAGCCTATTGTCTCGCCATGAGCAAGGTTTATACCTTTGGGCCAACCTTCCGTGCGGAGAACTCCAATACCAGCCGTCACCTCGCTGAATTTTGGATGGTAGAGCCGGAAATCGCCTTTGCCGATCTAAACGATGATGCGGATTTGGCCGAAGATATGCTCAAATACACTCTTAAAACTGTGCTTGATCGCTGCGAAGACGATATGGCATTTTTTAATCAGCGTATCGATAAGACAGTGCTGGAGCGTGTGACCGGCGTGGTGGATGCCAGCTTTGAGCGCATCGATTACACGGAAGTCATCGATATATTAAAAAACAGCGGTCAATCGTTTGAGTTTCCGGTGGCGTGGGGCATGGATCTGGCTTCAGAGCACGAGCGTTATTTGTGCGAGCAGCATGTGGGCCGTCCGGTGGTGGTCATGAACTACCCGAAAGACATTAAAGCCTTTTATATGCGCCTGAATGACGATGAAAAAACCGTGGCGGCGATTGATGTGCTCGCGCCGGGTATCGGTGAAATCATCGGCGGCAGTCAGCGCGAGGAGCGCCTGGATGTGCTGGAGTCGCGTATGGACGACCACCTCAAAGAGGAGTTGTGGTGGTATCGCGACCTGCGCCGCTACGGCACTGTGCCTCACGCGGGCTTTGGTCTGGGCTTTGAGCGTCTGCTCAATTACATCACCGGCATGGAAAATATCCGTGACGCCATCCCCTTCCCGCGTACGCCAGGTACGGCGGATTTTTGATTGGTCGTGTATCGCCCTGTTCTCTGTTCGAGAACAGGGCAGCGCTCGCAGGCCTTTTTAACGCTGTATTGTGTCGGCTGGGGGGGGTTCAGCTTCGCCTGGAGTTTTGTTGGCCTTGGGTGGCTTCAGTCCGCATCCGGGCACGACACTGAACAGGGCGTTGCGGCTGCCTTCTTCCACGCCCGCAAAGGCCACGGTGACAGCTTGCTCAAGGGCGAAGCGACGGGTGGTGCTGGTGAGACTGGCACTCCATTTGTCGAAGCTGAATTTTTCCGGGTCCTTGCGTAAATCGACAAAACCTTCCAGGCCGTTGTCGTTTAAGCGCACCCGAAAGCCGCTGCTGTTGATATGGCAGATAACAGCCTCAAACTGCGCTGTGTCTTTGGCGATGCGAGTGAGATAATCACTGGCCAACCAGCGCTCCGCTTCAAAGGTCGCGGCGCGAGCGCGAAGCAGCCGCTCACTGGTTTGCTGTAACAGCCCATCGTTAACGACCTCACTTACAGTGCCCGCCAGTGCGTTTTTGATCTGGCGGTGTGCGAGGTAGTCGGTGTATTTCCGCAGCGGTGAGGTGCAGTTGCTATAGGCGTCAAGCCCCATGCCCTTGTGATCCTGGGCGCTGGTGCAGAGTTCTGCACGCGCCAGAAGGCGGTTCAGCATAGCGCGCAGCGGCAGCGTTTGCTCCGCACTGCTGGCAGCGAGCATGATTTCCCGATAATCCTGTAAGCTGGTCAGCTCGCGCTCCGCGTGTTCGGGCATCAGGCGTTGCAAAAACTCTTTGGCCTCATCCAGGCGATCTTCCCTGAAACCCGCGTGGGCGACAAAGGGGCCGTTCAGCTTGTGACTTCGCAAAAAGTCAGCGCCGCAGCGGTTGGCGGCAATCATGCACTCTTCCACCAGTTTTTGCGACAATAGCTTTTCGCTGGGCTCGATACTCTGCACTTTTTTGTCATCGCCCAGCACCCAGCGGTATTCCTGACGATCCTCCATCACCAGTTCGTGTTCGCGGCGGTGGGCGTTGAGAGCGCGAAAGACCTGATACAGCGCTTCCAGCGGGGAGGCGTTGCTCATTAAACTGTCGGAATCGCCGGCCAAATAGCGGTCTACTCCGTAGTAGCTCAACTTGGCGCGAGAACATATTGTGGCTTCGAGGAACTCATAGGCGGTAATGGCACCCACGTCACTGATCGCCATTTTGCAGGTCAGCGCGGGGCGATCCTCTCCTTCCACCAGGGCGCAGCGTTGTTGCGAGAGTTCGTCTGGCAGCATGGGCAGCACATCGCCGTGGAAATACACCGAGGTGGCGTGCTCGGCGATGCGCTTTTCAAGCTCTGAATCGGGTTTGATGATGGCGGTGGGGTCGGCGATAGCGACGTAGAGTGTCCAGCCGTCATTGCTGCTTTCCGCGTACAGGGCGTCGTCGATATCCATCGTTTTACTGGCGTCGATGGTCACGAATTCCAGATGGGTCAGGTCGTGTCGATCGGCTGTGTCGGCGATGATGTCCTGTTGGCAGCGCTTGAGATCGTCGGGCCATCCCTGGGCAAGCTCGTATTTGGCCTGGCAGTACAGGTTTTCAATGCCCGCTGTGCCCGCGTTGCCCAGTACAGACAGCACTTTTGCCTGTGGGCGGCCATCCTTGATGGGGTGGCGCAGCATTGCACAGTGCACAAAGTCGTGTTCTTTGACGCCGTTGCGCGCGTGCGGGGGAATAAACAGCCAGCGGTTGAGGCCGTTCACATCCGGGGCGACAAACAGCGCTTTCCCCTTGCGAACGCAGCGACCGGTAAAGGAGGACAAGGGGCTGTCGATGAGTTTTTCGATGTCTGCCACGGTTTTGTTGTTTTTTGCCGGACGCACGCATACGCGCACCCTGTCGCCGGGAAAGACCTTGAGCATTTCGTCGGGAGGAATGAATACATCGCGGCCATCATCGAGACGGGCGAAACCATAGCGAGACTGCGTGCCTTTTACAGTGGCATCGGCATGCTCTTTTTCAGCTTCCATCTGGCTTTTGAGGCCCTGGAGCTGAGCGAGCGAGTCCTTGTTGAGCATAGAAGAGCTTGTTTCACATGTTTTTGAGATTGAGGGGCGACATGCTACTGGAAAAAGTATGGGCTGTCACCGTGTTCGCCCATTTGCGCGCCATGGTAGGCGCGTTTTTTTCCTTATGGCTGGATCGCTTTTCTCGCGTTGTTTTTTCGCAGGCTGAAAAACGGCTACAGTAACTGACCCAACGCCTCGCCCAGGCGCACGGGGTCGCCGCTTGCAAAGTCGTCCGCCCATTGCACGCGGTCTTTGCCGAACAACAAAATCACCGTAGAGCCCAGCTTAAAGCGTCCCATTTCCTCACCTTTTGCCAGTGTGACCGGCGTTGGCAGCTCGGCGTAGTTCAGCGTTTGCGGGGTTTTGGGTGGTGGCGCAATTTGCCCGCTCCACACGGTCTCAATGCCGGCAACAATCATTGCACCCACTAAAATCATTGCCATAGGGCCTGCCTCGGTTTCAAAGTGACAGACCAGACGTTCGTTGCGGGCAAATAAACCTTCCACATTTGCAGCGGTGGTCTGGTTGACTGAAAACAAATCGCCGGGAACGTATGTGGTCGACAGGAGTCTACCCTCGATAGGCATATGCAGGCGGTGATAGTCTTTCGGGGCAAGGTACACGGTGATAAAACGGCCATCTTCATAGCGCTTGACCGCGGTTTTGTCACCGCCGAGCAGGTGGTACAGATGGTAATAATGACCCTTGGCCTGGAACAGCAGGCCGTGTTCGATATCGCCAAGCTGACTGATTGCGCCGTCCGCGGGTTGCACGATATCTGCGTTTGACAATGGTCGCGCATCGTCGATCAGCTCGCGGGTGAAGAAGTCGTTGAAGGTGTCAAAATCTCCGGCGGTGGTGAGTTTGGCTTCACTCATGTTTACCTTGAAGTGCTTGATAAAGGTGTTGATCAGGAAGTTTTTTAACCATAGCGGGCGGCGCAAGTCGGCCAAACGCCCTGTCAGGCGCGATAGCAGATGTTGTGGCAGCAGCTTTTGCAGAAAGATAAACAAGGTGCTCACGAAAATTTCCTTTGACGTAAGTGGTAGTAAAGCTTGCCATTGCAAGTTTATAAAATGACAGATTGCAATCTGTCTTCACCAGTTGTGTAATGGGCACAGGAGATGGAGTGGTAGTGTAAAACATGAAGGATAACTATGCACCGTTAATTGTCTTGCTCATGGCCCTGTTCGCCAGCTGTGCCAGCGCGAATGAGGCAGAACTTGAGAGCGCGACCTTACCTGAGAAAGAGCGGGCCGAGGGGGAGAAAGAACCCAATTGGGTGGACTCCAGCCACGCCTATGCCACAGATGCCACGCAAGAGCTGGTGCAGTGGATGGACGACTTCTTTGGAACACCCAGCGAAGATGCGGAGCGCGCGGAATCGTTTTTGCATCTTATACTGGTCGACGACTGGGATGCCAAAGAAAACCATGATTTTAAGGTGCGGGTGCGCGGCCAAGTGCAGGTACCAAAGATTTCCGAACGCTTGAGTTTGGTGTTTTCCGGTGAAGACGGCGATAACATCACCGAAGAAAACCGCACCGAAGAAGACTCCGTCGGTGTGCGCTACACCTTGATGGAAGCCTTGGGCAGGCGTTTTGACGTTACCCTGGGTGTCAGCTCAGGGCAGTTAAAACCCGGTATTCGCTTTCGCGATCAAGGCGCAATTTCCGATCACCTAAGCTATCGCTTTACCCAGCGCGCACAGTTCTGGACCAGTGATGGCTGGTTGGGTACTACCCAGTTTGAACTCAACTATTCCCTGTCTGAAAACGCGGTGCTCAGTTGGGGCAATGGTGTTCGCTACGGTAAAAAATACGATGGTAAGCGCTGGGGAAGCGCGATTACCTATCGCCGCCGTTTCCACACCGGCGAGGGTCGAAATGCCGGTGTGCGCTATTTCGTGCGTACCGATGGCACAACGCACCCAGAGACCTATGCCCACAATTACACTCTGGGCGCGGCTTATCGACAGCAGTTTTATCGCGATTTTCTGTATTTTGAAGTCGAACCCACCTACAGTTGGCGGCGCGAAACCCTGGAAGAGCGTCGCGACGGTGTGTGGGGTGTGGTGCTGCGTTTGGAGATCCTGCTGGAGCGCGATTTGATACATTCCTGGCGCAAGCGGAATCGGGACTTTTAACCGCTTATACCTTCAAGAAATGTGTGCGGTAGTAGCGCAGTTCTTCTATGGAATCGCGAATATCCGCCAGTGCCAGATGCGTGCCGTTTTTCTTGAGACCGGCTTCCAGTTCGGGGCGCCAGCGCTGCATCAGTATTTTCAGTGAGCTGACATCGAGATTGCGATAGTGGAAGAAGGCTTCAAGCTCCGGCATATAACGGGCGAGAAAGCGCCGATCCTGACAAATGCTGTTGCCGCAAATAGGCGACGCCCCAGCGGGCACGTACTGTTCTAAAAACGCGATGGTTTTGGCCGAGGCGCTGGCCTCGGTCTCCTTGCTGGCGCGCACCCGGTCGACCAGCCCGGAGCTGGTGTGATGGCTGGTGTTCCATTCGTCCATGCCCGCCAGGCGCTGATCGCTTTGGTGAATTGCCATTACCGGACCTTCCGCCAGGGTGTTCAAATCGCTGTCAGTGACGATGGTGGCAATTTCGATGATCACGTCATGCTCTGGTGACAGGCCGGTCATTTCCAGGTCAATCCAGATCAAGTTGTTTGCGTTTTGCATGGTGTGAATCCTAAGCTGTGCTATGGTTGCAAGGACACAATTCATGCCCTCCATCATCAATGAGTAAACGTAAACTAACACGCCGCCAGAGCTGGCGCATCGAAAAAATACAAACCGAGCGTATCGCCCGGGCGAAAAAACGCGATCAGCGCGCACAGGAATTGCTCGGCGAAGGTGATTTAGGTGCCGAGCAGCAGGGCCTGGTAGTGGCTCATTACGGCACACAGGTGGCGGTGGAAGATGAGGGCGGTGTCGAGTGGCGCTGCCATTTGCGCGCCAATATTGCCGACCTGGTTGCGGGTGACAGGGTGATCTGGTGTGCGGGCAAAACCGAGGGCGTGGTGGTCGCCAGGCACGAGCGCGATACCGAATTACTGCGCCCCGACCCTCACGGCGGTATGAAAGCCGTCGCTGCTAATATCGACCAGGTGTTGATTGTGGTGGCGGCGCGGCCAGAGCCCGTGGCCACGCGCATAGATCGCTATTTGGTTGCCGCCCGCGCCGTGGGTATGGATGCCATTATTGTGCTGAATAAAGCGGACTTATTGGGCGACGATAATCGCGAAGCCGTCGCGGCATTACTGGCGCTGTATCAAAGCATAGGCTATCAAGTGCTTACGCTGTCTGCTTATGACCACCACACGCTTGCACCGCTTGAGGCGGCACTGAATGGTCGTACCAGTATTTTTTCCGGGCCCTCGGGGGTGGGCAAGTCATCGCTGGTGAACAGTTTGCTACCCAGGGCGGAACAGCGTGTGGGTGAAGTCAGTGAGGCGAATCGCAGTGCCGGACGCCACACCACCACCACCGCCCGTTTGTTTCACCTGACATGTGGCGGTACCTTAATAGACTCCCCTGGTATTCGCGAGTTTGGTCTGTGGCATATGAGCCGCGAACAAATTGAAAACGGTTTTATTGAGTTTTTACCCCTGCTGGGTCACTGTCAATTTCGCAACTGCCAGCATGAGCGGGAGCCCGGCTGTGCTCTGTTAGAGGGCCTGGAAAATGGCGCGATTCATCCCGCGCGATTTGAGAGTTATCGTCTGCTGGTGGGGGAAATAGACAATTAGCGTCCGCAGGGCGCCGCTCTTGGTTGAATAGTGCGCTTGACTAGAGCCTATTTTGCCCAATATACAATAGCGCCAGAGTGTGATGACTTAGCCCGGATATTAATATCATGAAAAGCGTAGCGGTAGCTACGGTTTGAATGATTTTGGGCAAGATTCGAAGTCATTTTTTTCGAAAAACCATTTAGGCACAGTTTGTACATCGGCTTTATGTTGCTATTCACTGCATAACTCATTGATATTAAATAATTAATAGCGGAGTGGTCGCCGTACTGGTGAAATATCCGGGCTAGCCCGATGTTGGGAAAGTCCCCAGCTCACATGCTCCCGCACCAACTCGCTGGGAAAAGTCAGCCTCGCGACCAAAGCCGCGATCACTTCTGGACTGCTCGGTGCGTTACCCAGAGCGACAGCGATATTGCGCAGCCAGCGCTTGTAGCCGATGCGGCGGATAGCGGAGCCTTCGGTTTTGGCTAAAAACTCCGCTTCAGTCCACAAAAATAAATCCACCAGCGCGCTGTCATCTAAATTGTGGCGCGGTTGGAAATCATCTTCATCCGTGGGGGTGGCGAACTTATTCCACGGACAGACCAGTTGGCAGTCATCGCAGCCGTAAATGCGGTTGCCCATCAGTGGACGCAGCTCATGGTCTATGCTGCCCTTGTGTTCGATGGTGAGGTAAGAAATGCAGCGCCGCGCGTCCAGGCTGTAAGGGCCGGTAAAAGCGTTGGTTGGGCACAGGTCCAGGCAGCGGGTACAGGTGCCGCAGTGGCGCGAGGGTGCGGGTGGGTCTGGGGGTAAGGGCAGGTTGGTGTAAATTTCTCCCAGAAAGAACCAGCTACCCGCCTTGTGGTGGATGATCATGGTGTTTTTGCCAAACCAGCCTAAGCCGCTGTTTTCTGCCAGGGCGCGCTCAAGCACCGGTGCGCTGTCGGTAAACGCGCGATATTGCCCGCCGCCGATGTTTTGCTCTATGCGTTTGGCCAACTGGGACAGTCTTTTGCGCAGGAGTTTGTGGTAGTCGCGCCCGAGCGCATAGCGTGAGATATAGGCTTTTTCGGGTTCGTTCAGCAGCTTGATGGGTTCGGCTCCACCAGGCAAATAGTCCATGCGCAGCGTGAGCACGCAAACCGTGCCGGGCACGAGTTCCTCTGGGCGATAGCGCTTGCTGCCGTGCGCGGCCATAAACTGCATATCACCGTGGTGGTTTGCCTCCAGCCAATTGTGCAAGCGCTGCGCGTGTGGTGCTAATTCTATGTTGGCTACCGAGACATCCGCAAAACCCAACTCCCGCGCCCAGTTTGTGATACGCTGGCGCAGGTCGTCGGTGCAAAATTCTGGTGATTTGTCGGCTGTTGGCGTCATCGGTGTTGTCCTGTCGTATAATTTTGCCTAAGCCGTAGCATATTTTGAGCGTATTTTGCGCAGGGAGTTCGCATGCCAGAGTCATTATACACCGCCGCAGAGTGCCGCGCGTTGGATGCGATCGCCATTGAGCAGTTCGGCATTCCAGGAATTACCTTGATGAGTCGCGCAGGTCGCGCCTGCTTTGATGCGATGATGGAACACTGGGAGCCCACGGCGCTGCACATTTTTTGTGGCACGGGTAATAACGGCGGTGACGGCTATGTGGTCGCGGCGCTGGCAAAAAAGCGGCAGATTCCGGTGACCATCTACCAGCTTGGCGATGTGACAAAACTCAAGGGCGATGCCAGGTTGGCCTACGAACAGGCGCTTGCGGAGAATGTGCTCATGCAGGCATTTCGCCCCGATTTAGCGCTCGATGGGGGCGTGGTTGTCGATGCCCTGTTAGGCACTGGGCTGAGCGGCGCTGTGCGCGATGATTACGCCGAGGCGATAGACTGCATTAACGCCTTGGCTCTGCCGGTGCTGGCGGTGGATATTCCCTCGGGGCTTTGTAGTGATACTGGCGCGGTGTTGGGCACGGCAGTGGAGGCCGATCTCACCGTCACTTTTATCGGGCTAAAACGCGGTTTGTTTACCGGCGAGGCGGCCAACCACACCGGTACCTTGCTGTTCAACGATCTGGAAGTGCCACAGGAAGTGTATGACGCCGTGCCCACCACCTGCTGGCGGGGCGAGCTTGACTGGGCGCTCGCGCACTTGCCACCGCGGGCGCAAACAGCCCATAAGGGCGATGCAGGTACGGTGTTGGTGATTGGTGGTGATTACGGCCTTGGCGGCGCGAGTATTTTGGCGGCACAGGCCGCCGAGCGCAGCGGCGCGGGTTTAGTACGCCTGGCGACGCGCGCCGAACACGTGGGTGCTACGCTAGCGCGCTGCCCTGAAATTATGGCAAAGCCCGTGGCGTGTGGGGCCGACCTCGCGTCAATGCAGGCAAGCAGTAGTGTACAGGTCATCGGCCCGGGTCTTGGCCACACGCCCTGGGCGGAGCAATTGTTTTTGCAAGCCAGCGAATACAGCAGCCCGCAGGTCATCGATGCAGATGGCTTGAATTTACTCGCCACGGGGGAGTTTGACAGCGACCACAGTCCTTTGGCGCGTGTCTTGACGCCGCATCCCGGCGAGGCGGCGCGTCTGCTGGGTATCTCCAGCGCGCAAGTACAGGCGGATCGCTTCGCTGCGGCCGGGGAGCTGGCCGAGAAATACAATGCGGTGATTGTGCTCAAAGGCTCGGGTACGATAGTGACCGATGGCAAGGTGGTTTTGGTCTGTGACGTGGGCGGGCCGGGCATGGCCAGCGGCGGTATGGGCGATGTGTTAAGCGGTGTGACAGGTGCCATGCTGGCGCAGGGCATGACCCCGCTGGCGGGCGCGGTGCTGGCGGTGATGTTGCACGGTCTGGCTGCGGAGCGCGCGGCACAAGAGGGCGAGCTCGGGATGTTAGCGTCTGATTTGCTGCCCCATATTCGAACGCTGTTGGGTTAGGCGTGTCGCAGTCAGTCCATATACCACTGGCCGATGAGGCGGCTACGGTAGCTCTGGGGAAACAACTGGCGCCCGCGCTGGCAGACGGTGCGGTGGTATTTCTACAGGGTGATCTCGGTCTTGGAAAAACCACCCTGAGTCGCGGCATTATTACGGCACTTGGGCACGAGGGTGCGGTCAAAAGCCCCACATACACCTTGGTCGAGCCCTATGAGCTGGGGGCGGTGAAAATATATCATTTTGATCTTTATCGACTTTCTGACCCGGAAGAGCTGGAATTGTTGGGCGCGCGTGAGTATTTTGGCAGGCATTGCCTGTGCCTGGTGGAGTGGTCGGTGCGCGGACAGGGGTTTTTGCCCGAGGCAGATATGGAGATTGAATTACAAATGGGCGATGACGGAGGGCGCATCGCCTGCTTAAGCGCTCATTCACCCCGCGGCGAGGCGGTGCTTGAGTGTTTGGCGACGGACTAACGGAACGATGATGCGGACGATAACAGCGATATTTTTGTTGTGTTGCAGCTTACTGGGGCAGGCGGCGGAAGTAAAAGACGTGCGCTTGTGGCGCGACGCGGATCACACCCGTGTGGTGTTTGATTTAAACAAACCTGCGAAACACAAATTGTTTGCCCTCGAAAGCCCCGCGCGGCTGGTGGTTGATTTACAGGACTCCACGCTCCACGCATCGCTTGCCAAGCTAAACCTCGCCGATACACCGATAAAGTATCTGCGCAGCGGCGTACACGACAAGACGGATTTGCGCATTGTTTTTGATTTGAGCCAAAAGGTAAGGCCGCGCAGTTTTGCCTTAAAAGCAAATGGCAGCACTGGCGACAGGTTGGTTGTTGACCTTTATAACGATGTGCCCAATCGCGCCGCTAAACCCGCCAAGAGCGTGACGGATCAGCAAAACTTGCGCGAGGTATTGATCGCTATCGACGCAGGTCATGGCGGTGTTGATCCAGGTGCCTCAGGCCCTGGCAGATTACGTGAAAAAGACGTGGTGCTGAAAATCGCCAAGCACCTGCAGGCGCTTTTTGCGCGGGAGCGGGGCTTTGCCGCAAAGCTGATTCGCGCGGATGACTATACGGTGAAATTGCGCGCAAGACCGGCCAAAGCGCGGCAGATGAAAGCGGATATTTTTGTATCCATCCACGCGGATGCCTTTCGCGACAAGCAGGCGCATGGTGCGTCGGTGTATGTGTTATCCCTGCGTGGTGCAAGTTCCACTGCGGCGAGCTTTTTGGCCAAACGTGAAAACGAAGCCGACCTTGTGGGTGGTGTCAGTCTCGGCGATAAAGAAGACGTACTCGCCGGCGTGCTGACCGATTTATCCATGACATCAACCCTGGACTCCAGCCTGAGCCTGGGCGCCGATGTGCTTAAAGAAATGGGGAAAATTGCGCGTCTGCATAAAAAGCAGGTGGAGCAGGCGGGTTTTTTGGTGCTGAAATCACCGGATATTCCTTCGATTTTGGTGGAGACCGGGTTTATCTCCAACCCAGGGGAGGCGCGCAAGCTCAAAACCGCCAGCTACCAAAGGAAAATGGCCAGGGCGATTTTTACCGGCATTCGCAACTGGGTGAGCAAACGCCCACCTGAAGGCACGCTGCTGGCGGCGCAAAAATACGGCAGAGGGCAGCTCTATACGGTGATGCGCGGCGACACTTTATCCAATATCGCATCGCGTTATAATGTGTCAGTGGCGCAGTTAAAACGCCACAATGCGATGTCTGACGCGAATATTCGGGTGGGACAAAAACTCTCGATTCCCAATACCTAAAACCCTATGCCTCACATTCATTTGTTAAGCCCTCGCCTCGCCAACCAGATTGCCGCTGGCGAGGTGGTGGAGCGCCCCGCCTCGGTGCTCAAGGAACTGTTGGAAAACGCCCTGGACGCCGGAGCATCGCGCATCGACGTAGATGTGCAATCCGGTGGTGTAGCGATGATTCGCGTGCGCGATGACGGCGCAGGTATTCCCAGTGACGAGCTGACCTTGGCGTTGTCGCGCCACGCCACCAGTAAAATTGCTTCCCTGGAGGATTTGGAAAGCGTGGGCAGCCTGGGTTTTCGCGGCGAAGCACTGGCGAGTATTGCCTCTGTCGCCAGGCTGAGCTTAACCAGTAACAGTAATCCCGACAGCAGTGAAGGCGCGGTGGCGCGCAGTGAGGGGCGCGAGATGGATGTGGTGGTTTCCCCTTCACCGCACCCCCAGGGCACCACTGTGGAAGTGCGGGATTTATTTTTTAACACGCCCGCGCGCCGTAAGTTTTTACGCACCGAAAAAACCGAGTTTAATCACCTGGAAGAGGTGTTAAAACGCCAGTGTTTGTCGCGCTATGATGTGGGCTTTAGCTTGCGCCACAATCAAAAAGTCATTCATCAGCTGGCGCCTGCCCACACCCTGGCCGAGCGCGAGCGGCGGGTGGCCTCGGTGTGCGGTCCCGCGTTTATGCAGCAGGCTCTGCAGGTAGAAGCGGAAGTTGATGGCTTAAAGCTCTGGGGTTGGGTGGGGCTGCCCACTTTCTCCCGGAGTCAGGCGGACTTGCAGTACTTTTTTGTGAATGGTCGAGTGGTTCGCGATAAGCTGGTGGCCCACGCGATTCGTCAGGCCTATCGCGATGTGCTCTATCACGGTCGCCATCCCGCGTTTGTGCTGTACTTGGAGCTTGACCCCGCAGCGGTGGATGTCAATGTTCATCCCACCAAGCACGAAGTGCGTTTTCGCGAGGGGCGCGCGGTGCACGATTTTATTTTCCGAAGTCTGCACCGCGCCCTGGCCGATGTGCGTCCCGGCGCTGCCACGGTGTCGGCGCCCAATATGCTGCGCACTGAATCCGGCGAGGCCATCAACACCCAGACCGGTGAGGTCAGTCAGGGGGTTTTGGGTTTGGGGGCGGCCGGTTCTGGCGCCGGAGACACCGGTTTTGGCGGCGCAGGCGCATCGCGTAACCCCGCATTTTTTGGCTCGCAAGCAACCCCGGCTCACAGTGCGGCGCAGATGAGCGCCTATCAGGCTCTGCACGGCGGTGACGCCGCTGTCGCCGAGCCCAGCGAGGCTGCAGAAATTCCACCGCTGGGCTTTGCCCTGGCGCAACTAAAAGGCATTTATATTCTCGCTGAAAACGCGCAGGGTCTGGTGGTGGTGGACATGCATGCCGCCCACGAACGCATCACCTATGAGCGCCTGAAAACCGCTATCGACAACGAAGGTATTCGCTCCCAGCCGCTGTTGGTTCCCCTGGCGGTGGCGGTAAGCACTCGCGAGGTCGATGTCGCCCGCAACCACAGTGATATGTTTGCCCGTTTGGGTTTGAGGGTGGATATTGCCGGCGAGGAAAGCCTGTTGGTGCGGGAAGTGCCGGTGCTGCTGCGCGATTCCAATATTGAGCAATTGCTGCGCGATGTGTTGTCGGACCTCATCGAATACGGTCAATCCCGGCGCATTGAAACCCATCGCGATGAGCTGTTGTCCACCATGGCCTGTCACGGCTCGGTGCGCGCCAATCGCAGGCTCAGCATCACCGAAATGAATGCGCTACTTAGGGATATGGAACAAACTGAGCGCTCCGGCCAGTGCAATCACGGCAGGCCTACCTGGACCCAGCTCAGCCTCGACGAGCTGGACAAGTTGTTTCTACGTGGCCGCTGATAACAAGCCGCCCCTGTGGTGCCTGGCGGGTCCCACGGCCTCTGGTAAAACCGATCTGGCGATTGCTCTGGCTGAGCGTTGCGGTTGTGAGCTGGTCAGCGTGGATTCCGTGCTGGTGTATCGCGGTCTGGATATCGGCAGCGCCAAGCCCGATTACCCCCATCACTTAATTGATATTCTCGATCCCAGTCAGCCCTACAGCGCCGCCGAATTCGCCCGCGATGCTAAAACCCTGTGCGGTGAGATTACTGCACGGGGCAAAGTGCCCCTGTTGGTCGGTGGTACCATGCTGTATTACAAGGCTTTTTTGGAAGGTCTGGCAGCTATGCCCAGCGCTGACAGCCGTATTCGAGCGGCAATAGAACAATTCGCCGCGCGCGAGGGCTGGGCGGCGGTGCACAAAGAGCTGGCACAGGTTGACCCCGAGGCCGCAGCCCGGATTCACCCGCACCATTCCCAGCGCATCGCCAGGGCTTTAGAGGTCTACCGCGCCAGCGGTGTCACCCAAAGTGAATGGCGGGCGCGGCAGCAAACCGAGGGCTGGCGGGCGCTGGATCACTACGCGGTGACACAGTTGGCGCTGTGGCCAGCCGACCGCGCCATACTGCATGAGCGCATCGCGCGGCGTTTGGATCTTATGTTCGAGCAGGGCTTTGAGCGGGAAGTGCGCGCGCTCTACGAGCGCGGCGATCTGCACACAGCGCTGCCTGCGGTGCGCGCGGTGGGTTATCGGCAGATGTGGGCCTGTTTTGAGGGGGTGTACGATTTGGCAATGGCCAGACAGAAAGCCCTGGCCGCGACCCGTCAATTGGCGAAGCGCCAACTCACCTGGCTGCGAAAATGGCCGGATTTACAGGTCATGTACACCGATGCAAAAGGCCGTGCCTATGTGAATGAAGAGGCAGCAATGACTGAAAATATAGCTTTTAGTTATAATATTACCGATTTGGCCTTGAAAAATTTAGATGCTTGCCCAATATAAAGGCATGTTCTGTTTTATACTACTTAAGTCGCCCGTGTCATAGAGGCGGTCGGTTGCAAAACAACAAGTGGTGCCGCGGTGTTATCAGGTGAGTGATAAGATCGCAGCTTATTAAATTAAGGCTTTAGAAAGCCGATCAAGGAGAGAATGCCATGTCAAAAGGGCACACCCTGCAAGATCCTTACTTGAATATTCTGCGTAAGGAACGCGTTCCAGTTTCAATTTACCTGGTAAACGGCATCAAGCTGCAAGGCCAGATTGAGTCTTTCGATCAGTTTGTCGTGCTGTTGAAAAACACTGTCAGCCAGATGGTTTACAAGCACGCTATTTCTACGGTGGTACCTTCGCGCGTGGTGCGTGTGCCTATGCAGCATCCGCCGGAAGAAGAATAAACGGGGTTTTGTTGACTTCGGGACCGACCGGGTTGTTGCGTCAAGCCGTCATGGTGAATAGCAGTCGGGGTCGCCTTGTTTTTTGATCGACCAGCCACTGGTGAGCGGGCGGTGCTCGTTCATCTCCACCTTGCCAGCGAGTCAGAACGCGAAGATCCCCGTGAGTTCGAGGAATTGGTGCTTTCTGCTGGCGGTGACCCCGCGGCCTACGTTATGGGGCAGCGAGATGTGCCGAACTCGCGGTTTTTTGTGGGCACGGGAAAGCTCGAAGAAATAAAAGCCGAAGTCAACGCGCACGAGGCGGAGGTGGTACTGTTTAATCACGCCCTGTCGCCCAGTCAGGAGCGCAACCTCGAAAAGGAATTGGGTTGTCGCGTGCTTGATCGAACCGGTTTGATTCTCGATATCTTTGCCCAGCGCGCCCGCACTCACGAGGGTAAGTTGCAGGTCGAGTTGGCGCAGCTTCAGCATATGTCCACCCGCCTGGTGCGCGGCTGGACGCACCTTGAGCGACAAAAAGGAGGTATCGGTCTGCGCGGCCCGGGTGAGACCCAGCTTGAGACTGATCGCCGCCTGCTGCGCGCGCGTATTCGCTCTATCCAGGCGCGCCTTGAAAAAGTGCAGAAACAGCGTGAGCAGGGTCGTCGCTCTCGCCAGAAAGCCGAATTACCTGCGGTGTCTTTGGTCGGTTATACCAATGCGGGTAAGTCCACCCTGTTCAATGCCATGACTGATGCTGGTGTGTACGCCGCCGATCAGCTCTTTGCCACCCTTGATCCCACCCTGCGCCGCATTGAGATAGACGGCATTGGCACGGTGGTGTTGGCCGATACCGTGGGTTTTATCTCCCATCTGCCCCACCGTCTGGTGGATGCGTTTAAAGCCACGCTGGAAGAGACGCGCAATGCGGATTTGCTGGTGCATGTGGTGGACGCCGCAACCGATGAGCGCGATGAAAACCAGTTGCGCGTGGCCCAGGTGTTAGAGGAAATCGGTGCGGACGAAATTCCGCAGCTGTTGGTCTACAACAAACTGGATTTGCTGGAACAAGAGCCGAGAATCGACCGCAATGAAGACGGCAAACCCCTGCGTGTCTGGGTCAGTGCCGTCACTGGCGCGGGTTTGGAGCTGCTTAACGAAGCACTTGCCGAGCTGCTGGGAGAGGACATGGTCAATGCCCAGGTGCTCATCAAGCCCGAGCAGGGTCGCCTGCGCTCGATACTGTACGAGCTTGGCGCGGTGCAGGAAGAACAGTACAACGACCAGGGGCAGCCAGTTCTCAATGTGCGCCTGCCGCGCAACGAGTGGAATCGCCTCGCGGCGACCCAGGGCCTGTCGATTCCCTCTCCCACCGAGAACGCCTAATAAAACAGCCCTTGCATAGTGGTTAACGCACCCCATATAAAGATGCTAAACTCTCGCATCATTTTCGAAGGAGCATAAACTATGGCTTGGAATGAGCCCGGTGGAAATCGCAACAATGGTCGCGACCCTTGGGGTGGCGGTGAGCAGGGGCCACCGGATATGGACGAGGCCTTGCGCAAGCTGAAAGAACGAATCGATGGCCTGTTTGGTGGCGGTGGCAGCAGTGGCCGCGGTCGTGGCAGCAATGGCCCTTCGGCAGCGCTGCTCCTGGTATTTGCGGTTGGCGCTTTGATTTTGTGGGCGGCGATGGGTGTCTACCAGGTTGATCAGCAAGAGCGCGCGGTTGTGCTGCGTTTTGGTAAGTATCTGGACACGGTGCAGCCCGGTTTGCGCTGGAACCCGCCGCTGATTGACGAGGTAGTGAAGGTCAATGTCACCAAGATACGCGCCCAGTCCTTCAGCGAAATTATGCTGACCAAAGACGAAAACATCGTCGAGGTGAAATTGTCGGTGCAGTATTTGATTGATGATCCCGCCAAATTTGTACTGCAAGTGCGCGACCCGGAAATCTCATTGCAACACGCCACCCAGAGTGCGCTGCGTCATGTGGTGGGTGATAACCCCATGGATTTAGTGCTCACTGAAGGCCGTGCGGCGATTGCCATCCAGGTACAGGAACGTGTGCAGCGCTATTTGGCGGCTTATAGCACGGGTATTTTGGTCTCTAAGGTCAACGTCGATGATGCTCAGCCCCCCGCGCAGGTGCAGGCCGCATTTGATGACGTGATCAAAGCGCGCGAGGATGAAGAGCGTTTGAAAAACGAAGCGCAGTCTTATGCCAATGGCATTATTCCCGAGGCGCGCGGTCAGGCCCAGCGTCAATTAGAAGACGCCAACGCGTATAAAGAAGAAGTGATTGCCAAGGCAGAAGGTGAGGCTGAGCGCTTTAACCAGTTGCTGAAGGCATACAATGAAGCGCCTGAGGTGACGCGTCAGCGTTTGTATCTGGAAGCGGTACAAGGCGTTCTGGCCAACACCAATAAGGTGATGGTTGACGTAGAAGGTGGTAATAACATGATGTATCTGCCGCTGGACAAAATTGTGAAGCAAACCAGTCAAAAACAAGGTCAGCCCGGTTCCAGCATCAGCAGTCAGGATCTGCGCGCCCTGACCAATGCCGTCACCGAACAGTTACGCCGCGATGCCGCAGCCGCTCGCAGCAGTCGAGGAGGACGTTAATATGCCAAGTCGTAATGGTATTGTGTTGTTTTTATTGTTCGCCGCGGTGGTCGTGCTGGCCAACAGCATGTATGTGATTCGTGAAACCGAGCGCGGCGTGCTGCTGCGTTTTGGTGAGGTGGTCAACCCCGATATCAAACCGGGTCTGCATTTGAAAGTGCCTTTCGTAAACACCGTGCGCAAGTTTGATGGTCGTATTATCACGGTGGACGCGCAGCCCGAGCGGTTTTTAACCCAGGAGAAAAAAGCGCTGATTGTGGACAGCTTTGCCAAGTTCCGTGTGGCTGACACGAAAAAGTTCTACACTGCTACCAACGGTGAAGAAAGCCGCGCTATGGGCCTGCTTGCACAGCGTATTAACAACGGTTTGCGTAACCAGGTCGGTGTGCGCACCATTCAGGAAGTGGTTTCTGGTGAGCGCGACCAGTTAATGGAAGAGTTAACGGTCAAGCTGAACAAGGTTGCGCAGGAAGAGCTGGGTGTCGAAGTCGTGGACGTGCGGGTGAAGAAAATTGACCTGCCTCCGGATGTGTCCGATTCGGTCTATCGGCGCATGAACGCCGAACGTGAAAAAGAAGCGCGCGAGCACCGCTCCCAGGGTCGAGAGCTGGCCGAGGGTATTCGCGCCGCCGCTGATCGCGAGGTGACGGTGATTCAGGCGGAGGCCTATCGCGATGCGGAGCAGATTCGCGGTGCGGGTGATGCCCAGGCAACCGCTGTTTATGCCAAAGCGTTTCAACAGGATCCGGAGTTTTATGCCTTTACCCGCAGTTTGAAAGCTTATCAGGATTCTTTTGATGGCTCCGGAAACATCATGCTTGTTCAGCCTGACAGCGACTTTTTCAAGTATTTGAAAGACTCAAAAGGCGCAAACAAGTAAAATATCATCGCCCGCAGTTGGACTGTGGGCGCTTCATTCTGTAAGCACGTTATGATGGACTTTTGGCAGGTATTGCTGGTAGCGATGGTGCTGGTATTGATTTTAGAGGGCATAATGCCTTTTATGAGCCCGGCGACCTGGCGCAATATGATGCGACAGCTTGTCGAGGTGGACGACAGGGTTCTTCGCTATATGGGTTTGGCGATGATGGCTTTGGGCGTCGTGATGCTGTATGTGTTTAACCCCCAGTAGTTCTTTATCGCCGCGTGACATGATGGTGTAACCATGGAAAAACAATGCTCATTCAAGTGCTAGATCGCTGGCAATTGCCCGACAGCATTGAGGAGGTGCTGCCAGCGCAGGCTCAGCGAGTGGAAGCGCTGCGTCGGCAGTTGCTGGATTTGTACCAAAGCTGGGGTTACGAACTGGTCATTCCCCCGTTGATGGAGTTCGTCGATAGCCTGCTGATCGGTTTAGACGGTGATCTTGATTTACTCACCTTTCGCATGACCGACCAAATGAGCGGCAGGACATTGGGGGTGCGCGCCGATATCACTCCGCAGGTAGCGCGCATTGACGCCCACAGCCTGGCTCATGATGGCGTTACCCGATTATGCTATGCAGGCAGTTTATTGCACACCCGCCCGCGCTCTTTAATGGCCTCGCGCTCGCCGATTCAGGTAGGTGCAGAGCTTTACGGAGATGCCACCGATTACGCCGACCACGAAGTGATCGATCTGATGCTGGCGACTCTGGAGTTGGCGGGTTTTGATTCGCTTACCGTAAACCTCGGCCATGTTGGTGTGTTTACCGCGTTGCGCGCTGCGGTGCAGTTATCGCGGGTGCAAGAGACGCAAATTCTGGACGCTATGGCACGCAAGTCGGTTCCCGATCTCAACGAGGCGGTGGCAGATTTGCCGGCAAACACTGCGAATCTGATCTGCCAGTTGGTGACCTTGCACGGTGGTGCGGATGTGCTGGACAAGGCGCGGGATTTATTCGCGAAAGATCTTCCCGCAGCACTGCCTGCCATTGATAAACTGCTGGGTATTGCCGACGCACTACTCACCGAGCGTCCGGAATTAAATATATACTATGATCTCGCGGAGCTGCGCGGCTATCATTACCACACCGGCATGGTGTTTGCCGCCTATGCGCCCGGGCATGGTCAGGCATTGGCTCGTGGTGGGCGCTACGATGCGGTGGGCGAAGTGTTTGGCCGAGCGCGCCCGGCAACGGGATTTGCCACCGATTTAAAAGTGTTGATGATGCACGGTGATCCCGCTTGTGACAACATAACCAGGGGTGCGATTGCCATGCCGGCGGTAAATGATGTGCGTTTGCGCGAAGCGGCCAAAGCGTTGCGCGAGGACGGTGAGATAGTCATCAATCAATTGTCAGGTGCGCCGGATGCGCGCTGTGATAGAGAGTTAGTCAATGACAACGGGCGCTGGGTAGTAAAAACCCTGGCCAAAGGGAGCAACGGGTAAAATCCATGAGCAAGAATGTAGTTATTCTCGGTACGCAGTGGGGCGATGAGGGCAAAGGTAAAATTGTCGACCTGCTGACCGACCAGGCCGATGCCGTGGTGCGTTTCCAGGGTGGTCACAATGCCGGCCATACGCTGGTCATTGACGGTGAGCAAACGGTTTTACACCTGATTCCCTCGGGTATTTTACGTGACAACGTGACCTGTTTGATCGGCAATGGCGTGGTGCTGGCGCCGGATGCTCTGCTCAAAGAGATTGACAAGTTAGAGGAAAAGGGCGTGCCTGTGCGTGAGCGTTTGCGTATTTCCCCCGCTTGCCCCTTGATTTTGCCGTATCACGTCGCGCTCGATCAGGCGCGCGAGCTGCGCCGGGGTGAGGCAAAAATCGGCACCACCGGTCGCGGTATAGGCCCTGCTTACGAGGATAAGGTCGCCCGTCGCGGTTTGCGTCTGGGTGATGTGCTGGAAATGGCCGAGCAGTTAAAACCGATGATTGTGGACGTCACCGCCATGTTGCACGATTATCGTCGGCGCGGTAAGGCCATTATGTTTGAAGGCGCGCAGGGTTCGCTGTTAGACATTGATCATGGAACCTACCCCTTTGTCACCAGTTCAAACACCACAGCGGGCGGCACGGCTACCGGTTCTGGTTTTGGTCCGCTGTATCTGGACTATGTTTTAGGTATCACCAAGGCCTACACCACGCGCGTGGGCAGTGGGCCTTTTCCCACCGAATTATTTGATGATGTGGGTGAACGTTTAGCGGAGCGCGGTCGTGAGTTTGGCGCCACCACTGGTCGCCCGCGCCGCTGTGGCTGGTTTGATGCGGTAGCACTGCGCAGCGCGGTGAATATCAATTCCGTGAGCGGTTTGTGTTTGACCAAACTGGACGTGCTCGACGGCCTGGAAAAAATTCGCATCTGTACCGGCTATGTCGATGCAGATGGCAACTCGGTGCCAAACCCCATTGACTCCGACGATTACGAAGGCTTGCAGCCGGTCTATGAGGAAGTGCCAGGTTGGAGCGAGTCCACTTTGGGTGCACGTACCCTTGAGGATCTGCCCGCGACCGCGCGCGCTTATATTCAGCGCATTGAGGAAGTGGTCGGTGCACCGATTGATATTATTTCTACCGGCCCTGATCGCAAGGAGACTATCGTGCTCAGGCATCCGTTTAATGCTTGATTAAGCCCGTTTCCATGCTGACAGCAACGCGGAGTGTCCATGTCCTTTATACTCAGTAAGTTCCTCACCTTAATGCTGTATCCCCTGTCGCAAGCGATCATACTGATGGCGTTTGCGATTATTTTGCGCGTTACTGGTTGGAAACGCAGTGGTCGGGTGCTGATGTTATTGGGCTTTGGCTGGTTATATCTGGCGTCGACGAACTGGCTCGGAGGTAAACTCATGCGCGCTTTGGAAGCGCCTTATCCGCCAGTGGCAATGGAAACCCTGCCACAAGCAGACGCGATTGTACTGCTGGGTGGTGGTGTGCGGGCGCGTGTTAACGATCACAGTCTGGCGAATCTAAACCGCTGGGCTGATCGCATTTTATATTCCGCTGTGCTCTATCAGGCAGGTAAGGCGCCGCGCATTGTGGCGACAGGCGGCGGCAAGGAAAACGGCGACACCGAGGCCGGATTGATGCGCGATATTCTCGGGGTGATGGGCGTGCCTGCCGACGCTGTTGTGCTTGAAAACAAAAGTCTCAATACCTATGACAACGCCCGCTTCACAGCGCCACTTCTGCGTGAGCACCGCTGGGATAAGGTGTTGCTGGTGACCTCCGCTTTCCATATGCGCCGCGCGGTAGCGACATTTCGCGCCGAGGGCATTGAAGTCATCGCCGCACCCACTGACCACCAAACCGGTCCGGTCATGCCCGCCCTGGGTGACTGGCTGCCCTCGCATACTGGTCTCAACCTCACCACCTACGCTTTGCACGAATGGCTGGGCTATCAAGTGTACAAGTGGCGAGGTTGGTTGCGGGAAGAGTAGTACTTTTTCGACAGGCTGTCAGATATTTCAGCAACAGCCGCCATTTTCACTTTTCTCACAGTTGTTGCTGCCCTCTTGGAATAAAAGTGTTATACCAAAGCGCATAGTGTAAATTGGGCGTTGGCATCTCATCTGGGTGCGCGTGTTTGCCCTGTCGTTTTCCTGCGTTACACTGTGGATTCTGCGTAGTCGATTACGCGGTGTTATCGCTACACGCTAAATCAACAGGAGCTTAGCGCTATGGTTTATTTACTCGTTTTACTGGGTGTTGTCGCAGCAGTTGCGATTTTTGTGATCGCCATTTTTAATAAACTGGTAACCCTTAAAAATCGCTATAAAAATGCCTTCGCGCAAATCGAAGTGCAGTTAAAGCGCCGTTACGATTTAATCCCAAATCTGATTGAAACTGCCAAAGGGTATATGAAGCACGAGCGCGAGACCTTAGATGCGGTCATCACTGCGCGCAACGAAGCCGCCACCATTTTGAAAGCGGTACAGTCGTCCGGTGTGGGGCCTGGGGAAATTAAACAACTGGCCAATGCGGAATCGGCTCTCGGTAGCGCGCTGGGTAAGTTAAGCGTGACTATGGAAGCGTATCCTGATCTCAAAGCCAGCGAAAATATGCAGCAGTTAAGTGAAGAGCTGACGTCGACGGAAAACCGCGTGGCCTTTGCGCGCCAGGGTTATAACGATGCGGTTATGGCCTATAACACCTATAAGCAGAGCTTCCCGCCCGTATTTTTTGCGCCCATGTTTGGCCACGTGCAGGATGCGGAGTTACTGGAGTTTGCAGATTCAGAGGTGATCGCCGAGGCGCCTACAGTGAGCTTTTAGCCCCGGGATTTCATCGGTAAATGGGATTTACGGTATAACTCATTGATATTATTAAACGCTAGAAAAACATTCACCGTACTGGTGAAGTATCCAGGCTAGGGGCGCGCTTGATGGACTTTTTCGCCCAGCAGGATCAGGCGCGACGCAATGCGCGTCTTTTAGTTGCCTTGTTTATCGTGGCTATGGCGGTCATTATCGGCCTGGTGTTTTTTCTAGTCAGCGGCTTTTTCTACTATCAGGGTACGGGTGTTTCTGGCCTCGCATTTTCCGATTATCTCAGTCTTGAGCGCCTGGGTGTGGTGACGCTGGTGGTGGGCGGTTTTATCGGGGCGGTATCCATGACACGCTGGTTACGCCTGGCCAGTGGTGGCAAGGTGGTGGCCGAAGGTGCTGGTGGCGAGCGCGTGTTACCCCAAAGTACCGACCCCGTCGAGCGCCGTGCCCTGAACATCGTCGAAGAAATGGCACTGGCGTCCAATATGCCGGTGCCGCCACTTTATGTGATGAATGAAGAGCGCGCGGTAAATGCCTTTGCGGCGGGAACATCCCCCGCAAATGCAGTGGTGGCGGTAACGCGCGGCGCGCTGAATACCTTGAGTCGCGACGAGCTACAGGGCGTGATCGCCCACGAATTCAGCCATATTCTAAATGGCGATATGCGCCTGAGCATTCGCTTGATGGCCATGCTGGCGGGCATTACCGCACTGGCGGATGCGGGCAGTTTTATACTGCGCAGCCAGTACTATGTGGGTTCCAGCCGCTCCCGGGAGGATGGCAGTGTGCGCCTGGGGTTGATGGGTGCGGGTGCGGCCTTGTGGATACTGGGTTCGGTGGGTGGTTTGATGGCGGCGCTGATTAAATCCGCTATCAGTCGGCAAAAAGAATACCTGGCCGATGCCTCTGCGGTGCAGTTTACCCGCAACCCCGAGGGCATCGCCAATGCGCTGAAGGTGATTGGTGGTACGGTCACCGGTTCGCTGGTGCACAGCGCGCGCAGCAATGAAATCTCCCACCTGTTTTTTGCCAACGCGCTGCACCGGGTCTGGCAGGGCTTTGCTACGCATCCGCCGCTGGCAAAACGTATCCGCGCGATAGAGCCGCAATGGGATGGGCAGTATATCTCGCGCCAGGTTGACCAGTACGCCACCAATACTGACATTGATCCCAATGTAGGTGTTGGCCGCGCGGCTGTGGTGGCCGCGGCGCTTGCCAGTCAATTCGATGGCAGCCGTGCGCCGGATATTGAGTTTGCACCGCACAGTGATGGGGGCGATGTTGGCAGTGTGGCCGGTGAAGTCTTTGAGGCGGCGGTTGAGACTCAGGATATTCCCGCTCACCTGCTGGACCTGGCGCGCGAGCCCATCGGTGCACAATCCTTGCTGTTTGCCTTGTTGATGGATGACCAGGAATCCGTGGCGCGCCGCCAATACCAGTTGATCGACGCTCAGGGTGTGCGCGGTTTGTCCAATGAGGTTGCGAAAGTGTTACCCGCGGTGAAACGGCTCCACCCCGCGCGCCGTTTGCCGCTGACGGAACTCTGTTTGCCTGCGCTCAAATCCATGTCGAAGGGGCAGTACCATCGTTTTCGCAGAACGCTACTGACGCTTGCCCAGGCGGATCGGCGCATTGATTTGTACGAGTGGTGTTTATTTCAATTAGTCTCACATTATCTGGCACCGGAGTTTAGCCCGCAGCGTATCAGCAAATCGCGTTATCGCCATATCAGCCAGGTGCGCGGCGAAGTTTCCGCGGTATTGTCGATGCTGGTGTGGGAGGGCTTGTCCACTGAGCCACCGGAAACCTTGTTCGCCATTGCCAAACAAGCGCTGGGCGATGACGGCATTGTGTTGCAAGCCAGGGAGCAGTTGTCAGTGCAGTCACTGTCGAAGGCGGTTTACACCCTGGCGGATTGTTACCCACTGCTAAAACCGCGCATTCTGAAAGCCATGGCAGTCGCCGCAGGTTACGATGGTGTGTTATCCGCCCCGGAGCGCGAGATTATCGCGGCGATTGCCGCAATAATGGACTGTCCGGTGCCGGATGTGCAGTTGGTCCAGTAATGACACGCCGGACGCTGTGGACTGTTGCTGTTGAGTTTGCAAAAAAAATGACGTAGCGTTGATAAGCGGGTCGCTAGCTTGGGTTATACGCTTACAAGACCTGGTATTAAAACCTGTTAGGTAAAATAACTATCACACGATGCCAATAGACGGGGGCGGCACATGAAGAAAACCTGGGGCAATTATCGGGCTGACGCGCTGTATGATGAGTTGATTACCGACAGCGGTCGGCCGCGAATCCTGGCGCGACGCCTGGTCAATATGCTTAAAAAGCTCCCCGAGGATGAAATGAGCGCCAGGCGCGCGGCGGCTGAGCTGGCGATTAAAGAAATGGGTATCTCCTTTACGGTGTATACCGAGGGTGGGAATATTGATCGCGCCTGGCCCTTTGATATCGTGCCGCGGATTATCGGCGCGAAAGAATGGCATAAAGTCAGTGCCGGCCTGTTACAGCGCAGCCGCGCCTTGAATGCCTTTATTAACGATGTATACAACGAGCAACGCATTTTCAAAGAAGGCGTGATACCGGCTGACGTGGTGTTGGAGTCGCCCAACTTCAAACCTCAGTGCGTTGGCCACACCCCGCGTTTTGGTGTCTGGGCACACGTCTGCGGCAGTGATCTGATTCGTCATAGCGATGGTAAGTTTTATGTGCTGGAAGATAATTTACGTGTGCCTTCCGGTGTGTCCTACATGGTAGAAAATCGAGAAATTACCAAGCGCGTTTTGCCGGAGCTGTTTGAAAACTACAGTATCTTGCCGGTGGATAATTATCCTTCCCAGTTGTTTGCAACGCTTGCCTCTTTGTCACCCAGACAAGTGCGCCGCCCCTGCATTGCGGTGCTGACCCCAGGCATTTACAACTCGGCCTATTTTGAACACGCGTTTTTGGCGCAGGGTATGGGCGCCGAATTGGTCGAGGGCGGTGACCTGTTCGTCGCCGGTGACGATGCGGTGTATATGCGCACGGTCGATGGCCCTTCCCGCGTCGATGTGGTTTACCGTCGTATCGATGAAGACTTTATGGACCCTGAAGTTTTTCGCGAAGATTCTGTGCTTGGTGTGCCAGGCCTGCTGCGCGCCTGGAAAGCCGGTAAAGTCGCCATCGCCAATGCGCCCGGCAGCGGCGTGGCCGACGACAAGGTGGTCTATGCTTTTGTGCCGGATATGGTGCGTTATTATTTAAATGAAAAACCGCTTATTGCGGGGGTGAAAACATGGTTGTGTATGTACGAAAAAGACCGCGAGTATGTGCTCAACAATCTCGACAAGTTGGTGGTTAAACCCGCCAATGAATCGGGCGGTTACGGCTTGTTGATAGGCCCTCATGCCAGCGAGGCCGAGCGCAAAAGAGTTGCAAAACTGATTGAAGAAAATCCGCGCAATTATATCGCCCAGCCCACTTTGTCGCTATCGACAGCACCTACCTATTGCGGTGACGAGGTGGCGCCGCGGCATTTGGATTTACGCCCCTTCATTTTACAGGGAAAAAACAGTTGGGTGACTGCGGGCGGCTTAACCCGCGTGGCCATGGTAGAGGGTTCACTGGTGGTGAATTCATCCCAGGGCGGCGGCAGTAAAGACACCTGGATTGTGGAGGGCAGATAATGACCATGCTATCTCGCGTCGCTCAGCGACTGTATTGGCTGTCACGGTATTTGGAGCGCGCCGAAGATACAGCAAGACTCACCAACGCTTACGTGCATCTCATCATGGATATTCCCACGGTAGCGGGCTTTGATTGGGATGTATTGGTCGATATATTGGACGCGCAGCCCGATTTTGCCAAACATTATCGTGTTCACAATGAGCAAAATGTGCTTAAGTTTTTAATTGCTGACGAGGACAATCCTTCGAGCATTCGCTTTGCGGTAAAACAGGCGCGAGAAAATATGCGCACCACCCGTGATGCGCTGCCCCAGGAGGTTTGGGAGCACGTCAACGAGCTTTATTTATACGTAGAAGAGTACGCTGCAAAGTCCGTGGGCAGGCGCAATCGCTACGGATTTTTAGAACAGGTAATGACCCGCTGCCAGATGATCGGCGGCTTGATGAACAGCATCCTATCCCGTGACCACGCCTACCGTTTTATTAAGATGGGGTATTTGTTAGAGCGCGCTGATATGACCACACGGGTTATTGACGTAGGCGTCGCCGCGATTTTCAAACGGGAGGTATTGAGTGAAACTATCGACCCTTTGTTGTGGGGTAGCTTGCTAAAATCACTGTCTGCACTGGGCACTTATCGCCGTGCGGTGGGGCCCTTGGTGGACGGGGATGCGGTGGTGGAGTTTGTGTTTAAAGAACGAACCCTGCCGCGCTCGGTGTTGTACTGCTTGCTTGGCATTAAAGAGGAAATGAAACCGCTTAGGAATAACGAGGAAGCACAAAAAATTACCGAGCACGCAAGGCGCAGAGTGTCGCGTTTAGCCTCGGTGCGTATGCCGCGACAGCGTTTACATACTTTTATCGATGAATTGCAGATGACGTTGAACGCGCTCAATACCAGCATCACCGATACCTGGTTCAGCGCGGGTGAGGAATGAGGCGCTTTACCTGTGAATGCGGTTCGCCGGTTGGTTTTGAGCACACCCAGTGTTCGGCTTGCGGTGCGCATTTAGCCTATGACGTGAACGCACAAAGGATGCGCTCGCTACGTGCTGAGGGTGAGCATTGGCGCTGTCTCGATAATGGCGAGCTGCGCCATTTGTGTCAAAATGGCGTGCAGTATCAGGTCTGTAATTGGCTGGCAGAGCCGACGAGTCCGCACCATTTTTGTTTTGCCTGCGGTTTTAATCGGACTGTACCGAACCAGTCCCTGCCGGACAATCAACTTCGTTGGCAGGTGCTGGAGCGAGCCAAAAAACGTCTGTTTGTGACCTTACTGCAACTTGATCTGCCTTTGCAAAGCGGCTGGCAAGAACCCGATAGAGGTTTATTGTTCGATTTTATTGAAGACGAGCGCAGTCAGCCGAATCACTTTGCCGAAACCTTTGTCAGCACCGGTTACGCCGCAGGTGTGATTACCATCAACGCCCTTGAGGCCGACGATGTGCAGCGTATGACCGTGCGCAAGGCGATGAATGAGTCCTATCGCACGGTGCTGGGTCATATGCGGCATGAATCGGGTCACTATTATTGGGGCCGGGTTTTGGAGCGCCGGGAATTGGTGCGCGCGGTGGAGCGTGTGTTTGGCCAGATGCACACGGATTATCAACAAGCGCTGGAGGTCTATTATCAATACGGCGCGAAATCAGGATGGACCGATGACTATATTAGTGCCTATGCCAGCGCTCACCCAGTGGAAGACTGGGCGGAAACCTGGGGGCACTATTTGCATATTTACGATGCGCTGGATACCGCCTATGCTCACGGTCAAATTCAAAAAGGCCCCGACGAGTTGACGATGGCGCAACGCGTTCAACACTGGTGTGATATAAGCATTGTACTGAATGAGCTTAATCGCAGTATCGGTCTGGAGGATGCCTATCCGTTTTATATAGGCCCGGTGGTGCAGGAAAAGCTGGCTCTGATTGACAAGGTGGTAGCCGTTTTACGGCAAACGCCGCAGATGTGGCTGTGGGCTTAAAACTCGCTTTCTGGCGTTTCCAAAACCTTGGGTAAGTCCGCAAAAGCTTCACGCAGTGCGTTATTCCACGCATTGCGTAATTCAATTAAATAGGGTGAGTGCTCATCGAAAGAGCGATAAAAACTGTGCGGCTTTAAACTGTCTTTGGTATAGAGCAGGCACTCCAGCGGTGGGCCTACGGTTGCATTGGAGCGCACCGTGGCCTCAAGGGATACCAGGGCGCAGTGCAGAGCCGTTTCGAAATCCGTATCCGGGCGAATAATACGATCCAGAATGGGTTTGCCGTATTTGGTCTCGCCAATTTGCAGGTAGGGGTAGCGATCCGAGGTGGTGATGTAGTTGCCCTCGGGGTAGACCATATACAGTTCGGTCTCATAGTCTTTGATTTGACCGCCCACGATAAAGGATGCGCTGGCGTTAAAGCCCGCGCCCTCACCACTTTCGCCGGCGAAACGCTTTTGTTCGGCCAGGCTTAGCTGGCCGATATACTGGGCAATGTCCGATACATAGCGGGCTTTCATGATGTTAAATGCCGCATCGTCTTCGATATCGCGCTGAATCTGCGCAATCACAGCCTGCGTGGTGGCCAGATTTCCCGCCGTGAGAATGACCAAAGAGCGATCACCCTCCAGGGAAAAACGGTGCATTTTACTGTAGGTGCTCACTCGGTCTGCGCCTGCATTGGTGCGTGAGTCCGAGCAAAACACCAGGCCCTCATCAAGGCGAATAGCCAGGCAATAGGTCATAACGGTGTGCTTTAAAGAATCAATCAGGGCGCAAGGATAAGCGCTAAACGCACTAAAGGGAACCCTTAGTTGTTTTCAATACGACGCGCTGCTTCGTAAAGTAGGCGTTTGTTAAGCGGCGTTTTGTATTTTGTGGGAGTTCAGTCACAACTTTGCATTGTTGTTCTCGCTTCTCGTTGTGAAAGCGGGGCTTATCAACTATCTTTCAAGCGCTGAACAGAAATAGTTATTGTCGGCACTTTAATGTTCTGGGCTTATGCTCAGAGTTTGAGTTGTCGGCGCATTGCAATATAGAGCAAGAGGGTAATCATGTTCTCCAACATTAAGACATTATTTGCGGCATTTTTATTGGTAGCGGCAACGGGTGCGAATGCGACCGTAATTACGCATGAAAGCCGCAGTTTCACCGGTAATATAGACGCCGATCTGGCGACATACTGGGAAACCTTGGCGCCTGGCACTGTGCATGAGCTGGACGCGGTGGGCAGTTTGCGCCCGGGTAACAGGAAAGTGAATTTGCTGAACGTTGAATTCAGCGCTGGCGCGACCAGCGTTTGGGATTTGCAGTTCGCTGTTGATGCAACCTATGGTGCAGCGATTTACCTTGACGGCGTTGAAATTGTGTCGCGCACCGACGATTTGTGGTGGCAAAACGACTGGAATAATGGCGATGTGCTGTACGTCTCTGACCTGATTGTCAATCCAGGTAGCCACGATCTGCAGGTGTTCTGGGCAGAGCGTTGCTGCAATGGCAGCAACCAGTTCCGCATTATCGATCAACGCACCGGCACAGTCGCGCCCCTGTCGGTTTCCAGTATCAATGCGGCAACCGTATCAGAGCCCGCTGGTTTGGCCTTGGTGGCTTTGGGGGCACTGGCTCTCGTGCGCGGTCGTCGCACAAAATAGCCGTTTTTTTGCAGGCTGTTTTATGGAAAGCGGACGCTTAGGCGTCCGCTTTTATTATGTCCGCAGCTTTTTCAGCAATCATAATGGTGGGGGCATTGGTGTTGGCGCTGTTGACGGCTGGCATCACCGAAGCGTCAATGACACGCAACCCGTCAATGCCTCTGACTCTCAACTGCGTATCTACAACCGCCTCGTTGTCACTGCCCATACGACAGCTGCCTACCGGGTGATAAATAGTATCGGTTTTGTTGCGCACAATATGCATTAAGTCATCGTCGGTCTTAACATTGCCGGTGACATAGTCTCGGGTGATGTATTTTGCCAGCGGCGCTTGCGCCATAATTTCTCTGGTGTGTTTCGCGCCCTCTAACATCATTTGTACGTCTTCCTCGTGTTCTAAAAACGCGGGATCGATACGCGGCGGGGCAAGCGGATTGTTGGAATTTAAGCGCAGTGTGCCGCGACTGCGCGGGCGCAAATAGCAGATATGGCAGGACACGCCATAGCCCCACTTTAAGGAGCGGCCGTGATCCATGACGCGCGCAATAGTGAAGTGCAGTTGGATGTTGGGCCAGTCAGTGGGGGCGTTGCCCACACTGAAAAACGCGCCGGATTCGGCGTAATTGGTAGACAGGCGTCCAGAGCCGTCTTTGCGCCATTGGAATGCCGCTTGCAATAAGTTGACCCCAGCGGTGAAGCCAATACCAAAAACGTCCTTGGTGTTGACGCCATAGTCAAATACCATATCGGGGTGGTCGTGCAGGTTTTCACCGACACTTGGCAGGTCGTGTGCCAGGTTGATGCCATGTGCTTGCAGATGCTGGGCAGGGCCGATGCCAGAAAGCATCAGTAGTTGAGGGGACAAAAGAGCGCCGCCACAGACCAGCACTTCTTTTTTTGCGTTGACGGTTTTTTCTTCCTTGCCATGCTGAAATACAACGCCTTTGGCGATTTTGTTTTCGACAACAATACGTTTTGCATGGGCGCCGGTGATAATAGTCAGATTGCTGCGCCTGTCTTCGAATGGATGTAAAAATGCCGCCGCAGTGGAGCAGCGCTGGCCCTGTTTTTCACCGTGAAAATGGGTGACTTGATAGTGCCCCACGCCGTCCTGTCTGGCGCCGTTGAAATCGTCATTTCTGTCAAGACCGTAAGCTTCACCCGCCTTGACAAACTCCTCGCTGATACTGCGCGGTGACAGCTGCTCCGAAACGTGCAGTAAACCATCACCACCGTGATACTCACTTGCACCGCGGATATTGTTTTCCGATTTTTTGAAGTAGGGCAATACGTCTTTATAGCCCCAGCCGTTACAGCCAGCGCGCTCCCAGGCGTCGTAGTCGTGGCGACTGCCGCGAGAGTAAACCATTGCGTTAATAGCCGAGGAACCGCCCAGGCATTTGCCGCGGGGCTGATAACCCACACGCCCATTAAGCCCGCGCTGGGGCACGGTTTCCAAACACCAGTTATTGAGCTTAACAGGCTTGCCCGGGATCATCGCGATCACTCCGGCGGGCATTCGCACGGCCAGGCCTTTACCCGCTCCACCGGCTTCAAGCAGGCATACACTGACATTCGGGTCTTCCGTTAAGCGATTGGCCAGCACAGCACCTGCTGAGCCGCCGCCAACAATAATATAGTCAAAGTCCATGGTGTCTCCGTTGTGTGAAGCGGTACGCGCCTGGCACGCTCCCGTGCCACTATCGTGGAAATGGGGGGCGCGGCCTTCTATAAAACCCTTTGAGTGATACAATGCTCACCTTTATAGTAAAACACTGGGCTCCAAATACAAGTATACAAGTAGCAGGGCCATCGTTCGCCTGCTACGACCACCTCTGTTGAGGAGCCTGTTTGCTAAATGGGATGTCCGCCATGGCTGGGCAGGGTTGTGTTGATGTTTGAAAATCATAAGCAAAAGATGTCCTTTCCTGGTAAGCAGGCCAGCCACGAGCAAATGGAGAGTAGCAAATGAGAAGTGCGGCTTATTTTTTTATTATTGCTATTGGCGCAATACTGGCCTTGATCCACGGCAAGAATATGTTGATTCAATTGATTATCGCTTTCTTGCTGTGGTTTGCTACCTTGCAATTAAAAAAGTCAGCGTGCAGGTTCAGTTGGTTTAGTCGTTATGTGCCCGATAAGCTGCAATCAATCGCTGTCTTGGTTTTTCTGCTATCGGTGGTGTACCTGCTGCTTAATGCGGTGGTCAGTAATCTGTCAAACCTGGTGGCGTCTTTACCGGCTTATGAGAAAAACGTCACCTCTATTGGGGTGGTTATCGAAGATACATTTCATTTTGACTTGCAGGCTGAAATCTCGTCGATAATTGCATCTTTGGATATTCGCAATATCTTGGCACAGTTGGCAAACAGCCTGTCTGGCGTTCTTTCTAACTCCATGATGATGTTGATTTACTTGTTGTTTATATTTTTGGAAACCGATAGCGTCAAACTAAAAATTAAGGCTTTTTTCCCAGAGGATAGCAATCGTAAAAGATTTATGAAAACCCTGGAGAAAATCGAATTATCTCTGTCAAGTTACTTCCGTGTAAAGACGCTGATGAGCCTGCTTACCGGGTTTTTGAGTTATCTGGTGTTGTTGTTTGTGGGTGTTGATTCGCCGATATTTTGGGCGTTTCTAATTTTCGTTCTCAATTATATCCCCACCATTGGTTCACTGGTGGCGACGATTTTTCCGGCGGTGTTTAGCTTGCTGCAATTTGGCGAGTTTCTGCCGTTTATTGTGATTCTGTTGTCTATCGGTTCTATTCAGCAAATCGTCGGTAACTTTGTCGAGCCGAGGCTGATGGGCAAAAGCCTCAATATCAGCCCTATGGTAACTATTATTGCCCTGACCATTTGGGGGCAAATCTGGGGGGTTATGGGCATGTTGCTTAGTGTGCCGATAACCGTGACCATGATTATTGTGTTATCACAGTTTCCAACAACCCAGAAAGTCGCTATTTTGCTGTCGGAGAAGGGCGAGTTGTCGGCGGACAGTTAACGGGGTGTCGTGTTGCCGTTGCAGTGTTGGGGTGGCTCAAATTGGTCATTTTTCATATACAACCCCACCCCTTGCGCCATTTTTGCCTTGCGTTGACGGCATGGAAAACGAAAACTAACGGTCTACTACAGGTTCTATCATTAACGATCCCTATTGGCTTGAATTATTTCCTCTAGCTGTCTGAACAGATTTTTTCCTGATGCCAGTTGAAGGTTTTTCGAGTCGTCGATTTTCTTTCTTATGACTTCGTTTCTTGGGGGAAAGCACGAGGCCAAAACAGCTCTGCCTTCAATTCCGCCAAAGTATCGGACAATATTTTGAAGCTTCATGACATGCTCGCTCTTTACATTGCCAGCTTTGCATTCGATGACATAGAGGCGCCGCCCATCTGTGAAGGTAATGTCAAACTCCTGATAGGCATTCCCAAAAAGGGTGTTCAGCTGTTTAAAGCCCAGTGACTTCCTGTCGGCATTGTCTTCTTTGAAGGAAACTTCGAGGCCTATACGCATGTCCTTGATTAAACCGGCATCAACAAGCGGCTGAAGTTTCATGAAGGTATATTCCTCAAACCATCCGCCAGAGAGATACTTGGCAAAATCCGGCCACTCCTTAAACCCAAAGTGTCTGCTGCCAATGCTTATCTTTGCACTCTTATCCTTTGCGAGCTTCACGTAGATATCCCTCTCGTCCAGTTCAAACGGCTTAAAGCCGTCGTTATAACCGGAAAGCTTCTTATAAAGCCGTGAGATCTTAGAACGCGCCCGCCAGAGCTCATTGGTCAGACTTTCTCGATCCTGGGATTTTATTCCGGGGATATCATCCCAATGGCCCGCTTTTGAGATAAACAGATCGTTGCCGTTAAGCCGGATAAAAGTCTCCACCGATGAAATCAGTTTGGTTTCAGCGGTCTTAAAGTCATTCAGGTAAATCAATTGATTGTTGCGGCTGTCAAAATAAAACGGTATTGCATTTATCTTGCGACAGGCGGCAAGGGCTCCCGCATACATCAACTTGGTTCCGCCCGTTACGTTAAAACCGATCTTTGCGTCGGCTGGCATTTTCGCGGTCATATTCAGAATGGCGGAACGGACATTTTCAGGGTCATATGGATCTACGGCGATTTCCCCGTATTCAGCTTCTCCAAGAAACTGTTTCATGACGTAAGCCGGGAACCTGGCGGAGTTCACAAAAATGTGCTTCCTGCTTGAAAACTGTATCACGCCAAGCAAGTTTGGCATTCGTTGTTCGCCGAACAGGTGAAAAATCGCATCATACTGATCTGGTTTCGTATGTGTTTTTTGAACCTCTGGTCCCTGCCATTCCAGCCACTCCGCCGGTAACGCAACGCTTTCCGGAGGCTTACCGGGTTGAGAAGATGCGATAAGCTGTTTTGTCAGCGCCGGATGCCTCAGGGCTGCAAACGCCCAGACAAAAGCCATCACTGGCGTGCCCGGGCTCAGGTAGAGAGTAACCCGCTTTTCGCCTTCAGAGGCAGCAACCGTATTCAGACATCGAGTAGCAGCGTTGTATATGCCTTGCGCATCATTGAGCTGCGTCAGCTCCACAGGGTGAAAATGTACGGCAAGCTTTTTACCCGCATCATGCAGCCGTTGCTTCAGCCAGCCATTGAAATGGCAATGCGCATCCGCTGTGTTTGCAAACAGGTCGAGAAACTGTCTCACAGCATCTGGGTTAGAATCTTTGATGCCTGTAGCTCTCTGCTGAAATTCATCGGCTTTAGTTTCGGGTTTATCCGCACGCGTGAAGCCCAGGATGACCACATCGGTATAGTCTCCGGTCAGCAAAGCGCTTAGAACGGGGCCGGTGGTCTGTTCCAGTTCGAGTGAGGCCCTGAAATCCGTCATTCCGTACCATGTCATTAAATATGTCTTCATAAGGTTTTCCAACTATACGTGTACGGAGCCAACTGACTGGCGAAATGTCCGGGCTGGTGGCAGTGGTAACGCCTCGCCTGGCGGGGTTGTCTCTTTACTCTTTCAGCCAAAGATGGGCATCGTTTAAGTTGTCAAAAAACTTTACTTCACCTGAAATAAACCAGGAACCCATCTTGGCGCTTATTTCCTGCCAGCGCTTGTTGCCGTATATAGCAACCTTGCGAAATTCGTTGTTGTGTTTCAAACCAAGCTTGAAATCGTCCCAGGCGGCTCTTAATTCCCATCCCTCCAGCTCTGTGCCATCGAACAAGACGTCAACTTTTGGCTCCTGTACCGTGGCCAAAGCCGAATCTATCATAGGCGTAATGACCTCATAATCCTCGTGAGTAAGCTTTCCTACGGCCTTCAATGAAAGAAAAAAATCATTGCCAATTCGTTCAATGCCTATGGATAAGCCATGTTTAATAGTGTTCATAGTAGAATCCTCAAGTGCTTGGTGTTAACCATCAGTAATGGATGTGCATTGGAAGCCTCGTGCTACCACTATACAGACCTTAGTTCGAAAGTGATCATGTTGCAAATATAGCCGTGAAATTGTCGGCAACCCTTCAGACGCGTTCATGCTCTTGATAAGGTGTCGCTTTTTTGCCAGAAAGCGGCTTTCGGCACAGGTTCAGCTTACCTTAAGTTCCCTTGCCATATCAGCTCTTATATTTTGCCCAGAAGCTTTTTTTGCGACCGTGCTTCTGAATGATCTGCTGCTTGAATAGTTCGTGGCTGGGAAATGTTTTCCAGTCGCTTACGGCCTTAGATAACTTATCCAGCTTTCGCAGGTATCGTGCGCCGTGGGGATAGGCTTTGGTGTATCCACGTTCCAGTATCGAAACAAGCAGGCTGCGGAAAATCAGGCTGGTAACAAGATAGCGTTTTTCGGCTTCCATAGCTTCGCCCAGGGGTAACAGGCTGTAATAACAGTCGCCATCGAGCTGGTCGGCATGTTTGAGAAGATACATTTCGGCTTGGTCTACTTTTCCCACTGCGATCAGGAAGTCTGCATCTGGTTCGTCGAGTCTGTCAGACTTTAGAATCTGCGCCGCTGCATCGGCTAAGACCTGGTCGCGCTGGTCATGGCCAATGACATCCAGCAGCGCTGTCAGGGTGTCAGTGGAATGATAGGTCCGGAACTGCTTGTAGAGGAGATTCGTCAATTTTTCGCAATCACCCTGATTGCGGTAAATTTCCGTCAGAAGTTGATCTTGCTCGTGAGCCTTATAGGTATCGTCCTGCGGAATTTGCTTCATTCGGGAGTGGGCTGTTTCAACATCTCCGCTTTCCAGGTAGACGCGGGCAATGTCAATCAGTGCCGCTGCAGACAGCTTTCCCCATGACGCAATGCGGGTTTTCTCAAAAAGCTCAGCATCTTTGACCTGACGAGCCAGAGATTCAATTAACATCAAGTAATATTTTTTTTCGTATTTATCATTTTCGTTGTCAGCCCATTTTTGCAGGGTCTGAATCATGCTGCGGATAAGTTCTTCCGGCAGAAATTCCCCGGCACAGTAAATCAGGGTATCTCGGATGCCATAGTCGTCTTTACGATTCACCTTGAGAACGATGTCAGCGACTTTTTTCTTATCGGCGCATCGGGATGCGTAATCGACAAACAGCTCTTTGGCAGCGTAGCGGAACATATCGCCAATATAGCCGTTGGAGTCATCGCACATCTCAAAAATACTGCCGTCTGCCTCGTAAAATGCCGCAAGCAGTTCAACGCCAGTGAGCGGATCATCTACACCGGATTTTAAATCCTGCAACAGCATTTCCAGCTCTCGGGCAAAACCAGGCACGCCTCTCCAGTCAATAAATCGCCTGCGTCGTTTTAGCCCGGAAAGCTTCCTTTTAAAACGCAGTACATTTTCCCTGGGTGTGGCAATCAGTTGCTCGATCAGCTCATCGGCTTCCTCGGAATGCACAGCAAGACTTAGCAGTGCATCAGCGAGAGCTTCTGTATCAAGGTCAATCAGTTTTTGTTTGCGCAAGTCGGTCATCTGTCTGTCCTTTTATTGCTGGTGGCGGTGACCCGATTCTCTATCGTCAGGGCGACGGCGCAGGGTGGCTGATAAGTCATTTTGCCGTTGCATATTATTCCCAACCGTGAACACCGATTTCCACCAAGTGTGAACACCTGTTTTTCTCAAGTGTGAACACGGAATTTTGTCGAAGCGTGAACACTTTTGCCCTCAAGCAAAATTTGCCGTTCACGCTACGCAGGCTACCCCGTAACGCATGGAAAAAAAAGGGGGCTTCACACAGGAGGCCAAGTCACGTTCCAAGTTCCCGCCGGGGAAGCAATTTTTCTCTCCCGATTTCCAAGCTCCGGACGGGGATGCTGGATTTGCAACGCAAGCGGATACCAAGAAAAACGCTCCAATGAATCTAACAAAAAAGGACAAAGAAGGTTGTTCAAACATCATGAAAAGCGTAGCGGTAGCTACGGTTTGAATGATTTTGGGCAAGATTCGAAGTCATTTTTTTCGAAATAGGCACAGTTTGTACATTGGCTGTTGTTGCTATTCACTACATAACTCATTGATATTACACAATTAATGGCGGCGCGGTCGCCGTACTGGTGAAATATCCGGGCTAATTCGATTCCGAAAACGGGAGCCGGATTGACCTATCTGCCCGGCAGTTCCGTGCCACGACTCATGATTTCGATATAGCCCGCGTAACTGAACAGGCGATTGCGTTTCTGGGCAGTCAGCTCCTTGACGATGCCGAGCCGCTCCAAGTGGCCGAGCGCCTTGTTGACCGTGGCAGGGGTGATGCCGGTCTTCACTACCAAAGAGCCTGACGTGGCGATGGGATGCTCCATCAGCGCCCGGTGGACCTGGAGGGTTGAGGCCGCCGCCCGGCCGAGGCTGCTGATTTTGTCGCGATCCCGGTTCGACAGATCCAGGAGCTGCTGCGCTGTCTGAACCGCCTGGGTGGCGGTGACAATGACCGCCTCGGCAAAGAAGTGGAGCCAAGCTTCCCGGTCGCCGGTCAAGCGCACGTTGTTGAGCAGCTCGTAGTAATATTGGCGGTGCGTCTTGAAATAGAGGCTGAGGTAGAGCATTGGTTCCCGCAGCACTTTCTGCTCGCACAGGAGCAGCGTGATCAGCAGACGACCGAGACGGCCGTTACCGTCCAGAAATGGGTGGATCGTCTCGAACTGCACATGGGCCAGCGCCGCCTTGAGCAGCACAGGGGTCGGCTCCGGCTGGTCATGGAGGAAGAGCTCCAGCTTGCTCATGCAATCCAGTACCTTTTCGGCCGGAGGCGGAACGAAGGCCGCGTTTCCCGGCCGGGTACCGCCGATCCAGTTCTGGCAGCGCCGGAACTCGCCTAGGGTCTGGTCGCTGCCCCGGCTCCTGGTCAACAGCACGCCGTGAACCTCGCGGAACAGCCGTAGCGACAGCGGCAGCCCTTCCTTCAACAGGCGCAGGCCATGGTCCAGGGCGGCCACATAGTTGCTCACCTCCAGCACGTCATCCAGCGGGACGTCGGGCTCCTGATCCAGCTCGAACAGCAGCAGATCGGAAAGCGATGATTGAGTTCCCTCGATCATGGAGGAGAGCACCGCTTCCTTACGGACGTACATGAAGAGGAACAGCGAGGTGTCCGGCAATAGCGTCGATACGCTGTCCAGCCTCCCGAGTGCCAGCAGCGCCTGGTCGAACTTGCTGCGCAACTCCGGTGTCCAGTCGATGGGCGGACGCGGCGGCAGCGGCGCGGGCACAAAGGCCTGGGCCTTCTCACCCACCGTCGATATGGTCACGTATCTACCTTGGAGTTCTCGCTTCATTCTGCCTGCCTCGAACCTAAAACAAGATTCGTCTTTATTTTATTTTGGCCGTATACCCTAAAATAAAGAGCTGGGAAGGAAAAATCAAGCGGATTCCCTGAGCGGTCACTTTGATTTCCTAAGAGCAGCGTTCGACGTTGCGACGCATCCACCAAAGCGGAAAGTATTAACAACAACCACGGCTCTGATTTTTCAGTTGCTGGAAAGCCAGTGTTATCAAAGGGTTTCGGGCCGCTGCCTGGAATTGCGCATATTGTTGTAACCGTGAACACCCAGTTTTGCGAAGCGTGAATACCTGCACCGCTCCTTCTTGCAGGTCGAGTAATTTAACCTGAAGTGTTCATCCTTGAGAAAAACAGGTGTTCACACTTGGTGAAAATCGCTGTTCATGGTTGGGAAAATATGCATTCACACGGCCACTTACCCCCAGTCCGGCCAGAGAGACGATTTTTTCCCTGATTTCCCGGCACCGGGCGAGGGTGACGAGTTTGCAGTAAAATCGAATATCTGGCGTCGAGCGGCAACAACTTCGAATCCAGTTTTCGGGCGCCGGTTCGGTTCCCAAAACGGGAATCGAATTGGCCTGAGCATTACTCCCTTGGTGGATACGGATCGTTTCCATGGCTGTCCTTATTCTGGATTTTCTCATCCTTGCCATGGATGTAGAACTCGGTCCCCTGGTTCTGGCTTATCTGGCGCTCGGCGTCGACGACATCCTGTCTTCTTGTCGAAATGGCCGTTGCTACGGGCCGCACCGTTTTCCTTGACGTCTCAGCCGCCGTCGGCGTTAGGGACATATATAATGTGATCTTGGTTTCTTTGGTATAGCTACTTCCTATCTACTTGTGAAATTTCCCGGTGAGATTTGAAGTATGTACATCAGCCACGAATCGGTCCTGAGGAGAATGGCTCTGAGCTGTTCATCGGTCAGAGCAGTTTCCAACTCGTGAACACGATTGAACAGCTCAATCATCCTTACCAGTGCCCGGGTATCGTGCATCAGGAAGTCGGTCAGAGGATCGTTATTCAGCTCGCGGCAGATATAAAGTACCTTGGCTCGACGAGTTGGCTTGCCCTTATGTATCAAGTCTTTCTGATTGGACACTCCCGGAATCCACGCTGCGACCAGATCATCGGGTGCCAACCGCCTGAGCAGATGGTTCCACAGCTCTCTGAGTGAGCTCAGAATGTGTCTTGCCCGGTCGGTATTGTTACCATACAGGGCATCCCGAGCGCCGATGTACGGCCGAGCAAGCCCAGGATCGACCTGCTGCAGAAGAGCGATGCAGCCCGATGTTTCTAGCTCTGCTTCGGCGACAAGCTGAATTTCCATTTCGATATCTTCTTCATCCCGTTCGTCCAGGGGGCGAAGGGTCTCGAGCGCGAAGCTGGTGGTGTAGATCTCACGAGTGGCCCCCGGCAAAACGAAGGTGGGCAACCGCGTGATGTCCGAGATCTCCCGCAGCGACTCTGCCAAACTTGTATACGAGGCTGCCACATGGGCTGTTGAACTCTCCAGTCCAGAGATGACAGGCATCTCGATATGGAAGCGCCCCCTTATTTCCTCGAAATCGATGCTTGCCATGAGACGCTCTGTGGCGGCAAGCCGCAGGGAAGTATCACACAGGGCCAGTTTGGCGGAGGCTTGAAGCTGTGAAATGTGCGAGAAGTCATGCTGGATTGGCCTGATCGTATCAAGCCATGATTGATGTGCAGCCGAAAGGCTCTCGGCAATAAGGCTTGTCGCGGTGGATTGCTTTATCAAATCCTGCCAGTGTTGATTGGCACTGACAATCTCCTGTATCCGTGCTGCTGCTCCAGACATTTCGAGGGCGCGACTGATTTCTAACTGCTGGCGACGGATGGGTTCTAGCGCACGTTCCATCTGCTCGACCACGCTCAGACAGGATGGCCTGGTCAGCTCGTTGATGGCCTCCATGTTCTGATGGAGCTTGGCGAGAGCGGCTTTTGCTGTTTTGAGATCGTTCGACATTTTCAAGTCAACCCGCCTCTACGGCCAGCTCTGTAGCGCCCAATCTGCCGCATCCAGGCCCGTATATCTGGCTTCTGCCTCCGGTTAGAGGCGCTACCTGGATCTGCGTACTGATCCGCTCCTTCAAGGCGGGCACGTGAGAAATGACGCCGATCAGCTTGCCGTCGTGTTGCAGGCCCGCGAGGGTTTCCAGGGCGGTGTCGAGGGCTTCCTCGTCCAGGGTGCCGAAGCCTTCATCCAGAAACAGCGAATCCACTCGGACATTCTTACTGGCCATATGAGACAACCCCAGCGCCAGGGACAGGCTGACGATGAAACTCTCGCCGCCGGAAAGATTCTTCGTGGACCGAATCTCCCCAGCTTGATAGTTGTCGACCACGTTGAGCTCAAGAGGGTGAGCGTCGTCTCGGGCCAGCAAGTAGCGGTCGGTCATTTTCTGCAATTGCCGGTTGGCGTGACCAATCATCATTTCGAAGGTCAGCCCCTGGGCAAAATTGCGGTATTTCTTGCCGTCTGCCGAGCCGATCAATTCGTGCAGGTTTTCCCACCGGCGGCACTCCTTTTTCTGAGCTTCGATAGCTGCCTGCTTTTCTTTTATCCGCTCTTTTGCAGCCGCATTTTCACTCAACTTGTGTTTGAGACCGGCAATGATGTCCCATAGCTCTTTCAGGGCATTTTCTTGTTCCTTGAATTGGGGCTCAAGCTCTTCCCTCGACTTGTCGGTGACCTTGCGGGCCATTTCCGTAGCCAGGCGCGTTTCCCGATCCTTCTGTCTGGCCTTCAGATCTGTTTGACACTCATCCAGATCCTTGGCCATGGCTGTCAGCTCCGCCCGAGCTTCAGAGGGCAGCATGGCCGCCAAAAACTGTTCTTCATTTGAAAAGCCAAGAGGCGCGAGCCCTGCAGAGAATTCAGTTTCCAGCCTTCTCAGTTCCGGCTCTCGTTGGTCGATGCGTTTCTTCAGAGATTCGACACGAACCTTCGCGGTATTCCATTTTTGTTGGAGCTCATTGTGCCGGTCTCTGACCTGCTTTTCGGAGCCTTCGGCATCCGCGATCGCCTTGTTTAAACGGCGCTCATCATCGTCGGGATTCTTGTCGCCGTACAGTGCATTGCGCTCATCACTTCCAGCGGCGAATTCCTTTTTCAAGGCTTCAAGACGCTCCAACTTTTCGGCCAAGGCGGTGCTTTGAGTTTCGATAACTGCATCCAGCCGCTTCACCTCGCTGTCGATGTCGGAAATTTGTTTTTCGATGTCCGCCTTTTTCTTAACCTGGGCCTGCCACGCCTTCAGTCGCGCCGTGAGGGTTTCGATCAGAGATGAAATGTCCGCTTCAGAGATGTCCGCAATACCAAGCGGCAGGAGCTTGGTAGCAACAGCCTGCCTGCGTTCGGCAAAATCGGCACGGAGTTTCACCAGGCCGTCCTTCATCTCGGCCAGTGCTTTCTCGGCAGCCTTCTTGTCATTAGCCGCTGCTGACTCTAGTTTTTCAGCATTCGTAAGGTTTGTGCGGGCCAGTCGTTCAACATCTTCGAGTTTTTTGATTACGGCTTCCTGATCCTCGGCTTTGCTGATCAGACTGGCCAGGGAATTGATCTTCCGTTCGGCTTCATCGGGGACAGGGACGTTACCTTCCGCAAACGGGTGTTCGGTCGCGCCGCAGAGCGGACAGGACTTGCCATCTTCCAGTTTTGCCCTGTGATCTTCAAGCTCCGCAATTTTGGTCAGGAAGGTCATTTCACGCAGCAGTGTTTCCTTATCGGTGCGGTACTCCCGCAACAAGCGGTCTCCCAGCAACTGGCTCAATGTATTTTTGCCCTGCTGAAGCTGTTTTAAGGCATCCTCCAGTTCCTGCTTCCGAATGCCGGACTGCTTCTGACAGTCGTCGAGTGATTGTGTCGCCAGTTCCAGAGTCGTATTGGCCGCTTTTTGATTAGTATCTTTTTGAACGATTTCATTTTGTTTAGAGAGCAGGCCGCCGACCTGTTCTTCAACGCCAGCCAGACCGCTGATCAGCCATTCATCCTCTGCATGCTCCTTGAGATAGCCGCCCACAAGATCCAGCGTTTCATGAGCCTTGGATCGTTTGTCCTGTTCTTCGAGCCGGGCCTTTTTGTCTGCATCAATTTTTGCCGTAGCCTTCTTGCAGCCCTCATCACCTTCCAATACAGTTTTCTTCTGATCGGCAAGTTTCTGATCAAGGGAGCGAACCTTCTGCAACGTAGGCGCGGCCGCCTTCAGCGCTTCTTTGGCCCAAGCAGTTTGTTGCTCAGCTGATTTCAGTGTCTCGGCCTGCTCCTTGGTGGAGGAATCCAGTCCAGGAAGAGCCTCTTCCTCGGCTTTCAAGCATGCACTGTCATTCGTCTGCTGTTTGCGGGTGACGGTGAGCGTTGCGTATGCGCCGTCCATCGAGGCGGCACTCAAAGCCCGCCCCAGCTTTTCACGATTCGGTTTGAACGCCTCGATATCACCCTGCAGCTTGCTCGCTTCGTCAGCCAGGTTGACGACTTCCTTCTTCAGCCCATCGATGGTAGTGAGCCAGGCAATGGCCTTCCTGGCTTCAGCGACCCTGGTGGCAAGGTCTGTCTCATCCTTCTGCTTTGCTTCGAGTGCCTGCCCAATCTCTTGTTCCTGCTCCGGCTCAAGAATCACGATACCTGCCGTTTCAGCCTGGATCAGGTTCAGTTTTCCCCTCTCTTCGCGCTGGCGTTCATGGACACGGATGGATATCTCGCTGTAGATCTCTGTGCCCGTTATCTGCTCCAGGATCGGAGCGCGATCATCCGGTGCCGCCTGGAGGAACGCAGCAAAGCCGCCCTGGGCCAACAACATGGAGCGAGTGAAACGATCAAAGTCCATGCCGGTAGCCGACTCGATCTGGGAGGCAACCCCTCTGATCTTGGATTCGAAAATTTCGCCAGAATCGGCATTGGCAATTTCGTGCTTCGGGGCCTGGAGTTCGCCATCTGGCTTCTTGCGCGCCCGGTGTTGGCTCCAGTGACAACGGTAACGCCCGGTCTGGGTTTCGAAGGTCACCTCGGCAAAACATTCGCCGGTCTGGCGGGACATAATTTCGTTTCCGCTCTTGGTGACCTTGTTCAGGCGAGGCGTCCGCCCATAAAGTGCGAGGCAAATAGCGTCAAGGATCGTAGTCTTCCCCGCGCCGGTGGGACCTGTTATAGCAAAGATGCCATCAGACGCGAAGGCCGGATGCATCAGGTCGATTTGCCATTCGCCGACCAGCGAGTTCAGATTCTTGAAGCGTACCTGCAGTATTCTCATCGACAGCCCCCTTATTCCGCCTGCACATCGTCTTCATAGAGAGACGAGACCGTTTCTTGGTAGGCCCGAAGCAGCTCTGGCCGCTGCTCTTCGGGCACGCCATGGATGGCGAGGCATCGTTCGAACACGTCGTTCACGTTCAAGTCGTCGAGTGTTTCCTCTTCACGGATTTGTCCCAGCACGCGGTCGATGATGCGGTTGTTCTTTATCCGGAGAATTTCCATTTGGGTGCCGGAAATCGCAGCCTCCAGGCGTTCACGCAGGTCGCCGATGACCTCAGTGCCGTCGTAAATGATTTCGAGCCAGCCTTGGGAGTCCGTCGCCGACAATTCAAGAATGCGGTTTGAGATGCCATCCCAGTCTCCTTTGACGCGCTCAAGTCTTTGAAAAATTGGCACATCGATCAGCTGTACGGATGCAACCGTGCTGTGGAAATCAACCTGGCAAACGCTCTTCTGCTGTTTTGCCTCTCCGAACCCCATGGGCAGAGGAGAGCCGCTGTACCGAATGGTTTCGGAGCCATTCACCTTTTGCGGGACGTGGAGGTGCCCCAGCGCCAGATAGTTGAAGCAGGTAGGAAAAATTCCGGCAGTCACGTGAGCCAGGGAGCCGACATAAAGTTCGCGTACGCCATCACCATCGACGGTTTGTCCGCCTGCGGTGAACAGATGCCCCGTGCCAACGATGGGAATATCGGCTCCGAGTTCTTCACGCTTCTGTTCGGCCAAAGCCGCGACGGCGGCGTAATGGGTGCGAATGCCTTCAATCAGTTTCCGCTCCTTGTCCTTGACGCTCTCACCAGCTTCCGCCAAGCGGATATCCCGGTCGCGAAGGTAGGGCACGGCACAGACAATCAATTCCGGAGCGTCCTGCTCATTACAGAGCACCAGCACTTCGTCTTCCGGGGATGCAGTGCTATTACCGACCACGTGGACATTAAGTGCCATGAGCAGCTCCTTCGGAGCATTGAGGAAGGACGGGGAATCGTGGTTGCCCGCGACGACAACAACATGCCGACAGGATGAGGTGGCCACCCGACACAGGAAGCGGTAATAGAGCTCCTGGGCGCGGTTGCTGGGGGCGCTGGTGTCAAACACATCTCCCGCCACCAGCAAGGCATCAATTTCATTCTGCTGAATCGTTTCAGCCAGCCAGGTTAGGAAAGCCTCGAACTCCTCGTAGCGTCTTCTACCGTAAAGGGTGCGGCCGATATGCCAGTCGGATGTATGGAGAACTCTCATACTGCTACCCAGTCACCGCTGAGGCGGGGCGCTTCGCGTATTCCTCACGCCAGGTTTTTAATGAAGCCATATCTGCCAAAAGATCGTCAGGCTTCGGCAGCTCCACAGGCGATTCTGTTGGCTGCGAGTGTTCAAATCCAGAGTATTTGGTCATAAGCGAATCAAGGAGATTGCAATCCGCGTCCTTCAATTTGGCCAGATCCTTGAGTTTCAACGTGTGTACCGGTCGCTGGAATCTTTGAACCACCCCGCACAGCAGATCATTTTCAATAGAGCGCTCCACCAATGTCCTGAAGTCGCTGCATATCGACTTCAGCAAGATTTCGGCATGTTCAAACTCGCCGTTTTCATTCGCCTTCTTTGCATCCTGATACCGCTGATTCATGAGTGTGTTCAGGGCGGATTTGATGTCGCTCTGTGAAAGTGGAATGGGAGCGGGCTCTCCGGTTCCCCAGTCCGCAGAGCGAATGCTCACCACATCGGGCTTAATGGTCTTTTTCTCGGCAAAATGCCGAACCGTTCCCAGCAAGGACAGGCGGTGAGTAAAGACTATGACCTGTTTGTCTTGAGACAACTCGATCAGTCTTTGAACCACGGCCTCCTCATAGCTTTGATCCAGCGAGAATATTGGATCGTCAAAGATAAACGGGGCCTGATTGCTCTTGCCGGTGACGTCTGCCAAGAAAGCCGCAATGGAAACGATCCGATTTTCTCCCTCGCTCAGCACATCGGCGAGCCCATTCTGAGAGGCCCCTCGAAGCTGGAGTTTATGAAGGACGCGGCCTTTGGAGACTTTTGACTTCACGAGCTCGACTTTCACCTGAGACGCGCCCAGGGCCTTGAGCTCCGCATTGAACCTTTGCGCGAACGCATCCGTGATCAAGGCTTCTGCCAGCTCCCCTTTCTTCTGGGATAGGGCTTTGGTGTTGGTCAACTTCTTGGCTTCCTGAATCTGGTTCAGCAGCTTCAATCGGGTCACTTCTTCATCAATGGCGGCGCGGTGTTCAGACAACCACTTTCTGGTCTGCAGGCTGTTTAGCTTTTTCTTGATCTCCTCTCGATTGTCGCTTTTGGCGTCTTCGTCATAATTTGCCGCGAGTTCACCGAGGTTTTTCGACTGGGCGTTGGTTTCTTCGATCCATTTCGGTGAGGGTAGCGGGTCGGGAATGGCTTCTTCGGAATCGACCCCAGGGAGCAGGTCTTTTCTGGCCTGCAATTGAGCAAAGAAATCCGTCACCTGGCTGGCGACTTCATCCTGTGGAATGCCAGCCGCATCGATACGTGTCTTCAGCGTCTCCGATGTCGGTAGCGCCTCGATAGTTTGACTGGCGATATCGTATTCTTTGGCCGCATCCGTTGCGGCTTTCTGCATTTCGCCCTTCACGAAGTTTTCGAAGGAGATTAACCGCTCCTTGGCCTCCTGGGTCAAGGTCTGGTGACACAGGATACAACGGGAACCATCGGAAACATTCGGGTACTCGGCTTCTTTGTAGGCAGCCGATACGGAGTAGTTCCGGGCCGCTTCCCAAAGTTCTTTCCAGACAACAGAGCCGATGCCTTCCAGCTCGCTGCCGGAGAACACCTTTTCCGCTGCCGTCTCTGCCGCTGCCTTTTTGAGAATCAACTTCTTCTTGGCAGCGATGATCCGTCGGTAATTCTCGCCCGACAATTGCTGCAGATACTTTTGGGCATCTTGGACCAGAGCGTCGATATGCTGTTTCTGTTTTCTTAGTTGCTTCGCTTTTTCCGCCGGTGCCTGTTCGGCGAGGCGCTGCTGTAGCGTTTGCATCTCGGTTTCGTCAGCACTACCGAACGAGCAATGCTTGTCAATGTCTTGGGTGGTGGTCTTGGCGCTGACGGATTCGTACCAGGTGCCTTCAGGAGTTACCTGCTTGTCAGCCGGGATATTCGGCTTTTTGGACTGGTGCCGGTTGGCCTCGGTGTCCAGGGCCGAAGCGACCCTTTCGCATGCGGAGATGAGCGAGCTGAAGAACGATAGAACCGGCGGCTCGTAACTCACCTCGTCTTCGCTGTCAACAAAGACCTTGCCATAGGAGGTGTCGAAAATGTCAACGCTATTGAGGTCATCGCAGATTCCTTGTCCGGTCCACGTGTGACTCTTCGCCACGCCGTCCCGTTCAAACGAAATGCAGGCTTTCTGTGCGGCAGAGCCGGGTTTATAGAAATTGCGGTGAAGGGTGCCTGTCTCGCGGGCTCCACATACATGTTTGAGGAGTCTGACGTAACCGGATTTGCCTGACCCATTGTTGCCGTAGACAATTGTGATATTGCCCTTACCAAACTCAAGTGGCTTTTTCGGAGCAAGAGCGTTTACTCCTTCGACTTCACTGATTGAACACAAACGCAGGGAGCCTGCTACGCCCTGGGAGAACGCGGTAGCAGGAAAGGAACAGGTTGTTTTGGGCAGCTTACCGTCGGTTTCTTGTTGGCAAAGGTTTGCGAGCTCAGAAACGTCTTTATCGGTAAGCTCAGACTGCTGAAGTAGCCGAGTAGCCGCAATCTGGAGCCACTGAGGGCGCTCTGAAAACCATTTGGTCAGTGATGCTGATATCCCGCTCATATTATTCCCCCTCAGTTTCCCGCTTGTGTTTAATGAATGTGACTTCGAACGCCTTGCATGGGCGGCATTGCTGTAGGCGATTGGCGAAGGTGAAGGCATTGTTCATTTCGTAGTGCTGGAAGATGTCGAGGCCACGATCCAGGGAGATTTTCCAGCCGTGGTTGGTTACGATGTGGCGGGCGTGGATTGTGCCGGTGTCGTCGAACTCCCAGGTAAAGTTCACGCCCACGCTGGCCGCGGATTCCTTCATCTTCTCGAAGTTGTCCTTCTGCTGTTCGTCTTTGAACTCGTCTTTCGTGGTCACCAGATGCACGGACACTTCCTCATCCGGAGCCTTGTGCTTGACCACGGTCTCCAAAAATTCCATGAAGTTGCGCACCTGGTAGAACAGGCGAATGTACGGATCGGTGAGCGTGATTGCGGTCACCCCCTTAAGATAAGGACCGAGCAGTGTGTCGAAGGAGAGGCCCTTTTGGTTCTCCTGGAATGTGAGGTGCTTTTCCTTGAGGGCGGGCTCGGCCGGAGGCAGGGGTTCGGATGGACTTTGGGGTGAGTCTGGTTGCGCAGCTTCCAAGATTTCCTCGTCTTCACCCTCGGCGATGGTCCTGTGGTAATAGCCGGGGCATTCCTCTTCTTCAAGTGTGGTGACAGGCTTGGCCCGGCCATCAGTGTCTTGATAGGTAAAGCGGACGTTGCCGTAGGTGGAGTCGATGCGCATCAGCTGATCTTTGACGCGCTTGCGCCCCTCAATCGCAAACCGCAGCAGCTCTTCGACCTCTTCCTTGGTTGCCCCGCCCCGCGGGAAAAGGATCTTCATCAGACCGGAAAACGTCTTGTTGATGCCATCGCGGTCCCGCGTCGAAATATCGGAGGAGAGGGAGAAGTGTTCCTTGTAGCGGTCCGAGTAATCGTGATTGCGCAGTGAGCGAAGGATCTCGGCCAAGTAGTCCACCACGAAACCATAGCCGTTGGAGAACATCTCGCCCCGGATGATGTCGACTTCCCAGCCTGGGATGTAGAAATGGATGCGGTCCAGAAACGCAGAGTCGTAGAATTTGTCGGGCAGCTCGCAAAAAAGGTCCGAGTGTTTGAGCATATAGGGCACGGTGTGCTGGGTGTTGCCCACAAATACCATGGAGGCCTCCGCGCCCAGTGTCTCTACTCCCCGCGAGAAGGACTTGTTGGCCATGTAGTTTTTCATGATGTCAACCAGGGCTTTGTCAACGCGTTTTTGCTTTCCGGCAAACTCATCGAAGGCAACGCAATCCCAGTAGCCGACCAGGCCGATCTTTCCGGAAGAGTTGTTTACGAACAGCTTGGGAACCGTGACCTCGCCGCCGGAGATCAGGATGCCGTGGGGTGAGAATTCCGAGTAAATATGCGATTTGCCGGTTCCCTTGGGGCCAAGTTCAATCAGGTTGTAGTTGCGCTCGCAAAATGGGATCAGGCGGACCAGTTGGGTCAGCTTGCTGCGCTTGCCGAACATCTCCGGGTTGAAGCCGATGCTTTGTACCAGCAGGTCGATCCACTCTTCGGTAGTAAACTGTTTGCGGGCCTCAACATAGCCTTCGAAATCAAAATGGGAGAGCTGGATCGGCTTGAGGGTTGACAAGATCCAGGGGCTGGCGGTTTTTTCTTCGGTAAACTCATATTCCAGATCCGCGATGCACCACACGCCGCCGACGAGGAGTTTGGGGTGCTTTTTCACCGTTCCGGAATCAACCAGAACCTCCTTCAGCCCTAAGTTGGAAAACTGAGCCTCGTAGACATCCTTCTTGTCATTCAGATCGACACTGATTTTGTCGATGACCTTGTAGCGCCCTTTTTCCTTGATGTTCGAGCGAACCAATCCGGCTTCGTTCCGGTGCACATAATGCCTGGCAAGGATCTCTTTGACCGTTTCGATGCCGGTCTGAATGGTCGGCTCATCGCTAGTGGCGCAATACTGGCCCAGCAGGTATTCCAGCACGTAGGAGGGAACGATGGCGTTGCCTTTGACCATCTTGACAAGATCCTTGCGGACAACGAGCCCCGGGAAGTGTGCGTTAGTTTTCTGGTCAAGTTCGTTCATCGATTACTCATCCTTTAAAAGTCGAAGTCGCTGGTAAATGAGCGCCGCATCGAATACTGGAGCGACTTGTATTCCCTGTAATGTGAAGTTCCGGCATGTTTCTCTTCCAGTCGTAGAGTGACTTTTTGACCATTGGCCTCGTCGGCTCTGCGGGTCAGCACAAAGCGCACCTGCAACTCCCGCTCCCGGGGGTTGTCCGAGCCCAGGTCAAAGGTTAGGTCATGGCTGTCGGAAATCAGCTCTCCAGCATCGGTGTAAATGCCAGCACGCAGCACACGCGGCTGGATTTTGTCCGTCACCGGCCTGGCTTGGTACATGGTCACCGCCAGTTGTCCGGAGGTAATCATCGAGTTGTCTCCGCGCAGGATGTCAACCTCGACGGCGGTGACATCGCTCTGGCGCTTCTTGTTGATCTTGAGTACCGGGATCACCACCTCCTGCAGCGACGCGCCGCCATGCACAAAGCGGCTGCCGGAGCCCTTAAGGCGCAGGCGGTTGATCGACTTGGGAATCTGCACCTCCACCTCACCGGTCAGGCCAAGCTTCTCGGGGGTGAACTTGTGCAGGCTGGACGCCTCGGTAAGCCCCTTGCCGAGCACGAAGCGGCGATCCCGGAACAGAATCTGGTCGCCCTTGGCATTGGTGCCGGAAAAGTCGCTCTCGTCGATGGCGCGGTTCTGGTAGATGAAGCCATGATCCGAGGTCACCAGCAGGTTGTTGGCATTGGCCCCGGTCAGCTTCTTGATCAGGCGAATGAGCTCCTGCAGGGTTTCTTCCACCGCCTCGAAAACGCGCTCCTCGGACTCCCGCTTGTCACCGGTAGCATCGATGCGGTTGTGGTAGATGTAAATTACGTCATGATCGCGCACCAGCGCCCGGCAGTCGTCACCCTTCATGGCCATAAGTTCATCAGCCTTGCGGGCGGTGGCCCGTTGACTGATCGCCTGGCCAAGGATCTTGTTGCGATTGGCCGTACCCTGGGAGCTTTGCCCATCCACTAGCACGGTGCTAGTTTCGTTGTCGGCAATCGCCAACGCCTTGTTTGGCAGAAGCGCCGCCATGCCGAGCTGGGTGTAGCTGGGCAGCATCGACAGCGCCGGTTCCAGTTCGGCGCTATAACGGTCCTCCTGGCGGATCAGGCTCAGCAACTCATCGCCGATCTCGTAGCGCATGGCGTCGGAGATGATCACGCAGACTTTGTTCTCCTTGTGCAGGAACGGGCGCACCCAGTGCTCGAAAAACTCCTTCTGCTTGCGCACCGGAAATGCTTCCCACTTGGATGCCACGTCCACGAAGGTCTGGAAACGGTCGGCCAGCTTCAGTAGGTAGTTGTTGGAGTAAAGGTTTTCGATCTGTTCGGTCAGGCTGTCCATCAGCGACGCCTGCCCCGACATGCGCACATGGTAGGTGAACTTGCGATAGAGCTGATCCAACTGATACCAGAAGCGGCTGTAGCGCTGCACGCCTTCGGCCAGACTGTCCATGGCGAGCTTGGCTTCGTCCAGGGTATGGATGAACTGGGCGGCGTAATCGACCGCCTCGTAGAGATGCCGATATTTACCATACCAGTGGCCTTGTCGCCGCTGGCGAACCCAGATCGCCACGTCACCGCTGGAGGCCGTGCGGTCTGTCACTGCTCGCACCAGCTCGCTGATGATTTTCTGGTCGATCAGGTGGAAGTAATCCAATTCGACCAGCTCGCGGAAATCCCGCTTGGCCAGATCCTGCTCAATGCCAAGGATCTCGGCGCATTCCCCCGAGAGGGTCTCGAAGCCGCCCTCGAATTGACGGCTATCCTTCCAGCGCTTGAGAAACACCAGGGCATCGCCGGTCAGTTTCACCTGGCCCTCGGTGCCCATGGCGTAGCAGGACTTGAACAGCTCGATGGCGAAGTCGCGGATACCTGGCTCGTCGGATTTGTAGCCATAGTAGCGGGTCATTTGTTCCCAGAGGAAGCCGTTCAGATGGCACCGGCCAGCCAGCTTGATCTTTTCGTCCCGACCGTCGGCCAGCTCCTGCAGCAGATTTTCCACCACCGCATCCAAACGAGGCTCGCTGCCAGCGCACACAGCCAGCATTTTCAGGCGAATCTGTCCGACGGTGTCGTCCGCTTTCAGCAGCTTTTTGAGGGCGTTTTTGCGCTTGATCGCGTGGAAGAACTCCGCATGGGCCTGCACCACATTCGTGAACTCCAGGCCAAGCTCCAGTTCGGACAGCCACATGGCCACCTGATCGGTGCGGAACTCGCCGTGGGTCAGCTGCACATCCAGCAACCAGTTATCCAGATCGGCGGGCTGAGGGCCTTCGCGGTAGAGCAGAAATTTCTGTTTCGGTTGCTCGCGAAGCAGCTTATACTTGACGCCGTACTCGTTGTTGGCAAGCGTAAGCTTCTCTACGCCGGGAAGCTGAAGCTCCTCAAAGTCGTCGCGTAACTCCCGCTTGGCGTCGTACCAGAAGACGATCCGGTGCCGTTCAAAAAGCTTTGTCAGAGCCTGGGCTATGCGGTTTTCCATGAATGGCGCTCCTTAATCCTTTTTCGCATCTAGGCCGGCGATCTTCTTCAAGGCCGCGCCGAGTTTGGGGTAGTTGACCTTCACGCCGTCGTCAAGATCGATCTCCACCTGCTCGGTGGCCAGCGGGTAGAGCACCTCGCGTTCGTATTCCTCCATCTCGGTAATCATCTTGCTGATCTTCTCGATCTCCTTTAAGGCTTTGCTCTTCTCGCCCTGACTGCTGCTGGTGCTGATGCTGACCGCCTCCAGTTGGTTCCTGTGCGAGGTGAGCTTGGTGCGGAACTCGCGCAGGTAGTTGTTGAGCACCACGCTGACAGTGTCCGGACGGTAGCGGTGCATGTAGATCAGCGCGTTGAAGCTGCCCTTGGGGCTTGCGAACAGCCAGTAGATAGGGCGCTTTTTGTAGCGCTTCACATGGTCGTTATAGAACTCGCCGAGAAAATAGTTGCGGATGCCGTAGTTGCGCTTGCCCTTGATGTTCAGCGCCTGCTCGACGAACTGGAGGTTTTCCTCGTAGTGCTCTTCGCCAAAGGCCACGCGCAGGAACCTGCGGAAGCGCTCGGCGATGTCGTCGGTGAACCATTCTCCATTGAGCATGGGAATGACGTTATCGTCGTCCGCCGGGAAGCTCGGTTCAGGAACCCGTTTCAGGTAATCTTCAATGGTCTCGCCCTGGTTGGCCAAGATAAGTCCCGGTTTGTCCAACGCATAGCGGCCAAACATGCAGCCGACGGCATAGGAGACCAGCTCGCGCATGGTGTCGGCCAGCAGCAAGGTTTCCAACTCTTCCTCGCCCTTGTCGCCCCCGTAGCGGTAGTGCGGGTTGCAGTTCAGGTTAATGTCATTCAAGCTGACATCTGACTTGAACTCATTGTCTAAACTGAACGCTGATATGAATAGCTTGTTGTTTTCTACCTCAAGACTTTGTAGTGCCAGCAGGTCTTTTTTTCGCTCTCCGCTCAGCTTTCCATATATGACTTTAAGTGTTGACGTTTCTTCTTCATCGCTAATCTCGATTAGTCTATGAAAAGCAAAATCTGGCGATATTTCAGACCTATCCCAATCCCTCTTTGCAATACTTATAATTGAATCAAATATTGTTTTGGCTTCAGTTTTCTGGCTACTTGTAAATGCTGGCAACGGCAAGTTTTTAACATCTTTAACTTGAAGATTTAATGTCGGATTAAGTAAATTGAAGACCTTCTCCGCAACAATGCTATTGCATGCCAATAGACAGATTTCGCTGTAATCGTTATGCGGGTGAAATGCTGGCCCCCCTTTGTCGTAAACGCATCCCCCGGGCAGTACTCTAAAGGTTGCCGTGTTTGAAGTTAACATGGAATAGGTTATGCCTGACCTAAACCAGAATTCCTTTCCAAGCAAATTCGATGTTGTGTTGTTCTTGTAAAACTGCCTAGCAGAATCTGACCAATCAACGACATTTATGAGTAGTCCATACCACTTTCTTTCACCGCCACCTTTTGCATAAGGAACCCACCTTTTCTCCTTTCCAATACTGGAGAAAGGAACTTCCCAGTTCATTCTTATAAATTGATTATTGTTGCCTGTAATGTTTTGCGACCCCGTGATATCGCATACATCTGACAACGACAGGCCGCTATTGAATACTTTTCTGAATCCTTCTCCAGCCTGATAAGCAACTGGTGTTCCTGGAATAGAAGCAAAATCAGAGGAAGATACGGTGTATAAATAGTCTACGTTTCTAGACTTGATCGCCTCCAATGTTTTTGGTGCTTGGTTTTGGTGCCCCTTGAACTTTGAAAGATCAACAAAGACCCCTTTCACTGTTTGCCCCTTAAGGAATACCCATGTGGCAACTGGGACGCATGCAGGTTCAAAAGCGTTGTATTCGAGGCGCACAAGTGAGCTGATTGATCCAAGTGCTAATAGAAATTCTCTGAATTTTTCATATGTTGATATGTACATCCACACATAGGGGCAGACCACCGCAAAGACACCCTTATTCAAAGAGATCCCTTCTATTCTCTCAATAAACATCGTGAACATGTCTGTTTTTGAGTCAGGATAAGCATTTTGTGCAAATGCCCGTAAGCGGGGATTCATATACCGAGAGCCTGCATATGGTGGATTGGCAATCACCACATGGTATTTGGGACTCAGGTAATCAGCCTGTCGCAGGGCTTGCAACACCTTCTGATGGGTCATGCTGATAAACAACTGCCCGGAGACATCCTTTGATTCCAGGATCCTGAGCATGCCGTCCACATCGGTGACATCGGGACGGATTAGGGAACCGAAATTGTCGGCCTCTTCAAACTGGCGCAGGGTAGTCTGCAGCGGTGCGGTAAACAGGTCGCGGCCGACATAGTCCATGTAGTCCTTCAACTCATTGCCATCGAAGTGCACATTTTCCAGTACGCAGATATTCGGCCTGATGCCCTTGTTAAAGAAGCGTTGCTGTCTGGCACGAGCTTTCATGGTCAGTGCAAAAGCCGCCAGTTCCCCGGCGCGTTCGTCGATCTCGATACCAAAGAGGTTATTGGTGAGGATCTTTTCCGGAATCTCGGCGGGATCAACGCCCTCCTCCTCGTAGATGGCATAGAGCAGGTCAAAGGCATAGGTGAGCATGTGGCCAGAGCCGCAGGCCGGGTCGCAGATCTTGATCTCTTCCGGCTTGCTGATGCGCATAAAATCCGTCTCAGTCTGTTCAGGTCTAATGTAATAGTCCATCTGATCGGCCAGTTTTGAGCTAGGACGATTAAGCAGCCACAAGCGACCAAGTGAGTTGTCGACCATATATTCAACAATCCACTTTGGCGTGAACAATTGAGTCGCTGCGGGGATCTCTTCTTTTTTTACAACTGATCGACGATTAATAACCTCGTCCTTCTTCTCGGAGATGTAGAACTGGTAGAGCCAGCCGATCACCTCGACGTCCTCGCAGGCGTCCGGCGTCATCGCCTCGCGGGTACGGGCGAGGATAGAGTTGCCCGAGAGCAGATCGTCGGGCATCAGCAGTTCGGTGTAATCGTCGATGTGCTGGAACAGGAACGGCATGGCCCTGTTCCAGAAATTGCAGGCTGCCACCACCAGCAGGCGGTAGGCCTCGCCCTGCGGATCGCGGCTGGGGGCTTTGCCGTCGAGTAGGGCGAAGATCTGCTGCCGGATCTTGTCGTGCACCATTTCCTCGTCGATGTAACCCATCTTGGCCTCGGCCAGAATTTCGGGCTGGAACTGTCCCTCGGCGGGCGACACCACGCCGATACGGGTGTAGCGGTTCACGTCCATGAAGCGCAGGGCGCAGAAGCGGTTGAACCAGATATAGGCCACTCGCTCGATGACCTGTTCTTTACCGTGGCCCTTGATCGCCTCTTCCAGCTTGTTGATGGCCTCGGTGCTTTCCCGGCGGGCGGCGCTGTTTTCAGCAAGTACCAGTTTCAGCTTGGCGGAGACCTGCTCCAGCAAACTGCGCCGGGAGAACTGAGCGAATTGTTTCAGCTTTGCGGTTTCCATGAATTAAGCCCCCAATCCTGCAAGATGGTTAAACTGAAGGTAGTTGGGCCAGTCGACTTTCATCGCCTGATCGGGGGTGTCATGACAATCTGCACTTCGAGTAATCCGCGTTTTCTTCTTTGGGATACTGGTATGCCCAATGCAGATGAAGCGATTTTTATAGCCGTTTAAAAAATCATCCTTATTCCAGAAACCTTTACCAACCTCCTGGCAGTATTTGACAAAACACTGCGACCCTATCAACTGTTTGACAATTTGGTTCCACTCATCTTTCTTACGTTTTATTTCAATGTAAATAATGCATTTTTTCTCTGCGCTGATGATGACGTAATCAGCGCGTTTACATTCACCATTATTTCCTTTGAAAATATCATCTGGAGAACCAAATACGTCTGCTTTGATAATTATTGCGTCAGCTGGAAGATTTCGTATAGTTGCAACGGAATCCGGTGCTTGTGGCTCACTAAGCTTGACTAATGGTTTACCATACTCTTCTTGCTTTTGCACCAATGCAGCGTCCTTGAACATTTGGGAAAGGATATTCATATCCGGCATTACTCATCTCCTCCCCAAACGATTTCTTCCTGGATTCGATTCATGTCTTCTATTGTTTTATCGAAACTACTCGCCTCTATCCCAAGCTTGTTGTCAATATCGGCTTGAACGAGAGTATGGCATCTTGTTTTACGTTTGGCACCATCGAGCTTAATGAGCGCTTCTTCTGCTATATAGACTTTCACCTTCTCAGAACTCAGTAATTCAGAAGTCTTGTAATCCTCATGTTTGGCAAGAGCCTTTAGCCGTTCTCCTCCCTGATTGAGCATAATCAAAGTATTCAGCTCTTTGATGATGTAGTCGCTGTGGGTCGTGATAAATACATTGACGCCAACATTTACCAGTCGTGCAAAAAGGCGGGCTACACGCCGCTGATTTTCCGGATGGAGGTTCAGTTCCGGCTCATCTATCATAAGCAAATCGCCCGGAGTGGCCACGTGCCGAAGGTAGAACCCGATATCCAATAGCGAGCGCACCGCACTTGAACTCTCATCCATAGTTAATTTAATGCGTTTACCCTTGGGAACGTAATAGAGTTCGTCGTTTTTGGTAACGAGATAGTCACCACCAATGATATCCATAAAGTCATTGAGTATTTCAGGGTGCTCCTTTGCTATAGAGCTATCCTTCTTGGCGACCTCTTCAAGCTGGCGGGTGAAATCGACATTTGACTTAACAGGCAGCGGGTAGTCGGTATAAACCTTTGAAAGTAATTCGAAAGGGTTTATGTCCTTTTCCATGGAACTCATTTCTTCCAAGAGTCTGTTACGCGCGAAATTGAGTTCCTTTCTAAATATTGCCGCGCCAGTTCGTTCCGCACTGGCAATAAAAGGATGGGGGAATAGATGTCCGAAAACGATATCCTTCAATGCATCGCCAATGATTCGACTTATGACGGTCTGGGGTATCCTGACATTCTCTTTCTCTACCAGCAGCGAAATAGCTACCAAAGGAGAGTCCGCCTTTTTCGAGATAGAAAACAGCTGTGTTTTTGCTGCTCCCATTGTGCGTTCAAAAGTAGAAATTGGCTCAATGTCACCTGAGTCCAAATCAACAAAGAAGTGGCTTTCGGAAAAGTTCTTATCCGACGACGCAAAAACGTGAGGCAGTTGCTCTGTAAAGGCTGTACAGCCTTTTTCGAGTATTGATTGTGCGTTGCCGATATAGTCTTGAATATTCAACTCAACGCTACCTTCATTCAAGAGGCGTAGGACATCTCCATCCGGCACTTTGATTGAAAAAATATCACGCCAAAAAGACAGGAATCCAAACAGCGCATATGTGGCGTAGGTTTTTCCAGTGTTATTTCCGCCACAGATTATCGTCAGATCTCCGAGGGAAAACTCTGCCTGTTTTATGGCACCGAGATTCTTTATCGCAATTTTCATATCGCTGCTCTCCTTAGATTTGAATTCGTTTCCCTTTGCGGATTTCATCCAGCAGCGCTTCGCGCATGGATTCCAGATAGCGTTCCACGTCGGTCTCGTCTGCCAGCCAGGCTTTGTCGAAAGAGACCTTCACCGAACGACTGGGCACATATTCGATGCACTGTTCCGGCTCGGCCGGTGGCGAGGGTTTCGCACCCTCATCCGAGATTGCGGGCTGACCGGATTCCGGCGCAGGCTCGGGTATTGGTGCCGGTTGCGCACAGGAGGTCATCTGCGAAAGTAGTCGCTGGTAATCGTTTTCCTCAAATCGGCGCAGGGTGTCGCGGATGACGGCGATTAGTTTCTGGCGCTCAATGGCAGCGTTAAATTCATTGAACGGGCGGGTGACCTGCTCCTGTTGATCGCCGTTTAGTGCGCTGAATTCAGCCATGCCGCAGAGGCGGCCTTTGAGGGCGGCGACTGTTTCCTTGGCCTTGGCAATCTCGGCTTCGGTTTGGGCAGTAACCTTCTCCTGCAGAGTTTCGACGAGCAATTTCAACTGCTGCATGTGGTTGCCCTTGAAGCATTCCGGATCGGTCAAGCTGGCAACCACCTGAGCGGTTTCGTCGCCATTGATGTAGGCGAAGTTGGGCTCGTGGCTTTGAACGAACTTGCGGGCGTTATCGAAAATAGCTTTCTGCGGGCCGTTCATGAACTTGCGGACAGGATCGACGACACTTTCCTTCATATCGAGCAGCGCGTCTTTTTGGTGGGTGAGTTCGGTCAGATACCAGGTATAGGGCTTGCCGATCAGCTCCTTGAGCTTTTCAAGCACCGGAGTCAGCGCATTCAGGAACGGATATTGGGATGCCTGGGCCGCCAGTGGATTGAGCTGATGCATGAGTTCCTGGAGCGCGGTTCCGGTCTCTTTGCCGAGCGTCTTCGCTTCACCGGAGGGGGGTGGGGCATCGAAAAAGTCCTCAAAGAATTCCTTGAGGGCGCGGACCTGTGATGCAGTAAACTCGACCTGGGGTTCCAGCACTATATTGCCGTGGCCATGGGTGTTGCGCAGCGTCCGTTCCAGTTCATCCTCTTCCAGCAGGTTGCCGTCGGTGCGAACCTCGACCTTGCCGCGAGCGCACAGGTTGGCCAGAGTGCAAAGCACGGCGGCGTAGTACCAGCCGTAGGGTTTGCGCTCGAATTTCTCCAGCAGGTTTTTCAGCGTGGTACGCACGCCACCCCGGTTGTTGCTCTTAATGAGCGCCAACAGTTCCTGCTCAGACTCGGCCATGGAGGTTGCGTTGTTACCGAACAGCCCCTGCTGTGAGTGCTTGAGGCATTTGGCGATGTCGTTTTCGGTGTAGGTGATGCCGCGCAACATACGAAGGTTCGGATAGGCGCGGGAGATGAGCTCGTGGAATCCGCGCAGCACCCGGGTCTGGGCATCCTCGGAACCGATATCGATGTCGGCTCCTGCCACGAACAATTTGGCCTTGCCCATCAGGCTTTGAACGCGCTGCTGCAGCTCGGCATAGCGTTCCCGGTTCTGGAAGCCCTTGTCGTTCAGGATGCGTTTGACCGCCTCCTGTTGTGTGATCGAGATGTTCTGACGGATGTATTTCTCCGTCCGCTTGTACATGAGGATGTCGCGAACGAGCCGTTCATCCGCTGGCATCAGAACCAGTAATTCGTCTCGGCCCATGCTCTGCATCCGCAGGATGGATTCGCTTTCGGTGTTTTCATGGAACGGACTGATGACATGGATGGCCAGCTCGTACTCGCGCCCGTACAGTCGGTCATCGAGCTTTCTGGAGAACGGGTAGTCCTGGCTCCCTTTGTTGTCATTAAAGGCGTCGTAGCGGATTTTCCGGTGCTTGATGACGTGGTCGAAAACGATCTTCTCAAGCTCGGCGGCAACATCCGATGATTCCACCTCGGTATTCTTGATTTCCTGCTCAACGTCTTTTTCTTCGTCGGTCAGGTATTCGTAGAGCTCGCCATTGCGCTGCACATAGGTCTGCTGTTCAAGGAGGCTGAGGGCTTCTTCGACCCGTTTCCGTAGCGCGGGCAGATCCTGATTGAAGCCGTCCAGCATCAGGACGCACAGGTTGCGAAGAGTTGGCTTGAATTCTTTGACGTATTTGACCAGGAAGAGCGTTTTTAACAGCCGGATCGCGAAGGGGCCATCCAGATGGTTTTCTGCCTGGATGATGGCTCGCTGTATATTGGATTTCAGCGCGGTGCGGATACCTTCGAACATCAGGTCGAAGGTCGCCAGCTGACCGATTTCATGTTCCCCAATCTGGATCGCCACCTGCTGGAAAACACCCAGCATGGAGCGCTCGCCCACCGAGCTGTGCTGGCCCTCGAAGGCGTTGTGCTGCGACAGATTCTGAATGGCCGACTGGAACAGCGCGAACTGGTAAGGAGTGAACGGATAGCTGTGAACGAAGTGTTCCCGATCCTGATAGTTCCGATAGGTTTGCGAGCCGTCGGCAAAGTCGAACAGGGTCTTAAAATTGTTGGACTGCGTGTGATATATATCCGACAGAAGGCGAACGCCTTCTTCGGTTTTCATTAGCAGACGTTTCTGGATAACCTCCGCTACGTCGGCGCTGGTCAGCTTCATGCGATTCGCGAACCGGGCCTGAATTTTTGAGAAGTCGTTGCCTTGTTGTTTGCCCATCTCGCCGACAACCGTTCCCATGTCCTCTTGGGCGGTCACGATGATCCATGCGCGGCCTCGGCATTTGGTGGCCATGCTCTCGGCGATAGTCTGGAGGTTTGTCATCAGCTTGATATTTTCAGCGATGTACTGACCGACCTCATCGACAAAGAAGTTCAGACGGAAATCGGGCGATTGCCTTTCGATATAGGCATGCACCTGTTCGGCAAAATCCTCGATGGAGACATGGTACTGATTGCGGTATTTATCGAGTATCCCCATAGCCGACACCTCGTCACCACCAGTTGCCTGGCCATAGGCCTTGGCTATGTTTTTCGCCTCCAGCAGGGCTTGCTCGCGGCCCCTTTTCCATGTTCTGCCTGCAGTGGATTCATAGGCCGATTTGAACTGCTCATAGAGGCCACGACTGTCGAGGTCGCGCTCGAACTGGGCGATGTGGCCCTGCTTGCCGTAGTAACCGCACATCTCATCAAAGACCTTGACGAAGACTGCGAGGAGCGCATCGATCTGGGTCTTGCTGATGACGTCCGCTTTCTGGTCGATGTTGAACAGAATGCTTTTCGACGGGATGGCAACGGCTCGCTTGAGATCACCACGCAGGATTTCGTTGTCGCCACACTTGGGAAGGAACAGGTCAAGTGCCGAGGCACCGTCGATCTGCCGGTTTTCGAGCAATAGCGCCAGCATCTTCAATAGGTGGGATTTACCGGACCCGAAGAAGCCGGAAACCCAAACGCCATTGGCACCTTCATAGTTGTTGTAGGCGTCCAGAAAGGACTCAAGCCGTTTCTCGACTTCGTTGGTCAGAACGTATTCTTCAATTTCGAGGCGAAGGCTGGCCTCATCGTCAGCTTTGATGACCCCTTCAATCGGACGGTCAACTGGTTTGTTAAATATGGTCTTAAGAGTCATCATGCTTTCCTTGTTTATGCTTCGCAGTGAAAGATGTTGAATGCCCGGTAGTACTTGTCGTCATGTAGCCTTCCGAAGAGATCGAGCGATGCTCCGGACTCCAGGGAGTGGGTGTAGGCTCCCGGGAAAAACATGACTGTCGGCTTTTCCTTCGCCGTGCTCTGCAAATTGTTCAAGACGTTGTGCGAACGGATATAGGGGAACACCTCGCCAACACCGTACAGAAAAAGAACCTCGAAATCGGTGCTTGCCAGCTTGGCAGCAATGGCCGGAACAAGATGCGCTTCAGGGTCCAGCACGCCTTGCAGCAGCTCCTTGAGCTGCTCTTTTGAGACGGAATCCTCCACTTCGACGATCTGGTTCCAGATCTCACGCTCTTTGAGGATTTCTATCGAAAGGTCATACAGGTTGATTTCCAGAATCCGGACACCGGTCTGCTCAAGGCGATTGACCAGCTGACGCTGGAGTCGTTCCATTTCGACGGACTCTTCCGGCTTGTAGGGGCAGATAAAGAATGGGACCTCGTTGCCGAGTCCTTGCTTATTGAGAAAACGCTGGCCTGAGATCACTTCAAAGAGATGCTGAAATCTGTCCTGCATCGGCATTCTGGCTGTATCTGCTGTCACCGCTTCATCCCCTTCACATCGGATTCAAATACAGGGAAGTGCAAAATATCCCTGTGGCTGCCTTGATTGATCAGATCCAATAGTCCCGGACTAAGCAGGGCTGCGCGTATCATGTTTTTGGCCGTTAGAAGATCAGCCTCGCGAAGTATTTTGAACAGAACCTGCCGCAATTTGCCTCGTGTTGACGGGGTGATCTCATCCAGTTCCAAATGCCACTCGGATTTCCTGCTGAAGAAGGAATCGAAATCTTCGTGGGTCAGACTGCTTTTCAACGTGATGTAGCGCTCTCTCAGCACTTCAATGGCAAAATCGGCGATGAATCTGTACCGGCGACAAACGGCGAGCCACAGGAGATAGGCTTGCTCTTGGTGGCTGCCCTCAACAAGGAATTCGAGTTCGCCTGGGCTCAACGTTCGCAGCCGAGAGATGACCTCGCGGCAGACTCGTTTTAGCGTACTCAGCGTTCTAGTCTGCAATAAATTTTCTGCAACTACCTTGTCTCGAACAGATTTCCAATTGCCAAGATCAAGATACAGCGCGGCCAGCTCCACCGATTCGTGGTGGAAGAGACCGCCCGTTGTAAATGACATACAGTATCTGTCGTTACTCATTCCTGGTCAGGATTCCTTTTAGTAATGCTCGGCTGCGCCACCGGCCTTTACCCATTCGCCCACCTCATCCTTTTTGAACTTCCAGGGGCGGCCCATGCGATGCGCGGGTATTTCGTGTTTATCAATCCACTTGTACGCGGTGTCATTGCTGACCCCGAGGTACTTGCAGATTTCACTTATCGATAATCAGCGGTCTTCTATCTCGGCCATTTCTTAAGCTCCTCGTGGGCGATTGGGGTTGAGCCATGCGCTCGCCAGAGGCGAAGTAAGGGAAAACAGGCGGAGTCCTCCCGATTAAATCACCTGGGAATATACGATTTGGCTGCCGGATGTCAAACGATCTTTACCGATTAGAGCTGATTGTTTGTTAACAAGATTAATGCCAGACGCTTGTTCCGAGCCCATTCCCAGCGTCTATGCGCGGCATCCAGTGGGCCAAGGGTGGTGGAATCAAGATATGCCCGCACATCCACGTGGCGGATGGTAAGCATGGTCATGGGCGGTACCTCAGGCTCGCGCCAGCCCGGATCAAAGTCCACGGCATATTCGATAAAGGCCTCGTCCGGGGTGTAGAGCACCACCCGGTGTTGAAGGTGGATGCGCAGGCGGAGCGGGAGTGGTTATTCAAGCAGGAGGCCCAACTCGAGATGGAGCTGTCGCAGGCGCGGGAGCAGGTTCTCGAATTGATGAGACCTGGTAACGATCAGTCGGGTAAGGCCGAGATGCTGACGATGGTCAATTGCCAGGCGGTCAGGCTCTCGAAACAACTGACCAATGTGAGCGAGCGCTGCAGGGCTAACCAACGGAACAGTATTACAGAATAGGACGTGTCTGAGGCCTTCTAGAATGTCGAGGGCCTCTGGTAAGACCTTTTCCTGGTGGAGCGAAACTGGCTCATCCGCCTCCTGGTGGATAAGGTCGAGATACGCGAGACCGGAATCGACATGGAGCTGCGCACCAGCGGACTGACAACGCTCATCGCCGCCAGTTCGGCTTCGCCACCGACTGGCGACTGGGTCGGAGATCTTTTCAGAAAGCCGACAATCAGCTTCGGCGTTTCTTCTTTAGGGGTTGGAAGTCAGAGTTGACGACACGTCTTTTTGTGGTCGAGGTGGGTGATTTCGAAAAAAATGTCCGGTTTCTGCATCGAGCGATGACCTAAGATAATCGCCAAAAATGGCAACCAGCCGTAAACCCATATCAATCAAGGATGTAGCTTTCCGGACGAGCTTCATACTTGGTCCGGAGAAAACAGAGAAGCAGGGGCCTAACAGCGAAAGAAAGGCTGGAAGATGGGGAGGGTCGATGGTGTGGAGAGGCGCTTTGGACAGATGTGAATCGGGCGCAACCCCTTTATAAACGAGGGGAAAAAGAAAACCCGCCACCCTGAATAATGACCCCAGAGAGACGGGTTTGTCTTTTCTAAATGGTGGAGGCGGCGGGAGTTGAACCCGCGTCCGCCAGTTCGCTGCCTTCGGCTCTACATGCTTAGCTTCCGTTAATTGATTTAGCCCCGCACAGCCCAACGGTCAGGACGTGTGGCGCGAGCCTTGTGAAAATTTAGCAACTCAGCCCAAGGCGTGCTTTGTTGCGATCCAGTTCTGTATGACAGTCTTCAGCGCGGTACTGGCACCTTGCTAAGGACTGCTAGCGGGCTTATGCCGCCAGAGCGTAGTTGTCGTCGTTGGCAACTAATAAAATACAGCTTTGGATTTACGTGATTGGCTGCCATCACGGCATGCACCTAAGGGTTTGATACCGTCGTCGAATCCGAATCGCCCCCGTATGTGGACGGGTAGTATACCCTATCTGGTGGTGAAATGCGCTATTTCAAGTCTGGGGCTTTCGGTGCGCTACTGCTTGACGCTGTCGCGGATGATACGCTGTTTCTGCCGGTTCCAGTCGCGCTCTTTCTGGGTGTCGCGCTTGTCGTGGCTTTGTTTACCCCTGGCGAGGGCGATTCTGGCCTTGACCAGGTGGCCCTTCCAATACAGCGAGGTACACACGCAGGTCATGCCTTTGGCGGAGGTCGCGGCGAGAATTTTTGCCAGCTCTTTTTTCTTCAGCAGCAGCTTGCGGGTGCGGGTGGGGTCGGTCACGAAGTGGGTGGAGGCAGTGTCCAGCGGGGTGATATTGGCGCCCAAGAGGAAGGCCTCGCCGTCTTTCATCAGCACATAGCTGTCGGTCAGTTGCACCTTGCCCATGCGCAGGCTTTTGACTTCCCAGCCGGACAGGGCGATGCCTGCCTCGAAGGTTTCTTCAAGGTGATAGTCAAAGCTGGCGCGCTTGTTGCGGGCGATGCTGTTGTCGTTGTTTTTGGATTTCTTCTTGCTCATGGCGCGCATTATACGTACCTCCCTGTTGAAGATGAAAGGGCTGGCAGGTGAATCTGGTATCAATGTGGTGATATGCTTCTCTACCTGTGTTTTGATTTGTTGTTTTGCATGGCTTTATCTACGCTTCAGGCGCCGCCCCGGTGGCGTTGGCGCACGACCTTTGTGATGGCGCTTGCCTGCGCCGTTGTTGGCGTGGGCAATATCTGGCGTTTCTCCTATCTGGCGGGTAATTACGGTGGTGGCTGGTTTGTGCTCACCTATTTCGCCTGCCTTTTGGGTATCGTCGCGCCAATACTGGTGGCGGAGTTGGCACTGGGCAGTCACGGTCGCGGCAGCCCCGTGCAGTCCTTCGGGCGCGCCGCCAGAACCTCTTCGCGCTCGAGGCTGTGGCGTTTGCTGGGTTTGTTGGCGGTAGTTAGCGGGGTGCTGGTGGCGGTCTACTGTATTGTGGTTGCCAGTTGGGGGCTTGCCTATATTTCCAAACTCAGCCATGGCGAATTCGCCGCTATGAGTGTGGTGGAAGTGGCCAGGCGTTTTGAACTGCTGTTGGCGGCCCCTGGTGAGCTGATGTATTGGTACTGTTTTATGCTGATCGCGGTGCTGGGTGTGCTGGCGATGGGAGTGCGTCGCGGTATCGGCCTTTTAGCCTGGATTTTGGTGCCAATGCTGCTGGTGGGTTTGTGGGTGTTGGCACAATACAGTTTACGCCACGGTGAGCTTGAAGCCGCCCGGCGTTTCCTGTTTGCTGTCGAGCCGCTGGATTTTACCCGGCAATCGGTTCTGGTGGCGATGGGGCAGGCGTTTTTTACCCTGGGCATAGGCGTTGGCATTGGTTTGATTTTTGGCGCCTATGCGCCGCGGGAGTTGCCCCTGGGGCGGTCGGTGCTCGCTGTTGCCGTGTTTGATACGGTGGTGGCCTTGCTCGCTGGGGTTGCCATCTATCCCTTGTTATTTGCCCACAATTTAGAGCCGGTGCAGGGCCCTAGCCTGGCGTTCGTGGCGCTGCCTTTTGCTTTTGGGAACACTCCGGGTGGTGATGTCTACGGCGCGTTTTTTTATTGGGTGTTTGTGATTGCCGCATTAGGCACGGCCGTTGCGCTGCTTGAGCCTGCGGTTTTTACCGTGCGTCGGGCATTTTCTGTGGCGCGTGTCTGGGCGGTGCTGATGGTCGGCACTGTGGTGATTTGTCTTGGGTTTGCGGCGGTTTTATCCCTGAATCTATGGCAGACGCGCCGCCCCTTCAGCGGGCGACAGTTCTTTGCCTATCTTGAGTATGTTTCCGCCGATGTGCTTATTCCAGTGTGCGCCTTGCTGGTGACTTTGTTTGTGGGCTGGCGCATGCGCCGTGAGACAATGCGCATCGAGCTGTACAGGGAGTCTCGTCTGTTTTTCTCCCTGTGGATGGTGCAACTGCGCTATATTGTGCCACTGGTTATAGTGCTGTTGTTTTGGCTGACGGAAATGAAATGACCCAGATTGATCGCAGTGCGCTGCTGCCCTACACCGCTGAGCAGTTGTTTATGTTGGTGGATGATATCGAGTCCTACCCGCATTATATGGACGGCTGTGTGGCTGCGGAGGTGTTTTTGCGCACTCCAGCCGTGGTTGAGGCACGGCTTGATCTCGCTAAAGGCGGCGTGCGTCAGAGTTTTAGCACGCGCAATTATTTAACTGCCCCCGAGTCTATCGAGCTTGAACTGCTGGAGGGGCCGTTTCAGCGTTTTACCGGTCGCTGGCGGTTTAAGGCTCTGGGTGAGCGCGCTTGTAAAGTGTCTTTGCAGTTGGAGTTTAGCATCGATAACGCTTTGGTAGGTCTGGCGATGGCGCGTCTGTTTGACAATGTGACCGACAAGCTTGTGGAGGCCGTGTCGCGCCGCGCCCGGGCAGTGTATGGCTGAACCCGATGCAGATATCGGCGTTGAGGTCGCTTATGCCACGCCGCAAAAACAGTTGCTTATTGCCCTGCAAGTGCCAGCGGGCACCACAGCGCTGGCCGCGGCTGAGCAAAGTGGTATTGCCGATGAGTTTGACGGCCTGGATATCCGCGCGGCGAAACTGGGTATATTTGGCAAGGTGGTCAAACCCGATCAAGTTCTACAGGCCGGTGACAGGATAGAAATCTACCGACCTTTGCTTGTAGACCCAAAACAGGTGCGCAAAGAGCGCGCCGCCCGCATCCGCAAGCAGCGTGGCGGCGCTTAACCCGGATATTTCACCAGTACGGCGGCTACTTTGCTATTATTTTTTTAATATCAATGGGTTAAGCTATGAATGGCAGCATAAACACATGTACAATTTGTACCTAAATGGTTTTTCGAAAAAATTTCTTTCCAGAAGAAATTTTCCCGAAAATTCCATTTACTGGTGAAACATCCGGGTTAGCAACGCTTACTCGGTGGGTTCTGCGGCGGGCGCCGCATCGCCGTTTGTGGGCCTCCAGTCGCCGCTGAAGCGCACCAGTTTGTCGTTTTCAAAATAGACCGAGAGGCGGTTTTCCGCCAGCTCTTTGTCACCCTTGGTCATGGTGTAGACGTAATCCCAGCGATTCTGGTTAAAGGTGTCAGCTATCAGTGGTGTGCCCAACACGTAGCGCACCTGGCGGCGATTCATGCCGGGCTTAAGCTGGTCAACCATCTCTTGGGTGACGATGTTGCCCTGTTCCACGTTAATGCGGTATACGCCGGGGAATCCGAGGAATCCGCCGCAGCCACTCAAGATGAAGGCAAATACACCAATCAGGCAATATCTCATAAACAATAACTTCCACTTCGTTGTTTGCGGTGGCATCATACCCTTAGTTCCTATAACAGAGAAGCTTTCTTAATCATGTCAGATCAAAAGTCCGGAAAGAATTACGAGCTGCGCAAGGCAGGACTCAAGGTGACCTTGCCGCGGGTTAAAATCCTGCAAATCCTCGAACTTACGTCTGAGCAGGGCGTGCATATGAGCGCGGAAGATGTCTATCGCGCTCTGCTTGACGCCAACGAGGACGTGGGTCTTGCAACGGTGTACCGCGTGTTGACCCAGTTTGAATCCGCGGGCCTGGTGGAGCGCCATAACTTCGAGTCTGGACATTCAGTCTTTGAGTTGGCGACCGAAGAACACCACGATCATATGGTCTGTGTAGACACGGGTGATGTGATTGAGTTCACGGACGAAACACTGGAGAAGAGAAAAAACCTGATCGCCGAGCAACACGGTTACGATTTGGTGGATCACTCTCTCGTGCTTTACGTGCGCAAGAAAGAGAGTTAACCCGCCGCCGCTAATAACTCCTTGGCGTGAGCCAAGTGCTTATCGGTGATTTTCAAGCCGCCAGCCATGCGGGCGATTTCCGCCACGCGTTCCTCGTCATTTAAAAGTTTCAAGTGGGTGCTGACCCGCTTTTGGCTGCCCTCACGGGTAACTTGCAGATGCTGGTGCCCCTGTGCGGCCACCTGGGCGAGGTGAGTGACGCACAGGATCTGGCTTTGTTGGGCCAGTGTTCTCAGCATTCGCCCAACCACTTCCGATGTGGCTCCGCCGATGCCCACATCTACCTCATCGAACACTCGCGTCGGCACCTGCGATGCACTGGCGGTGACCACGCCGATGGCGAGACCTATGCGCGACAGTTCACCGCCCGAGGCGATTTTCGCCAGTGAGCCGGGGCTTGCACCGGGGTGGGTGGCGATTAAAAACTCTACCGTTTCAAGGCCCTGTGGGCTGGGCGTGGGGTCTTCTTTGGGCGTCAGTTGCACCAGAAACTGGCAGTGTTCCATGGCCAGTTTGGCAAGCTCTGCCTCGACGTTGCTGCGCAGGCTTTGCGCGGCGCGCTGGCGGCTCTGGCTGAGAACTTTGGCAGCCTTCAGGTATTGTTCGTGCAGGGCGTCAAGCTCGGCCTCTAAATCGTCCAATTGTTGGCCTGAGCCTGACAGCTGCGCCAGTTCCTCGGCCAGTTGCTGATGCAGCGCGGGTATTTGCTCTGCTTTGACGCGATGCTTGCGGCTCAGGTCCATGGCCTGTTGCAGGCGCTGTTCCACTTCCTGCAGGCGCTCGGGGTTGATATCTACACTATCGAGATGCGCTTGCAGTTCGCCTTTGGCTTCGCTCAGGGCAATCGCGGCGGACTCCAGCAGTTCTCTGGCCTGCACGGCGGCCTTGCTGTTGTGCAGTTGCTCGGGTAACAGCGCCAGGGTGTGTTGCAGCGCCGAGTGCTGGCTGTCGCATTGTTCCAGGGCGCGATGACTGTTGTGCAAAATCTCCTCAGCGTTGGCCAGCTGTTGTTGCTCGTCGCTAAGCGCGGTGTATTCACCTTCGGTAAAGGCCAGCTCGTCCAGTTCTTCCACCTGGTAGGACAACAATTGCTGGCGCGCGCTGTGCTCTTCGCTGGCGTTTTGCAGTTGTTCGTAGCGCTGATGAGTTTGTTGCCACAGGCTTGCAAGTTCCGCTACCCGCGCCGCGTTGTCTTCGGCCCTGGCGCTGGCGTCCAGCAGTTGACGCTGGGTGTCGCGCCGCAGCAGTGATTGGTGGGCGTGCTGGCTGTGAATATCGATTAGCATATGCCCCAGTGCCGCGCAATCGGCCAGGGTTGAGGCTCTGCCGTTGATATAGGCTTTGGAGCGACCCTCCCGGGTAATCACCCGACGCAGCAGGCATTCATCCCCGGCGGCCAAATCCCGTTCTAAAAGCCAGCGCTTTGCATCGGGTACATCGGCAACGGAAAATGTCGCGGTAATTTCGGCGCGATCACAACCTGGGCGCACCGCGCTGGTATCTGCGCGGTCGCCAAGGCACAGGCCGAGGGCATCTAAGATAATCGATTTACCCGCGCCGGTTTCGCCGGTGATAACGGTCATTCCCGGCGCAAGCTCCAGGTCAACCTCAGCGGCAATCGTGTAGTTCTGAATGTGAATGTCGGTCAGCATGATGGTACAGCCAGAGTGATCGTGCCGCTGTTATACCGCACTCCTGTGCCGATTGCATTAAAATGCGTAGCCCGCTCAGGTGGCGCGCCGCGTTTGCGGTGTGTAGCCCCTGCACTTGCAAAAAGGCCCACCCGTTACTTTGATAAAAGCAGTAATTTTCCACTGCTCACCCTTGAAAACCGGACACCGCGCCCTAATACCCCAAACATGGTCAGAGCAAGCCCTGCGCGGGCGCAAGTGAACGATATAAAGGAGTCATACGGTGTCAGAGACTGAAAAACCACAAAACCCGAAGCAGACAGACGAGCTTGAACAAGACGATCAGGACAGCGTTGTTGACCTGTCCGAAGAGGCCAAAGAGCACAGCGCCGACGAGGAAGTGATCGCCCTGCGCGAGCAGTTGGCCCAGGCCCAGGACACCGCTTTGCGCGCCGCCGCCGAGGCGCAAAACGCCAAACGCCGTGCGGAGATGGAAGTGGAAAAGGCACGCAAGTTCGCCCTGGAGCGCTTCTGCCAGGAGCTGCTGCCTGTGGTGGATAATCTGGAGCGCGCGCTGGAATCAGCGCAGGCGGTGGCAGCCGAGGAAGTCAAGCCGATCACCGAGGGTGTAGAGCTGACCTTGAAGAGCTTTATCGATGCTCTGGGGCGTTGTCAGATAGAGCCTGTCGACCCCCACGGTGAGCCCTTTGATCCGAATTTTCATCAGGCTATGAGTCAGGTGGAAAGCGGTGAGGTTGAGCCAAATACCGTGGTTGCCGTGGTGCAAAAAGGCTATACCTTAAACGGCCGTCTGGTGCGTCCGGCGATGGTGATGGTGAGTAAATAAGCTTTTTTTGCTGGTGAGAAACTCTTGAAATTGTGGAATCAGGCCACATATAGCACACAAGACAACGGCGGCGGTGGTCGCCTGACTGATTAAATACTGGAGAGAAACATGGGAAAAATTATTGGTATTGATTTGGGCACCACTAACTCCTGCGTGGCAGTGTTAGATGGCGACAAGCCTAGAGTCATTGAAAACTCTGAAGGTGATCGCACGACGCCTTCTGTCGTGGGTTACACCGAAGACGGTGAAATTCTGGTGGGTCAGAGCGCCAAGCGCCAGGCGGTGACCAACCCCAAAAACACCCTGTTTGCGGTGAAGCGTTTGATCGGCCGTAAGTTCGCCGATGATGTGGTTCAGAAAGACATCTCCATGGTGCCTTACGACATTGTCAAAGCCGACAACGGCGACGCCTGGGTGTCTGCGCGCGGCGAAAAAATGGCGCCCCCGCAGGTGTCTGCGCAAGTGTTGGGCAAAATGAAAAAGACCGCCGAGGAATACCTGGGCGAGACTGTCACTGAGGCGGTGATTACCGTGCCCGCCTATTTCAACGATTCCCAGCGTCAGGCAACCAAAGATGCGGGCAAGATCGCCGGGCTTGAGGTGAAGCGCATTATCAACGAGCCCACCGCTGCGGCCCTGGCTTACGGTATGGACAAAGCCCAGGGTGATCGCACGGTCGCGGTTTACGACCTGGGCGGCGGTACCTTTGATATCTCCATCATTGAGATTGCTGAAGTCGATGGCGAGCACCAGTTTGAAGTGCTCTCTACCAACGGTGACACTTTCTTAGGCGGTGAAGACTTTGACTTGCGCCTGATCGAGTATCTCGCAGACCAGTTCAAGAAAGAAAGCGGCATCGATCTGCACAACGACCCGCTGGCTTTGCAGCGCTTAAAAGAAGCAGCTGAAAAAGCCAAGATCGAGCTGTCATCATCGCAGCAAACAGAGGTGAACCTGCCTTACATCACTGCAGATGCCACAGGACCCAAGCACTTAGTGGTGAAGTTGTCGCGCGCCAAGCTGGAGTCGCTGGTGGAAGATCTGGTGACCCATTCCCTGGATCCGGTGAAAATTGCGCTTAAAGATGCGGATTTAAGCCCTTCAGATATCGACGATGTGATTTTGGTTGGTGGTCAGACCCGTATGCCAATGGTGCAAAAAACCGTTGCTGATTTCTTCGGTAAAGACCCGCGCAAAGACGTGAACCCTGACGAAGCGGTGGCGATGGGTGCATCGATCCAAGGTGCGGTACTGTCTGGCGATGTGAAAGACGTGCTGTTGCTTGACGTTACCCCGCTGACCTTGGGTATTGAAACCATGGGTGGTGTGGCGACTCCGCTGATTGAGAAAAACACCACGATTCCCACCAAGAAATCCCAGGTGTTCTCCACCGCGGATGACAACCAGACCGCAGTGACTATTCATGTGGTTCAGGGCGAGCGCAAACAGGCGGCGCAGAACAAATCGCTGGGTCGTTTTGACCTTACAGACCTTCCGCCTGCACCGCGTGGTATGCCCCAGATCGAGGTGACTTTTGACCTCGACGCCAACGGTATCCTGAACGTATCGGCGCAGGACAAGGCCACAGGCAAAGAGCAGTCGATTCGCATCACGGCATCGGGCGGTTTGTCTGATCAGGAGATCGAAAAGATGATGGCGGATGCTGAGGCTAACGCCGAAGCCGACGCTCGCTTTGAAGAACTGGTGAGCGCGCGCAACAGTTGTGAAGGACTGATGCATGCGGCCAAGAAAACCGTTGAGGAAGCGGGCGAACACGCCAGCGCGGATGAGAAGTCAGCTATAGAAGCGGCAATTTCTCAGGCCGAAGAAGCCCTCAAAGGCGACGACAAGGACGCCATCGATGCGGCGGCTACCAAGCTGACCGAAGTCACCAGCCCGGTAGCGCAGAAGATGTATCAAGCGCAGGCGGCGCAGGGTGAGGGCGCGGCGCAGGCCAATGCCACAGATGCCGCCGCTGACGGTGCGGACGATGTGGTTGACGCCGAGTTTGAAGAAGTTAAGGACGACAAAGCTTCCTGATGCTCGGCGCAGGATAGGCGCGGCAGCGGTATCGCCGCTTAATTTAACCTGACGCGGGCTTCTTGCCCGCGTCTTTGTTTCTCGGGATTGCGCAGCGATTCCCCCAAACATTGAACAAAACTATGTCAAAACGCGATTATTACGAAGTGCTGGGTGTGTCTAAAGGGGCGGACGATAAGGCGATTAAAAAAGCCTATCGTCGTATTGCGATGAAATATCACCCAGACCGCAATCCGGACGATCCCAAAGCCGAGGAGAAATTCAAAGAGGCGACCGAGGCCTACGAGGTGTTGACGAGCAGTGAAAAGCGCGCCGCCTATGATCAGTACGGCCATGCTGGGGTTGACCCGAACATGGGCGCAGGTGGCGCAGGTTTTGGCGGCGGTGCGAATTTCAGTGATATTTTTGGCGACGTGTTTGGCGATATTTTTGGTGGCGGTGGTCGCCGCTCCCAAGGGCCGCAGCGCGGTTCTGATTTACGCTATACCCTGGAAGTGAGTCTCGAAGATGCCGTGCGCGGTAAAACCGTGCAGATAAAAGTGCCCACGCTGGTCAATTGTAAAACCTGTAAGGGCTCCGGTGCGCGCAAGGGAACATCGGCAACCACCTGTGCAACCTGTGCGGGCGCTGGTCAGGTGCGGATGCAGCAGGGCTTTTTCCAGGTGCAGCAAACCTGCCCTAAGTGCGGCGGTTCTGGTAAAACCATTAACGACCCCTGTCCAGGTTGTCTGGGGCGCGGTATGGAGGAGGAGACCAAAACCCTGTCGGTAAAAGTGCCGCCAGGGGTGGATACAGGTGATCGTATTCGTCTGTCTGGTGAGGGTGAGGCGGGTCCAAATGGCGGGCCCTCCGGTGACTTATTTGTGCAAATCGCCGTTAAACCGCACCCGCTGTTTGAGCGCGATGGCAAAAATCTGTACTGTGAAGTGCCGATTACTTTTGTCGATGCAGCGCTTGGCGGCGAGCTGGAAATTCCTACGCTGGACGGGCGTGTGAAACTGAGAATTCCCGATGGTACGCAAACCGGAAAATTGTTCCGTCTGCGCGGCAAGGGTGTAAAACCCGTGCGTGGCGGCAGTGTTGGCGACCTTCTGTGTCGCGCGGTGGTGGAAACGCCGGTCAATCTTACCCGCCGTCAGCGTGAGTTGATGGAGGAGCTTCGCAACACTATGGGTGAGGGCGGTTCCAGCCAGTCGCCGCGGCAGACGAGTTGGTTTGAAGGTGTGAAAAACTTTTTTGAAGATATGAAATTATGAGTTTAAGAATCGCAATCACCGGTGCCGCTGGTCGTATGGGGAAATACCTTATCGAAACCGTGCACGCGGCAGAGGGTCTTGAAGTAAGCGCAGCACTTGAGCATACCGGCAGCAGCTTATTGGGTGCAGATGCCGGCGAATTGGCGGGTGTAGGGCGCTTGGGAGTGCCGCTTTCCTCTGGCATTGACAAGGTGATTGACGATTTTGACGTTTTGATTGATTTCACTGTGCCCGCTGCAACGCTCGAGCATCTCATGGTTTGCGCGGATCACGGCAAATCAGCGGTAGTGGGCACCACCGGTTTTACGGTGGGTGAGCAGGCTGCCATTAACGCTCTGAGCGAGCGCATGGCAATTTGCAAATCTTCCAACTTCAGCACCGGTGTCAACCTGTGTTTCAAATTGCTGGAAACGGCTGCCGATGTGCTCGGCGGCGATTCTGATATTGAAATCTATGAAGCGCACCACCGTCACAAGATCGACGCACCCTCGGGCACGGCCTTGAGCATGGGCGAAGTGGTGGCCAAAGCCCTTGGTCGCGATTTACGGGAGGTCGCCGTGTATGGTCGTGAAGGTCAGACCGGTGCGCGCGACAGAGACACTATCGGCTTTGCCACCATGCGCGGTGGCGATGTGGTGGGCGATCACACCGTCACCTTCGCCGCAGATGGCGAGCGCGTGGAGATTACTCACAAAGCTTCCAGTCGCCTGGCCTTCGCCCGCGGTGCCGTTCGCGCCGCAAGCTGGCTCTCCGGTAAAAAGCCCGGACTCTACGATATGCAGGATGTGCTGGGTTTGCGCTGAGCAGCCCTCTCGAAAACCATTGATCATCTCTCTCTGGCGTTGTCGTTTGCCTTAGCCCAGTCAGCCACATAAATAGTCCTTGCCAGAACCGTTTTGACTGGTTAAGGTACTGTCATTATCAAAAACATACCGAAAGTTCAAAATCGGTTTTTGGTCGCGCGCTCAGATAGTTGGCGCTGACAGTCAAAGGAGAGCCCATGGACACCCGTTTTTCCCCAGAGGAAATCGCCTTTCGCGATGAAGTGCGCGCTTTTTTTAAAACCAACTACAGCGACGATCTCGCCGAGAGAATGAAACACCCTGATACCTTGAAAGCGGCGCATATTGAGTGGCAAAAATGCCTGTATAAGCAGGGTTGGATCGCGCCGAATTGGCCAGTGGAGTATGGCGGTGCGGGGTGGAGCAGCACGCAAAAGTTTATTTTTGACTCCGAGCGCGCCGCAGCGGGTATTCGCGATGTGATTCCCTTTGGTTTGCAAATGGTGGCGCCGGTAATCTATACCTTTGGCAACGAAGAACAGAAAGCGCGCTTTTTGCCGAGAATTCTAAGTAGCGATGACTGGTGGTGTCAGGGTTATTCCGAACCTGGCGCGGGTTCCGATCTGGCCGCACTGAAAACACGCGCAGTGCGCGATGGCGATGATTATATCGTCACCGGCGCAAAAATCTGGACATCCTACGCCCAATTTGCGGACTGGATTTTCTGTCTGGTGCGCACCAGCACCGAGGGTAAGAAACAAGCGGGTATCACGTTTTTGTTGATCGATATGAAAAGTCCCGGTATTAAAGTAAACCCTATTTACAGCATCGACAATCACCACAGTTTGAACGAGGTGGAGTTCAACGATGTGCGGGTGCCGGTGGCAAACCGCATCGGTGAGGAAAACAAGGGCTGGACCTACGCGAAAGCGCTTCTGGCGCACGAGCGCACCACGATTGCCGGTGTTTCGGACTCCAAGCGCAACCTGGCACAGGTGATTGAATTTGCCCGCAATGAAACTGGCGGGGGGAAACGTCTTTTGGACAACCCCGCGTTTCAACAGCGTTTGTCGGCCATCGAGATCGAATTGATGGCGCTGGAGTTTACCGAACTGCGTGTGTTGGCCACCGTGGCCACTGGCAAAGCGCCGGGTGCGGAATCGTCTTTATTGAAAATTAAAGGCACGGAAATTCAACAGGCCATTCAGGAGTTGCGTATGGAAGTGGCGGCTTACTATCAGGGCGTTTTGTACAATGATTTAAGCTCTGATGAACTGGGCCATAGTTTTGGCGCAGAGGCCAGAAGGGCTTATATGTACGGTCGTGCTGCAACGGTCTACGGCGGCTCCAATGAAATCCAGAAAAATGTAATAGCCAAAGCCGTGTTGGGCTTGTAATTCAGGAGACAGGACAATGAATTTTGATTTTTCTGAAGAACAAACCATGTTGCGCGACTCCATCGCACGTTTTATTCAAGACAATTACAATTTTGAAAAACGCAGAGCAATCGCTGATTCCGAGTTAGGTTTTAACCGGGAAAACTGGCAGACGTTTGCTGACCTGGGTTGGCTGTCGGTACCTTTTGCTGAATCGTACGGCGGTTTTGGCGGCGATGCCGTCGATACGATGGTGATGATGGAGGAGTTGGGCAAGGGGCTGGTGTTAGAACCTTATTTTGCCACAGTGGTGTTATTCGGTGATTTATTGTCGCGCGGCGGCAGTGAAGCACAGAAAAATGCGTTTATTCCCAAAATTATTGACGGTTCTTTACAGGGTGCTTTTGCCTACCTTGAGCGGCAGAGTCGCTTTGAATTGTTTGATGTGGCCACGACTGCACGAGAAAGCGGCGTTGGTTTTACCTTAAATGGCGAAAAGGTGGTTGTCTACAATGGCGCCAATGCGGATCAGTTAATTGTTTCGGCGCGAACAGGCGCAGAGCAATTCGATAGCAGCGGTGTCAGCCTGTTTCTTGTGGATGCCAATGCAGCGGGCGTAGTGCGCAAAGATTATCGTCTGATGGACGGGCAAAAAGTTGCCAATATTGTATTTGAAAATGTAAGTCTCGGCAGTGACGCTCTGTTGGGTGAGCTGCATGGCGCGGCCGATATTATCGAGGCGAGTGTGTTGCAGGCCAATATAGCGCTTGCGGCGGAGGCTGTGGGCATTATGGGGCTGTTAAATGCCAAAACGCTGGAATACACCAAAACCCGCGAACAATTTGGTGTGACGATTGGCAGCTTCCAGGTGCTTCAGCACCGTATGGTCGATACCTTTATGGCCTATGAGCAGGCCCGTTCGCTGCTGTATCGCGCAGTTACTGCACTGACGGGTGGCGAAGAGGATGCCACTGCGGTTGTGCACGCCTTAAAGGTATTGGTAGAAAAATCCTCAAAACTGATTTTTGCTGAAGCGATTCAGATTCACGGCGGCATGGGGCTGACTGACGAACTGGATATTGGCCATTTTGCCAAGCGATTAATGATGATTAACACCACTTTTGGTAATGGCGACCATCACCAGGAGCGCTTTAATGCCTTGCGGTACGCTTAATACAATGGAGGCAGCACAATGAATGTCAAAGACAAAGTGGTGGTGATTACTGGCGGCGGCAAAGGCATTGGCAGAGCCCTGGCGCTGCGTTTTCACGCCGAGGGCGCAGCAAAGGTGGCAGTGGCTGACCTGGATGTCGAAGCCGCCCAAGCCGTCGCAAAGCAGGTTGACGGTTTGGCGTTTGCCTGTGATGTGCGCAAAGAACAAGACATTGTCGATATGGTCGATGCGGTGCAGTCACAGTGGGGCGCGATAGATTTATTCTGTTCAAATGCGGGTATTATCGCCGGTGATGGCGAGCAGGGCTGGGCGAGCTCTGCGCCCAATGAGGTCTGGCAGGCCATGTGGGAAATCCATGTGATGTCGCATGTGTGGGCGGCGCGTGCCTGTCTGCCAAAAATGCTTGAGCGCGGCAGCGGTTATTTCTTAAACACGGTTTCGGCGGCGGGTTTGTTAAACCAGGTGGGCGACACGGCATATTCCACCACCAAACACGCCGCCTTGGGTTTTGCCGAGGCCTTGTCCATCACCCACGGTGCCGATGGTATCGGTGTTTCGGCTCTGTGTCCCCAGGCAGTCGCTACCGATCTGATCAGCGCGGTTCCCGATGGTGGCAGCGCTGGGCTTGACGGTGTGCTTACGCCAGAGGAAGTGGCAGATACGGTAGTGCAAGGCCTGGCCGAGGAATCGTTTTTAATTCTGCCGCATCCCACGGTGGAGCAATATCGCGCTGCAAAAGCGGCGGACTATGAGCGTTGGCTTGGCGGTATGCGTAAGCTGCACCGTCAGTTTGCCACCGCTGTCAATGCAAAACTGAATTGATTGGAGGTACAGCTATGTCGAGTATTGATTTGTTTAAGTTAACGGGAAAGGTCGCCCTGGTCAGTGGCGGATCACGTGGCATTGGCGAGGCCATCTGCCATGCCTTGGCCGAGCAGGGCGCTCACGTTATCGTATCCAGTCGCAAGCTGGAAAGTTGTGAGCTTGTTGTCAAAGCGATAAAAGATAATGGTGGCAGCGCCGAGGCAAGAGCCTGTCATGCCGGTGATTTGGAAGCCATCGATGCGCTGTTTGCCGATATTGAGCAGGCTCACGGTGGTGTTGATATTTTAATCAACAACGGGGGCACCAATCCCTATTTTGGCCCCGTAGCCGAAACCAGCCCGGAGGCCTACGCCAAAACCTTTGATGTCAATCTGCGCGGTCCATTTTTTATGAGCGCTAAGGCTGTGGCGCAAATGCAGCAGCGCGGCGGTGGTGCCATTGTTAACGTGGCCTCAATAGATGGTATCAGTGCCGGTGCAATGCAGGGTGTTTACTCCATGACCAAGGCCGCGATGATCAGCATGACCCAGTCTTTTGCTTTGGAAAACGGTGCCCACGGTATTCGGGTCAACGCTCTGTGCCCCGGTCTGGTGGAGACCAAGTTTACCGAGGTGTTTACTCAGAACCCGAAATTTGCGGAAGCGATTAAGCACTGGCCGCTGCAAAAAGCGGCTGTACCGCAGGACATGGTGGGCGCGGTGCTGCTGATGGTGTCCGACGCCGGTGCTTGCCTTACCGGTCAAACCCTGGTGATCGATAGCGGTGCGATGTTGACCCATGCTTTGTAGTTCTTTGCTGAGCATTGTTTAATACGGAAAATTGTTTATGCGGTCGGTGGGTGCCAGGGCCTTGACCGCAGCGCGCATCTGGCCCGCGTCACTGTAATCTTTGTATTGATTTGAAGAGCCTGTGTTCTGCAACGGCGATACTTGCCCGATGGCCTGGTGAAATATGCGGGTTAAAACCTGCGCAATAGGCTGTGCTTGTCAGCCTCTGATCTGGTAGGCTTTATTCTGTTATTGAGTGGTTAACCAGGATATTTCACCAGTACGGTGACTACTCCGCTGTTATTTATTTCCGAAAATTCCATTTACTGGTGAAATATCCGAGCTAAGGAGGTCGCAGTGAACCACAAGCATGAGCGTTTTGCTCGTATTATTCTCAATGGATTTGAGTCCTATTTCGCGGAATTTCAAAACATGACCTTGTCTGCCAGGCCCCACTTTGAAGCGGCGGATTGGCATGGTCTGCAAAAGACCGCAGTCAAGCGCATTCAGCTGTATCGCAAAAAAGTCAAATCGGTGATTGGCTATGTAGAGATGATTGCCGGTGACCAGTTGCGCGACCCGGACTTTTGGAAGCAGGCGCGAGCGTCTTATGCCGAGCTGGTTAAGGGGCATAATAATTTTGAGATCGCCGAGACGTTTTTTAATTCAGCGTACTGCTCTGTATTCAAGCATGAGCGAATCCGCAACGAATACGCTTTTGTGTTTTCTGCCCACGGCGATATGCCCGAGGCCAATTTCGACCTTATTTACAATACCTATCACCCGCAGCAAAATCTGGCCGACTGCATCAGTGAATTGCTGGGCGATTATCGCTTCGGCAACCCCTGGGAGGATCTGGAGCGCGACCTCAACAATGTGTTGAACGCTATTTATCAGTATCTCGCGCCAAAATTTGATTTAAACGATGAGCAGATGGAAATTCAGGTCTTAAAGCCGCATTTCTATCGCAACAAAAGTGCTTATGTGGTTGGGCGTTTTGTGAGCAGCACCAGCTCCATGCCCTTTGCGATTCCCCTGTTACTAAATGATAAAAAGCAGGTGTATGTGGATACCCTGCTGTTGGGCTCAGATAAGCTAAGTGTGCTGTTCAGTTTCACTCGGTCTTATTTTTTAGCGGACGCTTCAGTGCCGTCACAGTACGTGCTTTTCTTGCAGCGCCTAATGCCCGCCAAGCCCATTTCCGAAATATACAGCGCATTGGGCTACAACAAGCATGGCAAAACTTACTACTATCGTTGTGCTTTTCGTCATATGGAGCGCACTACCGACCAGTTTATTGTTGCGCCGGGTATTAAAGGCATGGTGATGACGGTGTTTACCCTGCCGTCTTACGATTTTGTATTTAAGATTATCAAGGATAAGTTTACCCCGCCCAAGGAAATGACGCGGGCGCAGGTGATGGAAAAATACAATCAGGTAAAAATTGCCGATCGCGCCGGTCGTATGGCTGACACGCAGGAGTTTACTAATCTTGTTTTAGCCCGCGATCGTTTTTCTGAGGAGTTGATGCAGGAGCTTCTCGAAACGGCTCCTTCGGTCATTGAAGAGCGCGGCCGGGCACTGTTGATTAAGCATTGCTATGTGGAACGGCGTATGACACCGCTTAATCTGTATTTGCAAGATGCCAACGAGCAGCAGTTACATCAGGTTATGGATGAGTACGGCAATGCGATCAAACAACTTGCTGCGGCAAATATCTTTCCCGGAGATATGCTGCTGAAAAACTTTGGAGTAACCCGACACGGACGCGTGGTGTTTTACGATTATGACGAGATTTGCCCCTTGGTAGATTGTAATTTTAGAAAAATTCCCGAGCCGCGTACCGAAGAGGAAGAAATGTCCAGCACGCCCTGGTATTCCGTGGCGCCAAATGACGTATTTCCTGAAGAATTTCGTTTGTTTTTCTCCGGTAATAATCGCGCCCGCAAAGTGTTTGATAAAATTCACAGCGATTTATACACGGTTGAATTCTGGCAGGGTTTGCAGGAAAAAATTAAAAACGGCTATTTGGAAGACTTCTTTCCCTATCGCCGCCGTATGCGCTTTCAGCGTGGTTATGCCCAGGAGCAGGATAGCTAAATGTCGGAGATTTTTGTTATACGCCATGGCCAGGCATCCTTTGGTTCTGATAACTACGATCAGCTTTCGGATCTGGGGCGAAGGCAGGCGCAGGTAGTCGGCGAATATCTGCAAGACACAGGTGTTCGTTTTGATGCGGTTTACAGCGGTGATTTACAGCGTCAGCGCGATACTGCGCAATTGGCATCGGCGTATTCAGGCGAAACGCTCACGCACCATATCGACCCGCGTTTTAACGAGCTTGATAACGACGAGCAGATGGCGTGCCTATTGCCTCGCTTATTGAGCGACCAACCTGAATTGGAGCAGTTGTTAGCTGACGTGCACACGAACAGCAAACACTATCAAAAGGTACTTAAGCAGGTGTTTAACGCCTGGGTGAGAAATGACTATCCCGATTTGTCTATTCAGAGTTGGGACGCCTATTATAGCAATGTGAAAGACGCCTTGTTTGAGGTCATGAAAGGCCAAGGCAGCGGTAAAACCTTGGGTGTTTTTACTTCTGGTGGCACCATCGCCAGTTTGGTGTCCGCAGTGCTGGGTTTGCAGGGCGAACAGATATACGCGTTTTACGAGCCGGTGGTGAACTGCTCGATTACGCGCTTTTTCTATTCCGGCGAGCGTATTGCGCTGTCTGGTTTTAACGACCATTCATTTTTATCAATTCTCGGCCAGCAGTGCGGAGAAAACCTAGTGAGTTATCGTTGATGGATATTTATTTGATTCGCCACGGTGAGGCGGCAGCCGGTTGGGGGCAGGCTCAGGACCCAGGGCTCAGTGAGCGCGGTAAGGCACAGGCAAAGGCAGCGGGTGAGCGTTTGGCAGCGCTTATCAGTGATGATACTCAGTTAATTGCCAGTCCGCGTCAGCGTGCCTTGGAGACGGCGCAGATTTGTGCAAAGTTGCTCGGTCGCGACCTGCGTATTGATGAGGCCTACCAGGAAATTCCGGCACCGGTGCCGCTTTCCGGGCGCAGACAATGGGTGATTGAGTATATGGCGGCGTACTGGCATGAGCAGTCGGCACCGATTATCGCCTGGCGCGACACCATGCTTGCGGCAATAAAATCACTGCCTGCGCCCAGTTTTATTTTTACCCACGCCTTGCCGATCAATGCCGTACTCAGTCATATTGCGGGCAGCGAGCGCACTACGGTGTTCTATCCGGAAAACGCCTCGATAATACATTTGCGTTTAGTCGATGGTGAGTTGGAGTTAGTGGCACTGGGTGAGTCCATGGCCGATACCTCACAGTTACCGCATGTGGATGGTGTTCCCTCTTAGCAGCCTGTTGAAAAACCCTCAGTCGGCACAATACTGCGTTAAAAATGACCTCAAAATTCTCTTTTACTACGTGTAAACTCCGCTTTTTCGGCCATTTTTAACGCAGTATTGTGCCGACTGAGGGGCTTCAAAAGACTGCTAGACGCGTAGCAGTGCTTCCTGTGCCGTCGAGGCAATCAACACACCATCCCGGGTGTAAAAGCTGCCGCGACTGAAGCCGCGGGCTGATTCGGCGTTGGGGCTGTCCTGGGCGTACAACAAAAACTGATCTACCCGCGCGGGTCTGTGAAACCAGATACAGTGATCTATACTGGCAAACAGCTTCATCTTTGAATCGTACACGGTGTGGGGGTGAGGCCGAAGGGCTGCACCGAGCAGGGTGAAATCCGATATATACGCCAACAAAACCTGATGAACACGCGGGTCATCGGGTAGGGTGTGCGGGATGTTAAACCATACATTTTGTATCGGTTCATCGATATCGGGGCTTTCGGGGTGACGCGGTTTTTCCGTGTAGCGCTTGATCGGCGATTGATACAACGGGTTATTGCTTTCATCGGGGTTTTCTACAACGCGATGTCGATGAACTTGATCTTCCTCCAGCGCTTCAGGGTTACTCGCCACAGGCTTGGGCATCTGGTGCGAAAGCCCCGGTTCCTGTTCGTGAAATGATACACTGGCTTCAAATATGGCTTTATCTTCCTGCCACGCTACGACCCGGCGTATGGAAAAACTGCTGCCATCGCGGGTGATTTCCACGTCGTAGATAATATCTATGTTCGGGTTTCCAGGACGCAAAAAATAGGCGTGCAGAGAATGCGCCGGGCGCTCCTGCTGCACGGTTTTTGTCGCTGCATCCAGTGCTTGAGCGAGCACTTGTCCGCCAAACACGCGCTTGGGTCTGGCTGGGCTTTTGCCTGAAAAGCGGTTTGGGGCGATAGCGCTTACGTTTAAATTCTCTAATAAAGTGTTCAGGCGCTGTAGTTCAGTCATGCGGTAACTCGGGGTTTTAGACCATTAAAAAATACATTGAAGTATTGCGCCGAGGCTTGTTCGGCGTCTGTAACATCCCGCCAAAGCCTGATTTCCATCGCTGCATTTAAGGCGCCACTGAGCAGATGCTCGGTGAGGTCAACATCAACCCCGCCGCGGACGCTGCCGTCTTTGAGGCCGAGTTCCAGGTTTTTTAACAGCAGGTCGCGGTTCTCGCGAGTGCGACGTAAAATTGCTTTCCGCTTTTTCATGGGCAAGGCAGTGATGGAGTTGTAGCGAATCAGCGGGCCGTCATCGGATATTTGCAGTAAAAAAATGCGGCGCATGGCATAGGCTGTTTTGGCCAGGCCGTTGTCATCGATGCGCGCGCTCTCTTTGTAAATTGTCCCAGACGCTTCAATAGAGCGCTCATAACAGGCGGTCAGCAAGTCTTCTTTGTTTTTGATGTGATAGTAAAAAGCACCCTTGGTGACATTCAGCTCCTGGGCGATTTCATCAAGAGAGGTGCCGGAAAAGCCTTTGGTGTTAAAAAAAGCCGTGCCGGCTTTATAGAACGCCTCCTGTTTCAGGCGTTGCTGATATTGGCGGTCAAACCCTGGGTTAATGGCCTTGTCTTCTTTGGCAGGCGGCACAATGTCTCTAAACTGATAACCGTTTTGAGGTGCCAGCCCATTAAGGAAAATATCCCAGGCGCTATCGGCCGCAGTCAGAACAGCCTGCTTGTCGTATTTATGCAGCCAGCTAAATGACCATTGGATAGCGCCCAGCAGAGCCTGTGTAGTGGCGACGACCTCACAGGGCGCGATATCCCCGTCCTCGACACCTTTGTGGATAATCGCCTGCAGTTGTTCTACCAGCGCCCGGTAGCGCTGCTTGATGTATTTGCGTTGAGGCTTGGCCAGCGCGCCTATTTCCAGTAACTGGGCGTAGTAGGGCCCTCGGCCATTTTCAGCCGCCCAGTGGTCCAGAAACAGCTTTTGAATTAGAAAGCGAATAGCCTCTGGTCCAGTATCAGTCTGTTCTGTGGCGTCGCGCAAAGTGTCCTGCCAGTGTTCTACAGAACGCATATAACACTGGTAGATCAATTCCTCTTTGGTTTTTACATAATAATAGAGGCTGGTCTTGCTCAAGCCCAGTCCCTTGGCGATGCTCAATAGGGTTGTGGCTCGCGAGCCTTGTATGTTAAAAAGCTTCGACGCTTCCGAGTGGATGGCCGCCCGTTTGGTATCGTGTTGGGTCACGCGATTAAAAGGCGAGCCTGCGTCGTTATTACCGTTGTCTTTGGGCATAAAAGGGCGCCGTTAATGGCGGGTTGGCTGAAAGGCACCATGATATACTCAAAAGTAGAGCTTTCCAACCTATGGTATGTTATTTGGTTCGCCTACCTGGGCCGTCTGTTTTGCCAGTTGTTGGCACTTTGCGTGTGCGAAGCAATCCGTGGTGTGGTCGTTCACCATGCCAACCGCCTGCATATAGGCGTAGATGATGGTTGAGCCGACAAAGCTACAGCCCCGTTTTTTTAAGTCTTTACTGAGTGCGTCCGATACGGAGCTGGTAGCGGGTACGTCTTTAGCGTGTCGCCAGTGGTTTTGAATGGGGCTGCCGTCTACAAAGTTCCATAGATAATTGGCAAAACTGCCGTACTGGTCTGCGATGTCCAGAAACACAGTGGCATTGCTGCGTGTGGAAAAGACTTTTAGCCGATTGCGAATAATGCGTTTGTCCTGGAGGATTCTTTCCAGTTTGGCATCGGAAAAGCGTGCAACTTTTTGCGCATTAAAATCAGCGAAGACTTCGCGATAGTTTTCGCGTTTACGCAATACGGTCAGCCACGAAAGGCCCGCCTGTGCGCCTTCGAGGATAAGAAACTCAAACAGGGTTTTGTCATCGTACACCGGCACGCCCCACTCCTCATCGTGATAGGCGCGATATAAAAAATCATCTGTACACCATTGGCAACGCTGCATAGCTTTTTCTCCACAGAGTTAAGACATTATCAAGCGCAAAGCTGGCGGTGTCTATTCGCTTCATGCGAAACTGTGAAACAAATGGGAGGGCACACTGTGAACGAAACTATTGTATACCAGCGCGAGGGGCAGGTCGCGACACTATACCTGAACAAACCGGAGCGACATAACTCTCTGGGTAAGAGAGAACTCGGCCAATTAATGCGACACTTTCAGGTGATCGCATCCGACAAGCGCTTGCGGGTGCTGGTGATTACCGGTATCGGTGATGATACGTTCTGTGCGGGAGCATCAATTACCGAACTGCAGCAGGGCTTGATCAGTGGCGCGGATTTTCAGCGTACCACAGACTTGCTGGCCGGGCTGAATATTCCCACGCTTTGTGCTTTAAATGGCAGCGTTTACGGTGGCGGTGCCGAGTTGGCACTCAGTTGCGATTTTCGCTTGGGCGTAAAAGGTATGGTCATGCGTGTGCCTGCGGCGGCGATAGGAATTTGCTATCCCATTAGTGGTATTTTCCGGTTTGTGCAGCGTTTAGGTGTGCCCATGGCTAAGCGCGTACTGATGGGGGCCGAGTGCTTCGATGATGAAAGCCTGCTCAACATGGGGTTTGTCGACGAGCTGGTAGAGCCCGAGCAGTTACATGCGGTTGCCCAGGAACGCGCCCAGGGACTGGCGAAACTGGCGCCATTGGCCGTCTCTGGCATGAAAGAAATCATTCGCGAGGCAACGGCAGGCGCAATCAATCAGCAGCACGCACAGACCTTGATCAGGCGTTGTGAAAGATCTGGTGATTTTCAGGAGGGTATGCTGGCGCAACGGGAGGGTCGTGAACCCCGGTTTAGCGGGCGCTGACGGTGGGTTAGCCCAAAACTCTACGTGCTAGTTGTTGAGGTATTGCTTTGAAAAAATCCGAATGAACTTTTGATAGGCGGCCAGCAGGTCGTCTTCAGCTTGCGGATCTGGCACTTCACCTTTGTGTTGTGCCTGGTATTCGATTTGTTCGCTGAGCTTTTGTACTTTTTCAGCACCGATATTGGCACTCATTGATTTAATGGCGTGCGCGGCTTTGGCAATAGCCTGGATATCCTCGTGCGCAGTGGCGAAGGATAAATCGGTGAGCTTTTCATCGGTTTGCTGGCAAAACCCCTTGAACACCTGCCGCAATAATTTGCCATCGCTAGAAGTATCAATAGAAATAATGTTGTTTACAGTCTGCTGGTTAATGACTTTTTGATCGACGGTGTCGTCAATACGCAAGCTTGAAGGAGTGAAGGTGGCTCTTTTCCCTTTCTCAGTGGTGCTTGGCGCTATGTTATCTTCCAATAATTCCTGCAGGTCGTTGATAGAGTAGGGCTTGGGCAGATGCCCGGTCATACCCGCCTGCAACGATCTTGTTTTGTCTTCCGCGTTCAGGCCTGCGGTGAGAGCTATGATGGGCACAGCTGAGTTTTGCTGCTTGGCTTCGAAGTCTCGAATAGCGCGGGTGGCCTCAAAGCCGTCCAGTATTGGCATCTGGCAGTCCATTAACACCAGGTCGTAGTGTCTTTCTTTAAAACATTTCACCGCCTCGGCACCGTTGTCTACCATATCAATGCTGCACCCGAGCATGGTCAGCATAGTTTGCGCAATTCGCCGATTGATTTCCATGTCCTCTGCGACGAGCACATGTGCTTTTGACTCGTGATCAATGATGTCTGAGGGGGCACCGTGTTCCGTAGATTGCCTCGTCGTTTCGGTTTCATAAAGCGCTTCAATGGCGATACGTAAGTTTTGACTTGTCACAGGGCAAATCAATGTGGCAACGTGGGGTGATCGGCGGAAGTTTTCGTTTTCGGAGGGGTGCGACAAGACAATGAGTTTTTTGTACTTGTTCAAAAGTGTTGTTAAATCACGCCCGTTGTCAACTTGCACGATACCCGTGTCGACACAGGGTTCACCCCTGGTCACGTTGTGGTAACTGATACCGAGCACCTCAAGATGTTTACGCACCATTTTTAGCACTTGCGGCGTGCTGATTTCCAAGGAAACTTCGTTTATCGGCAGTTCGGCTGTTTGGTGACAGGGCTGGGTTGTGAAGGGAAGCGGCAACTCTACCTCAATGGTGGTGCCATGGTTGGGTTTGGATTTCAAATTAATTGAGCCGGACATAAGTTCTACGTTCTTTTGTAGAATAGATAAGCCGAGCCCTGTACCGCCATAGCGTCGGGTGGTGCTGGCGTCAGCCTGGGTGAAGGCATCAAAGACTTGGGCCTGTGTTTTTTTGTCCATGCCTATGCCCGTGTCGCTCAGTTTTAGGGTGAAGCCGCTTTTTCCTTCACTGGTACCCAAAGATACCGAAAAAACGATATAGCCCGTATCGGTGAATTTAATGGCGTTACTGAGCATATTACTCATGATTTGTCTGACTCGGGTAACATCGCCGCGCACATAGTTTTGTATTTTGGGGTCAGGATAGCTGCACAAGAGAATTTGTTTTTTCTCTACGGGTTCACATTGCAAATAGCATATTTCGTCAAGCAGTTCGTTAATGTCAAATGGAACGGCTTCCAAAACGGTTTTAGAAGCTTCAATTTTGGAGTAGTCCAGAATATTGTTAATAAGTGATAGCAGTGTACGGCCGCTCTCGTGGGCGGTGACCGCAAAGTTTTTTTGCTGGCGACTCAACTCTGTATTGATCAGCAGTTCGGTCATGCCAATAATACCATGTAACGGTGTTCGAATTTCGTGCGAAACCGTAGCCAGGAAGTTTGATTTTGCCTGGTTGGCCTCCTCTGCGAGGTTGCGTGCTGTCTCAAGTTCCTCGGTGCGTCGGCGTACTTGTTCTTCAAGCTCGGCACGTCGTTTGCGCTCGCTTTCGCGTTCCAGTTTTTGTCTGAAAGCCAGATAAATGACCAGTAATGTGCCCGCAATGCCATAGAGCACGTAGGCGATATTGCTCAACCAGAGAGGTGGTTTTACCTGCACAGGCAAGGAGATTGCATTTTGAGTATGCCAGTCGTCATTGCCTATTCTGGCTTGAACGTGCAGCGTGTAGTTGCCGGGAGGAAGATTTGTATACGTGGCTCTGTTGGTGTTGTTGAGCACAATCCAGTCAGGGTCAAAGCCCTCCAGCTTGTAGCGATAGTGACGGTTACTGAGGTTGTAGTAACTCATCAGCGAAAATTCGAACGACAATAAATAGTCTTTGTAGTTGACTTCCAGTTGCTCTAGTTCTTTGTAGGGGCGCTCAAAAGTGATGCGTTTCCCCAATATGCTGATATCGGTAATGAGTAAAGGCGCTTCACCATAGCGGCTGACTTTGAGTCTCGGGTTGACGATGTTGTATCCGCGATTGCCACCAAAATAAATGTGGTTGGTGTCGCTGAGATACACAGCGCCATGATTAAAGTTGTTATTGTTGAAGTCACTCTGCGCACTGTGTTCTATAACTGTCGCGTTGGGTAACACCTGGGTGATGCCATCGCTGTGACTGAACCACAAACCGCTTTCCGCCGTGGAAGTAATTCCGTAGATGTTGCTGTTGGGGTGATAACGCTCATGTTGAAAATTTTCAAAGCGTAGTGTTTTACCGCGCCTCGCTTCTATGGGCCAACGGTTGATACCCCGATCTGTGCCTATCCACAAGCTTTTTTGCTCATCTTCGTGCAGGGAGAAAATAATGTCACTACTGAGCTGTTCAGAGCTTTTTTTCTGCTTGAGTGGCAGGGCTTCTTGCTCTGTTAGGTTTAGATAATTCAAACCTTTAGTTGTGCCCACCCAAATGCTGCCGTCACTGTCTTGTAGCAGGCTTATGACCTGATTGCTACTGAGAGTTCTGGGGTTGGTATCATCGTGTTTATAGTGGGTAAAGCCGGTTTGCTCTTTGTTTAATACATTGATACCGCCACCCCAGGTTCCGACGATAATTTGACCCGTATTGGTCTTTAATAGTGATGTAACGCCATCTCTACTTAGGCTGTTTTTTTTGTCGTTATGTTGGTATTGTCGTGTTTCCAGAGTTTTTGTGTTGAGGCGGATCAGGCCGCTGTCAGAAGTTCCAAGCCATAAAATATGTCCATCGGCCAGCAGCGACATAATTTTTTTGTCAGGCAAATAGACTTCAAGGTTGCTAAAATCTGTGTGATCTTTGTACTCGTCGGTTTTTTTTACCAAGCCACCGTCGGTTGCCACCCAAAACGCGTCAGCATCGGTTTTCGCAAAGGCATTGACGGAGTTGAGAGTGCCGCGTTCGCTGATGTCAATGCTGGAAAAAGCCGAGCGTATGCCTTCGATTAGTCCGTATTGGGTGCTGATCCAAATCAGGCCGTTGTGATCCTGCATAATGTCCAGGACCTTATTGGTTGGCAGTTCCTTGTTATAGTTGTTTAACTGGATGAAATGATCGGTATTTTTTGGCTGTACGCTCAAGCCACGATCCGTTCCCACCCAGATGGTGCCCTCTTTATCCTCAAGCAGGCTGATAACAAAGCGTTCCTTCAAGCTTGGGAACTCGTGTTCGGGTTTGTTGAAGTTGTAGCGATTGTTTTCATCGGGTAAAAACAGTTTAACACCGTCGCCAATAGTGCCTAGCCACAGGCGTTTTTGGCTGTCGATTAAAATGGACGGAACATATTGTGTTGGCAGTTGTGTCAGTTGTTGCACGAGGAGACGGTGAGTATTCTGTTTTTGCCTGCTCGCGCGTAGTAGACCGCCGCCGATGGTGCCGATCAGCATGCTGCCGTCACTTTGTTGTGCAAAGCTGTTGACGGAGAAAGCTGGCGTTGGTGAACCCGGTTTGCGCCGATAATGAATAAACTCGTGAGTTGCGGTGTCGAATACACTAAAGGCGTTGTCGTATCCCAGCCATATGCGATTGGTGTCATCGAGATACAAAGCGTAAATGTAGTCGTCCAATGGTGACTGGCTCTTTGAGGAAATGTAACCGCCTTGGTCTTCGATAGTGCTTGGATTGCTGTGCGCGCTTAGGGTGGTAAAGGTGTTTGATGCTGGGTTGTAGCGGTTCAAGCCTCCGCCTGCGGTACTGATCCACAAGGTGCCGTTGTTATCTTCAACAATAGCCGTTGGTGAATTGCTGCTAATGCTTCCCGCAACGTCCGGGTTGTGGACGTAACGCTGCGTGTTATTGCCGTCGAAACGATAAGTACCGCGCTGGGTGAGAATCCAGATATAGCCTTGCGAGTTCTGAAAACTGCGGCGAACGATCTGTGTTTCCAGTCCCTGACCCAGGGAAATGGGTTTTAGTTGGAAACTGTATCGTTCATGCGCTGAACTCTGCGCAGCGGTGAGCGCTAGCAGAGTAAGAAGCGCTGTGAAAAGCCATTTTGTCATGTCCGCTTCGTATTACCCGGTGCGTGGTTTGAAAGCCAAAAGACCCATTGTTACGCACAGTATAAGGCAACTCTGGTTAATGAGGTATCACCTCGTTGCCATAACGCATTCAATACGAAAGGGGGCAGACCACGGGTGTACGCGGTTTGCCCCCTTTCATATGCAAAAAAAAGGGACGGGCACATCGGTTTGCGTCCGTCCCCATCTAAAGGATGTTAGGCCTTAGCGCACACCCCACTTGAAGTTAGCCTGATCGGCGAAGCTGCGCACGCCCCACTTGAAGTTGGCCTGGTCAGCAAAGCTGCGAACGCCCCACTTGAAGTTGGCCTGATCGGCGAAGCTGCGCACGCCCCACTTGAAGTTGGCCTGGTCGGCAAAGCTGCGCACACCCCATTTGAAGTTGGCTTGGTCAGCAAAGCTGCGCACACCCCATTTGAAGTTGGCTTGATCGGCGAAGCTGCGCACGCCCCACTTGAAGTTAGCCTGGTCAGCAAAGCTGCGCACGCCCCACTTGAAGTTAGCCTGGTCAGCAAAGCTGCGCACACCCCATTTGAAGTTGGCCTGGTCGGCCAAGTTACGCACGCCCCACTTGAAGTTAGCCTGGTCGGCAAAGCTGCGCACGCCCCACTTGAAGTTAGCCTGATCGGCGAAGCTGCGCACGCCCCACTTGAAGTTAGCTTGATCGGCGAAGCTGCGTACACCCCACTTGAAGTTAGCCTGGTCGGCCAAATTGCGCACGCCCCACTTGAAGTTAGCTTGATCGGCGAAGCTGCGTACACCCCACTTGAAGTTAGCCTGGTCGGCCAAGTTACGCACGCCCCATTTGAAGTTGGCCTGGTCAGCAAAGCTGCGCACACCCCATTTGAAGTTGGCCTGATCGGAGAAGCTGCGCACACCCCACTTGAAGTTAGCTTGGTCGGCAAAACCGCGCGCGTCCCATTTGAAGCCAGTGCGATTGCCAAGCTCGTGTTTGGGGTTACTGCGTTTAGCCGCGTAGCCGTGCGATGCCTGAGTATTTGATTTTCTGTGGGTTTGTGCTTGCCATTTGAAACCCTGAGCGCTGGATTTCTCAGTGTACTGTTGCTTATTGGCAATGGATTTACTCAATTCGCTGACCAGTGTGCTCTGTTCGCTCGCGGCGACGTTGCCGGTAATGCCGGTGCTGATCACACCTAAAGCGATTGTTGCGAAGAAGGAATTACGTTTGCTGTTCATCATGGTGCGCACCTATTTTGGTTTGATGGCGACGTTTGTCGACGCGTTGAAAGTTCAAATTGTGACCGAGGTCATACTTTATTTGTGCCGTCGGTGTTTGCCTTTATAGCGATATTTGGCGACTGGAAAAAGTTTATGTGAATTAATTTTGTATTTAAATAGGCGATAAGCCGAATTGGTTTAAAATATTGTGCCACGCATCACATTTTTGCCAAAAAAATGACGCTTTGTGCGAATATTAAGTAAAGTTTTTCTTTGTGTCGTGATTCGGGGGGGCTGTATCGCCCGATATGGATTCCATGATACGTCGCTCAAAATGATAGCGCTGCTCCCATTGCTCAGATCTTGGCGAGGATCGATAGTTGTCGCGTTCGATATGCTCTTTGACGCCCCACTTTCGACTGGTGCTATGGCCTTTAGCCTGCTCTTTTTTGCTCAGTAACTGCTCAAGTCCCGGCAGGGTGATGTTGCCCCTGGCATCGATAATGGCAGGGCCATCAAAGTGGTGGGTGCCAGCGATATCCTGCTCGATGTTTAAGCCTTGATTGGCGCAGTTGCGTTCACCCAGGGTGATGGCTCGGGAAACGCTGACCACACCATCGCCCTGTACGAAGGGGCTGTATGCCAGTAGCCCGGTATCGGTAATAGCGGGTTCAGCGCTGCTCATTAACATGCATTTGATATTGTTAGGCGTAAGTTCCGGCTCCAGCTGAATCATTAAGGCCGCTATACCCGCTACCACGGCGCTGGCCTGAGATGTGCCGGTCAATACAAATTCACCGTTGCTGCGCTGGTATTCAGGGTGCTTAGCAAGGAGGGTCGAATTCGGGCTTATCAAAGCGCTGATATGCCCCCCCGGTGCGAGAACATCGGGTTTGATATGCGCCGAAGGTGTAGGGCCGCGCGAAGAGAAGTCAGGTATGTAGTCGTCATCGCGATCAAACGGTGTCCAGCTATCGGTAACAGCACCCACGGTAATGATGTAGGGGAGGTTGCCGGGAGAGCCTACGGTCATGGCATCTGGGCCTTCGTTGCCCGCAGCCGCGACGACGGTAATTCCCGCTTGCCAGGCGCGCATCACTGCCTGGTTGATGGGGTCCAGCCAATAGTGCCAGCGCGGGTGGGCTGCAAAGGAAAGATTGAGCACACGGATGTTGTAGCGCTCGCGGTTATCGACAACGAATTGAATCGCGCGAACCAGATCCAGATAGTCTGCTTGCCCATCGCTGCCAAAGGCTTTGACAATGACCAGCGAGACGTCGGGTGCTACACCCTGGTAGGCACCTGAGTCGCTGCCATTGCGTATCGAGGATGTGCTGCTGGCGAGTACGCTGGCGATGTGCGTGCCGTGGCCGCTTTCGTCTCTGTTTAGCACGTTATGGTTTTCAATGGCATCGTAGTAGGCGGCGATGCGGGGTTTGCCTTTGGTGTCCAGGCTCAGACTGGGATGCTGCCAGATACCAGAGTCAACGATGGCAACGCCAACACCTTTGCCGGTGATATTGTGGCGGTGTAAAACGTCAGCGCCCACCTGAGAAGGAAAGAAACTGTCGGTCTGGGGTGCGGCGTAGCCCTTGATGAGTTTTGTTTCACAGTTTTCTGCGTCATTGGCAAACTGCGCAGACAATTGGAACAGGGGCTGACTGAGGGGTAAACTGGCGTCGCTGTCACTTGCGAAGTTAAAGCGCAACAGGTTTTTACCTTGCTTCAGGACGGCGCTGCCTGATACTTCGGGCTTGTTTGTTACTCCCACGGCGCTGCCGTTTAGGGTGGTTGAAAGCAGTGTGAAATCGCCCGATTTAACGGTGGCGCTGAATGAACTCAAGGTCACTGGCGCCCCTTTGTTAAACAGAGCCCAGGTTACGCTTTGGTCTTTAACGTCAATTTCCAACGCGCCGACCACATCGCAGGCCGCTGCCTGATCCACTTCTTCTTGCGGTTCGATTTGTACGCTCAGGTCGGTGATGTGGCGGGTAACCGCATCGTTGTCGATGAGCTTTGCCAACGTCGCTTCGCTGATTGTAGCGCCAATGGCGTTGATGATCGGCAGCTCGTGGGTGATGTTCGCACCGGCCCTGCGCGCCAGCTCGGCAAGTTCCTGCGCTGACGAGCCTTGCAGCATAACGCGCACGTGCTCTTGGGGGTTTGAACTTTCGGTGGTCGCCAGCACGGGCTGGCAACACGCGAGACAAGACAACAGAATACAGCCTGTTCTTAACATGCTTAAGCCTTGCTGCCGAGAGCAGTCAACGTGATTACTTTCAAGGTCTGGTCAGACCCTGTCGTTTGTGTGGAATACAGAACCCAGTATTTTAGGAATTATTTCCGCTTCTGTGGGCTCGGAAAGGTAAAAGCCCTGTAACAAATCACAGTCGCGATCCAGCAGGTAGGTCATTTGTTCCTGGGTTTCCACGCCCTCTGCAACAACTTTCAGTTTTAAGCTGTGAGCCAGGGCCAGAATGGCGTCTACTATCGCGCTGCCATCGGGCGTGGCGAGATCAGAGACAAAACTGCGGTCAATTTTCAGGGTGTCGATGGGGAACTGCTTTAAATAATTCAGCGATGAATAGCCTGTGCCAAAGTCATCTACCGCCAGCGCCAAACCGAGATTTTTAAGGTCTCGCAGCCTTTCGATGTTGGCTTCTGCATCGGTCATGATAGTGCTTTCGGTCAACTCCAGTTCCAGTCGGTTGGCATCGACTTTAGAGCGTTCAAGCAAAGCCGCTATCCATTGGGTCAGGTTACTTTGATTGAACTGCACCGGCGAAATATTGATGCAAATGCGAAAGCCCGACAGCCCCATTTCATCCCAAATAATACACTGCTGCGCGACCTGTTCCAGCACCCACTGGCCCAGCTCGACAATCAAGCCGGTGAATTCCGCCAGGGGGATAAACTTATCGGGTGAGACGATGCCAAGTTTGGGGTGTTTCCAGCGTATCAGCGCTTCCAGGCTGGTGATTTTGCCGGTGCGCACATCCACTTGAGGCTGGTAGTGCAGCAATAGTTGGTTGGACGCGATGGCATGGCGCAGATCCTCTTCCATTTTTAGCTGATCCAGTGCCATGGCATTCATGGATTGCTGGTAAAAACGGAAACAGCCGCGCCCGGCGGATTTGGCTGCGTACATGGCGGTGTCCGCATTGCGCACCAGTGTATCGGCGTCGTCGCCGTGCTCGGGATAGAGGGAAATGCCAATACTCGGCAGGATCACCAGGTTGTGATTTTGCACCGGGATCGGGCGCTCCAGTGCGTCCAGAATGTGCTGGGCAACTCGGTTGACGTTTTCGAGGCTGGTGTTGGACAGCACCACGGTAAATTCATCACCGCCCATGCGCGCAAGCCGTATTTCGCCGGGCGTGCTTTCAACGATAGGGTCGCTCGCCAGACACTCTTGCAGGCGGTTGGAAATTTCCACCAGCAACTGGTCACCGTGTTTGTGACCGATCGAATCATTGATGCGTTTGAAGTGGTCAAGGTCGATAAACAATACTGCCAGTCGCTCGGTGCTGGCCTTTGCCGAATTCAGTTTGTTTTCCAGATGTTCGGTAAAGCTACGGCGATTGGGTAGTTGTGTTAAAGGATCGTTATAAACCAGATACAGCAGGTGGTCTTCCTGCTGTTTAAGTGCTGCCAGAGCTTCACTGGCGCGCAACATATACTGCACGTCTCGTCCGAGCAGCGACCAGTTCACCGGCTTGGTTTTGTATTGGGTAGCACCGGCGCGAAAACCTTCGTCGATAGACTGCCTGTCATCTGAGCCAGTGACAATCATAATTGGCGTGGCAACGCCTTGGGGCATGGCGCGAATCTGCTTGCAAGCTTCCAGGCCGCTCATGCCAGGCATATCCACATCGAGGAATATTAAAGAAGGATGTTCGTTAATAAAACGCTCGATGGTTTCTTCGCCGCTACTGGCTTCGATTACCCGCATACCTTCGGCTTCCAGACATTGACGTGTTAGCAAACGAACATTGATGTCGTCGTCGCTCACCAAAATGGTGGGATTTTCTTTGCTATCTTGCATCGAATACGCAGCCCAAGGCGTGGATTCCAGCGAATACTCACACCACAATCAGTATTTTCATTAGCATAACGATAAATCGCCCTGACTGGAAAGGGAATTTCGTTATTTCGTGATAACGATGTGCGTTGTTTTTAAAGGAAATTGCGCTCGCCTGCCTATAAATCGGCTGTTGTGGTAGAATTGTCTGTGGTTTTTCTCTCATTATTGAGTCTTTTTCCCCCATGAGCATAGCTGAAGATCACTTACAACGCATTCGTCTGCAGGTGCAGGCGCACCTCGATCACATCGATGCGCAGCGCCTGGATCCTGTGCGCCAGAGCGAGCTGATTGAGCGCATCAAGCAGCGTCTTAAAGATGAAGAGGCGGTATTGGTGGCGCACTATTATACAGCACCGCAAGTGCAGGCGCTGGCCGAGCAGACCGGCGGCTGCGTGTCGGATTCGCTGGAAATGGCGCGTTTTGGTCGCGACCACCCCGCTAAAACCCTGATTGTTGCCGGCGTGCGCTTCATGGGTGAGACGGCCAAAATTCTCACCCCCGACAAACGCGTGTTGATGCCAGACCTCGAAGCTACCTGCTCCCTGGACCTGGGCTGCCCGATTGATGAGTTTGCCGCGTTTTGCGATCAGCATCCCGATCGCACCGTGGTGGTTTATGCCAATACCTCAGCGGCGGTAAAAGCTCGCGCCGACTGGGTGGTGACGTCTTCCATTGCCCTTGATCTGGCGGAATACCTGGCAGACAGGGGTGAGAAAATCATCTGGGCGCCGGATCGTCATCTCGGTGATTATGTGCGCAGCCAAAGTGGCGCGGATGTATTGATGTGGGATGGCGCCTGCGTGGTTCACGAGGAGTTCAAAGCCCGCGGTATTGCCGATATGAAAGCAGTTTACCCCGATGCCGCCGTGCTGGCTCATCCCGAATCGCCCGCATCGGTGTTGGAGTTGGCAGACTGTATCGGGTCAACTTCGCAGCTTATTCAAGCGGCGGTGGATTTACCCCACCAGCAACTGATTGTGGCTACCGATGAGGGCATTTTCTATAAAATGCGCCACGCCGCGCCAGACAAAGAGTTTATCATCGCGCCCACCGCAGGTAAGGGAGCAACCTGCCGTAGTTGCGCGAATTGTCCGTGGATGGCAATGAATGATTTAGAGCGCTTAGATCAGGTTTTTGATCGCGATGACAATGAGATCTTTGTCGACCCTGAGCTTGGCAGGCAGGCCATGAAACCGCTTAATCGGATGTTGAATTTCTCCAGAGATTTGCGCGCCGGAACGCTCACCCATTGATATCAAATAAATAATAGTAGAGTGGCTGCCGCACTGGTGAAATATCCGGGTTAAAACTGTTGCAGCGTTTCGCGCATGTCATGGATGTCGTGCAGGCGCTGTTGTATTACTGCTGTGGTGATAAAGTCGTCGCGGCCTTCTTGCAGTGCGTAGCCGAGCTGCGCTTCGGCCTGGTCTAAATTGCCGTGTAGAATAAAAAACTCCGCCCGCGCTTGATGAAGGCCGGTGATATTGCCTGCCAGGCCTTGTACTTCGGCCAGAAGATACCACAGCCAGGGGGCGTTGGGGCGTATCCGGCTGTGTTTGAGCAGCAGCTGTTCGGCTTGATCTGGCTTGCCATCGTAGAGCAAAGCTTCGGCGTAAGCCATGGTGAGCGGGTGATTGTTGGGGCTCTGCTTGAGAGCTGTGGCGAGTTTTTTGGCGGCGATATCCGGACGCTGCTCGGCGCTATCTATTGCCGCGTCCGCCAGGATATAGGCCACTTTCTGATCGCCAGGTGTGTAAATATGGCTCAATTCCTTGCGAGCGCGCTCCGTTTGCCCCGCTTTGGTGAGGGCGAGCACCAGCCCATAACGCGCGGCCTCTTGTAATACCGCTTTGTTATCGAGTTCCGCCGTAAACAGTTTTATCGCCTGTTGGGGGCTGCTGGCCTGATGTAAACGCACTCGGGTTCGCATGAGCTGGTAGTCCAGACTGATGGTCTGGATGACTGGCGGATAGCGTGTGGCGCGCAGGCGAGCATCCGCCACGCGGGTTTCTGACAGTGGGTGGGTGCGCAAAAACTCCGGCAAGCGGTTTTCGCTGTACAGCCGGGTGCTTGCCATCATTCTTTCAAACATTTTCGCGGTGGCGTTGGGGTCAAAGCCGGCTTTAGCGAGAATTTGCATACCCACGCGATCTGCCTCAATTTCATTGGCGCGGCTGTAGCGCAGGGCGGCGTCCTGCGCCGCGGCCTGGGTTGCGGAAATCGCTGCCATGCCCGCCTGGGCATTCGTAGCTGCCATCAGCACCAGGCTGGCCAGCAATGCCGCCAGGGTAAAGGGCTGATTGGCTTTTTGTTGTTGCATACGACGTGAAAAATGCCGCTGGCTTAAGTGGCCAATTTCGTGTGCCAGCACCGAGGCGAATTCGCCTTCGGTTTGCGCGTACAGCAGCAGACCGCTGTGCACGCCAACGACACCACCGGGTACGGCAAAGGCGTTCATCGCGGGGTTGTCGGCAATAACAAGCTCAATGCGACGGTCGTCGAGGTCGCTGTGGGTGACCAGCTTGTAGAGCAGGTCTTCCAGATAGCCGTACAGCAGAGGGTCGTTTAATGTGTTGACCTGACTGCGATACATGCCCAGCCAGGCGCGCCCCAGGTTGCGTTCGTATTGGCTGGAAAACAGGCTGGTGCTGGTGCTACCGAGGTTTGGCAGTTTCAGGTCTTCGTGATTGGCAGTTGCCGCTGGATTCGCCATGCACACGCTGAGTGCCACCGCTGCGAGGCGGCGTTTTAAGGTGGCAAGGGGGGAATGCGACATCGTGAAGTGAACCTTGTTGAAGTGCCGACAGCGAGCTGCGCCACATTGTACTATAGCTTCGGCCTTAGAACATTGTTCACGACAAAAGTTCATTTGCGCATTGGCGGATTATCAGCCACTCTATAGCTTCGAATTGGGCGGGGCAAGGTACAGACGAAGTCCAAGGCGGAGGTTTTGTCTGCGCGCTGCTGCGTTTGCCCGCTGTATCGGTGCTGCACTGTGCGCGATAGTGCCGACGGTAGATGTGACCGCACGGCGGTATTGTGAAATCTCTGCTGAGAGAGTTGGGTTCAAGTGGGTGAAGTACAATGGGGACAAAAACAGATATTGTTTTTTTGAGTAAGCTGCACAACTGCCTGGATAAGCGAGAGACGGCATGTTAGAAATTTTTAAAAAATGGTATCGACGTTACTTGTTTGAAGAAGAGTCGGTGCTGCTGCTGGTGTTGATTGCGCTGGCAGTGCTGTTGTTGGCAACGATTGGCGATATTTTGGCGCCGGTGTTGGCGGCGATGGTTCTGGCGTATTTAATGCAGGGTCTGGCGTCTCGTTTGCAGCGCTGGGGTTTAAGGCCTTGGTTAGGTGTCAGCATTGCCTATGTCGTATTTGTCGGCGTGTTTTTTGCTTGTTTACTGGTGTTGTTGCCCTTGACCTGGCGTCAGCTAACCAGTTTTCTGGGGGAGATGCCGCGCATGCTGGAACAGGGGTTCGCGCTGTTGCAGGTGCTCCCTGAGCGCTACCCGGAGCTGGTCAGTCAACAACAGGTTGAGCAGGTGGTTGCCGCCTCTCAAAAAGAGCTGGCGGGGTTTGGTCAAAGTCTGGTGGCATGGTCACTGGCCTCTATTCCCAATTTAATGGCGATCATGGTGTATGCGATTTTGATTCCCGTACTGGTGTTTTTCTTTTTAAAAGATCGCGAGCAAATTTTGCGATGGTTGGGTGGTTTTTTGCCGAACAAGCGCCCGTTTCTAAACCGTATCTGGGGTGAGATGAATGTGCAGGTAGCGAATTACGCACGCGGTAAAGTCATTGAGATTACTGTCGTAGGGGCAGCCAGTTATATCGCTTTTGTGGTGCTTGGCCTGAATTACGCTGCGCTGCTGGGTTTGTTGGTGGGTTTGTCGGTGATTGTGCCTTATATTGGCGCGGCGCTGGTGACTATCCCCGTGTTTATGGTCGCGCTGTTTCAATGGGGTGTCGGCGCCGAGTTTTATACGGTGGCCGGCGTCTATTTGTTGATTCAGGCGCTAGATGGCAATTTACTGGTGCCGTGGTTGTTTTCCGAGGTGGTGAATCTGCATCCGGTGGCCATTGTCCTGGCCGTGTTATTTTTTGGTGGCATTTGGGGTGTGTGGGGCGTGTTTTTTGCCATTCCCCTGGCGACGCTGGTGTCGGCAGTGATTACTGCCTGGCCTGAGCCGCCGCAAGAAAAATCTCAGCAAAAAAATGCGACTGTATAATTTCATTGAGGTGTAGAAACAATGCAAGCGATGCTCGGCCGCGCCGATAGCGTGGGGATTAGTGGTGTGCAAAGTCCGCTTCGATGGCTTGCTGCGGTATGTGCGCTCGCGTTGTTGGCGGCCTGTGCTGGGCTGTCAACAACTATCGGGCATGACGAGTTTAGTGTCGTAAAAAGCCCCAATGATGACCGGGAATATCGATATCTGGAGTTGCCCAACCGCTTGAAGGTGCTGTTGATATCAGATTCCACAAGTCCAAAAGCCGCAGCGGCGATGAATGTGGCCGTGGGCAGCGGTGACAACCCGCCAGGGCGCGAAGGTTTGGCACACTTTTTGGAGCATATGTTGTTTTTGGGCACCCAGAAATACCCCGCCGCCGACTATCAAACTTTTGTCAGCGAGCACGGTGGAAACCACAATGCGTACACCAGCTTTGAAAATACCGTGTTTTTCTTCGATATCGATGCGCCTCATTTCGCCACAGGCTTAGATCGCTTTGCCCAGTTTTTTATCGCGCCCACTTTTGATCCTGATTACATCGAGCGTGAGCGCAATGCGGTGGAATCCGAGTACCGCATGGGCATACAGAATGATGCTCGTCGGGGTTTAGATGTAATGCAGGCAGTGGGCAACCCCGAGCACCCTTTTAATCGCTTCTCCGTTGGCTCGCTTGCAACACTGGCGGACAGGCCGGGGCGAAGCATACGCGATGATTTAATCGCCTTTTACAAAAAGCACTACGGCGCAAATCGTATGTACTTGGTGGCGTATGGGCCTGAGAGTTTAGATGACTTGCAAACACTGGTTATGCCGTTGTTCAGTCAGGTACCCGATACGGCCGCGCCGAGAGATACCATTGAGCAGCCCCTGTTTGTTCCATCGAGTTTGCCGATGCTGGTCAAAGTGCGTCCCTCCGCTACGCGCCGCTCCCTGGAAATCAATTTCCCCATTCGAGATTACCGTACTCAATACGGCAGCAAGCCCACGGATTATGTCGGGCATTTAATTGGCCATGAAGGGCAGGGCAGTTTGCTTTCGGCGCTGAAGCGAGAAGGTCTGGTGGAAAGCCTGGCGGCGGGCACCAGTTTGAGCTGGGGCGGTGGCGCCTTGTTTTCGGTGAGTATGACGCTAACCGAAGCGGGTGAAACACAATACGATCGCATTTTGCAGCTGTTTTTTGCTTATGCCAAGCTGTTGCGCGAGGCTGGGCCACAGCGCGCTGTGTTTGCCGAGCAGAAAAAGCTGGCAGAGACTAGCTTTCGATTCGAGGATAAAGGTGAGCCTGCTGAACGAGCGACCCAGTTAGCGGTGGCCATGCAGCATTTCACACCGCGAGATGTTTTACGTGGCATGTATGTATACCGCGATTTTCAGCCGGCGTTGATTGAGGAAATTACTCACGCATTGCGTCCTGATAATGTCGAGATTGTGTTCACTTCACCCAAGGTTAACAGCGATGTCGTCAGCTCCCATTACGGCGTGCCCTATGTGAAGTCTGTGCCCTCGGCAGAAGCGCTGGCTAAATGGCGTGCGCCGGTGGCAGTGGCGATGAGCTTGCCGCGTCGCAACCCGTTCGTGCCCGACGCAGTAGCGTTGATGCCACTTGCAGGTGGTCAGGGTGAACACTTGCATGAGCTTGAAAAAACACCTGGACACACGCTCTGGTATCGTCAAAGCGAGACCTTTCGTATCCCCAAAGGGGCGGCGTATTTCAGTTTTCGTTCCCCCGTGTTGATGGAGGGCGTCCATCGTGTAGCCGCCGCAACTCTGTACGTCAATTTGCTGGATGATCTGGTGAATGAGTACGCCTATGAGGCCGCGCTGGCCGGGTTGGGCTTTAGCCTGTATAACAGTGCAAACAGCATTGGCCTGCGCTTGTCGGGTTATACGGACAAGCAGGCGGTTTTATTGGAGGCCTTGGTAAAGGATATTCGCAACGCAAGATTTTCGCCTGAACGCTTTGCGAATATTCGCGCCGATTTGATGCGGGCGCTCAGGAATAAATCTGCCCAGCCACCGGCGAGTCAGGTGATGAGTGATTTACGCCGGGCGCTGATTCCCGGCAGTTTTAGCGATGAGCAGGTGTTGGTGGCACTTGAACGCATAACGCTGGCCGATATTTATCAATTTGCCGATGCTTTTTGGCACAGTGCGCAGGTCCGTACCATGGTGTACGGCAACTACACCAAGGCGCAGGCCAAAGCCATTGCAAGGCAAATAGAACCGTTGCTGCGCGGTGATCACCATGCAACTGTGCCGGCGCTTGAGGTGCTTAAAATGCCCGAGGGTTCGCATTTTATGTATCCGGTAAGTGTCGATCATCGCGATGCGGTTGTGGCCTGGTATCTGCAAGGCGATGGAGACAACTGGCATTCGCGCGCAGCCACCGCTTTGACTGCGCAAGTAATGCGGGCAGACTTTTTTCAGTCACTGCGCACTCAGCAGCAGTTGGGTTATATCGTCAGTGCGTTTTATTTCCCGGTGCGCGAAGTACCTGGTATTACGATGTTAGTGCAATCGCCCACAACCAGTGCACAAGGCCTGAGTGACGCTATGGGTGATTTTCTCGCACATTTGCCCATGCATGTTACCGAACCACAGTTTTTGCGCCACAAAGAGGCTTTGATTAACGATATTCTGCGGCCGGATAAAAACCTTTGGGAGCGAGCCGCGTTTTATTGGAGGGTGCTTGAGAGCGGTGGTAATACCTTTGAGCGCAAGAAAAAACTGGTCAGCTCCCTTGAGGAACTCGATTTTACGGCATGGCAGGCCTATGTAAAACGGGTTTTTCTGAACAGCCCCCGTTCCCTGCATGCAGTCGCGCCGGGTGTCCGAGGTCAGTTACCTGAGCATCAGGGCTTGCAAGTGGTTGACGTCGACACGCTGCGCGAGAAAACCCAGCGTTACCTACTGCCGGTGAACGGGGCTTAGTAAAGGCGCTGCGGAAGTACAAACCTCAGTAATCACGGGGGGTTGGCTACAAAACGATGCTTTCCATTGGGGTTGAATCTGTGTAGACTTTTGCTCAGGCGCTGCCCTTTATGGGCGGCGCTGCTGTCGCGCAAGAATAATCTGTTGCACGAGAATAAAAAGCAGGTTTGCAGTCTGTCTATATTACCTGGTTCGTGCAGTTATCTGAGCCCCCGCTTTCCGTAAGGTTTTTTTTGGAGTTTTATTGGTTCGAGGGCAGGATGGACGTGCCTCAAGGAATTAGCATGAAAGAAGATAAAGATCCCCAGGAAACACGAGAATGGCTTGATGCGCTCGATGCCGTCATAAAATATGCCGGCCCCGAGCGGGCGACCTACCTGTTAAATCAATTGGCAGAGCACGCGGTGGATTCCGGTATGCGCCTGCCCGCCGCCATTACCACCCCCTTTCGCAACACGATTGCGGTCACCGATGAAAAGCCCATGCCGGGCGATTTGTTTATGGAGCGCCGTATTCGCTCCATGGTGCGCTGGAATGCTTTGGCGATGGTGATGCGCGCCAATGACAACGATGAAGGCCTGGGTGGCCATATCTCGTCGTTTTCGTCGAGCGCCACCTTGTACGACGTTGGCTATAATCACTTTTTCCGTGGATTTGATAACGGTAAGCTCGGTGATCTGGTGTTCTATCAGGGCCACAGTGCGCCGGGTATGTATGCGCGTTCCTACCTGGAGGGGCGCTTAGACGAAGAGCAATTGGACAATTTCCGTCGTGAAGTTGATGGCGGTGGTCTGTCTTCGTATCCCCACCCCTGGTTGATGCCGGATTACTGGCAGTTTCCTACCGTCAGTATGGGGCTTGGGCCTATTCAGGCCATTTATCAGGCGCGGGTGATGAAATATCAGCAGCATCGCGGCTTGGTCGATCACGGTGATCGCAACGTCTGGTGTTTTATGGGCGATGGTGAGTGTGACGAGCCGGAATCTCTTGGTGCAATTGCCCTGGCCGGTCGTGAGAGCCTGGGCAACCTGATTTTCGTGATTAACTGTAATTTGCAGCGCTTAGATGGCCCGGTGCGGGGTAACGGTAAAATTATTCAAGAGCTGGAAGGTGTTTTCCGCGGTGCAGGCTGGAACACCTTGAAAGTGATCTGGGGGCGCAAATGGGATACGCTGCTTGAGCGCGATGAGACTGGCCTGCTGCAGCAGCGCATGAACGAAGTCTGTGACGGTGAGTTGCAAAACTATAAGTTCAACGGCGGTGCCTACACTCGCGAGCATTTCTTTGGCAAATACCCCGAACTGTTGGAGTTGGTAAAAGACTTGTCCGACGAGGACATTATGTATTTGAACCGCGGCGGTCACGATCCCTACAAAGTCTATGCGGCCTACGCGCAAGCGGTTGCCGAGACGCAAAAGCCAACGGTCATTCTGGCAATGACGGTAAAGGGCTACGGCACGGGTGAGGCAGGTGAGGCCAATAACGAAACTCACGCCCTGAAAAAACTCGATAAGGACAGTCTGCGTGCTTTCCGTGATCGCTTTAATATCCCCATATCAGATGATGAGCTGGAAAATGTACCGTATTACCGTCCGTCTCCCGACAGCCCGGAGATGCGCTATATGCGTAAGCGTCGCGAAGAATTGGGCGGTTTTATTCCGGTGCGTCAGGCAGATTTTGACTCACTTAAAGTGCCTGACTTGGACGCCTTAAAAGGTCAACTGGGCGGTAGTGGCAAACGTGAAATTTCCACCACCATGTCTTTCGTTCGCACATTGTCGACCCTGGTCAAAGACAAAAATATCGGTGCGCGCGTGGTGCCCATCGTGCCCGATGAGGCGCGCACTTTCGGTATGGAGGGCATGTTCCGTCAGCTCGGTATTTATTCCTCCCAGGGTCAGCGTTATACGCCCCACGATGCGGGGCAGATCATGTACTACAAAGAGGACAAAAAGGGACAGATTCTCGAAGAGGGCATTAACGAAGCGGGTGCGTTTTCCGCATGGCTTGCCTGTGCAACGTCTTACAGCACCAGCAACTATCCCATGATCCCGTTTTTTATTTTCTATTCCATGTTTGGGTTCCAGCGCATTGGTGACCTGATATGGGCGGCGGGTGATTCGCAGGCGCGAGGTTTCTTGATTGGCGGTACCTCCGGCAGAACCACGTTAAATGGTGAGGGCCTGCAGCATCAGGATGGTCACAGCCACTTGCTGGCCAGCACCATTCCCAACTGTGTTACCTATGATCCAGCCTATGCGTATGAGCTTACAGTCATTCTCCAGGACGGTTTACGTCGCATGTACGAAGAACGTGAAAACAAGTTCTACTACATTACGGTGATGAACGAAAATTACCCACAGCCGGAAATGACCGAGGGTGTGCAAGAGGGGATCATCAAGGGTATCTACTTATTGCGCCGTTCCAGGCAGAAGGGCGAGCACCGCGTGCAGTTGATGGGTTCTGGTGCGGTTTTGCGTGAAGTGGAGGCGGCTGCGACCTTGCTGGAAGAGCAGTACGACATTGCCGCCGATGTGTGGAGTGTTACCAGTGTCAATGAATTGTACCGTGAAGGTGCGTCAGCGGATCGCTGGAATCGCTTAAATCCCCAGGAAAAGCCGCGCGTTCCCTATGTGACTGAGGTGTTAAAAGACGCCAGTGGGCCGTTCATTATTGCAACGGATTATGTGAAGTCCTACTCGGAGCAATTGCGCCAGTTTATTCCCGGCGACTATGTGGTACTGGGTACGGATGGTTATGGTCGCAGCGACACGCGCTCTAAACTGCGCAGTTTCTTTGAGGTGAATGCGGCGAATGTCGCTTATTCCGCGGTGCAGTCCCTGGCACAACAGGGTGCACTGCCGATGGAAAAAGCGACCAAAGCCCTGTCTGAGCTTGGCCTGTCTGCGGACAAAGCTGACCCCATGAGCCTGTAACGGAGACATCGACATGACTGATAAAACCGTGTTAGTTCCCGATATTGGCGGGGCGGAAGGGGCTGAAATTGTTGACCTTCTGGTAGAAGTTGGGGAGCAGGTTAGTGAAGAGCAGAGCCTGCTGGTCCTGGAATCGGACAAGGCGTCGATGGAAATCCCATCACCTTACGCCGGTGTGGTAAAAGAGATTAAGGTAAAAGTGGGCGATGAATTATCAGAAGGCGCAGAGGTGCTGGTGATAACTTTGCCCGATGAGAACGCCGACGAGCAGGCGAATGCAGATGTCCTTGAGGCGGTGGCCGCCGAGGAAGCTGTACCGAAAGCGGTGGAGGCGCCGCAGGCATTGGCCGCTGCCGCTGAAAGCCTTGTACATGACGTTGTTGTGCCGGACACCGGCAGCGATGGTGCGATGGATTTGACCGAGGTTTGCGTGGCCGAGGGCGATAGCGTTGCAGAGGGCGACTCGCTGGTGGTGTTGGAGTCGGACAAGGCGTCTATGGAAGTGCCGGCGCCGGTCTCCGGTGTGGTGCAGTCCATTGTGGTGAGCGTCGGTGACAGCGTCAGCGATGGCGATAAGCTGATGTCGATTAAGGGAGCGCCTACAGCGCAAGCTGCGGATGTGCCCGCGCAAAAACCGGCAGCTCCAGCAAAAGCAGCCGCTGAAAAACCGGCTGCGCCAACGTCAAAAGCACCCGCATCTGCTTCGGGCAGCAAGCGGAATGGCCTGGTGTACGCCGGCCCCGCGGTGCGCAAGTTAGCGCGCGAATTTGGTGTGCCCCTGGCGCAGGTAAAAGGTACGGGGCCGCGCGGACGGGTCATGAAGGAAGACCTGCACGCGTTTGTCAGCAAGGCATTGGAAGGCAAGGCGCAGGGCCTGACCAGCGGCGCCGGTATTCCAGCCGTACCTGCGGTTGATTTTTCCGCATTTGGTGACATTCAAGAAGAACCGCTTTCTCGTGTTGCTCGCTTAACGGCGGAAAACATGCAGCGCTCCTGGCTGAATGTGCCCCACGTTACCCAGTTTGACGATGCGGATATCACCGATATGGAGGTCTTCCGCAAGGGTTTGCAAGCCGAGGCCGAGCGCCGTGGTACCAAGCTCACGCCAATGGCTTTTGTGGTGCTCGCCACCGCGCGGGTGTTGCGCCAGCATCCCCTGTTCCTGTCGTCCCTGAGCGCCGATGGCCAGAGCCTGATCAGCAAGGACTACTGCCACATAGGTATGGCGGTGGATACCCCGGCCGGTCTTGTGGTGCCGGTTATTCGCGATGCGGACAAGAAAAACCTGTGGGAACTTGGCGCGGAAATTCTGGAGCTTGCGGCGAAGGCGCACGACAGAAAACTGCGCCCGGATGAAATGCAAGGAGGGTGTTTTACCATTTCTTCTCTGGGTGGTTTGGGCGGTCGTGGCTTTACGCCGATTATCAACACCCCGGAAGTGGGTATTTTGGCGGTGTCAAAAGCCTCGCAGCAGCCAGTGTGGGACGGCAGTCAGTTCACTCCGCGCAAAATGTTGCCATTGGCGCTGTCTTACGACCACCGCGTTATCAACGGCGGCGACGCCGGACGCTTTATGACCCAGTTGGTGACCACCCTGGGCGATATTCGGCATCTGCTGTTGTAATGTTGTAGGGAGAGCGTGATGTAAAAAGTCGTCCGTTAAAAACCGACGATTGCAAAAAGCTAAAAGGGGACGTAAAAGGGGACGCAACTAAAAGGGGAAACTAAAAGGGGACGGAGGGATTATTTTTTAATCCCTCGAGGTAAAAGGGAGGTAAAAGGGGACGGAGGGATTATTTTTTAATCCCTCCGTCCCCTTTTCACCCTATTTTTTAATCCCTCCGTCCCCTTTTCACCCTTTTCACGCTTTTCACGTCCCCTTTTACTCCATTACCCCCGTCCTTCGCTTACGTTCTCCCCTTTTACGTTGACCTTCATCGTGCCGCAAACACCGCAGCGAGGTTTTTCCGTATAGCTGCTCCAAGCCCCGAATCAACTTCAAGCTGCGAAAGCCGTCAAACCACTGGTGAAAATGCCGCAAAAAACTCTGCCGGTCGGCGCTTTGCTGGCGGCAGTGTTCCAGGGCTTTGTCTATGCCCAATGCGGTCAATTGCTCGACTAAGACATCGCGCAGTTCCCTATCGACCTCGCTGAACACGCTTGCCAAGGTATTGTTCTTATCAAATAGATCCCCGGCGCTATCGAGTACGGCTTTAAGTCCATCAAACACGCGTTCATCGTAAAAGATCTCGGCACTGTCCAAGTCATCCTGCGCCAGCAGCGCCTTTACCGCCGGGCCGGTGCCAAAGGGCACGCGGTCGGAGTCTCGCGGCGCGATGCGTATTGGCTGGCCATCCAAAGATGCCACCGGTTTTAGTTTGGCCAGTTTGTTGAGCAGGTAAAAGTCCTCTGCGCCGGCGCGTTTGGGGAAGCCGCGTACCTTGGCATAACAGTCTGCACTTACGGCCATAGCGCTGCCCAGAGTGTGAAAAGCATAGGGCGAGCCGGCGCGCTTCAGGCCGTTTACGTATTGGTACAGGCGACGCTCATAAACCTGTGTGGCCTGGGCAATACGGTAGTGAGCGTGGTGCATGGGTAGTTGTTCGTGGGTGTAGGGAAATACCGCAGCACTAAAATGCTGGGCCCTTGGCAGGCGCGAGAAATAATCCTCAGGCAGGCGGGCATCTGCATCGGTGCAGCAAATCCAATCGCTGGCGATACAACCTTGCAGAATCCATTGCAGCGCCGAGTCACAGCCGAGCTTCCGCGCCGCACCAACGCCCTGTTGCGCGGGTGTCGCACCCACCTGGCGTTCGCGGTCAATCAGTAGCAGGTGATTGTTTGCGCCCAGCGAAAACAGGTTTGCCGATAGATGACTTGGGGGCAGGGCGTGTATTGCATCGCGCAGGGGCTTGTTGCTGTTTGTATCAGTATCGCTTTCCGGCCTATTCAATACCACGATGACAAGCAGACCTTGCTGTGATTTGCAGAAGGCCTGCAAGTTGTGAATAAACGCAGGGCTTTCCCTGTAAGCAGGGATGACCAAGACATTCTGCCACGCAGTGCTCAGTTGCTGTGGAGCATCGGGCAATGGCGTTTCACCATAGCGCGTCAAATATTTTTGCCAGAGGGTATGGGTCTTTTGCATTATGCTCGCGTTGTTGCTGCGGTCGGTAAGCATTTTTTTATGTGCCACAAAACGTGCGCAGCACCTTTTCTTCGTCGCTGGCAGCGTGGGCATAGTGCCAGGTGGTGTCACTGTAGGTAAAGGGGGTGGCGGTGGCGTCGGCAAGCGCGTGAAAAGGTTGATAATCCCCGTTCTCTGCCGCTTCGATCACCGCCTGAATGCGGTGATTACGCGGAATAATCAGCGGGTTGGCCTGCTTCATTGCCCGCAGACTTGTGGCGGCTTGTCGATTCTGTGAAAGACGGCTTTGCCAGCGCGCAAGCCAGGGTTTAAATGCATCGCTGAACGTAAACAGGTTCTCGCTGGCAGGTGAAAAAGCCGCTTTGGGGTCGGCCAGAGCGGTAAGACGAATATGGGCGTTGCTGTAATCGCAGGTTTCATCAAGCAGTAGTTGCTGAAACTCGTGCAGCAATGCGGTGTCGTTTTTATCGCTGCCATCGAGTCCCAGTTTAGCCAGCGCACCGCGTTGGTAATGGGCGCTGAATTCAGCGGGAAACGTGTCTAAAATGGCTTGTGCCTCACCGAGAAGGCTTTGCGGATCGCCCTCGCAGGCCGGCAGCAGAGCCTGCGCAAGCATGGCGAGATTCCAGTGGGCAATGCCAGGTTGTTGATCAAAGGCGTAGCGACCCTGATGGTCAATAGAACTGTACACCGTGTGCGGGTCAAAGGCCTCCATAAAGGCGCAGGGGCCGTAATCTATGGTTTCACCGCACAGTAGCATATTGTCGGTGTTCATCACCCCGTGGATAAACCCCACACACTGCCATTTTGCAATTAAGCGGGCTTGTGCTTTCAGCACAGCTTCCAATAAGCCCAGCGCGGGATGCTCAGCGTCGCCTGCTTCGGGGTAGTGGCGCTTGATACAGTAATTGACCAGCGTTTTCAGGGCGTTTACATCGCCGCGCGAGGCGACGTATTGTAGTGTACCCACGCGAAGATGGCTGCTGGCTACACGGGTTAAAATAGCGCCGGGGAGAGCGCGATCACGAATGACTGTCTCGCCGGTGCTGACCGCGGCCAGGGCGCGAGTGCTGGGAATCCCCAGGGCGAACATGGCTTCGCTGACAATATACTCGCGAAGTACCGGGCCCAGCGGCGAGCGGCCATCGCCATTGCGGGAAAATGGCGTACGTCCCGCACCTTTGAGTTGCAAATCAAAGCACTGGCCGTTTTTAGTGCGTAACTCACCAAGCAAAATGGCGCGACCATCGCCGAGTCGTGGGCTCCAGTGGCCGAATTGATGGCCGGCGTAGGCGGTGGCGATGGGGTTGGTGTTGTCGGCCAGGGCGTTTCCTGCCAGTGTCAGCAGGGCCTGGTCGCTGTCAAACCAATCTGCGTCAATATCAAGTTCAGTTGCCAGCGCTTTGTTGCGGCGGATCCACGCGGGTTGGGCTACGGGTGTGGGGCGTTGTGATATGCTGAACACTTCGCCCTGTTCACTGTAGCTGTGTTCAAGTCTCAATGGATTTTTCGCTCATTGCACAAAGGCCGTTAAATACCAGTTCTTTGTAACTGATCATGCCGATGATCTCGCCATTTTCTTCCACCGGCGCTCTGGTCAGCCCAAAGTGGTCAAACAGGCGAGCGCAGTAACGTACGTCCATGTCCGGGCCTACACTGATGACTGGTTTTGACATCACCTCGTAGACGTTGACGCGATTCATCGAGCGGTCTTTGGCCAGCACCATTTTCGCGATGTCCGCCAGCAAGATAATGCCAAAGGCATCGCGCTCATTGCGTTTTTTGACAATCAGTGCAGAGACATTATTAGTCTGCATCACCTCTAAAGCCTCGGCGATAGAAGCTGAGCGCTCAATCATGATAACTTCGGGTTTCATGGCATCGCGCGCTGCGATGAAGTGATAGTGCATTACAATAGCTCCTCAACTTTAGTGGCCAGTTTTTCCACCTGGCTGATTACGCCTACGGCATCTTCTATGTCGATTTGCACTGCGATACCCGAGCCGGGTTTTTGGTCAAATTCGCCGACTTTGGCAATTTCCTCAATAATATAGCGCGAAAGGTGTTCCTCCACCATGAACAGAATAACATCGCGCTGGGTTTCCAGTGTCATGCCAAAAAACGTGGTGGTTTTTTCCAGACCCTCGCCGCGTGCGTTGGGAATGATAGTTGCACCTGTTGCACCAGCCTCTCTGGCGCGATCTACTACGGCACTGGTTTTGTTGTCTGTAACGAACGCGATGATCAGTTTAAAGTGCATTTTTGACCTCCTGATTTTGCTGTGGCTTTACGCCGTCCCTTGCGGATCTTGACTTGCGCCCTGCCAGCCATTCAGAAAGCTGAGCATAAGCCATAACGGTGATTATTGGAAACAAGCTGGCAAAGGCAATAAGACCAAAGCCATCGATTAGCGGGCTGCGCCCGGGTACTGTTTCGGACAAGCCAAGCCCGAGTGCAGCCACCAAGGGAACCGTGACTGTGGATGTGGTTACGCCGCCGGAGTCATATGCCAGCGGTACGATAGTTTTAGGCGCAAAAAAGGTCTGCACGATGACCACGACATAACCGGTGATAATGTAGTAGTGGATCGGGTCGCCCACCACAATGCGGTAACAGCCGAGGCTGATACCGATGGCGACGCCAATGGCGACCGCCACGCGCAGCCCCCATACGCTGATGGTGCCACCGGAGACTTTGCTGGCCTCAAGGGCTACGGCGATCAAAGACGGTTCGGCAATGGTGGTAGAAAAACCAATCAGAAAGGCAAAAATATAGACCCAGTAATAATCCTGCCAATTGACGCCCTGCGCTATGGTCGCTGCCTCTGCCACGCCGTGCACAAAACCCGGCGCGGTGAGTTGCTCCGCCATCAGTCTACCCAGGGGAAACAAGCACATTTCAAGACCAACCAGAAAGAAGGTCAACCCCGCCAATACCCAGCCAAAGCCGGTGATGACTTTAGCGGTATTAGGTGGCAGGCGTTTGGTAATGGCAAATTGAAAGCCGAAGATAATTGCGGCGATGGGTAGTATGTCGCGACAAGTTGCCAGTCCGATGTGAGCCAGCTCTGAAACTAAATTCATGTGATAGCAATCCCGTACAGCATGACAAAAATGATGGGGTACAGTGAGGCGAAGGCGATAAGCCCAAAGCCATCGAGCATGGGGTTTCGCTCCTTGATGGAGCTGGCCAGCCCCACCCCGAGTGCGGTGACAAGTGGCACGGTAATAGTCGATGTGGTCACACCGCCAGAGTCGTAGGCAATACCGATAATCTCACGCGGAGCAAACGCTGTGATTATCACCACCACGATATAGCCACCGGCGATCATCCACTGCACAGACCAGCCTCTTAAAATACGTAAAACGCCCACGACGATGGCCAATCCGACCGAGGCGGCTACGGTGATACGAAGCCCGGTGGCATAGCGGCTTTTGCTGAGGTCAGTGTCTGCAATCATATTGCCGTTTGCTGCGACTTCGGCGGCTTCTGACGACACGGCAATAAGCGCGGGTTCCGCGATGGTTGTGCCAAAGCCCAGGGCGAAGGCAAATATCATCAGCCAGGTAACCGAGCCTTTTCGGGCTAATGTGTTGGCCATGGTTTTGCCAATGGGAAACAGCCCCTGTTCCAGGCCGTAGATGAACAGGGTTAAGCCCAGGACAACAAAGACCACGCCAACAAATAGTTCGATGGTATTAGGCAGAGGTTGTTTTAGTACGAAGAGCTGAAAAAACAAGATAACCAAAACAACCGGCAGCAGGTCACGGACGCTGCCCAGCATGGCTTCGCCGAGTCTTCGAATAACGGTAGAGTTAATCATACAAAGTCCACGGTTTTTGGTCGTTAGTGGGGCTTGCCACATCGTCTACGTCGCTGTGCGGTCAACTAAGCGTATCCGATGTGCACAGGTATAATACCAGGTTTGGTATTATTGCAGCGGATTTAGTCCGTTTCTCCCGAAATCGCACCGTATTGTTCGGAGTCATGGTACGCAGCGTGTCGCTAAATTCGCACGTTCAGCAATTCCCGTGCATCCCGTGCCAGATCTTCCTGGAAATCAGGGTGCGCGATGGCGATTAAATCCCGGGCGCGTTCGGCTATGGACTTGCCGCGTAGTCTGGCAACGCCATTTTCGGTGACAACGTAATGCACATGTGCACGAGTCGTTACTACGCCTGAGCCCGCCGCCAGCGTTGGCACAATACGCGATATCGTGCCACCTCTTGCGGTGCTGGGCAGGGCGATGATTGAGCGCCCCCCTTCAGAAAACGCGGCACCCAGAACGAAGTCCAGCTGACCGCCAACGCCGGAGTATATTTTCGCGCCGATGGAATCGGCACAGACCTGGCCGGACAAATCAATTTGAATGGCACTGTTGATGGAGGTCACCAGCCTGTTTTTGGCAATCACCACCGGGTTGTTGACCCACTCAATATCCGCAAAGCGCACGTAGGCGTTGTCATCGACAAAGTTGTAGAGCTTCTGGCTACCCATGACAAAGCCGGTAATGAGCTTGCCTCTGCCCAACTTTTTGCGAGCGTTGGTAATCACCCCGCGTTGGTACAAATCGACCACGCCGTCGGAAAACATTTCGGTGTGCACGCCCAGGTCGCGGTGGTTGTGAAGGCAGGCCAGCGCCGCATCGGGAATGCCACCGATGCCCATTTGCAGGCAGGCGCCATCGTGTACCAGCCCCGCCACATGCTCACCGATGCGCTGTTTGACGGGGTCGGGCGCTTTGATATCGAGCGTCCACAGCGGCGCTTCCTGTACAAAAGCGTAGTCAATATCGTTGAGGTGCAGGGTAAAGTCGCCGAGGGTGCGGGGCATATTGGGGTTGATGTGGGCGATGATCTTGGTGGCCATTTCACAGGCGGCGGCCGTGGCCTCAACGGAAATGCCCAGCGAGCAGTTGCCGTGGCGATCAGGGCTTGAGACCTGCACGATAGCGGTGTCTACGACCTGTCTGCGACGCCGAAACAGCTTGGGAATCTCGGACAGAAAAAGGGGTATGTAGTCGGCGCGACCCTCGTTGATCAGCCTGCGCGTGGTTACACCAGCAAAGAAACAGCGATGGCGTAGGTGCCCCTCCAGTTCTTCGCCGGCGATAGATTCGGCGTTTTCCAGGTGCAGCTGCATCAAGGTGATGCCTTTGCGCGTTAATGAGTGCTGTGCCAGCGCTTCCAGCAAAAGTACCGGAGATGCGGCCATGGAGTGGCTCCACACATACTCACCGGACTCAATCGCCGCTACCGCCTCCAATGCCGAGTCAACGAACTTGGCCATTTTCTTTCTCCTGTCATGATGATTCCCTGAAGCCGGTAGCTTTTTTGATGCCGGTCATTGCAATATGCGAGGGATTATTGTTCCATAGGTCGTACGCTGGGCTGATAGCCCGTTGATACTTTAGCAGTCACACAGGGAGACACCAATGAGTAAAGACAAAAAAGATCACAAGACCGCCATTGATTCAAAGAAGTCCAAGGGCGCTAAAGCGAAGCAAAAGCAGTACAGCACTCTTAAGAAGGCTTCAAGCTCTAAGACGCGCACCTCGGTTGATGAGCTGATACCGGAACATCTCAAGCCTGAGGTGGCTAAAGAGCTCGCTGCCAGAGACTACAGTTCAGAGGCTATCCATGATTTATTTGTCAGTACAGAGTATCCCTATGAGGTGAAGCTGGCGCGCAAGGTATACGAGAAAAAGAAACAAGCCCTGCAAGTGGAGCTGTTAAAGGTTCAAAAGTGGGTCAAGGATCGTGGTGAGAAGATCGTGATCTTGTTCGAAGGTCGCGATGCCGCTGGTAAAGGGGGCACCATCAAGCGCTATATGGAGCACTTAAACCCTCGTGGTGCACGGGTGGTGGCGCTTGAAAAGCCGACCGAGGTTGAGCGCGGTCAGTGGTATTACCAGCGTTACGTTGAAGAGCTGCCAACTGCCGGTGAAATGGTGATGTTCGACCGCTCCTGGTACAACCGCGCTGGCGTTGAGCGGGTGATGAACTTCTGCACACCTGAGGAGTACCTGGAGTTTATGCGTCAAAACCCGGATTTTGAACGCATGCTCACCCGCAGCGGCATTCGCCTGTTCAAATACTGGTTCTCCGTGACTCAGGAAGAGCAGCTCAATCGCTTCCATAAGCGCAGTCTCGACCCGCTCAAGCAGTGGAAACTTTCGCCCGTTGACCGCGCCTCACTGGAAAAGTGGGACGACTACACCGAAGCCAAAGAAGCCATGTTCTTCTACACAGACACCGCCGATGCGCCGTGGACTATTATCAAATCCACTGACAAGAAGCGCGCTCGCTTAGGCTGTATGCAGCACTTCCTCAACGAGCTGGACTACCCCAACAAAAACCTGGATGTGGTGGGCGCGCCCGACCCGTTGATCGTCGGTAAGAGCGAGCACGCGATTGGCCGGTCACAGCATGTCTTTGGACCCTCGCTGCGGAACTGGTAATAAAACCGGTGTATGATAGCGTGTGCCTGGCTGAGGCACCGCTAGCTTAACAGTTGCGGCTGAGTGTTTTTCGGTCGCCTCTTTTTCAGCTCTGCCGGATGGGCGAGAGTCGAATGTACCCGATGGCAGACGCCGTCGGGTTTTTTTCTTCAAGGGCGTAAAAGGGGACGCGTAAAAGGGCGTAAAAGGGCGCGTAAAAGGGGACGGAGGGATTAAAAAATAATCCCTCCGTCCCCTTTTACACTTTTACACTCCGTCTCCTTTTATCCGTCCCCTTTTATGCGTGTCCCCTTTTATGGTGCAGCGAACGGCTGGATCACTACGGTTTCTTTCGTTTTGAAGACATTTTGATTTACACAACAAAAAACCGTTTGTTACTGTCGTTGCGTCTGCTGGTTGTTTTTTCGTTGAAGCTGGCCAGCTGCTTTTTGAATCGGTGTTTTATTAAGTTAAGGTAAAAGCCTGGCTTCGATACTGCATTTAACGCTGCAGCATGCAGGTTATTTACACAAATTACGGGGAGATGTGCGTGTGATAGTACGTAAGGTGATGGTTTTGGGCGCAGTAACTGCGGGGCTGTTGATGTCCCAGGCATCCGTAGCGATTGAAAATGGTGGCGTTGCGGCAAAAGTGGGTACACTTGGCCTCGGTGCTGAGTACCTGATGCCTGTTAACGACATTTTTTCGGCTAGGTTTGGGGCAAGCGTTTTTAATTTCGACTACGACTTTGATGAAAGTGGCGTCAGTTACGATGGCAAACTTGAGCTTAAAACTTTGTCTGCTATTGCAGATTATCACCCCTGGGGTGGTGTGTTTCGCTTGAGCGGTGGATTAATGTACAACGGCAACGGCCTGTCTATCGATGCCGAACCCAGTAATGGTAAATTCGAATTTAACGACGTCGATTACAACGCTGCCGATGTGGGTTCTGCATCCGGAGAAATCGAATTCAACAGTGTTTCACCGTACCTTGGAATTGGCTGGGGAATGTCTCCTGCGGGTGATGGCAAGCTCGCTTTCAGTGTAGATTTAGGTGTGCTCTACCATGGCAAACCGAAAGCGTCTCTTTCCGTTGTGTGCGGAAAAGCCATCAACGCAGCGCTGTGTACGCGTCTTGAACAGGATGTCGCAGCGGAACAAACTCAGCTGGAAGACAAAATAAGTGATGCAAAATGGTATCCCGTTATGTCTATGGGGTTTACCTACCGTTTTTGATCCATGTTTTTTTTGATGTCTTGTGGTGGGCAAAGAGCACGGAGCAATTAAATGAATCCCTCCGCGCTCTTTGCGCCCTGTTGATAACGGCTATGAACGCTGTCGTGGAGTTACCAGCAGCCCCATCAGGCCGATTAACAGCAGGCCTATACTCATAGGCTCGGGCACCGATGTGTTCGTTGAAAGATCGGCAGTAAAACCCATGTTCTGAAAATCAACTTCTCCATTGTCCCCCGTTAAGAATGCGGTGACAAACTGAACATTCAGTGGAGCCGCCAAAACAATATCCTCCGCGAGTATTCCGCCGTTACTACCCAGTGCCGGATTAACAGACAGCGACCCCACCAGAGTATTAGACGAGTCAAAGAAGGAAAAGGCAATGTTGTCAACATCGTAAGACTCGCCAGTGTAGTTCCAGAAGTGCAGCATGGTGATGTCGTATTCGGTTCCAAAATCAAAAAGCAGTTCCAATCCACCGCCAATATCGTCTGCTGTATACCAGATATGCGTGGTCTGATTATGATATTCAACGGCATCTGCACTTGGCGCATCAATGACCTTGTTGATGGTCTGACCGTTAGCAAAGGTATTGTTAAACGTGCCCGGTGAAGTGCCGGCACCAACGCTAACAGTAATGTTGCTTTCATTGAGGTAAACGGGGGCGGCCAGAGCTGTTGAAGATGCAAGAGCTGCGGTTAGTCCAAGTACGTGTGTGAGTGCTTTCATGTTTTATCTCCAGGTTAAATTGCCCAGAAGGTTTAGCAAAAAATGTACCAGGATTATAACGCGCTGTTTTTTTTATAAAATATAATTCAGGTTTTAATTTGATGCTCAATAATGTAAAAAAAGCTGACACTTAATATCGGTAGCGGGCATTTATTTTAAAAAATCGCAGAAATTATTTTTTTATTCGCTGCGCCCCTTCTTCGATTATCTTGCTTTTGCCCTAACTCACGTATTTATAAGGTAAAAACCCAACAGTAAAGCATGGTTTCCCTGCCGTTTTTTTGACCTATATGAGTACTTGTGCTCATTGATCGCGGTGATTCTGCTGCATATCATGGTTCTGATACTTTTTTAAATCGTGCATGACACGCTACAGACAAAATTACGGAGCGTTAATAATGAAAATACTGCGATCAACTCTGGCTGCGATGGCTTTTTTTTTGGTCTGTACGCAGGCGTGTTTTGCTGCGCCAATTTTCTATGAACGGGCTGATTTAGGCGCTGGTCGTTACGAGTTGAGCTACACGGTTGATAATCAGACCAGCTTTGCCATTACTGAATTTACGATCTGGTTTGATCTGGGTTTATACGACAACCTGGCCATTACCAGTAGCCCCGTTGATTGGGATGGTTTGGCCGCTCAGCCTGACCCCGGTCTGCCCGATGATGGGTTTGCCGACTGGTTGAGTCTGGGTCTGGCGATAGCTCCCGGTGTGAGCCTGGGCGGTTT
>PDWI01000033.1_pt1 | contig 163185 bp, 145 predicted proteins | sample 1430891 | NCBI WGS metagenome assembly PDWI01 (sample SAMN01162508, study PRJNA174530) | Oral metagenome, whole genome shotgun sequencing project. | biome: Marine environment; feature: Marine mammal; material: Swab sample of the gingival sulcus; isolation source: swab sample of gingival sulcus... | reverse complement strand
TATACCTGCCGCCGAATCCTCGGATCGAGCAAAGGGTAACCAATGTCGGCGACGAAATTTGCCAGCAAAATACTGACGGAAATCATGAGAAAGCTGCCTTGCAGCAGGCTGTAGTCCCTGGCAATCACACTTTCGTAAATCGTATTGCCGATTCCCGGATAGGAAAAGACCGTTTCAATCACAGCTGCACCGCCAACCAGGTGTCCGATCGCGACCATCACATTGGTGTAAATCGGCAGCAACGCGTTGCGCAGTGCATGTTTGAACACCACGGAAGATTCACGCAGCCCTTTGGCATGTGCCAGCATGACGTAATCCTCCTCCATCGCCATAATCATCGACGATCGCGCGGTCAGAAACATACTGCCGGTTCTCACGAGGGTCAGGGTCAGCACCGGCAGCACCAGGCGTTTTAACACGCTGATGAGGTATGGAGTCGTCCCTGGGATCGTAGCAATCGCATAGGCTCCGTATGAGGGCAGCCATTCCAGAGTTGCGGAAAACAACGTAATCAAGAGCATGGCGACCCAAAAGGGCGGGACGGAACTCAGAAACATCACTAGCACGAGCACGCCGATGTCCCGACGGCCACCGCGCTTCCAGGCCCCGATAATACCGATCAACGTGCCCAGCAAGGTGCTGAAGATGAGAGACACACCCATCACGAGCAGAGTCCAGGGCAGCCGTGCCAGCACCACGTCCCATACAGGACGTCCATAGATCAGCGAGGTCCCCATGTCGCCGGTAAAGATGCCACTGAGATAGGTCCAGAATTGCTCGATCACAGGGCGGTCCAGCTTAAATTCATGCAAGACCTGCGCTCGTTCCTCCTCACTCATCGACTGAATATCCTCTCCGACCAGATAGATCGCCGGATCGCCCGGAGCAATGCGAGGCAGGGCAAAATTAATCGTCAATATGACGAAAAAGACCAAAAGATAATACGCAGCTGTTTTTACATAGACCATCTTTTCATTGCAGACTTCAGATTTTCAATTTTTCATCCGTCATTTTTCATTTGTGCCCCGTTCTCTCCGATTAATGAAACCTCATTGTCCCAAGACAAGCGGCTGGAAAGAGCAATGTGAGGTACGGGGAAAAATCGGCAGGGTCTTGAGCTGTTGACGAGATGCGATACAGCAGAAGATCGCGCTTGAACTGCCGAAGCAGCGCGGCTTATCATAAGCTGTGAACGTCCCGGTACATCTCCGACATCGTAAATCACGGCCAGACCGTCCAGATCGAAAATTGTCGAACACACGCCGGAATAATCAGGGGCAAAAGGGGGAAGTATGTGGAAAAGTCCTCGCATGCTCTTGTTCTCTACGTAAACCTACAAACCAGTCGGCAAGAAGCAGAAAGCAGCAGGTGACCAGCTTCTGCTTACTGCCTCTTGCTATATCATCAGCCCGAACCATAAATCTGCGTTCTGAGATCCTGTTCTTCCTGTAAGGCTTTTGCTCACTCCGTAAACAAATAGCTTAACAACGTTGAAGCCGAAAGGTTGCGTCTCCAATCCGGAGAGCTACGCGTCTGGCGGTAGAATCGGCTTTCGGATCACAGCCGATTTGCATCACCCGAAAGCCTTGTCTCGAAAGAGCCGCCTTTGCCGGAGATGGCTATCATTTTCATTGTCGGCTCTACATCGAGAATGGCATCGCCAATTTGAGGACCACCTGATACTCTTCAGACAATTGCGTGCCATTCAGATCGCGAGAGATCACGGTCGGAACTCCGAGGTCAAGGTGCATCTTCTTCCAGAATTTGAAATGAACTCCGGGAGTGATGTATAGTATATGCCCGCCGGTATTATCATTTTTGACACCGTTTAATTCGGCCTTGCTCATCACTTTTCCGTTCAGCTCGAGCTGGAGATCGAACAGATTGGACAGCGCATAGACGTAGCCGAGATTATAGCCGAACACATTCGGACGTTCAAAATCCCGGTCGCCCAGCTCTCCTTCGCTGGTCGCCCGATACATCATATGTCCGGTAAGCATTGAGCGTTTGAACATCTTATGGGCGCCGATTTCGAAGAGCGGATCGACTGAGCCTGTGCCATTTTGCAGAAAGCCGGGCAAGGTCGCCCCGCTGTCATCTTCACCATCGGTGCTGCCCGTCGGCAGGCTCAGACCAAGGCCGACCGCCAGATTGAACGGATTTTTCTTTTTCTGCGACAGGATTTGATATCGGCTATACACGATAATATCTCCAAGGCCCGACTCATCGTCAGTAAAGTCCTTCCTCGCAGACTGCCGTTTCATTTCTTTGTTCATAAACGGCACAATCATCCGCACGTCAACGTCTTTGAACAGTCCGGCCCGCATAAGAAGCCGGTAACGCTGAAAGCTTTGTTCATACGCTTTTTTTCCGCGTTGGCCTGCTGCGGGTCTCACGAAATCGACTTTATCGCTCCCGTCATATAAATCCTCGCGCGTATATCCATCATATTTCAGAATGACGGCATAATTTCCTTTTTGGAAAACACTGCCATTACTCGAATTCACAACGCCGACTGGTTTCGGCCCTTTTGGTCCCTTTTTTTGCTGCATGGCAGCCTTCTTATCGTTCGATTCGACCTTGGCGTGTTGTTGTTCGGCATCTGCCGCTAAGGCTGGCAGAAAAACCGTTACCAGAAGGAGTAAACCGGCTCCTATGACGGAATGTAATAATTTCTTATAATATTGTGATGCTAACATACATGTGTCTCCCGACTTTTTGGTGAAGTGTGGCTTGAATTGTTCTTGTTAACCGATGAGTTGCCCTTTTCCCTGATCATTTTTGCGCTGGAGGTAGCGTTCGCACTGTTTTTTGCGATCGTAGCCAAGCATAATGCCGAGCATAAAATCTTCCTCATCACTATAGTCATGCAAATGAACTTTACCGATCTTCTCAATAACCTTGATACAGATCGATGCGCCAAAGAAAACATTAATCTTCTTCTTTCCTAAAGGGTAAATCACATGAGCGATCTGTTCGCGGTCTAAGCGCTCTCGAATTTTACGTTCATTCTCTTGTGAGGTCGTATGCAGAATCAAATTCCGCAATCCCTTCTTGTATTCGTAGATATGGTGCAGAAAGACATGCGTATTTTCCGAACGAACAAAGTTTACAAAATCGAGCATCCATTTTTGGGCTTCACTATGTTTGGTTTCATGTTGTTGGCGCACGAACATGGTCCTCATATGCAGGGAACATGCCTCCACTCTCATTCTTTTTCCGCATGTACAGCAAAGAACGAGAGCGAGGCACATCATGTATTTACATTGCCGCTTTCAATCCCTCAATCCATTTTGCGATGCGTTCGTCGGTCAAATCGCTTTCATTGTCCTCATCGATGACGAGACCGACAAATTGTCCGTCTTTCACTGCTTTGGATGCATCGTACTCATATCCGTCAGTCGAGCAATTTCCTATGACAGTTGCGCCTTTTTCAACAACCTTTTCATACAGAATCCCAATCGCATCGACAAAGCTGTCGGGATAGCCTTGCGAATCGCCTGTGCCGAATAAGGCCACTTTTTTGCCGGACAACTCCAGGTCATCGAGTTTCGTGATACCATCTTCCCAGTCATCTTGTAAATCTCCGACTCCCCAGGTCGAGCTGCCGAGCAGAAGCGTCTGGTATTTGCCTAAATCATCTGCCGACACATCTGAAATTGCCCACAAATCGGCGGATTCCACACCGAATGCGTCTTGAATTTTTTTTGCAACCCCTTGGGTGTTTCCTGTTGTCGAACCATACACAATACCGATCTTAGCCATGATATGTTTCCTCCATAATCTATAAGTTTAATGTTATTCTATTGATCTTCCACTGTCCCTTTATGTTGTAAAGGCGACACGGGTGTTCACCGCAGAGGGTGCAGAGAAACACAGGGCATCAAAGCATTGTCTGCGTCTCTCCGCGTTCTCTGTGGTAAAAAATCAGCTGCTCAGAATGACTCAAAAATTTTTTTCGATCACCTCAAAATAGCCGAAATCTCCATCTGCCCGCTGGGTCAGTAAGCCCGTAATGAATGATTTCTTGGCCCGTTGAAATTCTTTTTCAGGGAATTTCTCGGGGCTTTTCTTTGCGGCTCCCAGATGTTTAATGTCTTCAGCCAGAGACTGGTTATACGTAAAGATGACTTTATGTCCGTTCGAAGGCTGCTCTGCTGTAAATACATAGGCTTTTGGGGCGATCCCGAACTCCGCATCTTCGCGCGCGAGCCGTCGGCCAAAATAGAGATCCCAGGTATCCCAGACCCCTCCCATCTTCGTTTTGGTGCTCATTACAAAGTCCTGAACCTCGGGCACCTCATCGCCGTACAGTTCCCGAATAGCGAATTCCAGGGCTAAATACCCCGTGGTGACGCCCAGGCACAGACCGACCGGACGGATGGCAATATCTACCTGTTTGCCGGCGGCTTTCTTTTTCTCAAGCATGGCCATAATCTGTTTCATGCCGGAGAGATGGTGATATTGATAACTCTCTTGAATGCGCAGAGGACGAACAACTCCACTGGCATCTTTCACAAGCAGCGGATCGGCCGGCAGCAGCGCCTTAATCTCGTCGTCAAAATCTTTCGACAAGGGCTGATAACTGTCCGGCGAAATCGCATCGACCGCTTCCCCGACCTGTAGTGACGCACAGGTTGTCGCGGAGGTTTTCGCCTCGCCAATTTCTGAAGTCACTTCAGATACTGTTTCCCCTTCTTTTGGCAACGGCCCCGCTTTTTCAATCGAATGCCCCGGCCCTCCGTCAAAAAATATGCTATATGGCTCTGTTTGTTTCGGGCAAAGCACCTCACTGTTTTCATCGAGCGTTCCCTCCCACAGCACAGCGCCTGAAGCTTGCGATTTCAGCTGAATCGTTTTCCCAGCGGCCATCTTGCCGTTGGAAAACCCCGCCATCACAAGAATCGTTCCATCCTCATTGTCTTCGACAAGCAAAACCGGGCTATGCGCCTCGCTAACACGAGGAGCGAGTGGTATAAGCATTACTGCCAAAGCAACAACAGTGAATACAGCAAGATACGCTTGACATAATTGTTTCATTTTTTTCTCCGTAACTATTTAGCAGTCATACCCCGAAAGGCTTCAGGTATTGTAAAAAGAGGGAACATGACCTCCCCAAACTCTCTACTGCGTAGAGGTTACATCGCGTATCACCGCCTCGGGAGAAGGAGAGAGGGCAGGCATCATTTCTACACTACTGCATCCGCCTCCGGCAAAAAGTCTGACAAATAGTTGCTCTTCTCCTTTCAGAAACGTCTTGGTGGGCCAAAAAGCAGGCCCACCCTGCAGAATATTTTTTCAGACTTTTCCTCATTAAAACATCGAAGCGAAATCTTTGGCATGCTTGATGGTATTCTCCACCGCGTTTTCGACCGTCGTGTCCGCATCGACCATTGTCGGCCACCACATCGCGTTGGGATGGTTCATCAGTTTCTCCGAATCCATCTCTCCGTAACGCATGTGCCAGTGCGTCTTACCTTCTTCATGGGCATGAACTTCGGTCATAATGAGGTTCGTGTATTCCTTACAGGCATCGCCGCCTGATGTTAAGAGGAAGGTATACCAATAAAATTCATGCGTAGTTCCATCTTTGTTTGTAAAGGTTGTGCTCTCTTTTCCTGTACTGTCGTATTTGCAGACCGCTTTGACCGTTGTGCCGTCGTTCTCATAGTAGGTGATGGTATTTCCTTCTAACAGTAATGCCCCAAAATCCGTTTCATACATTGAGGCCATAAACGATTTTACGTCTTCTGCACTTTTGCCTTCAGCAGCCTTGGCAATGGCCGCAAATCCCTTTTCCATTGCCGGATCGCTGTTAAGCATATGGGAACTGAGCCATTTTCCCTTCCATCCGGCAAAAAGCTCAGCATCTTCAGCAAATGCGAAGGCTGCAAAGATTAGTACATGTACAGTACAGATACTGAGAATGAATGTTTTTCGTGTTTTCATGGTGGAATGTCTCCTTAATTTTGTCTCAGCCTCTCCCCGCAAACTCAGAAAGTTCTCCGGTTTGTCGACAGGAGGGGAGTCCCGCAGGTGTCATGCGGATGTTACTGGAAAGGCTACCCACAACTGAGCGAAATAGTTCGCGCGCAGAACATCTTTTTCGAGTGTTTTTTCACCGCTCTTTTGCTCTGACAGGTGACGAACCGTCTCATCTCCGGCGAGTAGCCCTGGCGTGTATGATGTAAAGTAGCCCGGAGCACACATGTACCCCTCTTATTTACATAAGGCATCACCTCTTTTGAGTTGTGCAAAAGCAATAATATTAGTTGCAACAAACGTTCTGCCTGAAAAAAATTAAAAGGACACATTCGTTGTTTCGTTCCGACGTACTCTCCTCTCTCTCTCCTGCCGTTGCTCGCTTACTGCGGCCGAAACATTGAAAAAAGATAAGTTATGCCGAAGCTTCTTGCAGCGATCCACGCGCGACATCCGCCAAGGTATTCTGCACAGCACTTAAACTGGAACTTCGGAGCATGTAATACGGTTTCTTCAGGACTTTACAGCATTTCTTGACGTGCAGGCAGGCCGAGTGACTATTCACATCCACTGGGCAGATCACCACATCATTTCGTTCGACCAAATGTGAAAGAGCCTCGACTCCCTGAGACTTTTCCCCGTCGTGGTATTCGAATTGTCCCCCCATCGTCGTCACAAGCCGTTCGTAAAAGGAACGCAGCTTTGTCATGCCGCCGACGATCAAAATCCGTCGATCGCATAGTGCCTCTCTCTGGCAGTGTTCAGAGGGCGATGCCGCCCGACTGAACTGCTTTAAAATTTTATCGAGTTCACTTTGCATATCTTCAACGAACAACTGATGCTCGTCAAGACGTTGTTCAAAATGCTCTTTTTCGCTTTTGAGAACTTCGACGGCGCGGGCTCGGGTGTGCAGTTTCTTTTCCAGTCGAAAATTTTTTGCCTGAAGGGCCTCGCATTCTGCCTGCAGCGCTGCCAGTTGCTGGTTTTGTTTTAAGGCGGCATTTTCATCGCGCAGCAGATGAAGTTCTCTCTCCTGCTGGCAGTGCTGCTGTTCATATGCTTTGAGTGATTTGTTTGTCTGTTTGAACGAAGTGCGCAGGTCCTGGTATCGTCTTTGTAAATCGCTGTGGTTCCGTTGGGTCGTTTCAAGTTTTTTCTGTTGCTGTATCTGAGATGCGAACTGGCGAAATCCGAGCATGTGAATTTCCCCGTAAAGATCAACACGCTGTTGAAATTCAAGATCGAGGTATGCAGCTGAAAACCACAGCAGCGCTCCAGCATTCTCCGGGGTGAGAATCTTATAAAAAAACGGCAACCACTCTTCGGGAGGGATCGAGCGCCAGTCAGCAATTTCCCTGGAATATTTACGGTTAAGCTGCTTTTCAAAACGCCTGGCTGCCGGGGAATCTTCCCGCACATTTTTAATGAGGGTCGCATGAACAGCATACTCTTTATGTAATTTTCCTCCGGTGATACCGCATCGCTTAAGAATCTGCCTCTGTTGGCTTATCGGCAGGCAGATACCAACCAGCGGACAATGAAATAATTCATCGACCTCCCAGACTCTCTTGTGTTGCATAGTGTGACTCCTTTGGGGTGTACAGCCTATTAAATGTTGTTAGCTCTCCCTCTATAAATTAGCCTTTCCTAAGTTATCAAGCTATGACTAAATGAAATTTTGTCAAGTCATTTTTTCAGGAAATTATTTAAATACGATTGAATGTGAGCTTGGAAAGACTTTCAGATAAGAAAGGACAGGGACAAAGGGCGATTCACCTGAATCCGAGTGAAGAGAGCAGGGGAGAAGTCACAGAAAAAGGGCGCTTACTCCTTGATAAAGATATGCCGGCCTTGATGTTCGGAGAGGAGCATGCGCAGTCCATCATGGGTCGAGATGATCAGGGGATGTGAATGGTCGATGATCACGCTTTGTGCCTGGGCAACTCTCTCTAGAATCAGGCTGCTGCCGACATGGATGCCGTAGCTGTTCAGGACTTGTCGGGAATGCTGCCCCCCGAGCAGGTCCAGGACATGAAAGGTTTTTCCGCTTTGAGCAGCCACAAATTGCATCGTCGACTTGTCAATCGTCCCCCAAATTTTTGCAGCAAGAGCCTCGGTCACATGAATGCGCTGCTTTTTTTCAATGACGGCAATATACTCCATTGGTGGGAGTTGGCGAAGCAGCACAATGGTGTCATTGCGGCGCAAGCCCAGGACATCCATCGTATGCAGCAATGCTGGTCCTCCGATCGTGCCTTCCAGATGGCCCTGCTCGCGGGGGCGCATTTCAACAACGGGGATTCTCCGTCCGTCTTCGAGGTGGACGATGATTTTAGCTGCCATGCCACTGCCGAGGACCACATCAGCTTTTGGTCCCCGAATCTTTAAGGGCTGCATGAGCACTTCTTCATCCAGACGGGCCAGTCGGCTTCCCTCAAATATGCCCATCTGCCGCAACTCTTCTGCAAGATGGGTCTCGGTCACAGCGACTAAAATAAGCGGCACTCCAATAGGCGCGTTATTTAATGACTTAAGCATATGAGTCCTCCTGAGATTGTGTATCCTGCTCCGGTTTCTGCATTCCTGCAAGGGCTGCATAAGCTAAAATTCCGACAGTCGTCAGGTTATGGAGGAGCGCTGAAAGTACGGGTGGAAGCGTTCCGCTGCTGGCCAGCACTAATAAAAGCGAATTGACGCCGACTGTGCTGAGAAAACAATTCGTCATCGTGCGCTGCGCCTGCATGGCGAGTCGGCGGGCAGTGACCAGGGCCGACAAATCATCTTTCAAAAGGACGACCTGCGCGGATTCCCGCGCCAGATCGGCTCCGTGAGGCATACAGATTCCCACATCGGCAGTCACCAGGACGGGGGCATCATTGACCCCGTCACCGACAAAGGCGATCGTGTTTCCATCTTTCTGCAGGGCCTTTGCAATGTGTGCTTTATCCTCAGGGAGCAGCTCCCAGTGAAGTGCATCGATGTGACCGTCAAGTTCTTTTGCCAGGGCTTTGGCTGTATCGCGATGATCGCCGGTCAGGACAACGATGCGGCTCATGCCGAGTTCTTTCAGTTCACGCAGGACACCGCAGGCTTCGGGGCGCAGCTGATCCTGCAAGACAACAAGCCCTTCCAGAATTCCATCGCGAGCGACAAACAGCGGTATTCTTCCCTCTTTATACATGACTGCGACGTCCTGTTCGACGGCAGCGCAATCGATCCCTTCGTCTTCAGCAATAAAATGGTAGCTGCCCACCAGCACTTCCGAGCCGTCAACAGACGCTGAGACACCGTGCGCAACGATAAAATCAACTCTGGTAATCGGCGGCAGCGCGAGCTGACGCTCTTTGGCTGCTCGAACGACTGCATCGGCTGCCGGATGCGCATAATGCTCCTCTGCACCAGCTGCCAGACATAACAGTTCGTCGTTGCTCAAGGATCCGATCGACACAACATCGATGACGTGCAATACGCCGCGAGTCAGGGTCCCGGTTTTGTCGAACACGATCGTATTGACTGTTGCAAAGGCTTCGAGCGCCTGAGCACCTTTCAGCAATACTCCGCAATGTGCCGCCGTGTACATGGCCACTTTAACGGCCACCGGGCTTGCAAGTTTCATGGCGCAGGAGTAATCGACTGTCAACACAGACGCAGCTCGCCGGACATCACGGCTTAACGCATAGATAAGCAGCCCCAGGGCAAAGGTGATCGGGACGAGTCTATCGGCCAGCTGCGTGCTGTATGTTTGAGACGGAGATTTCATGCGCATGGAATTTTCGATGAAACGGGAGATTCTGGCCATGCCAGTCTCTGAACCGACCTGTAATGCCTTGATGGTAATACGGCCTTCCTCAATCACTGATCCTGAGATGACCTCGCTTTCAGGAGACACGCGCACCGGTATGGATTCTCCGGTTATTGAACTTTGATTGACTGAGGCTTCTCCGCAAACGACGATTCCGTCGATCGGAATCATTTCGCCTGTCCCGCAGATCACGCGATCACCGATTATCAGCTCGTTTGATGTGAGCTGTAACTCCTGTCCGTCCCGTTCGACCCAAATCGTCTCGACCTGGGGCCGCAAGAGACTTTTCAACAGATCGCTTGTCTTCTCTTCAGAGAGCTGTTCCAAGTATTCTCCCAGTGCAAGCAGCAAGCGGATCATGCCGGCAGTGGTATAGTCGCAGCGCATCATTGAAAAGCCGACAGCGGCGGCGTCGAGAACCTCAACTTTAATCCCGTTATTGATAAATGTATCTAGCCCTTTCAGAAAGAGCTGCAGACTGGAAATCCAACTGACAAGCGCGGCGACCGGTCGAGGGAATAACGGGCCGAGAAGCAATGTCGAAGCCTGCATCAAGAGACTGAGCGGGTCGTGAGGGTGTTTGCGTTGAGCGTTCAGACGATACACGTCTGACGGAATGCTCCGGCAAGAGTATACAATCCGTTCACGTGTCGCTTTATGCCCGTTATAGCAGACGATAACGCTCGCAGCTCGTGCGTTGATGCGTACCTTGGAGACTCCTTCGATACTGTAAAGCATTGCCTCAAAGTACGAGACGTCTAAGCTGGGATCGTGCAGTGCGTTCTGACGAAGGCGAATGCGGTGCGGCAGTTCGTGAACGATCTGTATCGGAAAAATGTTTGTATGTGAAGACATTATGCCATCCAGTGCTCGATACGTGTACGGCTGCCCGTAAACATTTAATCCGACGCGTTCTCCTGAGATTTGAGAACCGCCTTAATTTCACGCTCCAGCACATCAGGCTGATAAAGACGGTGATGCCAAAATGAAAATCCGATCAAAGCAAAACCTGCCAGAACGTGAACGCGTTTTGCCCGGCGTCCTCGTATAAATCCGCTTACAGCCGTGACAGCCAGGCTCGCCGTCATGCCAATTTTAGCCAGATCTTTTCGTCTTTTTAAACGCTGATTCGCTGTTTCAAGTGAAGTGATATCTGCTGTTATCACGCTGTATTACCTCCTGAGATGAGCTTAGAGACTGCTTTCTCTTCTGCCTGTCGTGTTTTTTCCTGCGTTGATGCCTTTTTTCAAAACAAAAAGACAGTGGGCTGTGCTGAAGCATAACTGCAGGCGGCACAGTCAGGCCTCAGCACGACTTTCCGAAAATGTACTCCTGGGAGAGGAAGTCAGACGCTTTTCTGACTCATCTCCGCCCGAATATCATGCACCTGCTCTTTGACTTCTTCAAGGCCGCCCTGAAATAACGACCAGACTTTGATTCCGCTGGCAAGCAGCGTGCGCTGAACTGCAGGATGTGTCAGGAGAATCGCTATCCCAGCCCCCAGGACAAAGCCTTTGAGATAGCCGGAATTCGAAAAGTTGAACCAGGAGGCGAAACCAGTGGCCGGAGTCGCTTCTGAAGGAATGTGAAAGCGACTGTCGGGGACCCTGGTCCCTTGCTGATAAAAAGGTGCCCAACTTGGCTGCTGGTTTCCCGCTGAAGGCGGATAAAGCGGCTGCTCCGATGTCAGGCAGTATTGATCTCCGGTCCGATCATAAGGCTGAGGAGAGCTATAATCGTATGATTGAGTCATCGTGAGAACCTCCATTGGTGATTAGTCAGTCCCGGCAAAAGTATTCCAGGTATATTTGGCTCCGATTGCGACGGCAACGATTCCGACAAGCGATAACACGCCGCGCGTACCGGCCGCTTTGACAACAGCCGCCGCGGCCGCTGTCGACAGACCGGTTCCGGCGGCCTCTTTAAGGACATTTTTGACGGCAGTCTGTTTGGTGATTTCATCATTTCCGACCCGTTGAATATTTTTGGCCGCTGCAGTTGCAGTGCCAATAATCGTTCCCAGTCCTCCTGCGATCAGTGCCGCATTGCTGATGGAATGAGGATATACGCGAGAGAGCGATTGATATCGGGGTTGGGCCTGGAGATGCTGATGCTGTTGATCATGGTATGAAGATAGCATAAATATAAGATTCGGCGCTCAACATAAATATGAAAAGTCCTGGGGGCTCAAGCAAATTACCTATCAAGCGTTCAATCCATACATGTTGTGTTCCGACTCCTTATTTTACAAATAGTTATGTTGTTTATACCTAAAAGATCGTTCAGGACTCTGCTTTGTCAGATCCTGCTGTCGAATCAGGGGTCGAGCGATTTTCGGCAGCGCCGGACGATGCTTTTTGAAACGTTCCCCATATCCCTGAAATCATATTGGCAATCGTCGTTTTGACTGTGTCGTTGGTCAGAAGAAACATCCCAATCGCGCCGATCAACGCCCCTTTCAAAAACTGCATGTCGCAGCCTTGAAAGAAGCGCATGATTTTTGAGGCATCCGGTTCTCCGGCCATCATATCACCGACAATATCCATCAGTTGACCGTATTGGTATTGATACTGGTTTTGATCGTGCCTGTCGTGATGCTCATGAGCGCCGTGTCCGCAGCCGCTATGATCGGCCGGCGGCATCGACGGATAAGCCTGAGCTTGCGGTCCGTACTGCCCGGGGGACTGTGGCGGTCCGTATTGCATAAAGGGCTGGGCGTGAAACGCTGTCCCTGGCATTGTCGTCGGGGCATACGGCGGCGCTGTCGCGTGATTGAATGGGCTGGCCGGCCCTTGTTGTGGCATGGCCTGCGGTCCTGAAAACATTGGATGTCCCTGCAGCTCTGAGGGCATGCTCATCGGTCCCGTATAGCTCTGGTTTTCCATGCTTCTCTGATGATGTTCACAGGGACCTTCAGGGTGGGAACAGCTTTCCGGCGCTTTTGGGTTCATTCCTGCCTGCTGCCCCATCATGGCGTAAAATTGTTCGATCGCCCATGACGGGATCCCCTGGTTCATGACCGGTTCCTGGCCCTGTCCGTAAGAATTCGGCCTGTTCGGAAATGCGGGGGCTTCCGCCGGTTGCTTGTTCTGCTCAGGCGTTTTGTGATGATCCTCAGAATGACGATCGCTGTGCGGATCTCCTGTGCCTCCATCTTGCGCTATTTGATGTGTATGAGCTGTGTACTGGGTCTCTTTCATGAAATTTTCCTCCGTCTGCCTGTGTAATGAAACGTTGCTGCCACTTTTGAGAGAAGGTACTGCTCTCTCAACGTGTCCTGCCAGAAATAGGAATGTGTCTTCCACTGCTGTTGATCACAAGCGTTCTGACAAGAACGGCATATTCTCTTTTGAAACATTCAGCGATGCACATGACAAGACGTTTTTCTATCGTATCAATAAAGAAGTCAAGTATTTTTAATAAGTTATATGAATCATACAAAGTTTTGAGGAACAAACTTTATGAAAATCCTGTGTTTGTTGTGATCTGGATTTCAGCGGGAGAATGTCTTCGTGCAGAATTCTTCTCCCTGGAATGTATGCGGCGTTGCTATGCGTCTGACGGCTCCTGAATTTTTTTGACTTCCGGAGTTTGAAAGGAGAGTAATCGACTTGAATTAGCCAGTACCCCAAGGGTATGAACGATGTGCAGTAATCCGGCTGCCACTGGGGCTAACAAACCTGATGCGCCAAGAATCGCTCCTATAAGGTTCGATCCGGTCGCGATCCGGAAGTTCTGCCGAACCACATTTAAGGTCTGTTGACTTAACGCATGCGCATAGATGACACTGGGTAAATCATCGTTCACCAGCGCAATATCGGCAGCCTCAATTGCCACTTCTGAGCCACCGGCTCCCATAGCCATGCCGATGTCGGCTTCAGCCAGGGCCAGAGCATCATTAATGCCGTCTCCCACCATCAGCACAGTACGGCCTTTTCCCTTGAGATGCGATACGATCCTGGCTTTTTCTTCCGGCATCACCGATGAATAATGCATTGTCATGCCCAGCCGACCGGCAAGCTCCTCTGCCGTATCGTTTTCATCTCCGGTGACCATCAACGTTTCTTCGATGCCGTGCTGGTGGAGATAGTCAATCATCGGTTGCGCATGAGGGCGTTCACGATTGGCAAAGCCGATCATGCCCAGGACAGTTTTATCTCTGGCGATGAATACTGTGGTCAGATGCTTCTGGCGTAATTCCCGTAAGGTCTCCTGCGCCTGAGTCGTATCGATCGCAAATTGCTGCATAAGTTTATGGCTGCCTGCTAAAATCTCCTGTTGGTGAATTTCGGCACGTACGCCTTTGCCGATCACATACTCACAGACTTCATGCTGTATAAACGCAATCTCTCGGCTCTCCGCCTCAGCTTTAATCGCTTCAGCCAGAGGATGAAAATTATGTTTTTCCACAGAGTAGGCAAGTTGTAGCAGTTCGCGTTCCGGCAAGTCGTTCACGCAGATGATCTTTTGTATTTCCGGTTCAGTGGTAGTCAGGGTGCCGGTTTTATCGAAACAGACGATATTCGCTTTTCCCAATTCCTCTAAATAACGTCCGCCCTTAAAAAGGATACCGCGCCGCGCTGCTGCATTAATTGCAGCGCTGACAGCGCTTGACGCTGCAAGAATCGTTGCGCAGGGACAGGCCATCACCAGCATCACACTGAATGCCCGCCAGGCGCTGCCGCTAATCAGCCAGGTAGCGAGCGTGGTCCAGCTCCCCAGAGTGATTAGCTGTTTGGCTAATCGGTCGGCAACCCCTTCAATCGGCGCTTTGCGCTCAAGGGATTCTTCGACCATACGAAGTACTCTGGCAAGATAGGTGCGGTCTCCAACCTGTTCAGCCTGCACGAAAATGACACCGTGATCGACTAATGTGCCGGCAAAAACCTTGTCTCCGGCACTCCTCAGTATGCGCTCAGCCCGTCCGTTAATCGGCGATTCATCCAGCATGGCTTCGCCGCGCTCAATCTTTCCATCGATTGACAGCTTTTCGCCAGTGTGAAAGACGACGATGTCGCCGGGCCGCACCTGATCAACCGGAACTTCCACTTCGATTCCATCAAGAAACAAAAAGGTGTTATGCCCGGTTACTTCTAGAATATCTCTGATCGCTCGGCGCGAGCGCTCAGTCACCCAGGCTTGCAGTAAGGACGCCCCGCTTGTAATCCAAAGAATCTCGAGGGCCGTAATCGCTTCGCCGGCAGCAGTTGCCGCGATCAGGGACCCGCCGAGAAAGCTTTCCAGCTTAATTTCACCCTGCTGCATTTGCCGAAGTCCTTTTTTGACAAGAGGCCAGGCCGTGACAATTGAAATCAGTCCTAAAGGACTCAACAGGGTTTGAGTGACCACCTGTTTCAAGAGGACTTCTCTGATGAACACGCCGGTCATCAGCGCAGAGAGACTGAGGAAGTGGAGCAGGGGACGTTGTAACGTCGGAGCAGCAGCTTCCAACGCCGGCTTTTGTGGCGTGTTGGCCGGAGAAACTCTCTGGGCAGGGGGATAGAGTGCCGAAAGAACCGCTGTGAGGTCTTCTTTCGTGATAATCGTCTCATTATAATATACGATTAGGCTCGCGCTTCGGGGATGCGCTTCAGCAGCCGTTACTCCGGGCGTTGCCTTGAATGTTGAGGCAAGATCTGAAGCAGCCTCCTGATCAAAGCGGATCGGGTAGACTTTAAAGCGTATGCGGTTTGGGATCCAATGTTTGATTGTAAAATAGCGCTGTGTGCAGGCATAGTTCACTCTGCGTCTCTCCTGTTGTGCGCTTCACTGTCCTCAAGAAGCTGATGAAAACGCTCCAGCCAGCGGGAACGTTCGCCATGTTCTTCAGAGAGAGCAAAGGAGTTCAGTTTCGACAGGCGTTCCAGCGTCCGGCTGCGGATATGGTGTTCCATGGCGCATGCCTCTTGTACCGCAATATGCTGCGGAATACAGAGAACCTTTGTTAAAAATGTCAATAGTGTATCATGCCGGCGCTGAACATGACCCGCAATTTTTTCGCCTTCTTGGGTCAGCTCGATATAGCCGTAATGCTCGTGTGTGACCAGGCCTTTCTGCGAAAGTGTCTGCACAGCGCTATTGACGCTTGACGCATTGACGCCGAGATGCCGGCTGACATCTTTGACTCTGACCGCGCGTCTGCGTTTTTGCAGCAGGGCAATTGCCTCAAGGTAATCCTCAAGGCTGGGACTGAGTTCTGCACTCTTATCCAAAATATTTTTTAACAGCAGGCATCAGGATGAATAAGACCTGACGCCGTATCGTCTCTGCCGTACAGCGACTTCTTCTCACCGCTGCCTCATAGATCGTGGCGTCATCGTTGTCCACACTGCTGTGTTTACTGGAACTGCACCTGGACAATGCGATTATTCATGCGATGTTTCAGGATGGAGATCGCTGCCAGGAAGCGCATCCCGCGCCAGCGTTTTTTGTGATAGTCAAAATAGTTGGCCTCATTCACAATCCGAATGTGGGGATTCCAGCTTTCCATGACCCGGCTGTTTGAGATTCCCCATTTGAATTCTGCCCCACCGATTTTTTTCACTGCCTCGTGATGTTTGCTTTTTCCCACCATGAAAGGGGCTAACATTTCAAACAGCATCATTGCTCCGGGAAAATGCGTAATCAGATGATGAAACAGGGACTTCACCTGTTCTTCGTCGAAGTACATCAAAATGCCTTCAGCCAGAATTAATACAGCCGCTCCGGCGCGTTCAATCTCGTTATACCAGCTTGTATCAAACACTGATTTGGCGATCATGCGATAGCGGTCGTTTTCTTCAAAAAACTGTTTTTTCAGGGCAATGACTTCCGGCAGATCAAGATCATACCAGCGAATGCTTCCATTGTCAATCCGGCTGAAACGCGTGTCCAGACCAGCGCCAATATTGATGATGACCGCCTTCGGATGCCTAACAATAAAATCTTGTGTACTTTTGTCAAGTAATTCCGTTCTGATCGCTACGCCGACCTGCGACATCCAGCTGTGTTCAAACTTTGAAAAATCATAATCAATCTTTTTGATCATGTCAACAGCTTTGTCGTCCCGAATGATCGGATCTGGATGAACGCTTTCAGCGGCCCGTGCCCAAAGAGGTATCAAAAGCGTTTCAGGCACGTCTTTCAGCCTCGTACTCATGGCAAGGTACTCTCCTTTTCTAGTGTGATTGCGCTGTATTCATGGCATTCAGGAGCGTTTCCAGGTTTGCTTCCATAAGATGCAGATAACGCTCTGCTGCAGGAATATTTTCAGCCCCTTGTCCGCTCTCAAACGTATTCAGCACAGCCAGTGCTGCTCCGGCCTCTTGAATAGCCTGTTCGATCTCCTGTTTCGGCTGCCAGAGATGGATGACTGTGTTGACCTCGTTTTCTATCAACGTCTGCCGAAACTGCTCGATGTCATCAGCTGTCCAATAATATTCATCTTTTAAAAAGTATCCGGCGACCGGCAGGTTGAGATCACTTGTCAGGTACACGAGGCGATCCGTCAAGGCCGCGATATCGAGCCTATCAACTTCGAGGAATTCCATGACATAGCGATTTTTCATCGTAAAGACCGCGTGCTTGAAAGCGGCCAGGCTGGCTGCCACCTGCTCTGCTTCTGCCGGAAGGAGCTGTTGCAGGTCTTTTGCAAGAATATCCGCCATCGTCAGAACATTGGACAGGCTCAACCAGATATAAGGCGATATCTGCTTAGACGGACAGCTTTCAATGCGTTCTGCTTGTGAATCAGCAGGAACGTCGAGCAGGGAGACCCCGTTTAAGCCGGGATCAAAGGGCATCGAGGCATCGACTTCGATCGTATTGATATTCCAGCGTCTGGCATAGCGGAACAACGGATCGTGTGACCAGATCTGCCGAATAGTGAGAACAGCGTCAAGCTGCTGCAAGATATCGCTCACCTCTCCCTCATGTTCATGCAGCCAGGAACTGTGATCTCCGACAGCAAGTCCGGGAGGGATAATGTCAATAACCTGAATCGAGCTGTCCAGGCAGAGTGCCTCAGCGAGCCAGCATAAGGGCGGAATGCTGCATCCGACCAGCAGTTCCTCGCGTCCTGTGCTGCTGACGGCTTTTTCAGAACCTGGAAGGCGGCGGTCATCAGGCACTGTCGCTGTCGGAGGGTGAGTTGCTTCCTCTGCAAACGGCCCTTCCGCAGTGACAATATGCCCTTCTCCGGCATCAAAGGTGACTGTGTACGGGAAGGCAGGCATTGGAATTTCAAAGACACCTTCTTCCGGGATTGTAAATGCTTCAAGGAGGCGTCCCGTGGCTTTTTCCCTCAGAAAGACCTTAAATCCGGCAGCAGATTCGCCGGTAGAAAATCCCGTTTCGATCAGAATCTTGCCTTCTCCACTCTCTTCAACCAGTAATAATGGTTTATGCGCGAGAACCTGTCCTGGCATAAGAAGCAAAAAAGATAGTAAGAGCATAAGTTTCTGTGTGAGATGATGTGGCATATAGTCTCCTTTCTGTGTGAATGTTCTATGCTGTAGTCGGGTCGGCATGGGCGAACGCTTTGAGGAGTGCGGCAAGGCTTTTCCAGCGGCCGCTCCCTTATGCTGCGTCACTCAAGCCTTTTGTCACGGTTTTTATTGCAGTGGTAATCACAAAAAATCCTGCAGCTACAAGAATAATCGCTCCTCCAGAGGGAATCGGCACATCATATTCCAGGGGGATAATAATGCCCGCCAGGCAGCTCACGGTCGAAAAAATCATGCTGTAGAGAAAAAATCCTCGAATAGAGCGGCTCAGATTTCTGGCCGCTGCTGCCGGAATAATCAACAACGCTTCCACCAGCACTGCTCCGATAATTTTGACCGCTGCAACCGTCAAGACGGTGATCATGACGATAAACAGGTAATCCAGCAGCGTGACATTGATCCCGCGTACCCGCGCCAGGTAGGGGTTAAAGCTTGCCAGCAGCATTTTGTTGTAATAGGGCATCCCCAGCGCAAGGCAGAGCAGCACGATGATGATTAAGACATTCATATCCGTATCGTTGACGGTCAGAATGGAGCCGAAGAGAATATTATCCAGAATATGCACGTTGACCTTGCGTGTGACGTACAGAAGCAGCGATGCGCCGACAGCCAGAGAAATCGATAAAAATACCGCGATCAAGGTATCTGACGACATCTTCGTGCGGTTTCGAGTAAAATTCATGCTCAGACCGAAGACAATACAAAAGCCGAACATCGATGCGTACGGTGACGTCGAGGGTTCTCCCCACAGAATTCCCAGAGCGACGCCTGTCAGGGCAGCATGACCGACAGCTTCCGAAAAGAAGGCCAGACGCTTTGTGACCACCATTGTGCCGATTCCTCCCAGAACCGGCCCGATGAAGATCGCGCATAAGAGTGAATTGACCACAAAAGCATACTGAAACGACTCGGGGACTTTCCCTGCCAGTGCGAGTTCCTGAAGTGTTGCTCTGATAAAATCGTACAGTGCATTCATAAAATTATTCTGGTGAAAAGATGTTGAGAATTCGTTCTGGAGTCATGGTCTCCTCAGGGTTCCCTGAAAATAACAGCCGCTGGTTGATACAGCAGACCATGTCGGCCATGCGTTTGACCTGCTGAAGGTCGTGGTGAATCCACAGAATTGTCACGCCGTTGCTTCGAAGATCATACAGAATCTGTTCGAAAATCTCGGCGCCAGCTTCGTCCAGGCCGGCTGACGGTTCATCCAGAATGAGCAGCGACGGCTGCGGAATCAGGGCTTGAGCAAAAAGTACACGCTGACGTTCCCCGCCTGAGAGTTGACCTAATTGCCGAGTGTGCTTCCCGGTCATTTTCACGAGTTCAAGTGCTTGACGTACGGTCTTTTGATGGGTTTTTTTCAGTCCGAAAAAGGCCGGACGAGCCTGGCAGATCATCGCCATAAAATCATCTACTGTAATCGGCAGAGTCCGGTCGAAATCCAGCATTTGAGGGACATAGCCGATCGTCTGATCTCCGGGCCATTCAATGCTAATCGTCCCGCTGTGAGGCATTTGCCCCAGCAATGACCGCAAGAGCGAGGTTTTTCCGCCACCGTTCGGACCAATGATACAGTGAATGCTGCCAGGAGCGACTGCAAAGGACACCTTCTCCAAAATGGTCGTGTTGCCCAGCCGCAGTCCGACCTCGTCAAATTTAATTGAGGGACCTTGTGTATTATGTGTCATTGCTGATTTTTTTCTGTCTGCACTTCGAGCAACGCTGTGATGACGGTCTCGATATTATGCTGCATCAGATTTTCAAAGGTCTCTTTTGTGTATGGCCCAATAGTGATATGTGAGAGAGAATAGAGCTTAACGCCGGTCGCCTCCTGGATGGTACCGACATATTTATCAGGGAAGTCCATTTCGGAAAAAATCACATCCACATTAAGGGATGCAATCGTCTCGATCGTTTCTTTTAACTGACTGGCCGTCGGTTTCAAGCCGTGCCGCGGTTCGATGACAGCCTCAACGCGTAGGCCAAATTCCTGCATCAGATAGCTGTAAGCGCCGTGAACTGTGGCGCAGCGAAAATCCGTAAGCGGTACATCAGACAGTTGTTGCATGTATTTAGCTTTCATCCTGCGTAACCTGCTGGTGAACGTTCGCGTATTGCGTTGATAAGCTTTGGCGTTTACAGGATCAAGCTTCATCAGAGCCTTACTGATCGTATAGATCTGTTGAATCGAGGTGGAGATCGAAATAAAGGTATGGGGATTCACAATTCGGTCGCTCCCCTGTGTGCCAGCGATTGGCAGCAGAGCCACACCTTCGTTGGCGTAAATCAAGGGAATCTTACCTTTCATCTGTGCTGCTTCCAGAATTTCGAACGCAAATTCGTCGTGTCCGATGCCGTTGACTACCATGGCGTCGAGCGTCATAATCCCCTTGATATCTTCAGGCTGCGGATGGTAGCCGTGGGAATTGGCTCCTGCCGGGATCACCGGAACCACCTCAGCTAAATCTTCAACGATATTTGCGACAAAACTATAGTAGGGATGCAGCGTGACGCCGATTCGTAATTTTTTGGCCTGTGCTGCTGCGGATGAAAGCATGAGACAAACAACAATTAGTACAAAAATTTTAATATTTTTCATAAACACTGATCTCAGCCCTTGTTATGTGTATTTTTTTAAGAGAGTTATGACGTGTGAATCAAGTTGTGACGCCTATCGAATCGCTTCGCCTTTCAGACGACGAACCTCTTCCTCGCCTTTATACGCGATGACTTCTTTCCAGCCTTTAGCGATCAGGCCTTCTTCGTTCAGCTCGTTCGGGAGGACCGGGTCACGGCCGGCAGCATACCAGATCGTACTATGTTCTTCTTCGTGTCCATCAGCAGGCAGGCTATTTTCATCGTGTGCGGCCGCTTTTTCGTCATGGTGATGTGAAAGCAGCAACAGAAACGACGCCGAAACGTCCGGTTCGGCGCTTATACCGAGATAAGCGGCTGTGTGCAGGGTTGCTTGGTCGTCATGCTTGACCGACCATGCTAATTTACCGCGCCGTTCCCAGCCGGCATCTTTAAGAAATGGGGCAAGATAGATCTCCTCCAGTTCATCGATCTGTGGCCAGATATTCTCAAGATCGTGGATAGCGTCGATTTCAATAGCAGCAGCATACAGGTCACTAAAAATTCCTTTTTCAGCATCGTTCAGGTCGGAAAAAGCGCTGAGCTGATATGATTCCAGTTGAGCGGTCTCTTCCGAACGGCTGCGATGTATGACCATCAGGCTGAAGCCTAAAGCAACGAAGAGTATTGTCAGCAAAACATAGAACGTCTCCTGCCGCGTTCCGGACGGTTTGACTATTTCTGTAAACATAACGAACAGCTCCTCACGTTATGATCAATTTGTTTGCCAAACGATGGCTGAATACAAAACACCATTGTCGCCGATCCTCTCTGCGTTCTTACGAGCTTAGTACAAAACGAGGTAAGAGCCTCTTCGGAAGGCTCTTACCTCACATTGTTTCAAGACAAGACGTTTAGTCTATATCCACAGCCTGGATCCAGATCACGGCATCCAGAGAAAGTGCTTTCCCATCGTATTGCAAGTCGCCGCCAGCGCCGAGAGCACAAAAACCCCACCATCCGGCTTTCGGAATACCAAAGCTGAACTCACCGTCCTTATTGGCTTTAATACCCATGGTGACCATATTGTCATTCGGTGCCTCAACTTTCGCGGCCTTGACAAAACTATTACCGTCGATGTCGTGGTTCATATATTCCACTTCGATTTCTGCAAAAGGCACAGGCACCATTTTGTCGCCTTCTTTGCGCATAACTACGCCGCGAAATACGTTTCCGGTCCACAATGCATAGGGCTTGTCAAGAGGCACAATTTCCACAGGAAGGCCAAGTTCGGCATCCCAGTCCGTGGGGGCTCCGCCTTTGTTGACAATCACTTTCGTGATCTGCTGAATGTAGCTTTCTTCCGATTCCTCGTAGTACGGACCCGGGTCAAGGCAGAAGATGAAGTCTCCCATGCCTTTGAGACGATAGCTGGTTTCATAGCCTTGGCCTTCGTTGGTCAGACTTTTGAAGGTAATCGGTTTGAGGCTCTCCAGCAAATCAGTTGTTGTCCCTTTGTTCGTCACTGAGAACATCGTGGGAGCGTGTATCTCTCCACTGGCGTCCATCCCCATATTCATTGTATGACCGGCTTCAAAAGGATGCGTAAAGACCAGGGTTAATGGAATCTTGCTGGCATCTCCTTCACCCAGAGCGGCTTTTGGGGTATAGATCATCTGAAAGTGCGCGAATGCTGCCGGCGCAGATACTACCATCGCCATAAGAACGAGACTTGTAACTAACTTTTTCATGGAATACACTCCTTATTCTTGTGATAACAATCTCGGTGTTGACAGAACGCGTTCTGCGCCGCATCTCCCCGAATACCCTGGCAGGTGATTCTTCCATAAGAGTATGCGGCGTAAAGAACGTTGTGATGTTTTACAAAAGTCTTCTTGTCTGGTAAAAATGATTACATTTTTCTTATAAAACCACCTCCTTTTCAGAATGAGGTGAAATGAACAGCTGCGCATCTTGGGATACGCAGCCAGACTTTTTATTTCTTACGATCGTGATGATCGTGTTTTCGCAACATCTTTTCCAAGTGAATAGCCTAACAGGAACATCACCGCGCCCAGAATGACCAGGGCGGCCAGGGCAAAGACCATCTGAGACGTCATCATCATATTCAACGATCTTTCCACACCCGGACTCATTGCCGATGGCGAAGCGGCCATCATTGGCATCGCCTGCTGTACCGGCGCAACAGCCTGCGGCGCAAGCTGAGCAACGGGCGCTGCAGGAACAGCTGCGGCTGCTGCAGGAGCAGGGGCAGCGGCGGCTGCGGGAGCGGTCGTGGCTTGTGCTGCTGTCGCAGTCGTGTCCTCTCCTGTTGCCGGAGCGGCTTCAGCGGGTTCTTCGGCAGGTGCTGCCGCTTCTGCGGCTCCTTCGGCAAAAGGACCGTCCTGGATCACGACATGTCCCGGACCGGCGTCAAAGCTGACAGTGTATGGAACACTGGGCATCGGGAGCTCTTCAATATAGCCTTCTGCAGGAATTTTTGTCTCCGAGAGAACATCTCCGCTGTCTTTGGCTTTTAAAATAATTGTATGGCCGGCGCCAGAGGACCCGTCTGAAAATCCGGTTTCGACATAAATCGTCCCGTCTCCATTATCTTCAACGGAGAGCAGTGGCTTATGCGCCAAGGCGGCGATTGGAAGACAGAATACGGCAAAGACAAGTACAACACACAGTTTTGTTTTCATCGGTTTTCTCCTTTTACGTCACAGTAATTACACAGAGCCTGAGCAGAGAATCGAATATCCACTCTCCACACACTCTCTGCTGTTTTTTATCCAAAATGCATTCCAAATTGAAAGATGCATACGGCGATGATATATCCGATCACAATCGGATATATTGATGTAAACAGTACCCAACGGGAGTTGGTTTCGGTTTTTACCATAATGAGCGTCGCGATACAGGGCGGGAACATCGCCACAAACGCCAGAATCGCCAAGGCATGCCAGATCGTCAGCCCTGTTTCTGTCACGGCAATGGCCTCGCGAAGTGTTTCCAGTGCTCCGCTGTCATTCTCTTCCAGACTGTATAAGGTCCCCAGAGTTCCCACAAGACTTTCTTTGGCAGCGAAAGAGCTGATGATGGCAATATTCAGACGCCAGCGAAAGCCTGCGTATTGACTGATCGGCTGTAAGGCCCGGCCGAGCTGTCCGGCATAACTCGTATTGACCTGCGCTTTTTTACGCTCCAGTTTGAGGGATCTTGCATTTCTCAAATATTTTTTCATGGCAGAAGCCGCTTTTTTGGCCTGTGAATCCTTACTCCCATCCAGTGCCTTTCCTGCATTAGCCACCAGGAAAAAATCGAGCTTCTCAGCGGCGAATTTTTCTTCGACCTGGGCGAGCGCAGCCTCATCATCACCGGCGTCCTGTTTTGCCCGTTTGAAACGCTGTTCGAAACGTTCGTAGGCGTAGTCAGTATCACCCTGCCACAGGAAGTTGTACGGATTCGACTGTCCGGCCTTGTCCATGGCTGCGATTCTCTCTTCCTGAAGTTGACGGTCAAAGTCGATTTCGCGCTGCATGCCGATGCCCGGAAAGGTCACGCAGAACCAGACCACAATTTGTACAGCGGCAATGACAGTAATGACTTTTTTAAGAAAGAGCCATACCCGTTCGACCATCCTGCGAACGACCCCTCCAACTGTTGGAAGATGATATGCCGGCAGCTCCATCACGAATGGCGCAGTCTCTCCTCTCACCAGAAAACGGCTGAATATTTTCGCCAGCAGCAGGGCCACGATAAAACTGAAGAGTGAGAGACCGAACAAGGCAAGAGAGGCATGTTGCGGTGCAAAGAAAATGCCGACAATTAAGATGAAAAATGGAATTTTTGCCAGACAGTTCATCAACGGCATGATGAGAATCGTGACCAGGCGTGCTTTCTGATCCTTCATCGCCCGAGTCGCGATGACACCGGGAACCGCACAGCCCCCTACAATCACGCCGCCTAAAATCATTGGGAGGGTCGATTGGCCATGCAGACCAAAGCCCCGCAGCACACGATCCATAATAAACGCGACACGCGCCATATACCCGGTGTCTTCGAGAATCGCAATCAGGGCGAAGAGGACCGTAAAAATCGGGACATAATACAAAATCGCGACGACGCCTCCAACCACACCGTCGGCCAGCAGGGACTGTACGAGTCCGCTGCGTAACACATCTCCGGTATAAAACGCGTTTGATGCATACACTTTTAATTGTCCGATATACGGGAAACACCAATCAGCCAATTTTGTGCCGTAGATCATTGTTAGCTGATAAAATACCAGCAGCACTGCCGCCAGGATAAACGGAGCCGCCACCCGATGCAGGACAACCGCATCAATCTTATCAGTAAGCGTTCGGATTTTCTCTTTCGGACGCTTGACAGCGTCGGCAATAATTTTGGACGCTGCAAGATAGCGGCGAGTCGCAATGATTTTCTCTGGAGATTTCTTTTTGAGCTCCTGAAAGTTTTGACGAATTGTATCAGCCTTCTCCGCCAGCGCCACTCCTCCGTCGCGAGAATAATGTTGTACGATGCGGCGGGCTTCAGAATCACTTTCCATGAGCTTTACCGCTAGCCAGCGAGCGTTAAAATTTTCCATCAGATGCTCATGAGTGCTCAGCTCTTCCCCCAGATCTTTCAACGTCGGCTCCAGGATTTCTCCATAATCGAGCTGCCAGTGATTCAGTGTATGGCCGGCCGAGCTGCACATCTCATCTATGGCCTTCTTCAATGTATCGCGGCCAATCCCCTTGGCGCCGATCGTTGTGACGACCGGAACCCCAAGACGTTTTTCGAGCGTGGAGAGATCGAACGTGAAGCCCCGCCGTTTGGCGACATCCATCATATTCAGGCAAAGAATCATGGGAATGCTCATCTCCCGAACCTGAAATGCCAGATAGAGACTCCGTTCGAGGTTGGCAGCATCAACCACCACGACCACGACTTCTGGTTTTTCCAGAAGAATAAAATCCCGGGAAACGCGTTCTTCCTGGGTGTAGGAGGTCAGACTGTACGTGCCGGGTAAGTCGACAATATCAACATGATGTGCTCCGTAACGATAACTGCCCTGCTTTTTTTCAACGGTGACGCCGGGGAAATTTGCCACATGCTGGCGTGCTCCAGTCAACATGTTGAAAATGGTCGATTTTCCACAGTTCGGCTGTCCTGCCAGAGCAACAAGAATACGCTTATGATCATGTGTCATAACGCTTCCACCTCCACACCGCTTGCTTCGTGACGCCGCAAGGCAATCAGATATCCCCGAATCTCAACATCAAGAGGGTCCATTAACGGCGCATTTCGGATCACCTTTACAGGGGTTCCTTCAATGAAGCCCATATCCAGTAGCCGTTGCAATTCTGCGCCGTCTAATGTTACATCGCGAATCACACATTCTTGATTTGGTTGCATCATATCTAATGTCATTACAGATACCTATAGTGTTTAGTTTATCATAAAATTCCAGACAGAAAGATACCCTGAACTCCTGTTATGTCTCAATGGCTATCAGGATATTATCGAGCAAATCATGTCCAATCGCAAGCCGAGCATCGCCAACTGCAACTAAAGCGGGATTTGCTCGATCTCCAGCATGGATCACTTCAAGATTACATCCGACGTGGATACCCATGCTCTCAATTCTGGCACAACTCTCATGCTCGCCTGTCAGGGCAATCACTCGACCTTTTTGTCTCACCTTCAAGTCTTGCAGCGTACAAAATTGTCCTGTATCCATTTCCATAATTTAAAGACTGTGCAGTGAAATCCTGCAGACTGTGCAGACATTCAAACCTTAGTTTCCGGATGCCTGATGTCCCTTGCAGAAAGATGCTCGATAGTTTCTTATAATGTTATTATTATGTATGGCAAAGGAGTAGAACGATGACGTCTTATTCTTGCCCAGGTTGCGCTGGGGAATGGGGATTGGAACAACCCTTGTCTCCACAGGAACCAGGACATCCTGAGCACCCGTGTTCTTTTTTGATAATCGCCTTATACCATGGGCGGACAACCAAAACTAACGCAACGAAAAAAATCACTGCAAGCAAAATACCTTCCTTCATGATTTTAATTTTGCTCCATAAAGCGTGAATATGTAACGTCGTTATCTTTAATTCTTGCAGGACTGACTGATAGTGTCTACCTGTTCTGGGGATGAACAAATTGTCAAGTTATTTTTTGAATTTGCTGAATATTTTTAGGTGAGACTAAATCAGATTTTCAAAGAAAGGAAGTTACCGGGCAGAATTTCACTCGCTGTCTAACGTTGACTACATAAAAATGACCCTCCGTCGCTGTAAACGATCGCGCTGTCCATATTTGCGCAGGCAGAGAGGAGCGCCGTGCTTGACACTGAACTCAGCCCTTCATCAGCCATTGCTGATTGATCGTTTCCACGCATTGTGCGAGGCATTGTCGGCATTGATCGTGGTTCTGGCCGTGCTCGCAGTGGCTGGCGAATCCATGCAGCCATTCACTGCCGCCTCGGGGGCAGGTCTCTAAAAATGTGAGAAACTGGGTGAGTCGTTGGAAGACATTCTCCGACATGTCGTGCTCCATTTTACAGGCGACCTCATCGGCTTCTTGCGTGGCGATCCCCAGGACTGTTGCGAAAAATTTTCGGAGTATGACATGACGCTGGACGATTTTTTCGGCAATCGTTCTCCCTTGTGTTGTCAGGGTGATCAAGTCGTATGGAGCGTAATTGATCAAACTTTTTTCCCCCAGGTTACGCAGCGCCGCAGTCACAGAAGAACCGCTGACGTTGAGACGGTCGGCAACGTCCTTTGCGCGCGCGGCCTGTTTTTCCTGCTCGATATGGAAGATTGCTTCTAAATAATTCTCCAGGCTGGAAGTCAAAGGCTCTTTTAATGTCACGATACTGTTCCTCCTTGATGATAGTCGTATGATACCCAAGATAATCCATCTGCGTTCTAACGATAGCGCCATATAAGCTCAGCGTCAAGTTTTTTTGGTGATTCATTAGGAAGGGGAAATTGCCTGGGCAGTATGTTATGCGCCTCTGGGACATCGAATCAGCTCATCTTCAGAGAATAATTAATGCCCACACTCACAGTACCTGTCCAAGTGCAAAATTTTGGCAGCGGCCGATATGGTCGTACCATAGAAAATGACGGGTTTCTGCTGGGTGAGGAAGCGGGTGATCGTTCCATTAACGAGGGTCGATCCGGTGGCAAAGATCAGATCGCACCAGGCGATCGCCTCATCGGTCATGGACTCAGGCTCAACAGTGACGCTGTGGATTGCCTTTCCAATATTTTCGGGATTCAGATCGATAACTCTGAGTTGACAGTGAGCTGCAAGGGCTTCGAAAAATCTCGGCTGAAAGCCGATCAAGACGACCTTCTGTTCTGCGCTGATAATGGTATGCAGTCGACTGGCGCATTCCTGTGGTTCAGCATTTTTACAATGGATGGTTTTCTCACAAAGGCCGAGATGCCTGTAGACCGCGTTCAGGCTGGCTATGAAGCTGGCGCGTATTTTGTTCGAGCTGAGCTCGATATTCAGCAAATCGTCAATCGTATACAGCATGTTTTCGAACTCATCGCTGAATGCCTGTCCGCAGCTTCCTTCAAATTCGGCCTGGACCATCAGCTCTTTCCCTCGAATAATCGGGTAATCGTCGTGTTCAGGCGTACCGATTGCTTCTCGCGCTGACAGTGCCCGGCACGAGATCTTGACCCTCCGGTCTGTCAGTTGATGGCGTACTACCTCCTGCTGTAAGGCTGTTTGTAAGCGTTGATAAAGTGTCTTCATCGTTTTATGGAATCATCGTATGAGTGGGAGCCGCTTTCACAAGGTGCAACTCCCCTTCGCTGAGTTCACTATCTCTCTGACCCTCCGGAAACAGCTTTAATGAGCGTGATCATGATGGCAGGCCGTACCTTCGCTTGCTTCAGCAAGTTGTCCGGCTTTAAAGGCTGCAATAAGCTCTTCCACAGTGCCGGAGCTGGCATTATAGACCTTGATGTTGAACTGTTGGCATAAACGGAGAGCTTTTACCCCTAAGCTGCCGCAGATCAAGACATCGACTCCGGCCTCATGTAAAATTTCCGCAGGGGTGAGCGTTCCTCCGTGATGTCTGCCGATGTTTTCTATAAAGTTGAGTTCACCGTTGCTGTCGTCCAGCACGGCAAAATGTTGAGCGTGACCAAAATGCGGTGACAGTTCGCTTTTCAGATCATTCGGTTCATGTACTGGAACACAAATTTTCATAGCTACTTCCTCCTGACGTTTGATATGAATTACTTATTGTTTGATAACGGATATACTTCTGGGTTTTACCACTGTTCGCACTGTTCTGCAAGGTTCAAAAAGGCGGCAGTGATCTCAGAGGCAGGGTACGCATCCACATAGGGTTTACCGGCGTCTCCTTTTTGGACCAGAAGCGGATCCAGGGGAATCCGCCCCAGAAACGGTACATTCAACTCATTTGCAGTCCGCTCGCCTCCGCCGTGTTGAAAAATATCAATGCTTTCTCCACAATGGGGACAGCAAAATCTGCTCATGTTTTCGAGAATTCCACCGATCGGCATATTCAGTTTTCTTGCAAAGGTAACGCTTTTTCTCGCATCCAGCAATGCCACATCCTGTGGGGTGGTGACGATGATTGCCCCGCTGATGGAGGGAATTGTATGCGCCACGCTCAAAGGTTCATCGCCCGTTCCAGGAGGCAGATCAATGACGAGATAGTCAAGCTTCCCCCACTGCACGTCTCCGACAAATTGCCGGATAAGGCTGTGTTTGAGCGGGCCGCGCCAGATGACGGCCTCATCCGTCGAGTCCAGGAAAAAGGCGACTGATGCGATTGTCAGCTTTGAGGAATAGGCTACCGGCTGAATCCCCTGACTGTCGCTCATGAATTTGACGCCGTCAATACCAAGCATCTTGGGGATATTCGGCCCGTGGATATCGGCATCCATCAGTCCAACGGTATGATCTTTTTTCGCAAGAGCGATGGCCAGGTTGGCGGCGACCGTTGATTTTCCAACGCCGCCTTTTCCACTCATGATAACAATCGTTTTGTTGATATGGCGCAAATTTTCTTGCAGCCTTGCGTGTTGTTCGTGTGTCTGATCGTGAGCCTGCATACGTTTCCTGTCTTCTGATCCTGAATTGTGCGAGAGTACTGTGACTTTCACATGTCTATGGGCGCTGACACTCGCGTTTCACAATCGTTTCCCCTGTCAGGACATCCGAAAGAGGGCATTGCACACGTGATTTAACTCGCGGCCCCCGGATCCCAGTTCTTAAGTTCGTTGAACAGACGTGCGGCAGTCTCGATGCCAGAATAATAGGCCTCTTCAGCAAGGTGTTCGTTCGGAGCGTGAATGTTATCATCAGGATAGCTCAGGCCCACCATGGCAATCGGAATACGAAGTGCGTCGGAAAAGGTGCTCAAAATTCCGATCGAGCCGCCGGTTCTGGTGAAAAGCGGTTCGCGTCCGTAACTTTGCCGCACGGCTTTCGCGACGTGCTTCAGCACTGGATGATCGAGCGGCGTCAGATAGGCTGTTCCGCCGGCGTCTCCGCTGAAGCTGAGTTTGACTGATTCTGGCGCTAAAGAGCTGATGTAGTCTTTCGCGGCCTGAAGGATTTTATCAGGATTCTGCTTGCTGACCAAGCGCATCGTGATCTTCGCCATCGCCTTAGCAGGAATGATTGTTTTCGCGCCCGGGCCGGTAAAACCTCCCAGGATGCCGTTGATGTCGAGCGCTGGACGCGCCCATTCCCGTTCCACTGGCGTGAACCCTTTTTCGCCAACGAATCCCCGCACGCCGATCTCTTGCTGCAAGGCCTCGCCGTCAAAAGGCAGTCCTGCAAAATACTGTCTTTCTTCAGCGCTGAGTTCAAGAACATCATCGTAAAACCCCGGGATCGTGATCCGTTCATCGTCATCTTTAAGCGCTGAAAGGATGTCTGCGAGGACCTGAATCGGATTCTCCGCCACTCCTCCAAAGGCTCCTGAATGCAAATCCCGCGCAGCGCTTTCAAGCTCGATTTGACAGGCGACCAGGCCGCGCGTGCCGCAGCAGATTGCCGGGATCCCTCTGGCAAACATACTGTTATCGGAGAGCAAGATCGCATCAGCCTGCAGGAGCGTCAGATGATCGTAGACAAACTTGTGAGTATGGGCGCTGCCGATTTCTTCTTCCCCTTCAATCAAAAGTTTGACGTTGACCGGCAAAGAGCCCTTCTTGCTGAGATAGGCTTCGATCGCTTTAAAATAGGCAAAAGCCTGACCTTTATCGTCAGCGCTGCCTCTGGCGTAAATCTCGCCGTCCCGGATTTGAGGATCAAAGGGCGGGCTTTCCCATAAATCCAGGGGATCAGGGGGCTGTACGTCGTAATGTCCGTAAATAAGGATTGTCGGCGCATCAGGGGCTTCAAGCCATTCGGCATACACGGCAGGATGTCCGTTCGTGGACATCACATTGACATTACGCATGCCCATGGCCTGCAGATCGTCTGCCAGGAATTGTGCGCAGCGTTTCACATCCTCAGCGCGTTCTGGGAGCGTACTGACACTGGGTATACGAAGCAGGTCGAATAATTGGGCAAGATGCTGCCGGCGGTGTCCGCGAATATACTGAAGAATCTGGTCCATCTGTGGTATTCCTTCCTTAGTAAGTCAACATTGTGAGCTGTGGGAATTACGATGCAACACGTGTAGCTTTTCTCGAACGGAATGTCAAGCACTTTTTTTTATACCGAGTTCGGCGTCAGGGTCTGAAACCGGACGACATGCGATAATAATGATGAATGATGTGTGTCACGCGTCTTCCTGAGCCTGAAGGTCTCTAAGAGTGCGGAGAATGCCACCGAACCGTTCAAAGGCTTTTTGTAAGGGCTGCGCTTCACAGTTCTGCGTATATTGGATCACAGCGTCACTCCATTGAACCAAGGCCTCATAGTCGTATTCCATGCCCAGCACATGCACTTGAGCGGCAAAATTTTCGACCTCATCAAATTTCAGGGTCGTTTGTATGTGCTGCCATTGCGGAACGTATGTGCTCTCCAGTATCGAGAGCAGTTCTCGAAATTGCCCGCTTTCACGAGTCTGTCGATTGGCGCTTTCGTCTTCTCCCATGTCTGCAGAGCTGCCTTTTTTCAGGGGCCGGGTTACATGTCTTTGTAATTCGGAAAGCAGCTCCTTTTGCTGAAAAGGTTTTTTGAGGAAACCGTCAAACTGATCAAGGGTCTCTCCCAGGGACTCCTGCATGATGGATGCCGTCATGGCAATGATGGGGATTTCGCACAGGATGGGGTTCTGTCTGATCTCTTGTGTCGTATCCTGTCCGTTTTTGCCTGGCATTCTGAGATCCATTAAGATCACATCTGGCAGTGTTGTTCCTCGTCTGGAACGTGTGTTGAGAATGTCGAGCGCTTCCTCGCCATGTTCAGCCTCAATAATTGAAAAAGGAAAGTCTCTGGTATAAGCTTTTACAATGAGCTGGTCCGCAGGGATATCATCAACCACAAGCAGGAGCGCCGGGGGGAAAGTATACTGCTCTTCGCACGCTATGTCCTGTGGAGATTGTCTGGCAACACGTTTGACATGCGGCAATGACACGCGGAAGAGACTTCCTTCTCCCACCTGACTTTCAACGGTGATGCTCCCTCCCATTAATTCTGTCAGACGTTTTGTTATCGCCAGTCCCAGTCCTGTCCCCCCATATTTTCTGGAAAGTTGACCGTTCTGCTGGCGAAAATTTTCGAAAATCTGTTTTTGCTGCTCTTGAGGAATGCCGATGCCGGTATCTTCCACGCCAAAAATGAGATGGCACTCTCCGCTGTCATCTGAAGATGCAAGGGCCTGCACAGTCACTTTGACCTGACCCTGTTCGCTGAACTTGACGGCATTGCCGATCAGATTTTGCAGAATTTGACGGATTCTCAGTTCATCCAGGAGGACATCCGCAGGAACATCGGATGAGATTGCGATAACAAAGTCGACATGTTTTTCAGTGATCTGGGGACTGAACATGACCTTCAGCTCTTGCAACAGGCTTCTAATGTTGACTGGCCCCAGTTGGACATCCAGTTTCCCGGCTTCAATTTTCGAAAGATCCAGAATGTCGTTGATTAATGACAGGAGTGCCTTGCCGCTGGAGAGAATATTCTGCAGCCAGCGTTGATGTTCCTGATCCTGGATAACATTCAGCAACAACTCACTAAAACCGAGAATAGAGTTCATCGGGGTTCGGATCTCGTGACTCATATTCGTAAGAAATTCGCTTTTAGCTCCGTTGGCAGACTCGGCGTTTTCTTTTGCCTGTTGCATTTCTTCAAACAAGCTGGCATTCCGAATCGCGATAGTGACCGTTGTTGCGATCGACTCGGCAAATTCTAAATCTTCCGGGCTAAAGTAATCGACCTCTGGCGAGACTGATGCCAACACACCGATAACCGTTTTCTCGACTTTCAGAGGAATACTGAGTATCGAACGCATTGAAAGCTGTGTTTTTTCATCCACACTCATGTCATGCCGTTCGTCATTCCGGGTATCCTGTACAAGCGCGCTTTCGCCGTGTTGAGCGACCCATCCGATAATCCCTTGTCCCAAAGGCAGACGCCAATGCAGAAGAATCTCACGCCCGGGACCTTTCGCCTGTCTGCATACCACTTCATTATGCTGCTGTTCAATCTCCCAATAAGAAATTGCATACAGCCCCAGTGTGCGTTGAATTCTTCCCATGGCGGTCTCAAGCATTTTTTCCAGGTCGAGAGAGGAATTGACCGTCCGCCCGAGACGGTTGAGCAGCATCATCCTGCTGTTACGGTGCCTGAGTGCTTCTTCGGCTTCTTTACGGCTTGTGATGTCCAGCCATGAACCGATACTCACCATCGTCTTTTCCTCTTTGTCGTACATAACACTGAAACGATCGAAGATCCAGCGATAGCTGCCGTCCTGATGCCGCAGACGGTATTCGATTTCATGGTCTCCTTCATGAGATCGGGCCGAGAGTATTTCACGTATCCGGGGACCATCCTCAGGATGGAGCCGTTCTTCCCAGCCTTTAGGCTGATTGAATACGTCCCAGGACTCATCGCCCATCAGGTGAGAAATATTCTCGCTGATAAAGGTGAACGTATAGGGAGGAGTCATGCGACGGCTGTAGATAACAGCAGGATTGGAAGACAGCAGGTACTGCAGGCGTTTCCAGAGGTCTTGAAGCTGCGTTTCGGCCTGTTTCCAGACGCTGATGTCGATGAACGTTTCGAGAAAATATGCTTTGCCCTGTAAAGAGATCGGGACTACGGTCGTCAGGATCGATTTTTTCTCCCCGGTCTCTGTCATGATTTCTTGTTCAACATTTTCAAAAACATGGCCTCTGCCCGGATCGTCGGGACCCTCATTTTGGGGCTCGATGCTTTTGTGAAAAGGGCGATAAGGCGTCCCAATAAGTTTCTGCAGAGACGTGCCGAGGATATGGGATGCTGCAGAATTCGCATTGCTGATAAGATGAGTTTCCGGATCGAGGATCAGAATTGCGGTCGGGGTATTATCGAAGATGTTCTGAAGATACTGCTTGTTTTCCTGCAGGGCTTCATCGAGTTTTTTGCGTTCGGTGATATTGCGACCCACTCCAAGCAGGCCGTAGATGCTGCCATGAGCATCACGAAGAGGAACTTTGGTCGACGAGAACCACAGGCGTTCCCCGGTTCCCTGATCGATGAGGCTCTCCTCCCTCTGAACCAGAGGGTTCCCTGATGTGAAAACGTCCAGCTCTTCCTTGTACAGATCTCGCGCGATCTCTTCAGGAAAGAGGTCGAAGTCTGTTTTTCCATACAACTCATCCACTGTCGCAGCCCGAAACATTTCTGCAAGCGCACGGTTCGCCAGAATAAATCGGTGCTTAAGATCTTTGATGTAGATCACATCCGGGATGTTATCGAGTACGGCCTGCAGACGGTTACGTTCTTCCGCCAGCGCTTGTTCGGCGTGTTTACGGCTGCTGATGTCATCTTTTACTGCCACATAATTCGTGATCTGTCCGTGCCGATCATCTCGAATCGGCGCAATCCTTGCGAGCTCCCAGTAGAGGCTTCCGTTTTTTTTCTTATTGATGAGTTCTCCCTGCCAGATGTCACCCCGCTTAAGAGTTGTCCAGAGATCTTCATAGATTTCGGGTGGCTGTTTTTCAGACTTGAGAATACGGGGATTCTGCCCGATTGCTTCTTCAGATGAATAGCCTGTAATATGCGTGAACGCTGAATTCACGAATTCAATCCTTCCCTCCATGTCCGTAACGACAATGGAGCTGGCGCATTGCTCGACGGCCTGTGACAGTTTGCGGCGGGATTCCTCAACCTGTGCTTTCTCGGCAAGTGCTTCCTGGAGTTTGCGATCCTTCTCCTCCAGCTCTTTGCGCATCTGCTGAAGGGCTAAGTGGGTTTTGACACGAGTCAGCACTTCCTGTGCATCAAACGGCCTGGAAATATAGTCTGCTCCGCCGACATGAAGGCTCTTGGCCCTGTCGATGCTGCCGTTGAGCGGGCTGATAAAGATCACCGGGATATGACACGTGGATTCATCTGCCTTGAGCGCTTGACAGAGTTCGAAACCGTCCATGTCCGGCAGCATGACGTTCAACAGGATAAGGGACAGGGGCTGAAGTTTCCGGATCTGTGAGAGAGCTGTTGCGCCATCAAGCGCGAACTGAGTATGATAAGTGTGCCCTTGCAGTAAATCGGATAAAATATGAATATCGTTGAGTCTGCCATCAACAATGAAAATACGTTCTGGCGAATGCGTACTCATGGTTCTTTACGTTCCTGACTTCTGTTTTTCATGTGTGCTCCGTGCGATATAATATCGGCAGTTTTAAATTTTTGTCAATACAATACTGCTGGGAGATGTGACAAAGATAGAGCAAATAATGGTTGAAGTGTTTCGGGACAATTTTGCGGACCGCTGTCTGCGCAGTATTTCCGGCGTAATTTCTAATTTTTAGAAAAAAATACTTGTTGGAAGATGTTATCTTTATATTGCTGTTCCTGAATGTGACGGAAGCGAAGCTTAGAATTCTTTACGCGATACTCAGCTTATGAATATTCGATATTCTGCTGCCGTTCGGCGGGACGATTGGCTGCACGTGTTGAAAAACGCGGACCTGGCTAATATATTCCACAGTCCGGAATATTTTGATATACAGCAGTCCCTCGGTCACGAATTGCTGTATTCCTGCTGCTATATCGACGACGAGCCAGTGGCGGTCATTGTCGCTACGCTGAATCGTTTCGGCTACTATCAGGATTGGGTGGAAGTCGGCACTAAAAGCGGCGGCTGCCCTGTGATGATCGACAAGTACGATCAGCATCCCGAGGCAGATACGTTAAAAAATGCCATGATCGAGGCGTTTGCGCGTCAGCATCTGAAAGGGCGGCGTTTTCTGTTTTATCCCTGTTTTCATCTTCGCGCCTGTATCCTGGAAGCGCCTGAGTGGAATTGTGTCACACAATTTGATGACACGGCTTTTCTCGACTTGCATGCTGATGAAGACGAACTGTTCAGAGGAATGGGGGTCAAGTGCCGCAATGCCGTACGCTATGCCGGCCGTCATGCTGTCACTGCCCGAGTCGCTAATACGCGTGAATATTTTGAGCTGTTTTACGCCTGTTATAAAGCCGTGCGCGAGAAAAAGCAGACACAGTATATCAGCCGTGACGAGTTGCGTGCAAAATTTGACGCCTTCACGCAGCAAGGGCTGGCGGATTTGTGGGTCGCGTTTCGTGAAGGCCAGCCGCTGGCGTATGCTTTTATCTGGAAATATAAGCAGACGATTAACTTTGTCTACGGATCATCACATGAAAATGGCTGGCGCTATAAGCCGAATAATCTTATCCAGTGGGAACTTATCCGTTCATATAAACAAGAGGGATATAGAGTGTACAATATGTGGGGCATCCGCAATATGAATCTCAGTGCAGGCAAAGATGCCTCTGTTCAAACGAATATTGAAGGCTACGGGAAATTTAAACTTTCCTTTGGACCAGAATTACGAAGTTTGAGACGCTATGTGAGGGTATAAGCTCAGGAGTATTGGCATGATGACAGGCTCAGTACTTCAGTGCTCTATCATGACAATTTGGGTATGAAAAATTATCGCATTATGGTGTTTGGGGTTGGCGCCTTCAGTCAGGGGATTCTGAGAGTGTTGAAAGAAGCCGGCGCGGAAGTCTCTACCTATCTGACTCGCGATTACGCGCATTATGGTCCGATGCTGGAAGGAGAAACGTTTCACAGAGAAGATTATCCAAGCCCCTGTGAGGTCCTCAGGCAGCACAAGATCGATTTTGTGATTCCGATGTCACTGGATTGGGCTTTATCGGAGTGGACAGAAGATTTTTTGAAACTGGGTATTCCGATTCTGTCTCCCACTGGTAAGGGCTTTCAGATCGAGCGGGAACGGAATTTTTCGCAACAACTGTGCGAGCGCTTTGGCATCCCTTTTGCGAAATCGTATGTTGTGCGGAATACGCTTGAAGCAGAGGCTCTTCTCAAAAAACATCCTTTTCCGTATGTGATTAAAAATACGCTTTGTTCTCCGACCAGCCCGGTGCATACGATCGTCTGCGAAACGCTCGATCAGACCCGTACCTGGCTGAACCACATCGATTACACGGAAGGGGTATTCTTGCAGCGCTATCTGGGAACACAGGAGGGCGGACATATTGCGTTCATCAGTCACGGTGAAATCTATTCTCTGATCAGCAATCAGGAGTATAAACGGGCGTTCAACGAGAATCTGGGGATCGTGGCCGGTGCTCCACTGGGCGGCCTGATTGAGCAGGACCCGGAGGATAAGTATCGCCTGGCCGAGGACTTGATCCATCCTTTGCTGCCCTGGTTGAAAGAGGTTGATTTTCACGGCCCGCTGCAAGTCACGGCAATGAAGTCTGAGGGACGCTGGCATGTGCTGGAGTACAATATCCGTCTGGGAGTGACCTGCGGCCCGATTCTGATGCGGATGCTGCAAAACCCACTGGAGGTGCTGGACCAGGTCGTTACGAATCAGCCCCTGAATCTTCGTTTCCATGGGAATCGGACCTTTGGCTGCTCGTTAACGCTGGCAGGCTATGGCTATCCTTATACTCAGCTCAATCCGCCCCGTTTATCGGTGGAGGTGACCGAGCCGTTTGATTGTGATGTGTGGTGGAATGAGGTCGATCGGGATATGCGGGGCAATGTTTCGACGTCCGGACAAGGCGCAAATCGGATCGCTGATGTGTGCAGCACGGCGGAAACCGTAGAAGAGGCAATTGCCCTTGCATATCGCAATATTAAAAAGATCCGTTGTCCGGGCAGTTATTATCGCACTGATATTGGTCAGTCCATGTGGCCGCTTGAACAAGACATGCGGAGGGAACGACAGTGATTGAGCTGAACGGCAGCTGAAGGTTCTGCTGCATACGACGTTCGCGTGTCGTCACTCTGCACTGCAGCGCAGCGTGCGCGTCCTTTTCTATGAACCATTATCGCAGACCGGCCTGGATCGAGATCGATCTGAAACAACTTGAGAGGAATTTCAGGCTGATTCAACAGGATAAACCGCCGCAACTCCGAGTCCTGGCAGTTGTGAAAGATCAGGCTTATGGTCACGGAGCGTATGAATGCGCAACTATTGCCTTGAAGCAGGGGGCTTCCATGCTGGGCGTTGTCACGCTGAGCGAAGCGGTTGAACTCCGGGAAAAAGGCATTACAGCGCCGATTCTTTTACTTGGGGAGCGCCTTGACGATCAGCTCGAATTGTGCCTGCACTACGATTTGACCCTTTGTATCAACCGCCTGCAGCAAGCCCAGCGCTATGCGAGATATGCGCAGCGATTTCAGAAACGGCCTAAAATCCATATCGAGATCGACACTGGCTTGAGTCGTTACGGCATCCGCTGGACCGAAGCTGCTCAGCTTGCAGAGCAGATCTGCCACGTTCAGGCGCTTGAATGCGAGGGCATCATGAGCCATTTCGCGAAGTCCGATGAACTGGATAAATCCTATGCCGAAGAGCAGCTCGCTCGATTCCGGGGCGTGTTGGATGCGCTGGACGAACGAGGGATTGCCTTTCCTCTGAAACATCTGTGCAACAGTGGTGGCTTCTTAGATTTGCCTCAGGCGCATTTCGATATGATCCGCAGCGGCATCTTGCCGCTAGGTGTCTATCCCTCGCAGCGTTGCCGTCGCATTGCAGGCATTAAGCCAATCATGAGTGTCAAGGCTAAGATCGTCGCCATCCAGCAGATTCAGGCCGGAGACAGCGTCGGTTACAGTATGCACTACACTGCCCGCGGTCCACGCAGAATTGGCGTGATTGCAGTGGGCTACGGCGACGGCTTTCCACGCGTACGCAATCAGGGGCATGTCCTGATTCATGGTCAACGAGCCCCGATTGTTGGCGGCAATGCGATGGATGCTGTGATGGTGGATGTGAGTGAGATTCCGCAAAGCCAAATCGGCGATGACGTCGTTATAATGGGGAAACAGGGCCAGGAATGCATCTCGGTTCACGAACTCGCCGCCCTCAAAGCTAGTGTCTCGTACGACATCCTGACTAACTGGAGCCCGCGTCTGCCGAGGGTCTATATCTGATCGGCGCGCTGACCGTCTGAGCACTGTGACAATGTGAGAGCTGCTGTGTAACAGCATAACAAGTTCATTTTGAATACCGTTTCACACAAACTGAAGTTGAAGGGGGACGATGAGTGTGCAGAGACATCAGACAGCACGATCCAGATATACTGGTCTGCTTTCATTAGCGGGAGCCTTAGGAGTTATTACACTTTTAGCAGTGAGTATTGGATACTTTTCCTGTGAATTGCATAAGATTCTTTACCGGGAACATGTGCCTGTTTTTGATTCCATGGCCTACACGAATACGTTGGCGTTGATTATGCAGACGTCTCACAACCAGGGATTGCTTGATGCGTTATCACTCGCTCTTCATAAGACAACGGTGTTTTTGCCCTGGCTTATTGCTGCCGTTATCGGGAAGTTCATTCCAGCATCCCGTTTTATCGGAATATGGATTCAAACTGGAATATTAACGTTGTTTCTGTATTCTTTATTTTACTATTTTTATCGTGTTCGGAATCTGTCCTGCTCGCTGTCTGTAATGCTATTACTTCCCTTTGTCGGCTTTTCCGGTTTGTATGCTTCTCATGGTGGACTTTCAGATTTCAGAATGGATTTGTCGCTGTTCCTCTGGTTCTCGATTTCTGTCACGTGGTATTTGATTGCATCCCGAACGGACAGGCTTTTTGATTACTGTATCTTCGGGATGAGTTGCGGGCTGGCATGTTTAAATCGCGCGACCGCTCCGGTCTACCTCGGAATTTCTCTGCTTCCTCCCATTATATGGGAGATGTTTCGATCGAAAAAGCGTAGTCGGATGTTGAAGCATCTCTGTTGTGCCGGAGCAAGTGCGCTAATAATGTGTGGGTGGTTTTATGCCGTCAGATTTCAGCATTTACATCGTTATTATTTTATCTGGAACGTTGACTCGACTGCTTGTTTACCTTTAGCAGCAGCGTCACGGCATTTTTTCTTTGCGTTTCGATTTCTAGGAAAACCGTTGCTGATTTTGATGCTCTTTTGGAACATAGTCCTGTTACCCTATTTTTTCTCCACTCCTGAAAAATTATGGTATTATGTCTCACATGTTGATGTAAAGGTGTTGTATATAGGACTGGCTCCCGCAGCATTTTTGATGATAACAGGAGCTGGATTAAACCCCTATGTGGCGATGCCTTCAGCGTTCGGAATCTTGTTGTTTCTATGTTTACCCTGCACAGTCATGTTTACGAAAGAAGATTTTCTGCTTTTCAAACAACAATTTTTTATGGCAAGTGTTGGCATCCTGATTTTTGTCATGGCACAAGGATTAATTTCACATGCGAACGCCCCTGTTGGCAGCATGAAAGCATTGCGGCAGATCGTAGATCTTATGAAGGCTGATGCTCGTTCTCGTAAAGACACTGAAATTTCATACTCAACGACTTATGTCAAATGGGGAGTGAACGCCAGCATACGAAACATCTTGTTGTATGAGTATCAAGGGCAGTATCGTGCTAAGGACGTTGTGGTTGATGAATTTTCGTTCTCTTCTCCTGTCAAGGGATTAAATACTGACAGTCCTGCAGGGTGGAAGTCCGTTTCCGGGGAAAGCGACATGGAGAAAATGAACACATTGCTGCTTGACGCCAATGCGCAGCTTGATTACATTATTTTGCCGACTCAAGAAACGGCAAGGCATTTAGAAAACGCAATGAAGCATGTGAAGATCAATGAATTTGCTACAGAACTTCGAAAACAATTTTTGGCATCTGGAAATTGGATTCCAATCAGTGGTGTCATTACCGTCGATCAGGATGAGCAGGTTATGGTCTACCGGAATCAAGGAAAGGGATAGATAGGGGGGCATCTCCCGTTGCCTTTGAGTATATTTGTCTGATTGTTTTGACATCCCTCAATGTGTAGTGAGGATGTTGTCGTGTCCCATTAATACGTTTTCAGTTCAACGGCTTGCAGCTTCAGCTTTGATGCTTCGGCTGAAAAAGCGTGGACTGTCTCCCCATTTGCGGTAGCCAATCTCTTCGCCGATGTCGTAAATACGGTGTTCCAGACGGGAACGGCACAATGAGGCGTTTTCATCGATGCTGGGTTTGTTCTGGTAGAGTTGATACGACGCACGGTATTTTGTGTCGGTCACGTTCGGCATGATAATATTCGCGCCGGCCTGCAAGCCCATTTCCCGCCCGTCGTGCCGCAATGCCTGCAAAGCCGTTGTTGCAGCGATATTGACATCTTTCATCACCAGCCGCGTCACAGCGATCATATTCAAGCCCAGCCTTAACTGCTCGTCCGCTGAGGGCTGAGTATGTGCATGCTGCACTCCCAAGGGCGTGTTCGCGTGAAGCAGAAACGGTCCCATCCCGATCATATCGATGTCCTGATCCTGAAAAAAAAGAATGTCGTCCACAAGATCGTGATATGTTTGTCCAGGCAAGCCGATCATGACGCCGGTACCGACTTGATAGCCGGTTTTCCGTAAACGATTGAGACAGGCTTTTCGAGTATCGAAGTGGTGATCTGGAGGATGAAGGGTTGTGTATAGCGCTTTGTTTGAGGTTTCGATGCGTAAGAGATAACGATGTGCCCCGGCTTCGAACCAGCGCCGATAATGTTCTTCCGGCTGCTCTCCCAGGCTGAGGGTGATCCCGAGTTCGCCACAGCATTGCTCCCGGATCCGTTTCAAAACGCTTTCGATGAAATCAACAAATTGCGGGTCGCTGCGTTCGCCCGCTTGCAGAACAATAGAACCATAGTTTTGTTGATGAGCCCAGCAGGCGGCCTCTATGATCTCCTGCTCTGCCATCTGATAGCGCGTCGTGTCGCAGTTACTTTTACGAATGCCGCAATAATAGCAGTCTTTCACACAGATATTGCTTAATTCGATCAGACCACGAAAATAGGTCGTTTTGCCGACCTGCTCTTCTTTCACACGATAAGCCCGTTCGTGAAGCGTCCTGATATCATCGGGATCCCGAAGGCCAAGCAAGTAGACCATGTCCTCGCGTTCGAGCAGGTCTTGGGCATCGATTTTATCGAGTACTGCCTTCAGCATACCGTCACTCTTTCATCTGACAGCCTCACACATCGCTGTAATGCTCTGTTGTTGCTCTGCTGTCAGTTTAGGCCAGTCATAGAGCACAAGCCCGTAGGCATCCGACACTTTGATCCGGTGGGGTGGCGCAATGGGAAAATTTTCCGGAGCAGCATCGTTGAGACACTCCCAGCGCCGATTACTGACGATCTGCGCTGGGAGCGCCGGCACGGAAAATTGCTCTGAGATACGTTCACAGAGATCTTGAAGAACTGTTGGATCCATAAGCTAAAAATACAAATCTCGTGCGCCTTCCATCGTTTTTTTGTAGTAGTCCATAAAGTAGGAATGCGCTTGAGGGAGCTGTTTTTCGATTTCCTGGATTTCTTTGGCGATCAACGCTTCCCCGATTTGTTTGGTATCTTCGTCGGCAAAGTCATCGAGCCATTCCCGGAATGTGAGAGCAGCGTTAAGTTTGCAGAAATGTCCTTCAGTGCCGCATTTCAAAAGATCCATGATGGTTTCACCGGTTCTGCCGCAGCGGTAGCCTGCCGTGCAGAAAGAGGTGATGTAGCCCATCTCCGCATATTCACGAATCACTTCGGACAGGCTGCGGGTGTCGCCCAGGGTGAATTGCTGCTTGTCGCCGTACTGTTCGCTGTCGAATTGTTCGCTGTATGCCCCGATCCCGATGCGTGTCGACGCGTCGGTTTGCGTGATGCCGAGCGGGATCAGTTTCCGCCGCATCTGGGCGCTTTCCCTCGCGGTCAGAATCATGCCGGTATACGGAATGCTGAGGCGTAAGACGACGACAAGCTTTCGGAAATCGTCATCACTGACTTTATACGGAGAGTGTTCGGCATAGGGCGCAGACTCTGCCGGTTCAATACGTGGAAATGATACCGTGTGCGGCCCGACTCCGGAGAACGCTTCCAGCGCACAGGCGTGAGTCACCAGCGCCATGACTTCAAAGCGCCAGTCATAGAGGCCGAACAGTGCGCCGATTCCGACATCGTTAATTCCGGCGTCATAGGCCCGGTGCATGCAGTAGAGCCGCCATTGGAAATGCCCTTTGATGGTTGTCTCAGGATGCAGTTTCCGGTAGCTTTCATGATGATAGGTTTCCTGGAAGACTTGATAGGTCCCGATCCCGGCGTCATTCACCCGCGCAAGATCTTTGATCGACAAGGGGGCGGCATTCACATTGACACGCCGAATCCCGGCGTTTGTTCCGCGCGGTGTGACGGCTTCAACGTCATAAATACACTTGAGAGAGTCGACCATATAGTCGACATCGCTGTCTGGGTGTTCACCGTAGACGACGATGAGTCGTTTATGCCCGATTTGGCCGGCCAGGACCTCAATTTCCCTGCGGATTTCATCCATTGTCAAGACACGCCGTGTCATATCGCGGTTCTGGGTACGGAAGCCGCAGTACGCGCAATTGTTGACGCATTTCGTGCTCAAATAGAGCGGCGCAAAACTGACGATTCTCTTGTCATAGACTTTTCGCTTAATTTCACCTCCAGCATGTTCCATTTCCTGCCAGAGTTCAGGATCTTCGACATGCAGCAGCACTGCCGTTTCATCAGGTGTTAAGCTTTTGATATCTTTCGCCTTGGCGATAAGGTCGCGTACATACGACGGGTCGGCAGGACGCTGCTTCGCATTGATGAGCGTTTCCTCAATCATATCATCGTGGATGAAATCCGACCCGTTCTCCAAATATTTTTCGATCTCTTCTGTCTTGATACGGTTTTTCAACCAGGAGCTTGTATGTGATCTTGCTGGATTGTTCACCATGATTCCTGTCCTCCGTCGTTGGTGCGTCGGCCTCTTGTCAGCAGAATCCCGGCGCCCCAGGGAAAATTCATCCTTGTTTATAGTGACTGTAAATCTCCAACGCGGCCGGAAAGGGAGACAATGCCCGTTCCAGTACACCTTGTAGCGTGGAAATGCAGACGCCGTAATTCACGACCGGCACATCGACCTGACGCCCGAGATGGAGTCGGGAGAGCATTTCACGGCGAGTGAGCATACAGCCGCCGCAGTGGATGACGACTTTATACTCTGAGAGAGTGTCAGGATAGTCCCGTCCGCTGCACACATCGATATCGAGCTGGCCGCCAACATACTGCCGCAGCCATCGCGGAATCTTGACTCGTCCGATATCATCCTCCAGGGCGTGATGGCTGCATGCTTCGGCGATGAGCAGTTTATCACCAGCCTGGAGCATTTCGAGAGTGGCTGCACCGCGCACGTTTTCTAATAAATCGCCTTTATAGCGGGCAAAAAGGATAGAAAACGTCGTACACTTGATCTCCCTCGGCGTCTCAGCCACCATCTTCATGACGACCTGTGAATCGCAGACTACGAGATCCGGCGGGCGTTTCAACAGCGACAAGGTCTGCGCATACTCCCGTTCCTTCACCACAAGTGTTGAAGCATCGTTATCCAGGACGTCCCTGATCGTTTGCACTTGCGGTAAAATCAAGCGGCCCTTCGGCGCTTCCAGGTCGATGGGGACGATCAAGACAGCCATTCCGCCAGAAGGCAGCAGGTCCCCGATCAGGCTCGGGGGCTCCAGAAAGTCTTGTGGACACGTGGCGAGAAGATACTGCTTGAAGGTGTTTACGGAGCGTTCACGTTCAGTCTTATCTAGACAGGAAACTGACATGACATACGGTGTCAGTTGTTGAACTGTGTCGAGAAAATTGGCCTCTGGCGCGTAGAGATCGATTTTGTTGATCACGACGATCAGGGGGGCCGATCGTTCTCTGGCCTGCTCGACCACCTGAGTTTCGTAGCTGTTCCACTGTCCGGCTTCGGTCAGGAGGACAATGATGTCGGCCCGTCGGTAAATTTTCTCTGTGCGTTTGATACGCAGCTCAGCAAGTTCCGAACTGTCGTCCAGGCCGCCGGTGTCAAGAAAGGTGACCGGTCCCAATGGAAGTAACTCCATTGATTTTTCCACAACATCAGTCGTCGTGCCTGCCACAGGCGATATAAGCGACACATCCTGGCCGGCAATCAGGTTCAGAAAGCTTGATTTCCCAACGTTGGTTCTTCCAAAAAGACCGATTTGCAAACGTAACGCTGTTGGTGTTTTTCTCATTATCCTCGATCGCCTGGAGCCGTAAGACTCTGGGGAAACACTACTCGTTCAACAAGTGTTGCTCCCACGTATTGAAAAAGCTGCAAGCTGTTATTCTGCAAAGAGCAGTCATTCGTCGTGAAGCTTATTTTTTCTTACGTAAGGCGGATTTTACCGAGACACTCGAAACTTGACCGAGTTTTCCGCTCAGCGTTCCCACCTCATCGGTGGTCGCATCAACAACAAGGGTTATGACGGCGCAATGTTTTTCTTTATACGGGATGCCGGTACGGGTAATGATCATGTCGGCGTGTTCGGACAGAATGCGGTTGACCTGTTCGGCATCTCGCTGGCGATCTTCAATAATAATGCCGATAAATCCAAGTCGTTTCTGCATGGAAGACTCCTCCCTGGTTTCGTTGCAGGAGAAGTGCTGGGAGAGAAAAACTAATACCACGCTTTGGATCTTGAAGTCACACAATTGCTCCTTCTCAATCTTATGTGCGGGAGACTGCCTGTCTTCACTCCCTTGGGATAGAGTACTCACTCCTCGCCGCAGGAATACCATCAGTGTAACGCGATGAATAAACTTTTCTGAGTAAAACCATACTATAATAATGCACAGAACCTGTCAAGCAAGAGGAAGCGTTTTTTGAATCTTACTTGTCGGCAGCTTACAAAGAGTCTGTTCAGAAGATGACTCTCCGGAGTGTCTGTGACAAGGAAGGACTCGTGGATTTGGAAAAGATTTTTTATATTTTTTTATTGACTCCAGACGAGATCTGTGGCTACTCGGTGGCTGTTGTGACCTTAATGCGCTGTACGCAGTGTGTTTGAGCTATGGATCTTGCCACCTTATTGCCAAAAGGACGTCTATATGGAGAATACATGTATCACAGCCACGATTGATGGAGCTGAGTATCAGGTTCCGTCAAACTCTACGATTATAGAAGCCGCCAGCCATATTGGAATTTCGATCCCCTCGCTGTGTTATCATAAAGAGTTAACACCTACGGGCAATTGTGGCATTTGCCTGGTGGAGGATCTCGATCGCCATAGTTTCATCAGAGCGTGTACCACACCGATTGCCCCAGGAATGAATATTCGCACCAGAAGCCGTCAACTCACCCAAATTCGTCGTGACGTGCTCGAACTGATTTTGTCCAATCATCCTGACGATTGTTTCTACTGTGTGAGAAACAATACCTGTGAGCTGCAAGCTCTTACAAAACAGTTGGGTGTTGATCGGCGTACGCTCACGAAATTGTACGAGCCTTCTCAAGTTGACGACAGTTCGCCGTCGATCGTCAGAGAACAGGATAAATGCATTCTCTGTGGCCGCTGTGTCTCCGTATGCGGCGATGATATTCAGACCGTTCACGCAATCGGAAAATCCCAGCGAGGCTTTTCTACCGTCATAGGGCCGCCGTCAGGAAAAATGGCGGACTCTCTCTGCGTGAACTGCGGTCAATGCGTTGCGTTCTGTCCGACAGCTGCTTTGCACGAACATGTTGAAAAAGAGCTGGTGTGGAGGGCACTTGAAGATGAGGAGAAGGTGCTTCTCGTCCAGATGGCACCTTCGGTCCGGGTGTCGCTGGCCGAAGAATTCGATTTGCCGATCGGAACAAATCTGATTGGTAAAATGTATCATGCCCTTAAAATGATCGGCTTTGACTATGTGCTTGACACGAATTTCAGCGCAGATTTGACGATCATGGAAGAAGCCTCGGAATTTTTGGCGCGTCTGGAAAGTGGCGAGAATCTGCCATTGCTCACCTCATGCTCCCCGGGTTGGGTGAAATTTGTCGAAACATTCTATCATGGTCTCTTAGGGAATGTGTCGAGCTGCAAATCGCCGCAGCAGATGTTCGGTGCATTGTCCAAGACTTATTTTGCTGAGAAACAGAATTTGGATCCAGCCAAAATTGTGACGGTCTCGATTATGCCATGCACAGCTAAAAAATATGAGGCCCGCCGACCGGAAATGAATTCTCACGGATACCGGGATGTCGATTATGTCCTGACTACGAGAGAGTTCGCCGAAATGCTCAAGGAAGCCGGCATTCATCTCGAAAGCATTAACGACGATATGCCAGACGATCTCATGGGACAATACACTGGAGCGGGAACGATTTTCGGGTCTACCGGCGGAGTGATGGAAGCAGCTCTGCGTACTGCGTATGAACTGGCGACTGGCGAAGAGCTTCCTTCTCTCGACGTCGAACCGGCACGCGGCATCAAAGGCCTGAAAGAGTTCTCAGTGGATGTGAAAGGGACGAAACTGAATCTGGCTGTGGCGAACGGACTTGGGAACGCCCGGAAAGTCATGGATAAGATTATGGCGGCGAAAGTCGCCGGAGAAACTCCGCCGTATCATTTTGTCGAGATTATGGCCTGCCCTGGCGGCTGTGTCGGCGGCGGCGGTCAGCCACACGGCACTATCGACGGTTCTGTCTTGAAACGGCGTATTGAACGGGCCAGTGGTTTATATAAAGAAGATCGAGAGATGAAACTGCGGAAATCTCATGAAAATCCTGAAATTCAGAAGGTCTATGAAGAGTATCTGGAAAAACCGCTCTCGCATAGAGCCCACGAATTACTGCATACCCATTATATAGAACGCGACTCTTTCATCCTATAGGCGTTTTTCTCCATGCAGTGGTTGCGCCCTGCTGCGAGAGATGGTGTCTGATAAAAAAGCGTCCAAGAGTGAGAATCTTCCCGGACGCTTTTTTTATTGTGGCGGCATGTCGTGTTGTTACACAACCCGAATGGCGTTGAAACGGCAAGCGTTATAGCACTGACCGCAATGGATACAAGCCGTCTGATCGATCTCATGCGGCTGTTTGCGTTCCCCCTTGATGCAGTTGGCCGGGCAGCGTCGTGCACACAAGGTACATCCCACGCATCGATCGTACACAACTTCGTAGCGTAATAAGGCCCTGCAAACTTTTGCCGGGCATTTTTTGTCGTAGATATGCGCTTCATATTCTTCCCGGAAGCTCTTGAGCATGCTCATCACCGGATTCGGAGCGGTTTTCCCGAGCATGCATAAACTCGCGATCCTGATCTGAGTGGACAATTTCTCTAAGCGCTCGATATCTCCCTCTTCGCCTTCGCCTTCGCAGATGCGCTCCAGGATGTCGAGCATTTTGCGGGTGCCGATGCGGCATGGCACACATTTTCCACAGGATTCATCCTGGCAAAAATCCAGAAAAAATCGAGCCATATCCACCATACAGGTATTCTCATCCATGATAATCATGCCGCCGGATCCCATCATTGATCCTGCTGCCACCAGGGAATCAAAATCGACCGGCGTATCGAGAAAATCTTCCGTTAAGCATCCGCCTGAGGGCCCGCCGGTCTGAACCCCTTTGAAGGCTTTGCCCCCTGGGATTCCGCCGCCAATCTCGTAAACGATTTCCCGGAGTGAAATACCCATTGGCACCTCAATCAAGCCACTGTGTCGGATGTTTCCCGCCAGCGTAAAGGTTTTGGTGCCCTTACTGGTTTTGGTGCCGATCGCATGAAACCATGCAGCGCCGTTTAACACGATCGGCGCGACATTTGCCAGGGTTTCTACGTTATTAATGATCGTGGGACAGCCCCAAAGTCCAGCTATTGCCGGGAAGGGCGGTTTCGGACGCGGTTCTCCTCGTCCGCCTTCAATCGATGCCATGAGTGCGGTTTCTTCGCCACAGACAAAGGCGCCGGCTCCCATACGGACTTCGATATCGAAGCTAAAGTGTGAGCCAAAGATATTGTCGCCGAGCAGGCCCAGATCTTTTGCCTGCGTGATCGCCAGTTCCAGGCGCTCAACAGCAATCGGATATTCTGCTCGAACGTAAATATAGCCTTGATTGGCACCGATGGCGTATCCCCCGAGCGCCATGCCTTCCAGGACGGCATGCGGGTCGGATTCCATGACGCGACGATCCATAAAGGCTCCTGGATCGCCTTCATCGCCGTTGCAAATGAAATATTTCTGATCTGTTTCAACCCCTGCTGCAAACATCCATTTCCGACCGGTCGGGAACCCGGCGCCTCCCCGTCCGCGCAAACCGGCGTTCAAAATCTCGTCAATCACCTGCTGTGGAGTCATTTCCGTGACGGCTTTTCCAAGAGCCATATAGCCATCGGTCATGATATAATCATCAATTGATTCAGGATCGATTTCACCGCAGCGCCGCAGCACGATTCGAGTTTCTTTCGGTTTTGCTGGTCCGAGTTCGGTATCTTCCTCTACCGCCGGCTCTTCATACAAGAGGCGTGTCAGCCGCCGACCTTTGAGAAGATGTTCCTGAACCAGTTCATCAATATCTTTTGCATGCACCCCGACATAATGGACTCCTTCCGGATACACAAGCAGCTCAGGGCCTTTTGAACTTTGCTGACTAAGGCTGGACGTTTCGATAATCTGAATCTCCGCGTCGAGTTCATAGCGTTTCAGTGCTTTGTGAAGTTCGTCAATGACTTCGCCGGACCCCTGCGCCAGGCTCTTCCGATCTGCAGCCACTAATACGTATCCTCGATAAAACTCTGCCATAATCTTTACGTTTCTGATAGTTCCGAATGACAAACTACATGCTTTGGCAGTTTGTCACTCAAGACCCACCACGTTCATTTCATTCTGCTTGACGGTTAATATCATGATGAGGCAGTCTCTTCGTCGACGCTCAGAACCCAGGCATCGATCGGTTCTCCTTTCATGACGTGCTGGTCCATCAGTTTCTGAACGCGTTCGGCATTCAAATGACCATACGTCACCTTTGGATTGCCTTTCAAGTGTATATCGACAACGGGTTCGTGCTCGCAGGTCCCATTGCAGCCGGTTTGTGTCACGGCGACATCTTCCACATTGTTTTCCCGGATGTACTCCATAATCGCCTTCATGGTGCTGCGCGCTCCTGCGGCGATTCCACATGTCGCCATGCCGACGGTGATCGTCACACGAGCCTGACCCTCTTTAATCCTTTTCATTTCGAGGGCGCGTTCTTTAATTTGTTTCAGTTCGTCCAATGATTTCATGCCTGACCCTCCTTATAAAGCTGCTCAATATTACGGTGTAGATAGTCGCTTAAGAACTGAATCACCGACATATCAGCAATCGACAGTTCTCCGAGTTCACGCTTTACATCGACCGTATTAAACTCAAAGACATGCTCATTCATGTGATGGCGATAGCAGAAGTCGATGTCCGGGTGTCCAGCTATCACGGTGATGAGCGTTGAGACGATGTCGCCCAGGGGAACCCGATCGATATGATCGTGCCGGAATGTTGCTGTGACAACTGTGCCCTTTCCCTGCTCTGATTCAATGCTCATGGCTCCGTTGCATTTCTCAGCTGCGGCTTGTAATAACGACAGCCCCAGGCCGACTTTGCGGGTCGTGCGGCTGGTAGAAAACGGATCGGTGATGGTTGCCAGGGCTTCTTTGCTCATGCCACATCCGTTGTCACGGATCATGATCTTTAACAGATTCCTGCGAAGTAATTCGATCACTTCGACCGTAATCACTGTTGCTCCGGCTTTTGTCGAGTTTTGAACAATATCAAGAATATGAAGCGAAAGTTCTTTCACTGGAAAATTTCAGCCGTCCACCGCGCGATCGTCTCCTCAGCATCACGCGCCGCATCCAGCGTGATTTACTGATAATTTTTTAGAAGCTGCGTGAAATTCTTCATACTGACTTTCCCCAGTACGTCATCATCCACCATAACCGCCGGCGCCTGGCTGCACACACCCAGACAGCGACAGGCTTCAAGGGTATAAAGTCCATCTTCCGTGGTCCCGCCGACTTCAACATTCAGAGCGTTTGCGATATCCTCCAACAGCTTTCCGGCCCCTTTTACATAGCAGGCCGTGCCCATACATACCTTGATGAGATGTTTCCCACGCGGAATCATGGTAAAAAACGAGTAGAATGAGACGACTCCATACACGACGCTCGGAGCGACCCCCATTTCTTTGGCAATATAAGTCTGGATTTCTTTGGGGAGGTAGCCGACCTCTTTTTGAGTTTCATTGAGGACCACCATCAGGCCGCCGCGCTTTTCTTTTGCGCTGGCGATAATCTTATCAATAGCGGCTTTGATATCTGCATTGTTCAGAATTCCTTCCATGTGTAATATTCGCTGTTCAGCTCTCAGCAGTCAGTCAGTCCCGTCCTGCCCGCTGTTTGCTGTTGCCTGGTTCCTGGTCGTTACAGAGGATCAACCCGAAAACATCTTCCATCCTGACGTAAGAGTGCCTTACGCAGTTCATGAATCGTTGGTGATTCAATGAAATAACACGTTGAAGCACTACCGACATCTTGGAGATAGTGAGCGTCAGATCCTCTTACGACACTATATGTTTTCGTATCAGGAAACTCCTGTTGCGCATCAGAAAGTGTCCGTGTTCGATACACCTCTACTCCGATAATATGTAAATCCGGCGGGATTGAACCTAAGCGGCCAATCACGCTAAACCCGGGTTTGTCAACATGGGCGGGGATGCACATCCCTCCCAGGGCATTCACCTGCGCAACGACAGTGTCTATCGATAACGACGTCGTGCCGGCCAGGAAGCGATCGTTCACCTTCTTCACAGTATTGTCGGCAGCGACTTCAACTTGCACTCCAAACAGCTCTTCCCTGTTTTTGATCGGAGGAAGCGCGGTATAGACGATAGCCTGCCAGGTCATTAATGCCTCTATCGTATCGAAGAAGGTCAGCACATGCGCCTCTTCTTCGGTCGTTACCTCCATACCGGGTAATACATAAATATTCATCCGGCGGGAGGCCTCGCAAAACGCGTTCACATTAGCACCGCTGTTATGATCAGTGATCGCGATAATATCCAGTTTATGTTTTTGCGCCTGTTCCAGGATCGGTCCGGGCGCCATGTCGTAATCACCGCATGGCGACAGTACGGAGTGGATATGTAAATCAGCGGTGAAGGATCGAAGCCCCATAAGAATTCTACGTAATGCCTAACGTATATAATTGTCCCACGATACTGTAGGTGTCCTCGGTGGTGTGGAGAAGGACAATGCCTTCATCATCGGCTTTTTTCAGAACACTTTCCTCAATATGAGAATTTTCCGTGACAATGACGGCGGGAATTTCCAGCAGCGTTGCTACTGCAATCACATTCAAATGTGTCAGCAGGGTCACCCAGATATCATCCTTCTGAGCTCCCGCCATCACACAGCTCAGCATATCTGACGCATAACCGCCCTGGATCTCACGGCTAAGGTTCCTGCTTGAACACATCACTTCCAGAGATAAAGATTTCGCAATCGCTGCAATCGTCATAATCGCTTATCGCTGCTTCTTCATGTCGATGAAGGAAACAGCACGATAATTCTTCCCCGTGGACTCTCGTCGATGATGTATTGTCTCGGATTCCATAGTTCGATTGATGTCGAGCCTGCCAGGATCGTTTCCATCACTGATTCCATATTCAGCCCATGGAGGTGAGCGCTGTATTGTTCTGAGAGATTGCCAGCGCTTACAGGAGAGAGGATGAAAGCATCAGAAGCTGCCTGTTTGACGTCTCTGGCTGTGGCATGGTGCATGGTTTATGCCCGGCCTTCTTTCTGGGGGGATGGATGACCGCTTGTGAGCCCGGCTGCATAAATTCGTCCGCTTGCTTCAAACATCGTGCAACAGGAGGACAGCAGAGGAACGCCTTTTTCTTCAGCCAGTTGAACTGTTTCCGGGGGCGGCGTTTTGCTGCCTACAAATAAAATGACAGCAATGCCGGCCATCTCTGCCGTTCTCACGACTTGAGGATGTGTCAAACCAGTCAGGAGCACCCCCCCTTCTTTTGCAAGATACAGAACATCACTCATCAAATCTGCCGAAAACGCTGAGGTTGCATTTTGTGCAAGATTGACGTTTGATGTGAGCACTTTGGCTTCTGTCACCTCAAGAACTTCCTGTAGAGTCATTGTTCGTCCATTTCGTGATAAAGAAAGTGATAGTGCCATTTCAGCATCTGATGGTTGCGCATTATATTTGACAGGGAAAAATCATGTCAAGAAATTTCCATAGCCAACTGCAAGCGCACGACCGGACTCTGACTTGAAGCCCTTTTACTGCAGCGCGATACGGGGGGGCACTGATTTCAGGCAGTCGACATCAAATTGGGGATATCGATCGACGATCACTAAGCCATTGATCGCTTGTGCGAAGCTATTCCGCATACGGTGCGAGGCTGTGTCCCTGAAAGCAAGCGTTCCAGGACAGCTCAAGTGCTGCCGAATTTCCGTCACAGGGACAGCGTCATCAATTCGCGAGCGGTCGACAGTATCAAGAAGAGAGCAGCCTTCAGGATTGGAACAGGCAATTACGCTTCCAGAAGACGGTCTCACAGCGTCTTATATCAGCCCTGGTCGAAGCTGAAAGGGACCTCTTGAGCAAGAGGGAGGAGAAGTGTATCGGCCTGAATCAGCTGCTCTTCCGTGCCGATGAGGGCAAAACGGCAGCAACCTTCTGCGCCGCAAACACCGCCGCCGGCGATGAGTTCCACCTCAGCACTGCTGAGATCTTTGATGGCTTCGAGTTCGCTGTAGACCTCTCCGGTGACGGTGAACAGGCGGGGGCCTGCGGCACCTGGCAGATTGATCTGCTGCGCAATATCATCCAGATCCCCGATGACACGCTTTTCAACACCGACTGGGATAATAAGCCGGACGCGGCGTCCTGCCACTGCCTGCAAGGCAGTGCCGATGGTTCCGGCTTTCGGATCACCGATAAGGATCGCTGCCTTATGTGTGCCGATCTCTGCTGCATTTGCCCCTTTTAAAATGACATCGCCTTCTTGAAGATCGTCCACAACATCAAAAATCGTTTTTCCCCGCTGCCATCTTCCATTGAGTATAACGACATCTCCCGGAAACTCCCTCCCATCCGGCATTTGTCCAGCATCAGTCCGCCCGGCCCAAGGCGGCATCGTGATGCCACGGAAAAATCTTTTACGGGAAAAATCGCTCGCCTGCCCGAGGCTGTTGAGGATTTCCTCAGCGACATACGCATTTGTTGTGCCGGCGATAATGACCAAGCGACCCCGCTCTACGACTTTTCGGATAGCTGGGTGCTGCACAAGCGCTTTTGCAATAACCCGTTTTCCAGCAGCAGGACTCAGCACATACTGTTTGAGCCGCATTGTCATCTTTTCTCCTCCATGAAACACTGTATGTATTTTCTGTTTTATGCGCGATTAGGGCCTGTCCCGCCCGGAGATCGATACTGTTTTCTCTGGTACTGACGCGTAAACAGCCTCGTAAGTCACCTGTAGAAAAACTTATGCCTGACAACGTGAACGCTCTCAATAACGCGGGGGGATATATTTCGGTCTTGTCGACGGCTCAACAGGCGGATTGTGAAACGCTGTCATGTTCTCAGTCAGACCCGGCTGACGCCTGATCTGACTGAGACATTTTTCTGGTGAACTCTCCACTGACTCTGTGAAGGACTCAATGGGGTAAAATCGATTCTTCGGTATCAGGATCGAATAGATGCAGTTTGTCCATGTTAAAGGCCAGATCGATCTCTTTCTCAACAAGAGCGCGTTTCTCCGTAAAGCCAACACTGTATTCCGGGATTTTAGCCACAAACTCGTGCTTACCGGAATTGACATACAGCAATTCTTCCGAACCGATCGGTTCGATGACGTCGATCTGGGCGGTCATGACATTGCCACTGCCTGCAAACCCTGCTCGCTCTTTATCGACGATATCTTCCGGGCGGAATCCAAGAATGACATTTTTATGGATATAGGCATCCAGAGCAGCGTCAGGCTCTGGAATTTCCAGACGGAAGTCTTCCATATCGAGCCAGAGTCCATGATCAGAGACAATCTTTCCTCTCATAAAATTCATGGAGGGACTGCCGATAAAGCCTGCCACAAAGATGTTGGCCGGCTGGTTATACATACTGCGGGGATCGCCGATTTGCTGGACGATGCCGTCTTTCATCAGAACCAGACGGTCAGCCAGAGTCAATGCTTCAATTTGATCGTGAGTCACATAAATCGTTGTGGCTTCAAGCTGCTGGTGAATTTTATTCAGTTCGAAGCGCATGTGAACGCGCAGTTTGGCATCGAGGTTACTGAGCGGTTCATCCATCAGGAAGACTTTTGGCTTCCGCACGATGGCACGTCCGAGAGCCACGCGCTGGCGCTGTCCGCCTGAAAGATGGCGAGGCCGGCGTTCCAGGAGATCCTTGATACGTAGAAGCTCAGCAGCATGGTGTACCTGGTCCCGGATTTCCTGGTCAGGATATTTTCTGGCTCGTAAACTAAAAGCCATATTTTCGAAGACGTTCAAGTGAGGATACAGGGCGTAACTCTGGAAGACCATTGCAATATCACGATCCTTCGGCGGCATTTCGTTGACCAGCTTTCCGTCAATGTAAATCTCCCCCCGGGTAATCTCCTCCAGTCCGGCGATCATTTTCAAGGTTGTCGTTTTCCCACAACCCGACGGGCCGAGAAAGACGATAAACTCTTTGTCCTTGATCTCCATGTTAAATTCCTGCACCACAGGTACACCTTTCGTGTACTCTTTATAGATATTCTTTAAAGCGACATCTGCCATAGTGATGTTTGAGATTTCAGATTTGAAATGTCAGAGGCGTCTCTAACAAGTCAAATTCCACATCTTCAATCGAGGATTTATCCTTTCACAGCTCCAAATGTGAGACCTCGGACAATAAATTTTTGAACGGTGAGGGCCAAAATCGTCGGGGGGATGATGGCCATCAGCGCACGCGTGGCAATAAACCAAAATTGAATGCCGCGCGTATCCGACGCGCCGGAAATAATGTACGGCAGTGTGATCGCTTTCCGTTGCGCCATAATGAGGGCAAACATAAATTCATTCCAGGCAAATGCCAGGCAAATAATACCGGTTGCCACCAATCCCGGAGTTGAGAGCGGCAGGGCCACTTTAAAGAAGGCTCCGATATGGGAATAGCCGTCCACAAGCGCAGCCTGTTCGAGTTCGACAGGAAGTTCCTTGAACAACTGGCTCATGATGATCACAGCAAAGGGCAGATTGAACGTGGTATTGAGCACGATTAAGGTTGAGACCTTGTCAAGCGCCTGAAACTGGCGTGCGAGCAGAAAAAACGGGATCGCGACAACGACCGGAGGCAGCACACGCTGCGATAAAAACCAGATCGTTAAATCCGGGTTCTTGATTTTGTCGAATTTAAAACGCGCCAGACCATACCCGGCCATCGTTCCGAGCGCTGTTGCCAGCAAGGCACTGGTGAACGCAATAATGGTGCTGTTCAAAAGCGCTTTTTGATTTTCAGGCACGGCAATTTCAGCTTTCCAGTTTTCTAAGGTGGGCTCAAACTGCAAAAACGGAATAGCCAGCCCGGCGACGGTAAACGTTTCCGCCGGTTTTCTCAATGAGGTGGTCACAGCCCAATAAAACGGGAAGAGTGCCCACATAATACATAGCGCGATAGCGATCACCGTAAAAATTCTAAGCGGTGACCACCCTTTTTCAGCATTCTTACTCATAAATTTCCCTCATACGTTTAAAGAAGAATGTCACAATAATCATCATCACAATCAGCAAGATAAAGCCCTGAACTGCTGCATAGCCCAGATCAAAGTATTTCATGCCGGTGAGGTACGTGTACAATGAATAGACCATCGTTGATGTTCCCGGACCGCCTCTGGTCAGACGCGACGGAATATCGAAAATCTTACACGCTTCAATCAGGCGCAGTAAAAGAACGATGATTAAGACCGGCTGCAACATGGGGAGCGTGATACGGCGGAACAATTGCCAGCCTGGTTTGTAATCCAATGATGCGGCCTGATAAATCTCTTCCGGTAATGATTGGAGACCTGCCAGAATGACGAGGAAGCAAAACGGCGTCCATTGCCAGATTTCAACCAGAACCACCGAAATAAAAGACCAGATGGGATCTGATAACCAGGGGACTTTTAAACCAAGAGGGGTAAGGAAACTATTGATCGGCCCTCCCTCCTCATAAAAAATCGTTAAAAACAGAAATCCGATGGCCACTGGAGTCGCAAAAAGCGGCATGAGCAGAATTGTGCGGTAGGCTTTCAGCCCTTTTACTTTTTGATTAAAGAGCAGGGCCATGAGTAAGCCCAGCACAATTTCAAGCGTCACGGTAATAAGGATGAAAACGAGTGTAATTCTGACCGTGTTGTGGATCTTGTAATCCGTGAAAAACCGGGTGAAATTTTTGAACCAGACAAATTTATCACTACGTCCGATCTGGATTTTATAAAAACTGGTTCTCACGCCGTACAGGAACGGAAACACTGTGAACAGCAAGACCCATGTCGATGCCGGCAAGAGGAAGAGGAACTTGATATCTTTCTGGGTGATGTCAAAGGCGTTTTTCATGGTCATCCCGGCAAAATACCACATGAGAGCTCCGACAGCAATCCAGACAAGCAGCGCCTGCCAGAACGGGACAGAGCCTTGCAGAACCCCCAGCAGGCTAAATAAGAGCGCAACGGAAAATCCGCACATGGCCGCCAGCCACGCCCAATGGCGCAGCAGCAGTAATCCCCGTGCCGTCAGGAGCAGATAGACTAATCCCGCCACCAGTAAAAACGAGAATCCTTGACTGAAACCGTAGAGAACGGCGGCGATTCCACCGACAAGAAACAAAATCCCCCAGCCCCAGACAGACCAGGACATGGAGGAAAAGATGTGACGTAAAGATTTTTTTTCATCAGTCATAGTTGAAATAATGAGGGGTCTGAAACATGATTAAAGCACTTCAGACGTCATTAGATAAGGACACGCGCATTTCAGCTCAACAATGCCGCGCTATGCGTTGGAGATACCGGGACGCGGGTCCCGGTATCCGGATGTGGAACGATCTTACGGCTGGTAGCCGATCGATTCTTGATAAAACTTCAGCTGTTCTTCCATGCCAAGGCGTTCGTTGACCTCGTTCCAGTCTTTTGCAGCACGATCGAGCGCTTCCTGAGGAGTGAGCTGTCCGGCCATGGCGGCATTAAGATGTTCGTCAAGTTTATACCAGAATTCTTCGCCGCCGGGGATGCGGATGTACGGCTGCACCGTATCAGCAAAAAAGTTGTCATGATAGGCCTGTGTGTAATCCTTTACATCGGCAGCATCCCAGTTTTGAGAAGTAAAATCTTCGATTGTGGCCGTTCCTCCCTGCTCTTTTAAGTAATGCAGGGTCCAACCCGGGTCGACGCCTGTCCATCCGCGAGCCACATTCCACATACTGATTTTGGGAGTTGCATGGAACGCAAGCAAGTGGTAGACGACTTCTTCGACGCCTTTTTCCACAGCCGAATTCAAGATGACTCCGTGCCAGGATCCGCCGGTAGTATTTCCGACAACATTCGGTTCGTCCATGGTGACGAACTTTCCCTGGCAGCGGTCGTACACTTCATACGAGCCCGGCAGAACAGCAGCTCCCAATTTCCCCTTGATTGCTGAACGGCTTTCATCCTGGACCAATGATCCGACATCACCCCATGAATAGGTGAAGATGGCATCGCCACGCAGAAAATAATCCCAGGCGGTTCCAAGATCCCAGGCGATCTGAGCCTCTGGACCGGTTTTGAAGAGCTTATACAGGAACTCCAGCGCTTTGACATGGCCCGGTTCATTGATCAACGGAGTCATGTCTTCAGGATCAAACCAGTACACATTGTGACATTTATCGACGCTCTCGCCGGGCAGCACAGTGTACGCAGCGGACAGCGAAACAAAGTGATACATACCCTGATTCTGAACCTGGAAGTGCAGGGCGATTCCGGAGTCTTTTTCCACTTCGCCGTCGCGATCCCAGTCTTTATTATTAAAGAAGTTGGCGATATCATAGACTTGATCCCAGGTCTTTGGAGGAACCGGCAGTTCATAGCCGAGAGCTTCTTTAAATTCCGCCTGCCATTCTGGATCGGTCAGGATGTCTTTTCTGAAATACAGGACCTGCCCGTCGCTGTCGTTCGGAACCCCGTACCATTTTCCGCCCCAGGTATGCAGATTGACCAAGGCTGGCGGGAGATAGTCACGAGACCACTGCGGGAAGCGGGGATCGCCATAATAGGCTTCAGGCGAGAACGCAAAACCACCGGTGACCAGATCGCCGTACCAGGATGCGGCCGGCATGCATGCATCATAGTTACCTGCGCCGGTTTGCAGGTCGATCATCACTTTCTGAAATTGCTCTGCAATCGGAATCTCCACGATATTGAGCTTGGCCCCGGTCAGTTTTTCCCAGGCATCGCGCCATTCAAACAACGGACCAGAGATGCCACCCTTGGGACCACCGGTATTCACGGTAATTGAGATCTCTTTTCCTTTAAACGGTTGTTCGCCGCTGGCGGCAATTGATCCGATTTCTTCATCGGTAAAGGTAATCGTATCTCCACTGGCCGACGTGACCGTCACATCCGCCGAACTGACCATCGCCGACAGGAAAATACCCACACACACAAGACTCATCATTGATAGAACACGTTTCATAAACTTCTCCTCCACATAGCTGAACATCTGTCGTTGACAATAGGTTGACACTGGGTCGAAATGAGTTCACACAGTCGCAGTGCTCTGCAGAAAAGCACTTACAGTCGGTCCCGGGCACCACCACCTTTTTTCGGGTGACATTGGAGTTCGTATTGAGATAGGCGCAGAGAGCAGCTCATATCCCGTAGTTTATCGTAACAACTCTTCTTGCAGGCAAGAAGAGTTGTCAAGGAAATTTCTTTTACGCTTTCCCGCTGCTTCCGAAAACATCCATCACGCCACAGATATGTGCCTTGATAATATCCCGGCCCCAGAACGCAATATCATGGAAAAATACCTCTTCTGAGCGGTTAAGCCGCGTTTTAATCTCGTTGGCGGTCAAGCGTGAGCAGGCGCTGTAATAATTAATTTTACTGATACCATGCTGAATGACCTGGTGATAGATCGCTTCTTCGAGTCCGGATCCGCCATGCATGACTAGCGGGACATCGACGTGTGAGGCAATGTCGCGAATCCGGGCATAATCGAGCTGCGGCTCTTTTTTATAGATTCCGTGTACGCTGCCGAACGAAATCGCGAGGGCATCGATTCCGGTTTGCGCAACAAAATCCTTTGCCTGTTCAGGATCGGTGTAGGCTTTGCCCTGCGCTCCGGACTGCTCTGTCGTGTCTTCGCTCGATGCGATATGTCCAAGCTCGGCTTCGACGTCACAATTGAGCGTGTGGGCGATTTTGACGATTTCTTGTGTGCGGGCAATGTGTGCTGGATACGCATCGTCCGAGAAATCCGCCATGACAGAAGAAAATCCCATTGTAATCGATTCGAGTAATAACTCAAACCGGGTGCCATGATCCAGATGGACGCAGACCGGTACAGAAGCACATTCGGCTTCGTGCAGCATAATCGGCCCGATACTTTCCAGTCCTGCTTTTTCTGCATGTACTTCAGCAACTTCAATAATTACCGGCGAGCGTGTTGCTTCGGCAGCGCCGATCACGGCTTGCACGGTTTCAAGGTTCATCACATTAAATGCTCCGACAGCATAACGCTCTTCTTGTGCCTGCTGCAACAATGAAGTCAAATCAATCAGACTCATAGGTCCTCTCTTTCTGTATAGATAAACGGTTAATCGTCGATATGGTGTCATGTCACTGCTGATAGCGCGCGGGATGGATTGTTGATGGGAGACATTGCTTCCCCGTTATCGCGCGTTGAAGAATCTCAAAGGGCAGCTGAGTGCTTCCTCTTACGCCAATGAGACGCTGACAGATACGTCAATGATCGAGTCAGACTACGTTGAAGCGACGTGGATTTGTCAATATAAAAAAATATATTTTTTCTTGCAATTTTTTCCGGAAAAACTCTTTAGCTGTTCAGCGACCATTACGCGGGACAGTATGAAATTTTAATTTTTATGATAAGGATGGTGACTGAGATGCCGAAATTTGACGTTGTGGGAATCGGCGTAAACGATGTGGATGCGTTTTACTGCCTTCCTGAAGGCTATCAACTCGATCGAAAGAACTGGACGGAAGAAGCAAAAATTCAGGCCGGCGGTCCTGCTGCAACGGCGAGTTGTCTCTGTGCGATGCTGGGGTGGAGAACCGGCTTCATCACACCTGTGGGGGAGAATATGCTGAGTGAGATCGCAAAAACGGAATTTGTCTCCAGAGGGGTTTCAGCAGACCTTTTTATTTCGTACCCGCAGGCCAAGCCGGTATTTTCAGTCGTTCAGATCGATCCGCGCCTGGCAACGCGGACAATTTTTTCTCAATTGACTGATTATGTGTACATTAATCCTGCTGATATGGTCCTGGATGCGGTGACTGAAGCACACGTGCTTATTGCCGACAGCTATGAACCCGACGCTGTGATGGCTGCATTGGAGGCCATTCAAGGAAAAGCATGTCGTTCCGTTCTCGATTTGGAAAGCGGCGGACCAGAATGGCTCTGGCGTGCCATCGAACTCGGAACCGACATCATTATGCCCCTCCACGAAGCCCGCGAGTTGACCGGAGAGGCAAGCCCGCAAGAGGTCTTGCAGGCCCTGTCAAAAAGAACGACGGCGCAGCTTGTTGTGACGAACGGCTCGGAGGGAAGCTGGGCTTTGACGACCAATGGCATACATCATCAGGCAGCCTTTGAGGTCGATGCACGCGATACGACCGGCTGCGGCGATGTGTTTCACGGGGCCTATGCAGCCGGTCTTCTGGAGGGGATGTCATTAGCGCTGCGTCTGGAATTTGCCGCATGGATGGCGTCAATGACAGCAACAAGAGTCGGAGGGCGCGAAGCGCTTTTTTCGCGGGAGCAAGTCCCGACGCAGGATCTCTCGCTGTTGTCGGAGTCATTGCAGGCGCAGCGACTTTTTGTGGGCTGATGACGTTTCGGACAATGCCGGATCGCTGAGATAATCACGCATGGAAGGCACCGATCGCCGTGTCACATAAGGCGGCTCTCCACAAAATCTCCTAATGCGCAGTATTGTACAAAGAGCTTGTTATACTGTTCGACATGTTCGGATTCCGGGCTGTACTGCGCTGAGAAGCCTTCATTCATGGCACGTTGTGCGTCAGGAAGACTGCGATGGATGCCGGCCGCGGTTGCCGCATACATGGCGGCGCCCATCGCGCAGGTTTGCATTGAGGCAGCCACTGAAATCGGGCGGTTCAGGACGTTTGCGAGTATCTGCATGACAAAAGGTGAACGCTGTGCAATGCCGCCGACGGCGATAATCTTTTCAATCTGAAGACCGTTGGCCAGGAAGCTCTCCAGAATTCTGCGGGCTCCAAAGGCTGTTGCCAGCACAAGCGATTTGTAGAGCTTTGGAGCATCCGTCCCGAGATCCAGTCCGGTGACAGCGCTTTTCACATATTCATTCGCAGAGGGATAGCGGCGGCCGTTCAGCCAGTCCAGCGCCACCAGACTGATGTCATCGTGAGAAAGCTGTTGAGCCTGTGCCGTTATTTGCGGAATAAGCTGTTCAGAGAGTTCTTTGAGCACATCTGCCTTTTGATCGGCCGAAATCGTAGATACTGTTGGAAGCAGATGTCTGAGCGGCCAGAGCAGCAGCTCTTTAAACCAGGCGTAGACATCTCCGAACGCCGCCTGTCCCGCTTCGATTCCTACAAAGCCGGGCAGAATTGAATTTTCCGCCTGCCCGCAAACTTCCTTTAATGACTTTCCGCGCAGGACAGATGCCTTTTCAATGATCATATCCACACTTGACGTGCCGATGACTTTGACGAGGACGTGTGGCGCAATGCCTGCACCGACAGCACCGGCATGTGCATCAAAGGAACTGCCACCCACAACAAGCGGAGAGGGAAGGCCGAGTCTATGCGCCCATTCCGGAGTCAGCCAGCCGACCGGAGTGTCGGCGGGCTGCGGGACAGCCCCGTACGTCTTGCTGATCTCTGCTAATGAGGGATCGAGATTCGCCAAAAACGCCTGAGCGGGTAAGCCCCCGAATTCACTATGCCACAGGGCCTTATGTCCGGCTGCACAGGCGGAGCGATACATTGCGGCAGGATCGTTTCGACCAGCGAGAAGCCCGGGAATCCAATCGCAATGCTCAACCCAGGAAAATGCTGCTTTGCTGATTGCCGGATCGCTGCGGTGCGTATGGAGCATTTTCGCCCAGAACCATTCCGAGGAGTATCTCCCCTGAAAACGGGTATAGTCTTCGCCCTCCCAGGCCTCGGCAGCACGGGTAAATTCCTCGGCCTCATCGGCAGCGCTGTGATCTTTCCACAAGTGGAACATGGCATTCGGATTTTCACGGAATTCAGGCAGCAGGGCCAGGGGCCTTCCTGCCCGGTCGACAGGGCAGGGGGTTGAGCCGGTCGTCTCGATCGCAATCCCTTTCACACACGATCTCAGCTCTTGTCCGGCTTGTTTAAGAGCGCTGTGCACACAGGCTTGAAGTCCTTCCAGATAATCAAGCGGATGCTGCCGGAATTGATTCTTTTCAGGCATGCTGTAACGGCCTTCACTCCAGCGGGCATAGGCACTCAGGCCTTCCCCTGCCACTTGCCCGTTTGATGCATTCACGACAATCGCTCTGACTGAATCGGTTCCAAAGTCGACTCCAATCACAAAATGATCTTTCATAAAAGTATGATCCTTTTTAACGCACTCGATGGATTCGGCTTGCTTATTCCGACAGGATTCCGAATCATGGAGGTTTGGATGTTTTTCAGCGCTCAACGGATGCTTGTTCCTGTGGAGCGGAGTTTTTTGACAAAGCCATCAGTTTTGAGACTGATGCCGAGATGATATTGCAGATAGCCTGTCAGAAGGCGCCGAATATCCTGATACGCCTGAACTGAAAAGCCAGGGGGCTGGAGCTGTGAAATCCGGGTTTCGAGAAAGTGCTGTAAACACTCTATGCTTTGAGGGTTGAGATTGACCGCGCCTTTTTTGAGCCGCTTGCAGCGAGGGCAGAGAATCCCACCCTGAGCGAGATGGAAGGCCGGCAGGTGCTGCTCCGGGACTGCATTCTGTTGGGACGCTGTCGGGCGTGTGCGTAATTTGCCGCAATGAATACAGCGATCAAGTACCGGCGTATAGCCGAGGTGGGCCAGAATTTTTACTTCAAAGGCCGGCAGCAACATGCGTATGTCCTGTCCGTGCTCGATTTGTCGGAGTGTTTCACAGAGTAATCCGTAGACTGGTTTATGGCTGTTATCATATTTTTCAAAGCCCTTGTTGATGAGTTCGGCGAGACAGGACGCTGCGACGATTTTATGAAAATCGTCATGCAGGCGCGTAAACGCTTCGACCATGTCCACCTGGGTGATTTTGAGCAGCGGTGGGTCCGTCTGCCCGCTATGTCGCTCAAGGTGCCCGGCTTTATGAAAAAAGATGACGGCTACCCGATTAAAGAGTTCCAGTTTCCCACTGTATTTACTCCTGATCTTCCTGATACCCCTGGCGATGCCCTGAATTTTCCCATAATCTTTTGAAAAAAAAGTTACGATTTTGTCGGCTTCTCCGAGCTTTGAGGCGTTAATAACGATCGCGTCGATGCGTTCAAATGCCATAATGTCTTTGGATGGTTTATTTAAATGTAAATTTAAAGGTCATACTTGTGTCCAGTTCTCCGTCTTGATCGCGTTGGGCGGTGATTGAGACATTCTCTGATAATTCATATTCCACCCCGAACAATTGCTCTTTCTCTGTACCGCCGACCGAGGTGGTATAGGTCAGCATCAGGGCATCAAAAAAACGCTTGGCCACTGTGAGTGTCGGCGTTGATTCTGCTTCTTTTGAGCGTGACAATAAGGGATCAACATCGACGGAAAGTCTGTCCAGCTTGAGCGTCTCTTCAAGCTTTTTTTCCAGGACGCTTTGTAACGGCCGGGTGACAAAACTATAGGCACCCGTCTGAACGCCGGTCCCGGCAGCGAGCAGTCCGGCGATTTCACTGTCGGAGAGCGGTGGGTCGGAACTCATACTGAATGAAAACTGGTCGAGGTTGCCGTCGATACCCAGTTTCACATCGTATTCCTGGACCACAGTTTCCACCTGTACGTTTATTTCCGGGTTGAGACGCAGAGGATCGAGGAAGTCGAATACGCCGCTGATAATGTCATAGCGCGTATCTCCGAAGACTACCCGGCCTTTAGGCACCTCAATACGACCTTCTAATTGAGGTTTCAGCGCTGTGCCAAGCACTCTGAGACTGGCCCGTAAATCGATATCCGCGAGTTTATTTTTTACCCGGACGTTTTGAGGGGCTTTGATGAAGAGTTCCAGCATGATCGGATTTTTGGGCTGTCCTTCAAGAGGTGGAAGTGAGAGCTTTCGATTCTTGGTCCCAACGATGCTCAAGATGTCGAAATCTTTGCTGTACAAGGCATCGTGTACATGAATTTCACCGGCCAGTTTCTGTTGTTGCATGTCTCCGGAAATCCTGATTCGCGGCGAGATATTGAGGCTGAGAGAGTCGATAAGCTTCTCAATGAGCAGATGTTTTCCCTCAACATCGATGCTGAAATCATCCGGGACAAGGCCGGTATAGTTGACGTAGCCTCCAACGATGACTGTTCCGCTGCCGACCGTGCCCTGCACGTCGAGAATCTCGGCCTTGCCTGGTCCAAAGGCCAGTTTTCCGCTGATATCGGCGATCGGGTCGGGATAGGCTGCGAGTTTGATGTTTCCACGATTCAGCTCGGCCAGCCCTTCCAGTCGAGGTTCCTCGACATTGCCTTCAAGATTGCAAATGAGCTGCAGATGCCCGCCTAATGATTGTATCCCGATATCATCAGGCAGGAAGGGCTTTATGCCTCTGAGATCGAGAATCCCGTCAATATCCAGATCGAAATGTCCTTGAAAATCCAGCACACCTTTCGCAAACATGCCTAATTCCTCTCCTCTCATTTCCAGCGAATTGACATGGACAGCTTCCGGCGTCAGCACAATGTCGATGTCTCTGGTATTCTCCATTTTTTGGCCGAACACATCGAGAAGTACCTGGCTGAATTTCACATCTGCAGACAGATGCTGTAAGTCTGTCAACAAGCCCTCTGAGCGAATTGTGCCGCTGATCAGGCCTGTGATACCTTCTAATTCGACAAAAATCGAAAGGATCTGCTCGATAGCTGCTTCGTGTGTCTCCACCTTGAGCGCATAAGGAAGGCCCGTCTCCAAACTGAGTTCCAGCGAAACGCGGAGTTTATCGCGGAACGTTCTCAGAGAACTCTGGAGTTCCCGGCCGGCAAGTAAGAGGCTACAATAGACGTCTTCAACCGTTTTCTCGGCATACTGTAAATCTTTCAGGGTGATTTCAGCAGTTGCTTCAGGATCGTCTATGCTGCCGGAAGCCCGGGCGTTGAGATCGATTTTCCCTTCATATTGAGGCGCGAAGGAGTTCAGCGCGTCAACAGTATGAAGATCGATATTGTGGGCGTCGATTTCAGCTTGGAAAGACAGATCAAAGCCTAGGCCTCCTTTGACCGCGATACGGCCTTCATTTTTTATCAGTGTCAGATTGTCAGTAGAAATCTGCCTGTCTGCCATTTTGATCGTTCCGCGAAGTGAATCGAAGCGCTGCCCCCAGGCATTGATATCAGTGATATGCAGCGGCAGTTCGATTGCAGGATTCTCCGCGGTCCCTGTAAGGAGAGCATCGATCGGTTCCAGGATCCCTTTCAGTGCCAGATCCTGTTTACTGAGCGCAAGGTAATCTGCTAAAGGTGCCTCTGCGATGCTGATGGGGAAGTAGATCTCTGGTCCTGCCTCTCCAGTGAGCGTCAGAGTTCCGTGACTTTTGATTTCAGCCTCATTGTAACGGAGTTGCAGCTGCTTGACGTGCAGAGTGTTGTTTTGAAAGGCGACCTCGGCTGTGATATCGTCTGCCTTGACCCAGGCAAGATCGGCCTGGCTGAGATGGGCGCTGGCGACGATGTTCAGCTCTGAAAGCGAGCCTTGAACGCTACCGCTGAATTCTTTGATTTGCCCGTCAACATGATGTAAAAAAGAATCTTTGTCGATTCCCGGCACGAATAGCAGAGCCTGCCGCATCAGGGCGTTGAGGCGTTGAGCCGAAATATCATAGCTGATATCGACGTACGGACCACTGCTCTCGATCGTTCCGGCACTCTCTAGCTGCAGAACGTCGGAAGTGACCCGAAGAGTCGATACTGTCACCCTGCGATCCTGAAATGTGCTCATAAGATCGAGGACAAAAGGTGTCTGTTGGATGCGTTGTTCAGAGCTCGCGGGGTCCTCTGAAGTGATAGCTATGCTGCCTTTTCCTTGCAGGTCGATTTGGGCCAGAATATCTTCCAGGGCAAAAGAATCTCCCTGGCAGTCGAGCGCCCCTGCCAGCGTTCCGGAGACAGTAAAGCCTTGACCGGCGTCATGGGGCTTCAATTGCTGCATGATACGCTCAAGAATGATATCTTTCAGCGTGAGCTGCGTTTTGAAAGTCGAATTGAGTAGGCCGAGCTGGCCGTTCCCCCGGATACTGCCGCCGAAGATCTCGACAAAGAGTTGTGAAAATGTCAGGGTTTCCTGCGCAATGCTGACGTTGGCCTGGATGTGTTGTGAAGTGACGCCATAGGCGGTCAGCTTGTCGATGCCCAGCGCAGCGTCGAGCGTAAGATGAGCCAGGTCAAAGTGGCTGCCTCTGGCTGTAATCGGACCACTGATGCGTCCAGTCACCTGCGGAGGATCAGGCATCAGGGCCATGATTGATCCAAGCTCGACTTCTCGTGTTTCGATTTCAGCCTGATAGAGAAAATCATCATAGAAGTTCAGCTGTCCTTTCGCCTGTAAATGCCCCTGAAAAGCGTTCACAGACAGGCTGTCGATGAACAGCCTTCGTTCGGCGATTCTAAGCTGACCCTGTCCTTGTTCGATGTCAACACCATAGATCGAATCACGTTCAAACTCCAGAGAAGCGTCGATGAGAAGATCGTTGAAATCGAGACTGTCCCCTCCGACACTCACATTCCCGCTGACAGGCCCCCGGATATCGAGTGGAGAATCAGGTTCAAGTATTGAATTCACATGTTCCAGATGGACGCGATCGAGAGTGACCTGAGCTGAGATCCTGGGGGAAGCGGCAAGTGACAGATCGGCGTTCCCCTGGATTGTTCCGTCCCAGAGTTCGGCATACAGATCACTGATACCAAGCTGCATATCCTGATAGCTCAGATCGGCGTCAAGCCTCCCGAATTGCAGTTCCCAGGCCGTGCCTTGCGGTAGTGAGAGATGCCCTTTTGCCTGAAGATCCGGAATATTTCCGCGTATCTGTCCTTTGAAATCGGCGAGACCGTGTAAATTCTGATCGAGGTCTGCAAGCCGATCGATTTCATCAAGCGCTGCCTGGGCATGAAGCGACAGGTCGAATTCTGCTTGCGGGAGATTGAAAACGTCGCCGCTAATGTCGACTGAAGAGGCCCCGGCCTTGACCTGAAATGCCGAAAGAGACACGGTCTGTTCGTGAAAGTCGATTGTGCCGTTGAGTGCGAGCGGCAGCACAGCTCGATTTTGAAAGGCGATTTCACTGTCTTCCAGCGTCAGGACGGCATGTGTACGAAAGCCTCTCATGCGAAATGAGGCCAGGATATTCAAGCGGCCCAGATCGATACGCAGGGGTTGTCGTTGATCGGCAAAATGAATTTTTGCATCATTCAGTTCGATATGAGGAATACTGAGGCGATTCAGGAGTGCCTGCATGTTAAAAATGGAGGGGTCTTGAGGGCGTTCCGGTTCCTGGGGAGGAAATATCGGTAAATTTGAACGTCCCTCTTTGTCAAACTCGACCCAAATGTCGGGGGTGTCAAGGATCACGTTCGTGATGACAATATCAGGGGAAATCAGGCTGCGCAGCGCAAGCTGGGCCTGAGCGCGTTTGACAGCGAACATGGTTCCTTCCGACAGCTTCTGCCGCCGGGCGATCGCGAGTTCTGAGATAACAAGTTTTGGGTTGGGAACGCTCAGATGGACACTTTCAAGAGCAACCTCCCGTTGAAGCTGTTCGCTGAGAATTGTTTGAAGGTGTGCAGTCAGAACCCGATCGATCGTATCAGCGAAAAACAGATGATAGCCGAAAATGACCGTCAGAACCAAAACACTGAACACAAGCAGGGCGATGACAAAGGCACTTTTGAGAAGTTTCTTCATATATCTTTCATGACAGGCTGGCACGCTGCCGGGACATCAAAGTTCATCCATAGTGATAACGCCAGGCGTAACGCGCTAAGACCGCGCCATTGACAGCGGGCACGACACGTAACACCGCCACAACACCTGACTGGAAAGAATATGTTACAACTACGCCGCGCGGTGTGGGGCGTTATTCACGCTCTTGTTCGGCATTCACAGGATGTTGCCAGACGAATGCTGTGAATGCCCCGTATTGTTATTCAATTGAAAAGAGCCCCCATTTCCTTAAAATCGATTGATTTGATGACGATTTTAGGGAGAACTGCTGAACGGGAACAGAGAGTGTGCCTGCTTTGTCAAAGAATGACTGATCTATTTCAAAAATCAGCTGAACATTATCGCTATGTGAATGGATACTATATTGCCCTAATCCGTCCACCCAAATTCTTCCAGTAACAGACAATGATGGTTTATGAATGAGATAACGTTATGAAACTGAGTTTATCTGGAACAGAACCAGACCAAGTATACTGCTCAGCCTCTTCTGTAAACTGTTCACGATTTGCCGTGACGGAAACATCATCAAAGAGATTCAGCACAACTCGTTCTTCCTGAAGAAGAATTTCAGGAAACAGACGAACATATTGACCTCGAAGAAAAAACGGTTCGTACAGTTCTGGAGATTCAGGCTGTGAGGGATCGTCTGTGAATAATTCGTATGTATCTTGAAAAACAGCAAAAATTGTTTCCCCGGCGTGAACCTTGAGATTTCCTTCTACTGAAAGTGAAGGCATATCGTCAACGCTCTCCCCCATTGTTACGACGAGTATCGTCGGATCACGCTCTACGGCTCCAAGATCAATTTCCTCAAAAAGATATGAGACCTTCGGGGAAGATGCCTGAGTGTGCATGGCAGGGATTCCCCCTATCATCGTCACAATGATGATCATGCAACCCATATTGAGTACTCTTTCCTTTTTCATATCATACATCTCCTTTACGTTATAGGGCGATGTTTTCACGGTATGATTCAGCTACGTTGCCTCCCTTTTTCCACGAAGCCGAAGAAGTGATACAACGCCGGCAAAGGCTGGAACGTTGAACTCAGATCGCTTTTAATTATGTCTTACTCCAGGAAAAATGTCAAGTTTTGCGTTCGTGTCACTGTGAGAAAGCACGCACTTTTTCCTTATGAAGGCACTGTAGCTGCTTTTTCAGGGAAATTGGAAAAAATACGATTTTTTTTATTGACATGATAAAAGGAATTTTTTTATGTTACCCAGCACATCAAGCCGAAGTGGTGGAATTGGTAGACACGCTATCTTGAGGGGGTAGTGGACAACCGTCCGTGGGGGTTCGAGTCCCCCCTTCGGCATGTTTATGCCTTTTTGCACGCCAGACCGATTCGTTATTGGTCTTGTAACGCTCGTTCCGATATTTTCAAAAACGCCCCGATTATCACAAAGCATCCAGCCATAAGGAGAAAGACTGGTCGCAATCCTATACAGGCGGCAAATATTCCTCCGCTGAGTGATCCGGAAAACCAGCCAAAGGCCCTTGCGCTGCCAATGATGCCAAAAGCCGATCCATGTTGGGCTGCTGGTACGATACGACTGAGAAGAACTTTCAGCAGCGGATCGATGCCTCCCATGCAAAGTGCTGCGAAAAAGTAGAGAATCGTCAAGTGCCAGACTTCTGTCACAAAAAACGTCCCCATTCCAAAGGCGGCTGTACTGAAAGCAAGGACCGTGACAAGGCGTGTCGCCTGGCCTCGTCGAGAGAGTGCTCCGGCAAGAATTCCGGCGAATACTGAGGCAATCCCGGCGGCAGAGCCAACAATACCGGTTTGCGTAGCGACTGTAGCCGGCCTGCTGGTCAAGTCCTGCACAACAAGCGGCAGTACGGGGTTTTGCATGGTCCGGGCTGCAGCATAGATAAAAATCACAATGATAATGGGGATGACGCCGCCGAGCAGCATGAGCGCTTTCATTTCGGAGAAAAAAGAAAACGAGCTGTTCCTGCGACCGATGGTGTGCTCGCGTACAAAGATAAATGTGAGGAGAAAAGAGAGACAGAGCAGCCCCGCTGCCATCAGAAAGGCTGCGCGATATCCGAAACGATCGGAGAACACGCCCCCTGCCAGCGGGCCGATCGAGTTCCCACAGAACACCGCAGCATTCATAAGTCCAATCGCGAGTCCTCGATGTTCTTGAGGAGTCTCCGCAATTACAAGCGTTAAATAGGCGGTTACTGTGCCAGTGAAGCAGCCTTGCAGCAGGCGAAAGAGCAGTAATGTTTCTGGAGAATGGGCCAGTCCCATGCCTAAGAGTGCAATCGTTCCTCCAAGACCAGCCCGCAGGGTCATCGGCTTTTTGCCGTAACGATCGGCGAGATAGCCCCAGAACGGCGTCATAATGGCCATAGTAAAGGCCGCACTTGACGTGAATATTCCGGACCAGATTCGAAGCAGTGCAGGTTCCTGAATACCCAGTTCCTGGAGATAAAAGGGCCCAAAGGGCAATGCAAAGCTAAACCCTGCAATCGATAGAAGCTGCGCGATCCAGAGAGCAACTAAGTTTTGTTTCCAACACGGCATAAAAAAGAAAAAAGACCAAGGGCTGAGGGAACAGGAGTGCTGCTGAACACAGAAGTCCTGGAACGCAGTATTCCATCTTTCATTATTGCGACCACTCAGTCGGCTTACGGTCCCAGCGATGGGTTTTTAGGTCGGCCAGGAGTTCTGGCGCAAGTCCTTTGCCATCACTCGTAGCAATATTCGAACGCACGTGCGCTGTTTTACGCATCCCGGGAATCGTGGTGCTGACGGTCTTATTGCAGAGGATAAAACGCAGGGCGATTTCCGGCATACTGACATCCGGCGGGACCAGCGCTTTCAACGCATCGGCGTGCTCGACACTGCTTTCCAGATTCTCAGGGACGAAATAGCTACTGCGCCAGTCGTCTGCCGGGAACGTCGTGTGCTTCGTGAAGGTCCCGGTGAGGGTTCCTTCGTCAAAAGGCACTCTGGCGATTACGCCGATATCGTATTCTTGGCAAAGTGGAAAAAGCCGATCTTCCGGGTTTTGGTCAAAAATATTATAAATGACCTGCACCGCATCGATCCGGCCGCTTCGAATGGTGTCCAGACTATTGTCTGGTTCCCAGCGGTTGATGCTGATTCCGACAGCCTGAATCTTGCCGGCTTGTTTAAGTTTTTCAATGCTGTCCTGCCAGCGTTCGTCCTGGGCCCAGGCGTCTTCCCAAACATGGAACTGAATCAGATCGAGGGTTTCGACGTCGATATTCTGCAACGTTTTTTCGACATATTCCACAATATGCTCTGGTGGAAAACATTCGTCGAGCGTGAAGCCCCGCTGCGAGGGCCAAGTGAAATTTTTCGGCGGAATTTTACTGGCAGTATAAAGGCGCTTTTCCGGATGCCGTTTCAGCACCTGTCCTAAAATCTGCTCGCTTTTTCCCGCTCCATAGCCCCAGGCGGTATCGAAAAAATTACAGCCAAGCTCTACCGCGACATCGAGTGAATGCAGGGATTCATCGTCATCAGAGCCTGTCCAGCCGGCCATGCCCCACATCCCATAGCCGATTTCGCTCACTTGCCAGTCTGTCCTGCCGAACCTGCGATATTGCATAGCGACTTCCTCCTTTATCCGAGAATCAGAGTGTCGGAATCCTGATCGCGTTTACTTCCTTCCATCATTAGTACAGGCAGTGAAATATCTTTAAGATGTCCACCCAGCGCCATGGTAATAATAACGGAAATTCGGGATGAAGAATTGTTGAACGGATCATATCAGGCTGAATGCTGCCTATGGCAGCGCCCCGGAACTGTCAAGTTTTCAGATCTGAAAATCAGGCTTTTCCCTGTTGACAGCGCGATATTGTCGCAAGAGAAGATCTGAGGAAAGAAGAAAGTTCTGCGTTTTATCTTGACAATAAGACGCTATGCGTGTGGAAATGAAAGAAATGCTTGCCTGAAGATGTAAAGATATTATACACATCAGGTCAGAGAGCTGCTGTCACCCTTTAGCCGATGTGTGTTAACGAAGAGGAGAATGCACGATGAAAGTCAAAAAATCGGTGTGGATGCTTTTATGTGTCTTGTTCATGGGAACGGTTGTATTTTCGGGCTGCGGCGGTGATGATAATTCGCCAACATCACCGGAAAATCCGTTGAATGTGAGTGGGAACTGGGATATTAAAGCGGACGGATATTCAAATATACGAGCGACGTTGTCACATAGCGGTACGACAGTAACAGCAACAGATTTAGCAACATACCATGTAGGGCAGGATGGCTCGCCACAGTTCGACAATACCGCTGAAAAGTTGTCCGGAAGTACTGAAAGCCCTGTTGGTTCAACAGGCTCGCGCACGATTACGCTGCATGCAAAATTTGTGGGGACAATTGGGTCGATTACAATGACCGGCACGGTTAACAAAAAGAATGATTCCATGAGCGGAACGTATATTGATAATCTCGGCGGGCATGGGAATTGGACTGCTACGCTCCTCCAGTAAAGTCGTCCAGTGGCTGATTCTGCTGATCAACGATTGAGTGTCCTGTGCTTTGACAGCGATTTGCCTCGATTGGAACAAATCAGAGTAAGAGTAAAATTCTAAGTCGTTAGCAGCGTATACACGACGTTCAGCAGTGTCAGGAACACGACAGTCAAAAAAACCGGTCGGATGAGACCTGTTCCGCCGTTACGAATGGCAAGGCTCGAACCGGCGCAGGCTCCGAGAAGCTGCCCAAGGGCCATCACAAGTCCTTCGGTATAAGAGAATATGTCCGCCGAGGGCAAAAAGTATCAGCGCGATGATATTGCTGGTGAAGTTCATGATGCGCGTGGCCCCGGCAGCTGCTCTGCAGTTTATTCGTCCCCAATGCTGTCTGAGGAGGCAGTCCGATTGACAGGAGTAAGGGCAGCGCAATCAGTCCGCCTCCACCGGCAATTGAGTCGACAAAGCCCGCACAAAATCCACCGCCAGAGAGCAGCAGAAGATCAGGAAGTGTCATAAGGCTGAAGGTGTGCCCTGGCCGTTGTTTCTGCGAGAGCAGGCAGGTCAGGTTATGAAATCGGTGTCAGCCACTCGCGATATTGACGGACCACATCAGGACGGCCTGCAAGCATGGCCTGCTGAACCTGACGGTCTTTGATGAGCTGTTCGATCGAGACTGCTGTTCCATCGACACATTCCAGTACGCCGCCGTTGTGCAGCAAGAGCGCCAGACCTGCCGCCAGATCCCAGACCTGAGAGCGGGGAATGAGGGCCACATCTGCGCTGCCCGTGGCTACGTAGCAGATATGGGCAATTGTGGAACCGAGACTTCGGGTTTTTCCAGGATAAGTCGGGCTGATGTTAAACGCCTGATACCATTTAGGCCAGGCGAGCATGACCGCCTGGCTCGATACAGGATCAGGACTGCCGATCGAGACCGGCAGACCGTTTCTGAAGACCTGTCCTTCCGAAGTGCTATGATAAAAGTCACCGTTTGTGGGCGTGTAAAAAAACCCGGCTAAGGCCTCGCTTTGACTAAAAAGCCCCACCGCAATTCCCCAGATCGGCACACCTCGCGCAAAGGACGCTGTGCCGTCGATTGGGTCGATAATCCAATAACGCCCGCCCGGAGCGGCTTCTTTGACAAGATCGTGCTCTTCACCGATCAGGCCGTCATCCGGAAAGCGGCGCTCCAGTTCGGTCTTCAGGAATGCCTGTACGTCCAGATCGGCGTCGGTGACATAGGTGTTATTGGCCTTCAACGTTGGAGTCACTCTGCGATAATAGTTCATCGCTCGTTCACCAGCCGTTGTCATAAGTTCTTTGAGAAGCGTGGCATCGTACATAAGTTTTATCGGTCCTGCCCGGCAGACAGCTGTCGATTTCTTCGGCATACTGGCTGCGGCAGCCCAATGCAATTTTCAGGTTCGCAGGGGATTCTGTACAGACGATTGCAAATCTGCGGACGCCGCAGGTCGACTTGTCGAAATGCAGCTCTGATCGTCAGCATCGTTCTCGATCACTGGCACATATTTTTCGGTCCTTTGATCGGCGCTCTGTTCATCCAGTACGTCCATCTCTTTCCCACAACATACAAGAATTCCGGCGCCTTCATGTAAGACTTCGACAAGATTCTTCCACTGTTCACAGTTATAGATTTGAAACGTTCTGCCATGATAGTCCTGCCTGTCAAATGAGTGTCTGTTCAGCGGACCTGCTGGCACCCTGAATGTGAGTGAAATTATCAAGAATCCTGATCAATAACTGTGTATGCAAAAATCTGTCAAGCTCTATCATAACAAAAAAATCGTGCAAACAGGTTCATAGATTCTCGATTGTTATGCCTTCCAGCAGCTCTGCCGGTTCAAATCCGAAAATGCGAGAGTAAAAATAGAGTTCCGTGTCGAGGGCATGTTTGATATTTTCAGCTTGCCGAAAACCGTGCTGCTCACCCGCATAGGCCACATACGCTGTGGGGATGCCTTTCTCTTTAAGAGCGCGAAACATGTTTTCCGCCTGATTGGGTGGAACGACTTTGTCCTCCAGGCCTTGAAAGAAAATGACCGGGCAGGAGAACTGGCCGGTATAATGAATCGGTGAGCGCTGCTGATAACGTGCCTGTTGCTCAGGATAGGGACCGATCAATGAGTCAAAATAGCGGGATTCGAATTTATGCGTTTCTTTGGCCAGCGCTTCGATGTCGCTGACGCCGTAATAACTGGCTCCAGCCTGGAAAACATTGTGAAATGCCAGGGCCCCGAGTGTCGTATAGCCGCCGGCACTGCCGCCGCGGATTGCGAGGCGTCGGCCGTCAACGTGCCCGGCCTTGACCAGAAAGCGAGCGCCGTTAATACAGTCCTGAATATCCACAATGCCCCATTGGCCCTTCAACCGTTCCCGATAGGCACGTCCATAGCCGGTACTGCCTCCATAGTTGACATCCAGAACCGCAAAACCCCGGCTGGTCCAATATTGAAGGGACCATTTCAGCGTTGTTGATGTCGATGATGTTGGTCCGCCGTGACTCATGACTAATAACGGTGGGCGTTCGTCTTCAGGCGCTTGATAATCGCGGTTGCAGGGCGGATAATAGAAGGCAAAGGCGTTCTGTCCATTTTCCGTTGGGAATTCAAGAGCTTCGGGCTGGGAAAGATACGTTTTATCGACCGCGATCGACGTGGAACGGCGCAGGACGTCGGTCCCGGAATCGTCCAGACTGACTGTGATTATGGAGAGAGGCTCCACAGCGGAACCGGCGCACAAAACGGCCTGCTGCTGAGTTGTCTGAAGCGATTCAATGCTGCACCAGGGCAGATCGAGTGGCTTAAACCGACGTTTCACCACGTCAAAGCGCAGCACATGCCAGTTTCCCTGAGCGTTATAGCTGCACAGTAACTCAGTTTCTGAAATGAAGTCATAGGTCGAAGCCCCGAAGACCCAGTGAGGCGATGCGAATTCCGCGTCTATGTCTAATAAAATTTCAGCGTTCTGATTTTCCCAGCGATAGAGATTCCACCAGCCTGTACGATCAGAGATAAAATAGATGACTCCATCCGGCGACCATTGAGGTTGGAGAATCGACTCTTCCGGGCCGCCGGCAAGTTTTCGCGGCTGTCCCAACAAGCCATCCTCCAAAATATCTGCCAGCCAGAGTTCCGTGCCATCCCACGGCATGTTGGGATGATTCCAGCACAACCAGAGAAGCTGCCTCCCATCCGGGCTAATCCGGGGATCCGAATAAAAGTCGGCCCCTTCCGTTAGGATCGTGCCGCTGCTTGTTGCATCGAGATCAAGACAGACTATGGTGTTAGTCGCCTCCCGATCATTCTTATGATGCTCTTCCCGAACAGCGATCAAGCGCCTGCGCGTGTGATCGAGGTTGTAGTCGGCATAGCGGCATGTGCTGTTCTCCGGCGTGATCGCTTGTGGAACTGAATCGTACGTGTGATGATAGATACGCTGATCGCTGAAGTTTGAGAAATAAATATCACCGTTCCGAATAAGATATGCCCCTCCGCCGTATTCATGAACACGGGTGCGCACGCTGTAAGGAGGAGGAGTGACATCTTGCGTTTGTCCGTCTGGTCGCCGCCGCACAAGCACATTGCGCCCGCCTTCCGCAGGGCGCATTTCCAGCCAATACACATCGTCTCCATTCAGACTGGGCTGAGCGAGCCGAATACTTTCTGCCGCAATGGCCTCCGATGTGATCGGCGATTTCCATGAGCCGTAAGGGGCAATATTCTTTTTCATGGGCTTCCTCCGTTTTGTAGAGCACAGCATCTACGTTAAGTTGTGATCGCAGCTTTTTTCAGGAAACGTTCCCCTGATGCTTGTCGTGAGGCAGGGCTGCTGCTGGCTGTTGCCTGCTTCCAGAGACCGATCCCAGGCAGGAATCAACAATGTTGAGAAGACTTTTTTCATCGAATTCTCCTTTTATGATGTATGCAGACGCCCCGGCCTCGAGACCTTGTTGTCTATCCTCTGCTTCTCCTTTCGTGCTGACGATCACGATCGGAAGAGCACGAAGCGATTCATCCTCCTTGATTCGGCGGGTCAATTCCAGGCCATCCATTTCCGGCATCTCAATATCACTCACAACAAGATCGACAGGCTGGGTTCCGAGCAAGTCCCAGCCTTGTTGGCCGTTCTCTGCGGAGAGCACCTCATAGCCGGCATTTTCAAGCATCACGCGCTCGACTTCACGAGTATTGGGAGAATCGTCGATGAGCAAGATGCGCGGAACAGTATTTTCGGAGTCAGGCAGATCACGCTGCGCCGCAGAGATGGATGCAGACTGAAAGGCCGGTGTATAGAAATCTCTGCCTTCCAGGAGGGCATCAGCCGATCGTACAAGATCCCGCACAAAGAGGATGATCACGACTTCACCACGAACAGTCGTTGCTCCGGCAACATTTCGTACCCGTTTCAGGCAGGGCCCAAGGTTTTTGATGACGATTTCCCGTTCTTCTTCCAGATCGTCTACCACGAAGCCGATACGGCGATCTTCAGCCCGCAGCACAATAACAGTTTCAGGAGACTGCCCGTGAGAAAAGTGAAAAGACCGATTTTCTTTCCCAGATTCAGGGTTTGGAAACGCTTCAAGGATACACCGTAGTTCGACAAGCGGAATACGCGAGGCATCTACGGACACAAAAGGATTGTTGTCAAAAACTTCGATTTTTTTATCAGTGAGATCGAAACTGGTTTCAACCGCCATGGTCGGGACGGCAAAGTATTGGTCGGCGACACGCACCAGCAACGCATCCATAATCGTTAATGTCAGCGGCAGCTTCAGGATGAATTCACAGCCCTCTCCAGCCTCGGATTTGACCTCGATTTCCCCTTGTATTCGATCGACATGGGCACGGACGATGTCCAGGCCGAAACCCCGTCCGGAAATGTCATCGATCGTCTCTGAGGTGCTGAAACCGGGCTGAAACAAGATTTCGAACAACTCCTGCTCGTTAAAGGCATTGACTTTCTGCCGCGACATCTTCCGCTCTTTTAGCAGTAATTTCCGGATGTGCTGCGTCTGAATCCCTTGTCCGTCATCCTTGATTTTTATGAGAATTCGGTTGCCTTCCTGTTGGGCTGAGATTGCCACGTGCCCACAGGGATCTTTTCCGAGATGCCGGCGCTCCTCCGGGCTTTCGATCCCGTGATGAACTGCATTTTGCACGAGGTGAATGAGAGGATCACGCATCTCTTCGATAATGCGGCTGTCGATTCTGGTGTGCTCTCCTTCCAGGCTCACCTGAACTGTTTTTTCGAGTTTTCTGGTCGTCATGCGGACGAGGCGGGGGAGCAGATCGAAAATTCGTGACGCAGGAATCATACGAATGTCGATGACTTGTTCCTGCAGCTTTTCGATGCTTGAACGCATTTGTTGACCGTCTGTTTTGAATTTTTTGCTGAGGACCTGGGCTTTCTCCAGGATGTCAGAGGCTGAACCTTCAAGCTTGTTCGACAGCTCCTGCAAATGCGTCTGTTTATGTTGTTCGGAGAAGGCAGGGATCTGGTCGTGAAGTTTTTCGAAGTGTTTCTGGTGATTCTTAAGCTGTTGAAGCAGGTTTTGATAGAGCGCCCAATGCCCTTCATAACGATACTGGTTGATAATCAGCTCACCAACCAGAGTCAGCATATTATCAAGCTCTCTGGTATGAATGCGGATGTACTGCCGTTCTTCCTTTTCTTCAATCGGCGCTGCTTGAAGGGGAGCTTTCTCGGCAGGCGCTTTTGGTGGAGGAAGGGTGCTTTTGAGCGACATCGCGTGGGAGAAAGGTACCTTGATTTCTTTACCTGCGATGATGGCTTCAAAAAGATCGTCGAAGTCTTCCAGGTTGGCGCTGCGTTTAATATCTTTGACCAAGCCTTCGACCAGGTAGTCGATTGTCTCAAGGCAATAGAACAGGATATCCGTGATTGTCGGGCTGGGCTTGAGGTGACCGTCTCTCAGTTCAGCGAGCAAATCTTCCATCTTATGGGCTAAACTGCTGATCTGGTTGTAGCCCATCATGCGGGAAGACCCTTTGAGGGTATGCGCGATCCTGAAAATTTCTTGCAGGATTTGAACGGATTGCTCAGGATGTTCTTCCAGCTGAAAGAGGCCTTGGGTAATACCTTGAATGTGGTCGGCGACCTCTTCACGGTACTGCGCAATAAAGAAATTTCGATCTATCTGTACCATAATTGTTTAATTTGCCTGAAATGATCAGTTTCTGTCAAGTGAAAAGCCACACTCTCTGTCACAGAGTCGATTGAGCTGGGCATGTATATCCGAAAAATTCTGAATTTTTTCACGTTGTCTGGCGTAAACGTTTCCTGTGTGTGCCGGAGTTGTTTCAAATGAATCTCTTTTTTTCATGTTCTTTGTGCTTGACGTGAATAGTATCAAGGTATAAACTATCCTTATAGTTTTGCAAAACGCTTTTTGTATGTAAGGTTTGATTGCCAGGAACTCAGGAAAAGTATGAATGTTCTACTCATTGATGATGACAAGTATTTGTTGGAAATGTTGCGTGTCTCCCTCGGGAAGGTCGGGCATGCGATGACAGAAGCGCTTGACGGACGAGAGGGCTGGAACTGCTTTATCAGCAGCCCTCATTATTTCGATGTGATCGTGACTGACCTCAAGATGCCTGTCCTCGACGGGATGAAACTGCTGAAGCGGCTCCGTGCAAAGGGATATGATATTCCGGTGATAATTATCACCGGTCATGAAGACATCCAATCATCCATCGAGGCCTTGCGCCTTGGAGCGTTCGATCTTTTAACCAAGCCTTTCTGTGCCAGAGAACTCATCGACATCCTTGAAAAACTCAGTACTGTCTTGAGAAATCAACAACGTCCTTTACTGGAATTGCCGTTTTTTACCGAAGATATCCGCATTTCAATTCACAGTCAGACGCATTTAATTCCGTCTGCTGTTGCATTCTTGCAAGACAGGGTGAAACTGTTTTGTAAAATGCACCGGATTGATATACGGAAAATCGGTCTTTGTCTGCATGAGGCGATGGTAAATGCCGTTATTCATGGGAATTTGGAGATCTCTTCTTCTATTAAAGAAGATTCTCCCAGAAAATTCGAAGAGCTGTTACGACAACGGGAGTTAGCCCCTGGCTATGGAGAACGGCAGGTTGATGTCCGGTGTGAGGTGACTGCAGAACAATTCATTTTCGAGATTTGTGACGAAGGAGAGGGCTTTGATCCGAAATCTCTTCAATTTTCAGATTCGACGCTGATGATTCCGAGTGGACGAGGTATTCTGATCATTACAGCATTTATGGATAGCGTGTTTTGGAACGAAGTTGGGAATCGAATTACCATGATTAAAAAGTTGTCATCCCCGGCTGACGCTTAAGCCGACGTGCCTGCCTGTCAAATCTTTTCTAACTGCCATCCCCCACCGTTGCCGAACGTCATCAACAGCTTGCCGATATTTTCAGGTCTGTCCGGGTGTGTTCAAATACAATTATGTCTGAGGCCGGACTCTGCTCCAGAATGTCCCTGAACGGCTGCTCGGAATCTGACATGTGGCCTTCCCGAGCAAAAGTCCTGTACATAAACAGAATAGTATTATGCGAAATAACCCATGTTTCTTTCCCAGATGCCCTTAAGAGAGAAATAATTTTTTCTTCTTGACATTTTTGTGTAGTATATTCTACTCTCAACAGAGTAAGTTTTTGTTGCATTTTAGTGGCTATCCATTTTAAATTCAGCAAGTTAACGATGGAGGATAAGAGGGATGAATACGACAATTCTTGTCATTCTTGGGCTGGTTGTTTACTTATTCATGTATTTTGTCTATGGTAAAAAGCTTCAAAACAACATTATCAGGGCAAATAAAAATGCTCCTCCCCCATCACAACGCCTGCAAGACGGAGTTGATTACGTTCCGGCTAATAAATGGGTGTTGTTTGGGCATCATTTTGCATCAATTGCCGGGGCAGGCCCGATTGTTGGCCCGGCCATTGCCATGGCGTGGGGCTGGCTGCCGTCGTTAATCTGGATTTGGGTTGGAAATGTCTTTATCGGTGCAGTGCATGACTATCTGTCGCTGATGGCTTCAGTCCGGCATGATGGGAAATCCATCCAATGGGTCGCCGGGAAAATTATGAAAAAACGAACTGGTGTCGTTTTCGAGTGGTTTGTCCTCTTTGTGCTGATTTTAGTGGTTGCTGCATTCGGTGCAATCATCGGGAATATGTTCAAAGGCGATCCCCGGCTTCCATCCTCCTTTTTGTTCCTTATTATCGCGGCCTTGATCATGGGACGATTATTATATAAATCAGCATTGCCTTTCAGTGTATCAAGCGCGATTGGGGCTGTCTTGCTGATAGTGGCCTTATGGCTTGGTGCCAAGGTTCCGATCGTTCTGAATCAGGATCCTGCCGTCAATTATAAAATGTGGCTGTTGCTGATGGGGGCCTACATCATTATCGCTTCATCCATTCCAGTATGGGTGCTTCTTCAGCCCCGCGATTATTTGAATTCGTTTCTGCTTGTTGCCGGCTTAGTGATCGGGGGAGTCGCCTTTTTATTTGGATTCCGCGAGATCCAGATGCCTGCCTACACGATGTGGAGCGCTCCGGTAATCTCCGGGAAACCTTCACCCTTCTGGCCTTTAGTGCCATTGATCATTGCTTGCGGCTCACTTTCCGGGTTTCATGCGCTTGTCGCCTCTGGAACGAGTTCGAAACAGCTCGATAACGAGACGAACGGACTCTTGGTCGGCTATGGCACGATGTTCACGGAAGGATTCCTGTCGACCATCGTTGTGTGCGCCATCGGAGGCTTCGGCTTTGCGGTCTTAGGTGAAGAGCTTACTGCTACGCTCACTGGCAATGCAGAAGCCTTCGGAAACGGATATGTGAAAGCGATCGGCGCGGTCGGCGGCCCTGCCGGAATTTTTTCAAAGTCTTTTGGCCTGGGAGTCAATGCGATTCTGGGATTACCAGTGACGGCGATGACATTACTGGCCGGGATGTGGGTCTCATCTTTTGCCTTAACGACGCTCGATACGACAAATCGTTTAGCCCGTTATACGGTTATAGAACTGGCCGAACCTCTCAAGGAGAAATCCCCGGCCGCTTACGCCATCCTTTCAAACCGTTGGATTGCCTCGTTAATTCCTGCCTTTATTGGCTTATGGCTGGCCTGGACAGGACAATGGACATTATTGTGGCCGGCTTTCAGCGGTGCAAATCAGATGCTGGCGTCGATTGCCATGATTACGGCTGCCGTGTGGGTGACACGCTTTTTACGGAGTTCCAAATTTTATCAGATGGCTGTAACTATTCCGGCTTTGCTGCTGTGGTTGACGGTCTCGCTGGCCCTGGTCTGGTACCTTATTTTCGCTGTTCCGACGTTTAAGGGGGCGGCAATGTTCGTCATTGGCAGCATGACGGTTGTGATGCTGGCCTTGAATGTAATGCTGCTTTTTGATTATTTTGCTATAAAGAATGCCCCGCTTCCTGCAGAGGTCAAAGAAACGGCATAAGAACTGCTCATCGATCTCGGGCTGAGAGAATAAGGAGAATACAAACATGCGGCGTACAAAAGGGTGTGGGCCGCATGTTTGCTGTAAAGACGGGGAGAGAAGCCATGTTGAATGCCTTTCAGGAGTCTCTCAGAGCACTCCGCGAATTTTTTCAGGGAATCGGACAAGCATTTAAGAAGACGTCAACAGACAAATTAGAATTTGAGTTACGCGAACTGGAAAATATGTTCGGCGTGTTGGTGCTTGGTTCGTTTATCGGAATCCCCAGCCCTCCATCCGGGATTAGCTTGCGGCTGCTGCCGCATATGTCGCGGGAAATTCTCATCATGAGCGAACGCACACGGGATCTCGACGATATCTTCGGAGAGATCGCGGGACTTATGGATATTTGATACAAAGATAAAGAAGAGAGTGTCGCACGATGAAACATGCGCAAGTGATGTTGTTTCTTGGAAAAGGAGGCGTTGGAAAAACAACGTGTTCCGTTGCCACAGCCGTCCAGCTCGCTGAGAGGGGACGGAAAGTCCTGCTCGTGTCCCTTGATCCTGCTCATAATACCGCTGATGTGCTTCAACAGCCGCTTTGCGCTGAGAAAACTTCCGTCACCTCGAAACTTGATGCCCTTGAAATCGATCTCGAGCAACTGGTAGATCGCTATTTAAGCAAAACCTCAGCGTCGATGCGCCACACGTATCGTCATCTGACAGTGATGAATCTTGAGAAAATGTTTGAGATCATCCGTTATTCGCCGGGCATCGAAGAGCATGCCACGCTTGAGGCCTTAAAGGGGATTCTCAGCAGGGAGGCTGAAGGCTACGACGCGATTATCTTCGACACGGCTCCGACCGGTTTGACGCTCCGGGTCTTAGCGTTACCATCGATTTCAAGGATATGGCTCGACAAGTTATCGCATCTCCGAAAAAGCATTCTTGGGCTACGCTCGTCTATTGCGCATATTCACGGAGTGCAATCAATGGCTCTCGAGGGTCTGGAAGAGCCCGTGGCGACTGATGAAGAGAACGATGGAACCATTCAGGAACTTTATCACTATCGGCAGGAAACAGAGCATACTCTCTCAGTCTTGACAAATCCGAATTTGACGAGTGTGATCGTAGTCCTTAACCCGGAAGAGATGCCTTTTCTGGAGACCCAACGTGCTGCAGCAACTCTCAAAAAATTCCAGATCCCGCTGAAAGCCGTTCTCATAAACAAAGTGATGCAGTTTCAGCAGATCCCTCCGGAGTTTGAGGCGAGAATCAAGACGCAAACAGCGATGCTCGAGCGTATTCAAAACAGCTTTCCGGATTATGCCATTCTTCAGGCAGATTGGCGCCAGACGGAACCACGGGGACTTGAGGAGCTTCGTCATTTTCATACTGGAGCCGTAGAGTTTTTTCAAGACTACTTATAGGGAAGATTATGGTGACTCGAAAAGAAATTTTAGATCTGTTGCGGACAATTCATGATCCTGAAACTGATATGAATATTGTAGAGTTATGTTTAGTGAATGATGTTCAGATTCGAGATGGGGGAGCGACCGTGATCGTTGATATGGGTTTTCAGCGTAAAAATCCCGATTGTAAAGCCTGTATCCCGCTGGCGTGGTACATCCAGGGAAAAATCATTCAAAAGATCGAACGGGCGGTCAGCCGATTGCCGGGAGTCGGAACGGTAGAAGTCCTCTCCAATTAGAAGGGATAACGTTATTATGCACTTGTTCGGAGTGACGTGTAACACGCAGATGCTTTTTTTTCTGATGCTGATAGCGATCGGCATACTTATGCTGGTATTTTTTAGAAACCGAAAGTATAATTTGCTGATGATTCAGGCCGTGAGCAAGGAATTAGAGGCTGCGTTGGAGCCAAAGGATCAGACCTATACCTGGTTAGGCGGCTCAGTAGGGTTTACAGCGCAATATGAAACCCTCAAACCCTTACGGAAAGCTGAGGCAACCCTCACAATGCTTTCCCGCCAGAGCCTGCTGTTCTATCCGATCTCCAAGTTGATGTTTGGAAACGATCGTCTTTTTGTGGTCATGTATCCCTATGAGAGATGCCGTTCTGAAGCGCATGTCCTCGAACAGTGGTACTATAAGCTCCGCCTCCGATCCCTGGAGAACGAATCCACGTTTCACCGGCATTCGATCGCTCTGCAGGGAAAAACATTTTATATATTCTCTTCAGACAAGGCTGAGGTTGAAAAATTGAGCGCCTGGATGCAATCCATTCCGCAAGCTGCTCTGATTAAGCATGTTGCCCTGGTTCCAAAGAACGGAACACTTTATCTATATATGATCCCGAAATTAGATGGGATCACGCGACAGACCATCAAACACATGCTTTCCATGCTGAACCGTTGAGTCGTTCGTAAGGGGGGAGCGGGTTTCTGCGGCTGGTCAGTCAGCCTGTCTTTTCGCGCTCCAGGGCCGCGTCGAGAATGGGGAGTGGAGCAGCAATTCCTCAACCATCCCCTCCGAGTTTGTTTGAAAACGGATCGAGATACCTGTCGTCAGCTCGAAAAATTGTGATACTGACTCCGGATACAAAATGAAGCGCTCATCTCCTAAATCAAGCGTTATGTGTCGGGATTCGACCTTGATGCGAAACAGCTGACCCGGCGAGCCGTCAACTTCATACACGCCGGCATATTGGGTCAATATTTCTTCCGGGATGTCAGCGGCAGTTTTTTTCTGAGGATGAAAATCCGGCCAATTGTAGACCTGAGCGATGCCGCGCATGATTTCCATCGCCAGGAGGTGTCCATTATCGGAGTTTGTCATGATAATTGCTCCCTGGCCCTGCTCGGGAAAAAATACCATAAAGCTGCAATAGCCCACAGTTGAGCCTCCGGAACTGAACCAGCGGGCGTTGCGTTCACCGTTAATCGGCCCGATGAAGGCCGAGTTGCCGAGATAGGGTATGAATAAACTTTTCGCTAAGGTGCTGGAGAAAAGTTTCGAGGACTCCCCCTCAACAGCGCGTTGCAGCTCTTCGATGATCTGCGCAAGATCCGATGGCGTCGACCAAAGCCCAGTTGCGGCACTTTCCGGATAAAGCCGCCATCTTTCTCTGAGAGGGCGGCCGTCAGCATAATGACCGCTTGCGCTGTGTGCTGCACGTGCGGAAGGCAGATGTAGCGCAAAGCTGCTGTGCTCCAGATCCAGGGGCGTAAAGAGTCGTTCCTCAGCGATGGCTGCAAAGGGTTTTCCGCTGACATCTTCCAGTATCTGCTGAATAATGACATAGCCGCCTCCGGAATACGCCCATTCGCTTCCTGGAATGTGAAGCACTTCAACCGGCGGCGTCCTGGCGGGCGGGGAGCCGTTGAGGATTTGCACCAGGGTCGGCAGCTCCTGATGCTGGGTATATCCCGGAAACTCCGCCACTGTGACGCCTGCGCTGTGGCTCAGAAGCTGCCGCAGGGTGACGGCTTGTTCGCGGGTGTTTTCATCTTCCGGGATGCGCCAGCTTGTCAGCCAGGTATTGACGTCAGCATCTAATTGCAGCTTTGTATCTTCGACAAGCGCAAGAACTGTAAGAGCTGTCAGCAATTTACTGATGGAGGCCGCCTGAAAAAGGGTTTCGCTTGTCACGGCGTCTGTGCTTCCGTATTCACGGCTGCCGTAGCCCTGTGCCCATTCGAGCCGATTGTCGTTGAGTATTGCAATGCTCACCCCGGGTACATGATACTCCCTCATGCGTACTTCTAATAACATCGTTGCTGGGGGCTGCCCTTTTAACATCAGCGGAGGCAGCAATCCCTGTTCGACAGCTTCCCTTTGACGGGTCGCGTCAGAAGATTTCTGAGAGCAAGACGTTATCCCGGAAAGAAGTGAAACGCCGGCGCAGACGACGATGATGAACTGGGCGGCGGTCTTGTGACTAAAATTCATAGCGCAGAACCGCTCCTGTTGTGATAGTTTTGAGCGTCAGCTCATCTTTGAGCAGGTGAAGTTCCCATCTTTCCGTACGATAATTTACATTCAGATCGAGAAAAATAGACGGAAGAAGTTCCAGGTCAAAGCCTGCTCGTACAGCCCAGAACGGCGTCTCATTCCACTCGCCGCCGGTGTAGCTTATCCCGACCCCGGTCCCTGCATACAAGCCCCGACCAACGAGCGCATAGCACTGAGGAGCCACGATTGCTTCAGGAGCGCCAGCGTATCCTTTTCCCATAAATTCGAGATCGGCCTCAAGAGTAAAAAGTTTTAAAAATTGATGTTGATACGAAAGTATAACAGCCAATCCGTCATCGTCCGCCTCGTCGATGAGAATGTCCTCGATACTGGCCCAGTAATGAATACCCGCGCCGACCCGATGCAGATTCTCTGCGAATGCCGTAACTTCTAAACAGACCATAGCGCAGATGAGGCCAAGAAACCATTCTGTATATTTTTTCACAAATTATTCCTTTCGATAAGAACTAAGGGTGAAGAACTGCAATTGAAGTTAGTGACATTGCTATGTTCTGAAAAGAAAGCTGTCAAATTTTTCTTCGCATTTTTGTTAAAGTTCCAACGCGTTCAAAAAACTTCATTTGACAAAGCAGCTGAGACCTCAGCGTGATATTTGGAAAAAGATCGAATCGCGTTACTGCTTCATCCGCAGATGTCAGGTTGGAGACGAAGATAAAGAAACTCTAAAAATCTCCCTTAGGTGCTCTGTACCGTGAGCACCTAAGGGGGAGGGCAGGAGGGTTAGCTTATGCGCAGCATTTTCTGAGAAGGCCGATGGCAGCGAACACGCCGCTGCCCAGGACTCAGGAGCAGCAGAGTACCTGGTTCCGGTGTGGCCGTGGGCGTCAGACGACCCGAGTCCATCAGGTCATCATTCCCGCAGCCCGCGGTTTGGCGTTAGCAGAACATGCTGTCAATGCACAGCTGCCGTATGAAAATGCATACCTCATGCCAGACTGAAAGACGAGGGGCGCTGCAGAGCGCTAAGGTCATAGAACATCAGGAGATCAAAGCGTGTTCTGCCCTGGCAGAGGCTGAACGCTCTGGCCACAGACAGCTGGAGAGCTGTCAACAGGTACGACAGGCTTGCCTGCACGCGCGCGGGGAGCGTCCTGTCTTTTGCGGCCAGGAGGGCAGTATCGGCACAGGAGGTGAATTGTAAAATAATCCGACAGATTTGTGCCATGACAGCATCAACGTCCAAAGCAGACAGAATATAAGCAGCGTTCTCTGCGCTCAGCTGCTTGCCGAATGCGTTAAATACTTGACAACGTTATGTTATTTTGTAAGAAAGAGGATGACGTGAACATCTTGGGCGTTTAAGTGGTTCTTCTTGCCAAGGAGAAAGTATTATGCATCTGGATAAACATTTTATTTGTGGTGTGCATATCACCGATCGTTTTCAACATGCCGTTCAGGTACAGGAAGCGCTGACAAAGTATGGCAGATTCATCAGGACCCGTCTCGGGCTGCATGATACCGGCAGCAACTTCAATTCATCCAACGGATTGCTATTGATTGAATTTGTTGATAATGAGCCGAAGTTTGCAGAATTTCTCGAACAGATGGGAACTATTGAAGGGCTTGAGGTGCAGAAGATGGTTTTCGATCATGCATAAGCTGTGAGTACAGTGCGGGGTTTTCTCCGACTCGTAGAGTGAGTGTGAGTCGGAGAAAACCAGAAAAGCTTATGATGGCGACGAGGCGAACGACTGGGCACAGGCTTGCTTGAATGCGTCCAGCTCTAAGGCTGTCGCAGTTGAAAACTGAAATTGATAGTATTTTCCATCCAGAAGACGAATATTCATCACACAATCGATTTTGGAATCATTGCTTGTTTCAAATTCTACGCTGTGTATCTTTTCTCGAGAGAGATAGCTGAAAACTCCGCCGTAAGACGTGTCATGGGCCTGACGGATCTCTTCGCTTTCCTTAATCAACACGAGTTCGCGGTCGGTCAAAATCGCCAGACGAGCTGAAAGATATGCACTGAAAACCGGTTTTTTAAAAAAATTCAATTTAGATAAGGAGATCTCTCCTTGATAGACACTCCCCAACACGCTTGCGTTTGGGGGGAGACTCTGTTTTGCGTAGTTAAAATATTTGATGTTCTCTTTCCACAAATAACCGAATTTTGCGATCTCTTCCGGGCGCACGGTTGAATAGTCGGGAGCCTGCTCGTTGTTTATTCCGCGAATGGCATTCAGGATTGGCGTAAACAGCCACGTATCTGTTGCGGAAAAATGAAATGTCTTTCTGCGTGACGCACTGTAAATAGTCATCCAGGAATGCAGGAGAACAGATCCGTGTTCGACTGATGTAATACTGCTAAGCGCATACTCTTCTGTCTTAACGCCGCCTTGAACGGCCTCGAGAGTGACAAGCTGGTCTTCATACAGGCAGAACATCTGCGGATACAGGTTCTCCTGCAGGTCCGCCGGGATTAACACCGTATAGGGAAAGCCTGCATCGCCTCCCGGAAAGTTAGCAAGAAAGCTGGCTGGAATTTCATCGTATGATGAAAGAATTTTGGGAAAAACTCGTGTTGACGGCTTGGATTCAGCACGTTTATACGTAAACCAATGAGATCTGAGAATATTTGAGGTCATGACGGCCTCCCTTTCTATAAAGGCGAGAAGTCCTAACGCACATGCGATAGCTTCTCATAAACTATGATAAAGCAGAAATTTTTCTGCGTCTTTACGTCTTTGTCTGGCGCATCAGGATGAGTGCAGAATGAATGCCAATATGCCTGCGCTGAAAATGAATTTAATAACTTATTGAAAAATAAGCATTTGTCGTGTTAGAAGAAAAGGGTGCGTTGAATGACAGGAAGGTTGCGTATTATGATATATCACTTTTTTATGAAATATAATAAATATTAATTGCGAACCGAAAGCGCTGGAGGGATGTTTCCTGCTCTACGTTATGTTGACGTCTAGCGTTCCAGAGTGACGTAATATCCGCGCTCGCCGCGCTGGATTAGAAACACGACACTGTGCGCCTGTCCCAAGGCCATCATCACCTGCCGAAAATCTTCCATATCATGAATTTGAATGCCCTCGATCTGCCGGATGACATCGCCGGGCTCGAGTCCGGCCTGAAAGGCGGCGCTGGAGTCCCGCATTCCGCTGATCACAACTCCCTGAAGTGTCCGTAGGCGATATTTCCGGGCTTTTGCCTCATCAATGGCTGCAACAGAAAAGCCGAAAGAGTGCTGTGCGAAGCGGGCGGCCTGTTCGATGGTGAATTCCTCTGCATATACGTTTACGGTCTGTTGTTCCCCCTTGCGGAGAAGTGATAAGGTCAGCAGATCGTCTGCCGTATATTCTGACAGGATCGCGTTATAACTCTGCAGATCTCTGAGGGCGTGCCCGTTGATCTCCAGAAGAATATCTCCCTGCCGCAGATCGGATTTGTGGGCAGAACTGCCTTCAACAACCTGCGCAACAAGCACACCGTCGGAACCATCGTATTTGAAATATCGCGCAATTGCCGGCGTAATATCTTGGACCTGGATGCCGAGCCAGGCTGCGCGCACACGTCCGTATCCGATGAGATCATCAATGATGCGGATGACTTTTTCGATTGGAATCGCAAAACCGATACCTTCTGCATCGCCGTAGATCGCGGTATTGACGCCGATTACATCGCCCAGGATATTGATCAGCGGTCCTCCGCTGTTCCCGGGATTAATCGGCGTGTCAGTCTGCAGCAATCCTCGAAAAATGCGATCATCCTCGACCCGGATCGAACGGTTCACCGCGCTGATGACGCCAGTGGTAATCGTATGGGACAGGCCGAAAGGATTGCCGATGGCGATCACTGGCTCACCGATCATAATATCGTCTGAGCGCCCCATGGCTGCGACCGGAAGCTCAGCAGTGGTCAGGAGTTTCAACACCGCTAAATCGGATTTAGGGTCACTGCCGGCAATTTCCGCGTTGAATTCGCGCTGATCCGCCAGCGTAACCGTGATTTTTGACGCCCGCGCAATGACGTGATAGTTAGTCAGCACATAGCCGCGAGCATCGATAATGACGCCGGAGCCCAAGCTGTTTTGTTTATACTGACGTCGGGGACGAGGGTCGAGAAAATCCCGGAAAAATCTGTCGAAAAAGGGATCGGAAAACCCCTGGGAACTGCGGGAGCGCACAAGCTGTTCGGTACTGATATTCACGACCGCGGGGCTAATTTTCTCTACGGCGATGACGGTCGGGGTTCGCCGCAGAGCCATTGCATTCTGGGCTGCGGGGATTGTGGAAGGAGCATACAGGGAGAGCAGTATGAACATTATCAGCAGACTGTGCCGGATGTGTATATACATGTTGAGAGCGCGACACACGTCTTGTTCTGTGACAAGGCGCATCGCATTATTCCTGTTAAGAGCGTGTGGAAGCGTGAAAATACGACGTCCCGGCCGCTCTACACAGACTGAGGGAACTGACGTTCGCGGGATTCGCGCATTTGCTGTAAATACATCTTTCGGACGTTCAGAAAAAACGCTTTTGCCCATTCTTCACGATAATCGGGATAGGTCCACTCTAAGCTTCTGAAGCCGTGTTTACTGATGATGTAGGTCAACTCGGCATGAATCCCCTTACCCAGATAAATTCTGTGAGAATAATCTTTCGTGGTGGCCAGAACCATTTGGGCATGGGTCAGATAGCCGGGATCGATGTTGACCCTGCGGCAGCCGTTGCGGGCGTATTCCTGTTCAATGCCGTTCGTGTAAAGTTTGATGCTGGCCAGGGTGTCCAGGCGGATCATCTCGTCAAAGCTGAGGAAGCGTTTCTGCAGGCCGTATCCCATCTCTTTGGCGTAATAGAAGCTGAAATGATCAAAAGAGAAAACGTCTCCCCGCAAATCGCAGCCGCCAAAGCGCTGGTGGAGACGTTCCTCAACCTCGTGCATGAGGTCACGTTCTGAAGACATCACGGCAACGATCAACTTACCAATCTTTAACGCGTCGGGGCTGTCGTAGATCATCATGAGTCAGGGCAATTGAATCTTCCGTTTTTTTCTATCGGGCTGTTGGCGATAGAAGATCGCCACATTACCGATCATGCCAACTATTTCGCTGTGGGTGTTTGCTTCAATGTCTTTGGCCAGTGTGGCTTTTTCATCTTTAAAATCGTTAAATTTCAGTTTGATCAGCTCATGAAGCTCAAGCGCGTCGTCAACAGCTTCGATCAAACTCTTGCTGACTCCTTTCTGGCCGATCAGAACCAGGGGCTTCAGCTGATGCGCCAGGCCGCGAAGATATTTTCGGCGGGCAGCCGTTAATTCAGGCATAATGTCTCCTGCGTGCAATACGTGCAAGGTTCGTAAGGTGCGCGGAACGCGCAAGGGCTGACAGCTCTGACGACTCAATTTGATCTCCCTCGCGCTTGTCAAGTTATTTCGGACAAGAACACGAGAGTCCGGCTCAGCTTTGCAGAGCGTCATCACTGTAAACCTGAGTCTCTGCTATACAAATTTTATACAAAAAAGCGATTCTGCTTGTCAGAATTTTCAGGATCGCCTAAGATGACCTGTATCGGGAATATCAGGGCATTATGCGTTAATAAGATTAATGAAAGTTTATATAAAAAACTTGACAATAAGTGACTAAGATATTATTTTGAATCGTAAATGATTGAATACTGTCCAGCGGTTGTTGTGTGAGAGAATGGGAGCTTGTGCAAGGAGACGGCATCTATGGGGAAACGTGATTATTATGAGGTGTTGAATCTGCAAAAAGGCGCATCGGAAAAGGCGATCAAAGCGGCCTATCGGAAATTGGCTCGCAAATATCATCCTGATGTGAATCCTGGCGATGCCGATTCTGAAGCCAGATTTAAGGAGATTAGTGAAGCGTATCAAGTCTTGAGCGATCCGAAGAAGCGCAGCATGTACGATCGCTTCGGACATAAAGCTTTCGGGCGAGGCGATGCCGGAAGCAGCCGGAATCCCTGGGATTTCAGCGGATTTGATTTCAGCCAGTTCGGGCAAAACGCTCATTTCAACACTGGCGGCGACCTGGGTGATTTATTCGGCTCCTTTTTTAACGGCGGACAGCAGGCGGAGCAGGGTCCGGTGAAAGGCAAAGACATACAGTATACGATTGATCTGAGTTTTCAGGACGTGCTGGACGGCCTGCACACGAAATTGATGGTCCGGCATGATGTCGTCTGCACGCGCTGTCACGGCCGGAAGGTCGAACGGGGACACGCCTTGGAGAGCTGTTCCAATTGTCAGGGAACAGGGAAAGTGAAAAGCGCTCCCACGTTTCTCAATATCAGTGTATCGCAGCCCTGCCCCCGCTGTCAGGGAACAGGGAAATACAATCCTCACCCCTGCAGGAACTGCCACGGCGACGGGCTGGAACGTACGACTGATCGAATCTCAGTGAAAATTCCGGCCGGAGCCGACAACGGATCGAAAATCAGAGTGAAGAGCAAAGGCCATGCCGGTCGAAACGGAGGCAAAAACGGTGATCTGTTCATCACAACGCGTGTTCAAAGCCATCCCCTTTTTGAGCGCCGGGGCGACAATCTCTATTGTGAAGTCCCGATTACAATCGTTGAAGCCGTTCTGGGAGCGAAAATTTCAGTGCCGACCGCGTTCGGCGAAACATCAATGCTCGTGCCGGCGGGCACACAAAGCGGCCAGAAATTCCGCTTGCGCGGAAAAGGAATTCCACACATGAAAGGCGTGGGGCGCGGCGATCAATTCGTGACCGTGAAAGTGGTAACTCCTCAGAATATTGATACCCGCACCTCAGAGTTATTTCGTGAAATTTCCCGCTTGAATCCGCTTGACCCGCGAGCGCATCTCTTTTCAGAAGACCACGCCAAGAGGAGCACACAAGATGGCATATAGCACGAGTGACAGGGATAAGCCGCTGTTTATGATCAGTGTTGTTGCAGAGATGCTCGACATTCATCCGCAGACCTTGCGGCTTTACGAGCGTGAAGGTTTGGTCGTGCCCCAGCGCACCGGAGGCAATACGCGGCTTTACTCCCAGGAAGATATCGATACATTACGCCGGATCCTGAGGCTGACCAGGGAATTGGGAGTCAATCTGGCCGGTGTTGAAGTGATTTTAAGCATGCGGGAGCGTATGGAGCAGATGCAGGAAGCCTTGGAACAACTGGTGCAGTACGCACAGCAGTTGGAACAGCAGGTGCAGACAACCTGCCGGGACGCTCAACCGTCCAGCAGTGCACTGGTCAAAGTCTCCAAACGTGGCATTGTCATCAGGCATGATAATTTTTGATATGGAAAAAGAGTATGGCCTATAATCGTTCTCATTCAGTTTCGCGCGGCACACTCAATGCCTACTTGAAGTCGATCGGGCAAATCCCGGTGACAAACCGTCAGGAAGAAGTTGAATTGGCAGAGAAAATCAAACAGGGCGACGCCGAAGCCGTTAAGCGTCTGGTAGAAGGTAATCTGCGTTTCGTGGTCAAGGTGGCGCAGGGCTATCAGGGCTGCGGGATGTCGCTGCCGGATTTGATCGACGAAGGCAATATCGGCCTGCTGGAAGCAGCAAAACGCTTTGACGCATCAAAAGGCGTGAAGTTTATTTCCTATGGCGTCTGGTGGATTCGTCAGGCCATCATGCAGGCCCTGGCCGAACAGTCAGGAGCCGTGCGTCTGCCCTTGAAACAAGCCGGGCTCTTGTATAAACTGGGACAAGCGTACAGCGAGCTGCTCCAGCGTAACGACGGAAAGGAACCCACGCCCGAAGAACTCGCAAAACATTTGAAGGTTGCGCGAAAAGAGATCGATAATATCCTGCAGGTCTCCCGTAACTATCTTTCGCTGGATGCGCCCTTGTCAGACAACGATGACGGAACGTTTATCGATCTCATGGAATCGAAGCAGGCGCCTCCGGTGGACCAGCCTCTGATCGACGAATCGATTGAAGAGTTTTTAGAAGAAATTTTAAGCCAGATCAGCGAACGGGAGGAGATGGTCTTACGGCTGCGTTACGGCTTGCGTTTTGATCACCCGCTTTCAGTTAAAGACCTTGCAACGTATCTTCATCTGTCGGAAAATGAGGTGCTGAGGCGCGAGAAAAAGGCCCTGAAAACGCTCCGGGCGAAGATGGAAGGACAGGAAAAAAGGGTTGTGGAAGCCATGTACGGTCTGAACGGCGGTCAGCGCAAAAGCTGTCGGGAGGCTGCCGCAGAGTTGAATCTGTCTTTGCAGGACCTGCGTCAAATCGAGCTCAAGGTGAAACGCGATCTCAGCGAACTTATCGACGGACCCCAGGAAATTGTTTTGCGCCTGCGCTACGGTATCGACTACAACTCGGGCATGACCCTTGAAGAGGTCGGCGCCCGGCTGGGTCTGACCCGCGAGCGAATCAGGCAAATCGAAGACAAGGCCAAAAAGCGTTTGCGGCACCATGTCCAGAAACGACGTTTGTCAGATTATCTGAATTAAGATCCGGGCATGGGAGACAGGCCAGCTCGTCATTCCCTGCGTTTCTGTAAAAATTCCAGACGTTTTTCCACGTCCTCGATCAGTTCCGTCCACTGCGAGCGTTGTGAATCCAGTTGCAGAAAGCGTTCGTACTGCTCGATCGCTTGCTCTGGGTTGTTGCAAAGCTCGTAAGTTTTTCCGAGGTTGTAGAAGATCAGCCTGGACGAAGCTCCCAGCGAGACCGAACGCTGCCAGGCCTGAATGGCTTCCGGGTATTGTCCGAGTTTCGCGTAGCAGATGCCGAGGTGATTGTGCAGTGACGCGTCGTCCGGTTCCAGCTCGATTAAACGTTCCAGCATGGCGAGCGCGTTGGAGAACGATTCGCTGCCGCGATAGGCTTCGTACAGATTCCAGAGAGCCTTCATTGGATTGCCCAGAAAGCTGGCGGCCTTTTCCAGTTTTTCGATGGCGTCCTGGGTTTGCCCCTGTTTCAGGTACAAGGTGCCCAGGTTGAAAAAGGCTTTCCCATACTGCGGATCAAGGGCGATGGCTTTTTGGTACGAACGGATGGCGGCAGGGTACAATTCCTGCAACGTGTAGGCGATGCCCAGATTAAAGTGGGCTTCAGCCTTTTCCGGTGCTGCTGCGGCCGCTTGTTCTAGGGCTGCAATGCCCTCATCGACTTTTCCCTGGCGCACATGGTGAATGCCATCCTTCAGCAGTTCATCGGGGCTGGGGACGATTTTGGCTTCTTCAAGCTCTTGTTCAAGCTCTTGACTGTTCGTGGAATCCGGTTCAAAAGGATCTTCTGTTTCCGGAATTTCCGATATATCTTGCTCCTCAAGAGCAGGATCGAAAACAGGCTTGTATGATTCGAGGGAAATCGTTCTTTCCGCGTGTGCTGCTCTCGGAGCAGGATTGTCTTCATACGCATCAAGTTCTTCAGCGTCATCGTGATCCGAATCTGTCAGGCCCTCGTGCTGGTCCGGCACAATCTCCTCAAAATCGCGTGGCCCCGGCAATTGGGCGTCGCTCTCCCGAAGCGGAGAATTTCCTCGAATTTCCTGGATCATATCGTGTACAGATTTATCCCGGCCGTCTGCTTTGTCAGAATGATGCGGGTCTCTCTCCTGAAGGCTGTGCTCGTCTTGTCGCTGCTTCCTGTCCGGGAATTCGATGACATCAGCATAAAGTGTGGATGCGCGTTCCGCAGGCTCTTTGCCCTGTTGTACGGCGGACGGTGGCGGGACCTCTGCCAAAGGAGTCTCGACCTGTTTCTTGGCGCGGGACGTATTCAGCGCCGCATGGCCATTCCGCAGCCAAGCCGCATTTTTTCGAGCAGATTTCAGTCCTCTCCTCAGCACCAGGCTTTCAAAAACAAGTGCCAGGATAAGCAGCAATGCAGTAATATAGATCATGTCTCCGACCTTTACACAGTTTGGAATACTGACGAAAGAGTTGAGGACAAGCGTACTCGTCCCGCAGTCTTGAGAAAATATTCCGTATTCTAGACAAGTAAGATCTTGATCAGGTCTCTTGTATGCTAAAAAGTTTACTGTATGAATGGGGTTCTTGTCAACAGTTTATTCTCCACGAGGAGAAAAAAATCTTGACTTGAATTTCCACGATTTCCAAATGTCAGGAGGAAAAATTTTATTATCCCCTTGAGCTAGGCACCAGATTATGAAGAAAAAAGTCCATATTATGACATTCGGCTGTCAGATGAACGAACATGATTCCGAACGAATTGCCGGGTTATTGCACAGTATCGGTTACTGTAAGACTGCTGCAGCAGAAGAGGCTGATATGATCCTCTTGAACACCTGCAGCATTCGGGAAAAGGCCGAGCATAAACTGTTCAGTCAGCTCGGCAAATTGCGGCCGTTAAAACTGGAACGGCCCGATCTCATTCTCGGGGTCTGCGGTTGTGTGGCCCAGCAGGAGGCTGAGAATATCTTTAAACGTGCGCCGTATGTTGATCTGGTTCTCGGGACCAGGGCGATCCCAAAACTCCCGATGCTGCTGCGCGCTCTGGAATTCCGTCCAAGAGTGCTCGATGTATCGGAATCCGCCTGGAACGACGAAAGCCAATCCGTTAAACGGGAATGTCGTTTCAAGGCATTTATCACGATCATTCGCGGCTGCAACAATTTCTGCACATATTGTGTGGTTCCCTATACGCGGGGACGCGAGGAAAGCCGGGCAAAGGACGATATTTTGACCGAGGCGAGACGCCTGATTGACGACGGAGTCATGGAATTGACCTTGCTGGGGCAGAATGTGTCATCGTACCGTTATGCTGATGAAGGTATCTCGTCGTTTCCCAATTTGCTGCGGGCGTTAAACGAGTTGGACGGGCTTCAGCGGCTTCGTTTTATTACCGCTCATCCCAAGGATTTAACGGATGAGCTGATTTCGACGATGGCAGAGCTCCCGACGGTCTGCGAGCATTTCCATCTGCCGGTCCAGTCCGGGTCGAATCGGATTCTTGGATTGATGAATCGCTGCTATACCCGTGAATGGTATCTGGACCGCATTCGGCTGCTGCGCGACGCGATTCCTGATATTGCCGTGACAACGGATATTATTGCGGGCTTTCCCGGTGAAACCGAAGAGGATTTTCAGGAGACCCTCGCCATTCAGTCTGAGGTACGTTACGACGGTATTTTTGCGTTCAAATATTCGATCCGTCCCAATGCGCAGGCCGGTTCATTGCCCGATCAGGTGCCGGAAAGCTTGAAGAGCGCACGGTTGCAGCGGGTTTTCGAATTGCAGCGGGAGATTAATCTCGAAAAGCATCAACGCCTGACAGGCAAACAGGTCGAAGTGCTTCCGGAAGCGATCAATCCACGTTTTCCCGATACGCTGACCGGACGAACGCGGACAAATCACCTTGTCACCTTCAAGGGCCCGGAAAAGCTTCTGGGACAGCTCGTACAGGTCGATATTACCGATGGTCATCATTTCCGCCTGGCCGGCAAACTTGCGGAAGATAATCGAAAGTGAGGCCGCAGAAGCTGCCAGGTTCGCGCGTTTGCGTTCCGGCCTGCCCGTTGTATTGCTGTGTTCCCTGTTCCGTGTCTGCGGCCTAAAAATTCAGGATTTTTTACGGAAAGGACTTGATATTTCTTACAAAAAGCCTTATTGTATCAGAAACAGGAGAAGCGGACGGGTACACATTGCCTCACATTTGAAACTGTGCGGAAGGAGGAGCCATTCATGTTCATAGAAATGAGTGTGAAAGGATTGACATTAGATCCCTTAACGAATATGCCGATAGTTATTCTCAAGGATAACGAAGAGAACCGAATCCTCCCGATCTGGATAGGGTTATTTGAAGCGAACGCTATTGCGCTGGAATTGGAAAAAATCAGCACTCCCCGTCCAATGACCCACGATTTAATACGCGATCTTCTGGTCGGTGTGGATGCCCGGGTGTCCAAAATTCTTGTCAATGGCTTGAAGAATAATACGTTTTATGCCGAGATTCATCTTTCGTTGAACGGGAATCATATTGCGATCGATTCACGCCCCAGCGATGCAATCGCGCTGGCCTTACGAAGCGATGCCCCGATTTATGTCTCTGCAGAAGTGGTGGACAAGGCGAAGAGCATTGATGTGAGCAGGGAAAATGAAGAGACCGATCAATTGAAGGAATGGCTGGAGAATTTAAAGCCTGAAGACTTCGGCAAATATCACATCTGAGATGCACAGGGAAGACTTGCTCGGGCTTTTTGGGGCAAGCTTGTTTTCAGGGTCAGGACAAAAAAACGGCAAGAACGCTGTCAAAACATTCTTGCCGATGCTACTGCGCTATGACACATTGTGACTTAGACAAGCTTTGATATCAGATCGACGACGCGGTTTGAATATCCCCATTCATTGTCGTACCAGCTTAACACTTTCACAAAATTGCCATCCATCACTGAAGTTGCCTTTGCATCAAAAATCGAAGATGCAGGATTGTCGATAACATCGACAGACACGATCGGATCGTCACAATATTCCAGAATACCTTTTAAGGGGCCTGCAGCAGCCTCTTTCATGGCGGCGTTGATGTCGTCAACAGTGACGTCTTTGTGTAATTCAGCCACCAGATCGACAACAGAACCGTCAGCTACAGGAGCGCGCATTGCCATACCATCCAGTTTGCCGTTCAGTTCGGGGATAACCTTCCCAACAGCTTTTGCAGCGCCGGTCGTGGTCGGAATCAGCGATACCGCGCACGCACGCGCTCTTCTCAGATCGCTGTGAGGCATATCCAGAATTTTTTGATCATTTGTGTAGCCGTGAACGGTGGTCATCAAGCCGCGTTTAATGCCGAAATTGTCGTTGAGAACTTTCGCGATCGGCGCCAGACAGTTCGTCGTACATGAGGCGTTCGAGACGATTTTATGTTCCGCTTTCAGTGTGTTTTCGTTGACTCCAAGCACGATGGTGGCATCGATTTCATCTTTTGAGGGGACGGTCAGAATCACTTTTTTTGCGCCAGCATCGAGATGTTTCTGAATCTGGGCTTTTAGTCTGAAAATACCAGTTGATTCGATGACAACGTCGATTCCAAGTTCGCCCCAGGGCAGATTGCCGGGATCTCGTTCAGCCAGGACTTTCACCGTGTTGCCGTTCACGATGAAACTGTCGTCTTTTGCTTCAACAGAGCCGGGGAAACGACCGTGAACCGAGTCATATTTTAACAAATACGCCAAGGTTGCAGCATCGGTTAAGTCGTTCACCGCGACGATATCGATATTGTCTTTTGCCTGAGCAGCCTTGAACACCAGACGACCGATACGACCGAACCCGTTAATCGCTACTTTAATAGCCATGTATCTCTCCTCCTGCAACAATAAAAACAGTCTGCATTTATAAGTATCTTGAAGTACATCAAAGTGTGGATAAGTGGATAACCAGATGTCAACACATAGAATTTGGATATTCCATGTATTGAAAGGCTCTGAAATCGTCAACAATTTTTTTGTGATGAAATCAAAAAATCCAGAGCTGTTGCGAAACCTGGCAGCCTTGATCCGCGGGGTGAGCTGCCGATCAGTTCCTGAGAAGATGTTGAGCTGCGAGTACGCCGCACATCGAAGCCTGCAGCAGGCCGCGCGTAATTCCGGCACCATCACCGATCGCATAGAGCCCATCAATCGCCGTTTCAAAGCCCTCCCGCATTTCGACGTGCGAACTGTAGAATTTAATTTCGACTCCGTATAGAAGCGTGTGCTTGCTGGCAATGCCCGGAGCAATGGTTTCCATCGCTTCAAGCATTTCCAGAATGTCCACCATCTGGCGATAGGGCAGCACCAGGCTGAGATCCCCGGGCGTTGCTTTTTTCAGCGTGGGAGTGACAAGTCCGCGTTCGATGCGTGCTGGAGTCGAACGGCGGCCTGCCCGCAGGTCTCCGAGACGCTGCACGAGCACGGTCTCTCCCAGCAGATTTGCCAGGCGCGAGACGCTTTGACCGTACTTCAACGGATCGTCAAAGGGTTCGGTGAAGCTTTCCGTGACCAGGAGGGCGAAGTTTGTATTCTTTGATTTTCGTGTGGCATAGCTGTGGCCATTTGCCGTAATCAGGCCTCGATAGTTTTCCAGCGCGACAAAGCCGTACGGGCACATGCAAAAAGTTCTGACTTTATCGTCAAAGGTTGTGCTGTAATAGACCGCTTTGAGTTCATACAGGAGTTCGGTAATATGCTTGAGCGTCTCTGCCCGTACTTCAACTCTGACCCCGACGTCGACGCCCTTATTGTTCATTTTCAGGCCCAGACGCTTTGCTTCCCGAACGAACCACTCGGCCCCTTCTCTGCCGGGCGCAAGGATAACAGAAGCTGCTGTAAAGACTTCGGCAGTTGATTGCCTGCGCCGCACTGAGACCGTAAACAGGCCGTGCTCTTTTGTGACGGTCTGGACTTCGGCCTCCATAAAAATATCAGTGTGATGTGCTTCAAGGCAGGCCCGAATGTTCTCGACAATGCGATAGGATTTATCAGTGCCTAAATGTCTGATCTCGTAGTGAATAAGGTCCAGATTGGCAGCCAGAGCCTTACGCTGTAACATATCCGTTTCAGCCGAGGCTCCTCCGAACAGCCGATCGGGATCACCACCAAATTCAATATAGAGATCGTCGACATAGCGCATCAAGTTGTCGAAACGATCGGAGGAAATAACGTCCTGAAGCTGTCCGCCCACAAGCGGCGTCAAGGTGAGTTTTCCGTCGCTGAAAGCCCCTGCTCCGCCCCATCCTGAGACAATGCTGTGAGGTTTCTCTGGCATTCGAACTTTGCCTTTTTCGAAGATGGCGATTTTTAAGGCCGGCGTGCTTTTGACTAGTTCCAGGGCAGCAAACATTCCGGCCGGACCGGCTCCGACAATGATAACATCATACTGATTTGTCATGTGATTATCCTTTGAGCAGCTCAGTGAGCCTGGCAGCAAGCCGCGTTATCTGAATTTCCTGCTGAGAGCTTTCGCACATATTTCTTACGACTGCGACCCCGGTTTCAATTTCATTGTCTCCGAGCAAAATGACATAGGCGGCCCCAAGTTTATCCGCTTTTTTCATCTGACTCTTCAGACTGCGGTGATGATATTCGATTTCAGTGCGAATCCCGGCACGCCGAAGTTCTTTTTGGAGAGTGACCGCCGGTTTACGGGCAGACGCCCCCAGCACAGCGATAAAGACGTCCAGCGTTGCAGCTTGCGCCTGATCCGGCAGCAGAGCAATGAAACGCTCCATGCCCATTGCAAACCCCACGCCGGGCAAAGCTTTTCCCCCGATGTTTTCCGACAGCCCGTCGTAGCGGCCTCCGCCCAGAACAGCACTTTGTGCGCCTAAAGAGGAGGAAACGAATTCAAAGGCGGTTCTGACATAGTAATCCAAGCCGCGCACCATACGGGGACTGATATGGAAATCAATCTCAAGAAGGCGCAGATAGTCCTGAAGTTCTGTGAAATGCCTCTGGCATTCCTCACAATACTGCTCAATAATGACGGGAGCGCCTGAAACAATTTCGCGGCAGCGTTCTTGTTTACAATCGAGAACGCGCATCGGATTTCGTTCAATGCGCTGTTGACAATCTTCACATAGGCGATCGTACGAGTCTGTCAGATAGGTTTTAAGCTGCCTACGATAATCTGGGCGGCAGCTTTTGCAGCCCACAGAATTAAGCTGGACTTCGATATCCGTGACGCCCATGTTCAGAAAAAGCTGGAATATCATCGCGATCATTTCCGCGTCGATTGCCGGGCTGTCAACGCCTAAGGCTTCTGCCCCGATTTGATGAAATTGACGGAAGCGTCCGGCCTGCGGGCGTTCGTGGCGAAACATCGGCAGTATGTAATACAGTTTCTCAGGAAGTGGATGTCTGGCAGACAGCTTATGTTCATTATATGCCCGAACCACGGCAGCTGTGCCCTCCGGCCGCAGCGCCATACTGCCTTCGCGTTCGTTTTCGATCACATACATCTCTTTTTGCACGATGTCTGTGTCTTCACCGACTCCGCGGGAGAAGAGTTCTACTCTTTCAAGTACTGGTGTCCGAATTTCCGAGTAGCCATACAGCTCGAACAATTCTCGGGTTGCGGCCTCTACGCTATGCCAGCGCCTTATTTCGTCAGGTAAAATGTCATGGAAACCTCGAAAAGATTGTATGTTCATGAGTGCGTCCGGGTCCTTACGGTTAACATAAAATAGAGGGGCGATAGAACAACAAGACCCTTTTGAAATCTGTTCTAAGAAATTTTCCCTTTGAAATTTTGGAATAAGCAATGTGTACACGCACAGCCATGCGACCAGCAAGAGCACTGTGTCTTGCGCTGTCAATTGAAAATTGTTCAAAATTATGGAGGGAGGAGCTTTTTTGAGGTTTTTATCAGCATTGACTCGTGATGTATGCCATTATAATCTGCACTGTCTGCTGACGATATATCAGCATGAACTTCCAAAAGTTGCCGGGCAAAGAGATAAAATTCTTCTGCATATATTAAAGTTGTTGACAAGAGAAGACGACTCTGCTATTAATGATTAAAAATTTTTGCCATAGATAGAAGGAATGGAAGAGTGATGGAAATTTTAGAATGAGAGGAGGAGCGTATGTCCCGCACAGAGACGAATACGATTCAATATATGAGCCGCTGCCTGAGTCTTTGCTGTCTTCTGATCTGTGTACTTGCTGCGTGCTCCCATCGTTTTTTACAAGAGCCTGTGCGCGTTGATTATGGAAGCGCTCCGACCTTGTCGGGACTTCAGGCAACGCCGAATCCGGCACAACGCGGCGGCGTTATTCAGCTTTGCACCACATACGTTGATCCAGACAGTGATCTCCACACCGGTCTTGCAGCGATTTCGGTCGATGGGGGAGAGCCCCAGAGTCTTGCATTTCGCGCGACCTATCCCTCTGGAGTACTCACGTTGCCGTTCAGCATTAGTCCATATGCCCGCCCTTCTGATCTGCGCATCCTGCTTAAAATCCGTGATGATGCGGGAAATTGGAGTAATGCGGTGTCAGTCACGGTTCAAATTCGGGAAGCCACTCAAGGCAATGCGGGCCCTCATGTCTCGTTAAAAAAGATGGCCGGCTTATGATTGCAAGCAGCAGGGAAATCGCTTTGCGGGTCTTGTGCCGAGTCGAAGGAAAACAGGCGTATCTTGGTCCTGCGCTGGATGCTGAATTGCAGAAAGTTCCTGAACTCGACCGACGGGACAGGGGCCTGGCAGCGGAATTGAGTTATGGAGTGCTTCGCCATCGGACCAGGCTTGACTGGTATCTGGATCAGCTCGCGAAAAAGCCGATGCAGAAAGCCAACCTGTATCTGCGGAGCCTTCTGCGCCTGGGGGCCTATCAGTTGATGTTGCTCGATCGCATCCCGGCGTCGGCGGCAATCAATGAATCGGTTGATCTGGCCGGAAAGTACAGCTGGAAGATGAAATTACCGGTCAGGATCGCAAAAGGAGTGGTCAACGGCATTCTGCGCGGACTTCAGCGCAGTGAGGCAACACTGCAAAAGCCGGAGAGCCTGTCGTCTGTGACGGCTCGTTTGGCGGCAGTCTACTCCTTTCCCGAGTGGCTGGTAACACGCTGGGTGGAGCGCCTGGGCAGAGAACGAGCCACGGAGTGCTGCCGCATCAACAATCTTCCCAGTCCTCTCAGCCTTCGTGTCAACAGCCTGAAGCTCTCTGCTGAAGAGTTGCGCGAAGAATTACGTCCACAGCTTGACTCGCTTCAGCGCTTGCCGGCTCCTCTTCATGGCTTTCTTATCTCAGGAGCAGGGCCGCTTCGCGAACTTAGCTGTCTGTCGAATGGCAGCGCGACCGTGCAAAATGCCTCGTCGATGTTGATGCCTGTTCTTCTCGATCCTCAGCCAGGAGAGCGAGTTCTCGATGTCTGTGCCGGTTCCGGCATCAAGACCACACAGATCGCGGAACTGATGCGTAACCAGGGACGGATTCTGGCAGTCGATCTCTATGAGGCGAAATTGCGACGGCTTCATGAACAGTGCGAACGTTGCGGCGTGAGCATCGCGCAGAGCCGGTGTCTGGACATGACGACTGTTTGCGGCGGCGCTGATATTGATGATACAGGCGGGCAGGGCTTTGATCGTGTCCTGGTCGATGCGCCATGCTCGGGCCTGGGAGTGCTCCGTCAACATCCAGAGGCGAAATGGACTCGCCAGGAGCGAGATATACAGGCGCTTCATGAACTCCAGTTCGAGATTCTGAGCCGTGCCGCCAGATGCCTTTCATCGAAGGGGGGAGTGCTCGTCTATAGTACCTGCACGACGACTCCTGAAGAGAACGAAAAGGTGCTTGCGCGTTTCTTACAGCAGATGCCGAATTTCAGCGTCGAGCCTGTCCGAGACTATCTTCCGGACGATCTCCACAACTGTCTGACACCGGAAGGCTACTTACGAATCGAGCCGCCCAGGCACTGTTATGACGGATTCTTCTGCGCCCGGCTTTTGTCAAAACAGCACAACAGTTGAAAGAGTCAAGGCGTGTTCAAAAATTCATGAGAGAGTTCTTGACAGAACAGAACGCCTCATATAGACTTACCTTAGTTTTGTGAGAGATGTGAGTTTGGCGGTGTTTTTGATACTAATGAGTCTGCACTGCAGGCTAAACCTTTTGTCACGTTGTGAGGAACAACATTATGAAAACCATGAAGAACTTCGCTCAATGTATTTTTGCCTTGCTTCTTGCCGTATGTCTGCTGCTTCCCGGTATTGCATCAGCTGAGACCCATAAGCTGACGATCTTACACACCAATGACCATCACGGACATTTTATGAAGTTTAATCCTTATCCGGTGAAGGATGTCGGTGGTCTTGCCGCTCAGTCGACATTGATAAATATCGTCCGGGCAGAAGTTGAGAAATCCGGCGGAACCGTGTTGGTTCTGTCTGCCGGAGATATCAACACTGGCATCCCTGAATCTGATTTACTGGAGGCAGAGCCGGATATTAAACTCATGAACATGATCGGTTACGATGCTATGGTGCTCGGCAACCATGAATTTGACAGAAGCCGTGAGACGCTTCTGAAGCAGATAGAATGGGCGGACTTCCCCTTTCTGTCCGCCAATGTTGTGAAAAAAGATTCAGGAGACACGCTGGTTGAGCCGTATATCATTAAAGAGTATGGCGGGCTGAAGGTAGCTGTTTTCGGCTTAACCACAGAAGAAACACCCATTCTGACCCTTCCTGAAAATACTGAGGATATCGAGTTTAAAGATGTCATAGAGACCGCCAGAGACCTAGTCCCTCAGTTGAGAACAAAGGCTGATATCGTTGTGGCCTTGACCCATCTGGGTTTCTATGAAGAATCCGGCGGCGGTTACAATTCGGCCGGCGATATTAAGCTGGCTAAAGAAGTTGAGGGGATCGATGTTATCGTGGGCGGTCACACTGACACCCCACTCAAGGAAGTCGAGGTGATCGGCAATACTTTGATCGTCCAGACCGGAGGCCAGTCTGAGTCTGTCGGCCGTCTGGACCTTGTTATTGATACCGAAGAAGATCGCATAACGGACTATGCGTACAAGTTGATGTCGGTCAACGGTAAAAAACGCGTGAAGTATAACGGAAAAAAATATTATATGTATGTTGATAAAGGCTATGTTGAAGATCAGGAGATCCTCGACGCAGCCGCTCCTTATATGGCGCAAGCCGATCAACTTCTGTCGACGCCTGTTGGAGAAGCGCTGGTGGGGCTGGTCGGTGTGAGATCGGCCGTTCGCTCGAGAGAAACGAACCTGGGGAATCTGATTACCGACGCCATGATGGAAAGAACCAACGCTGATATCGCGCTTCAGAACGGCGGTGGTATCCGAAAGACGTTACCGGCCGGCCCGATTACGTATCGTGATATTCTTTCGGTTCAGCCGTTCGGCAATACGCTCGTTCTGCTTGATATGACCGGTGCCCAAATTATGGAGGTCTTGAATTACGCTGCGACGGTTGAACCCGGGAATGGGGCTTTTCTGCATGTTGGCGGCCTGAAATGGACTTTGAACCGCAGAGGCGACACGCCTGTCGCTGAAAACGTGATGGTTGGTGATTCCGCGATCGAAATGGATAAAACTTATACGGTGGTGACCAACAATTTTATGGCTTCCGGCGGAGATGGCTATAAAATGTTAAAAGAGCTTCGATCTCTTGATACCGGTTATGTTGATGCCGATGTCTTTAAAGACTATGTTAAGAAGCTTGGGAAAGTCAGACCGACTATCGAAGGCCGTCTGACGATCATAGAATAGGCTGGTGGAGTTCCCAGGCAGGCGCGCTGTCATCTGCCTGGCTTTCGTGTGTATCGTTTTCCAGAAGACAAGTACAGGCTTGTCTTCTGGCCGCTGAGAAACAGGGTGCTTGCTGTTTCTTGATTTCTAACTCAAACCATCTGCAGGAGGGACAGACATCATGCACAAAAAAATTGTATCGATCGTATGTATTGCCGTATTCGCCGTTGGGCTGCTTGGGGGGGCTGCTCAGGCCAAATTAAGGGTTGGTATGGTCTTTGACGTCGGCGGAAAAGGTGATCAGTCCTTTAACGATTCGGCATTCCGGGGGCTGCAATGGGCTGCTAAGGATCTCGGTATCAATCATGTCGAGATCGAGCCGGGCGCTGATGCTGACCGTGAAACTGGTTTGCGCATGATCGCCAGCCAGGGTTTTGATTATGTAATCGGCGTCGGCTTTTTGTTCGAAGATGCTATCAGAGCTGTTGCTGATGAGTTTCCGGACATAAAATTTGGGATTGTTGATGGTTTTGTCCCGGATAAGCCGAACGTGGCCTCATTGCGTTTCCGTGAACAAGACGGGTCGTTTCTGGTCGGAATTATTGCTGCCATGAAGGCTCAGGCTGATGGAAAAGATACGGTTGGTTTTGTCGGCGGAATGGATATTCCGTTGATTCATAAGTTTGAAGCCGGTTACAAAGCCGGTGTCGAATACGCCTGTGCAGACTGTAAGATCTTGAGCGATTATGCCGGTTCTGCTCCGTCAGCATTCGCTGATCCGGTGAAAGGGAAAGAACTTGCCCTGGCCCAGATTGATAAAGGTGCATATGTGATTTATCATGCATCGGGCCTGACCGGCGCTGGTGTGTATGAAGCTGGAAAAGAGCGCGAAGTCTTTGTCATTGGAGTTGACTCGAACCAAAATCATCTTGGCTATGTGGAAGAAACTGCTGACAGTTTCGGCCTGACGAGTATGCTGAAGCAGGTTGATGTGGCAGTGTATCTGTCCTGTAAAGACGTCATGGACGGCAGCTTTGAAGCTGGTGTTCGGGAATTCGGCTTGAAGGATTCCGTGAAAATCGGCAGCGATACCTATCGTGGTGTGTATTTTGCGATAGACGAATATAATGAAGACCTGCTTACTCAGGACATACTAGATAAAGTTGCTGAGGCGGAGGCAAAGATTATTTCCGGTGAAATTACCGTGCCTTCTGAATAAGAGCAAAGGCTCATCCGATTCCCTGTCCTGATTTGGGGCGGGGAATCGCGTACTTGACGATACAGCGAGTTCCCATGACGATTTTCCTTCTCTCCGGATGCTGACATGGAGAGAGTTTCTGTGAACACTATAAAACAGAGAGGGCTATTGTGGCTGAATATGCGGTCGAGATGCGAAACATCACCAAGCAGTTCCCTCGGGTTCTGGCGAACGATGATGTGACCTTTCTGGTAAAACCAGGAGAGATTCATGCGCTTGTCGGGGAAAATGGCGCAGGCAAATCCACCTTAATGAACATGCTCTACGGCCTGCTTCGTCCCAGCAGCGGCGTTATCACTATTCACGGTAATCCTGTCGAATTCAACGGCCCGGGTGATGCCATTGCCCAGGGCATTGGCATGGTGCATCAACATTTTATGCTGATTCCCCCCTTGACTGTTGCAGAAAATGTCGTTCTGGGACAGGAGCCACCATCAGCATGGGGCATTGTTGATATCGCACAGTCCAACAAGTTTGTTCGGGAGCTGTCCGATCAATACGGCCTGCAAGTGGACCCCACAGTAAAAGTCGAAAGCCTGACAGTCGGGATCGAGCAGCGTGTTGAAATTCTCAAGGTACTGTACAGGAAGGCAAATATTTTAATCCTGGACGAGCCAACCGCGGTGTTGACTCCTCAGGAAGTTAATGAATTCTTCGACATCTTACGCTCTTTACAGGAGCAGGGTAAGACGGTCATTATCATCACTCATAAACTCCAGGAAGTCATGGCGATTTCCGATAATGTCACTGTAATGCGTCGGGGAAAATATATCGGAAGCGTGGCAACGCAGGAGACGTCGAAAGAAGAGCTTGCCAATATGATGGTGGGCAGGAAGGTCTTGCTGCAGGTTGAACGGGGAAAAGCGAAACCGGGCCGCGATGTGCTGACTGTTGAAAATATCTATGCAAAAAATTCGAAGAAACTCCCGGCTCTTCACGGGGTCTCATTGACGGTACGTGCTGGAGAAATCCTTGGCTTGGCCGGGGTCGAAGGCAACGGGCAATCCGAATTGATTGAAGTCATCACCGGCCTTCGCAAAGCGGACCAGGGACGTTTATTGCTCAATGGAACCGAGATCACCAATTTGTCCCCTCGCAGTATCAAAGAACGCGGTGTCGGACACATTCCTGAAGACCGCCATCGGCGTGGATTGATTCTGGATTATACCGTCGCTCAGAATATGATTTTAGGCTTGCACCATCGTCCTCCTTTTGTCAAACGTCTGGGGCGATCGACCTTTCCCGGAATCGATGTTATGGATACGGCCGAGATTAACAGAACGACCGAACGTTTAATTCAGGAATTTGATGTGCGCCCTCCTGACCGTGACAACCTCGTTGGCAATGCATCCGGAGGAAATCAGCAGAAAGTTGTTGTGGCCCGCGAATTCAATCACGATCCTCAGTTCCTGCTGGCTGCACAACCCACTCGCGGCGTTGATGTCGGTTCGATCGAGTTTATTCATCGACGGCTGATCCAGGCTCGGGATTCGGAAAAAGCCGTTCTGTTGATTTCGGCGGACCTTGAGGAGATTCTTTCTCTCTCAGATCGGATTGCAGTTATTTATGAAGGTAAAATTGTTGGAGTCCTGGGGCCTGATGAGGCCACTGAAGAGCGGCTCGGCCTGATGATGACCGGAGGAGGTGAATAAACGGTGGCAGCCAAAAGCAGACTCGAAGTGTTGTTGGAGCGTAAAGCCTTTATGGGGATACTGACTCCGCTGATTGCCATTACGCTGGCATTTATAGCAGGAGGATTTATTATCCTGATTTTCATTACAGGCTATGAGTTTACGGAAGATTCGCTTGCCCGCCTGAAAGCACAATCGTTCCCAGAGGAGATCTTGAAAACGCTGGAGGGCTTTACCGGACGCAGCTATGCCAGCCGTACAGATTTTAATGAAGCATTGTCAGCCTCGATTGCCAGCTTTCAAGTGACAGAGCAGACCTTGAAGCAGTTGAAAAAATCTCATGTCCCGGATGACATTTTGACGAATCTTCTTCCGCTTCAAGAAAGAGGCATTGAGAAAAAAAACAGATTTCTGAAAGCTGTCAGACGAGCGATCGGAAAAGATAATTACATCAAATACCGCGTCCTCATTAGCGAGAAGGCCGATCAGTACAAGGCATTGCGAGGAAAAATCATCCGGTCGGCATTGGTACGAGAGAATCCTCTCCGGATCTATGCTATTATTTTTCGAGAAGCCTTAGGCGACGTAGAGGGATGGGGAAATGTGCTTTTTCGTGCGACGCCGCTCATTTTTACCGGCCTGGCTGTCGCGATGGCTTTTCAATGTGGTCTGTTTAATATCGGTGGTGAAGGCCAGATGGTGATTGGAGGTTTTGCTATCACCTGGATAGGCTTTACCTTTTCTGGGATCCCGGCTGTGCTGCTGATTCCGCTCTGTATTCTTTCCGGAGCATTGGCCGGAGCCCTTTGGGGGGCGATCCCCGGCTATTTAAAGGCTCGGCTTGGTGTGCATGAGGTCGTGAACACCATCATGATGAATTGGATCGCCGTGTTTCTCGTGCAGTATCTTACGATGCGGTATAGATTGCCAAGTGATATGAAGCCGCAGACCGAGCCGATTGCAGAAGCGGCGCAGCTCTCGTTTATACACAAATACCTGCCCTTTTTTCCTGAACATATTCATCTGAACACTTCCATTCTTTTGGCGGTGGCTATGGTTATGCTGGTCTGGTATCTTTTCAGGTATACTAAACTCGGATATGAAATTAAGGCGGTGGGCCTGAATGCAAGCGCAGCGGAATGCGGGGGCATCAATGTCCCGAAGAGCTATGTGATTGCGATGGCAATCAGCGGAGCGATCGCCGGTATGACCGGGGTCAACCAGGTTATGGGTGATCAACATGTCTTTCGCTACGATCTGTTCACTGAACTGGGATTTAACGGTATCGGGGTCGCTTTAATCGGGAGAAACGATCCTGTCGGGGTCGTTTTAGGGGCGATTTTATTCAGCGTCCTGGAGTATGGCGGGTTCACTGTGAGCGTGATGACCGGAAATCGTGTCCCACGAGAAATCATTCTCATGCTGAAAGCCATTATTTTGATTTTTGTTGTTGTCAGCGGTGAACTGACCAAACGACTCATGGTTTATTTGCAGAAGAAGAGAAAGGGGGAAGAGGAATGAGTGGATTATACGCAATACTGGCGTCTGCAATACGTCTGGCTGTCCCGTATACACTGGCGGGGCTGGGAGGGACGTATTCCGAACGTTCCGGCGTGGTGAATATCGGTCTGGAAGGCATGATGCTCACCGGTGCGTTCACGGCTGTTGCTGCTGCCAATTTGTCAGGGAGCCCCTGGCTGGGCCTCCTGGCCGCGATTGTCGCCGGAATGTTATTGGGCTTTATCCATGCTATTGTCTGTGTCAGCCTGAAGTCGAATCAGATCGTCAGCGGCGTGGCGATCAATATTTTTGCGTCAGGGGCCACTGTCTTTTTCTCATGGCTCCTGTTTAATTTGACACAGATTCAGCTGGAAGGTAAGCTGGTCGTGCCGTTTACCAGCCTGCCTCCGATCTTGCCGCTGACAGTGCTGATCGTCATCGCTTCACATGTCATTTTGTTCAAAACCACGTTTGGGTTACGGCTGCGAGCTGTGGGAGAACATCCCAAAGCTGCTGATACTCTGGGCATTAATGTGTATAAAATGCGCTACATGGGGGTGATGATCAGTGGCGGTCTCGGGGGCCTCGCTGGAGCATTCCTGTCACTGGAGCACGCTCATTATTTTGTGAAAGGGATGAGCGGCGGAAAAGGATTTATTGGTATGGCTGCGATGATTTTCGGGAAATGGACAGCCTTTGGAACGGCAGGTGCCGGACTGCTGTTCGGCCTGGGTGAAGCAATCTCGCTCCGTGTCTCATCAGTCGGCATTCCACCACAGTTCATTGATATGATTCCCTATATCCTCACCATGTTCGTCCTGGCAGGCGTTGTCGGGCGGGCAACTGCCCCTGCGGCTGACGGCATTCCCTACGAAAAGGAATAACGAGACGATCCTGCCACCTGAAAGGGAGCAAGTATATTTTTCAGGTGGCTTGAAATCGGCTGTCATGCCGAATTCTCAGAATGCTCACGCAGAAAAAGCTTGCTAAAAATCAACAAGGGCTGAAAGACTTTAAGTAGAAAATACACTGAGTGTGTCAATACAGTCCAAAGAGGATACCGTCGAAGTTTTTTTATCGCAGTGCTGTGGCAGTGTTCTGAAGCCCATAATTATTCGCAGGACACAGCCATGGAACGTATAACGTGGATGACGTGTTTGTTATAAAAAAGGAGATGTTTATGAGGATACAAAACCGTACTTTGCTTCTGTTCAGCATGCTGTTTCTGGTCTTGGGAACTTTTCTCAGCGCGTGCTCGAATGACGATGACGACGATTCACCGAATGTCATGTCGCAATTTCGTTGTGGGGATATGCAGGGGTCTCTCCGTTCCAGTCCGACGCTGACGGACTTCAGCCAGCTGAACATTATTAACGGCGAGCCAGCCTCACTCAGCCAATGGCCCTGGATAGCAGCTTTAGTGTATCGCGGCAACGGCATTTATGAAGGTTTTCATTGCGGCGGAACCTTGATCCATCCGAACTGGGTGCTGACGGCTGCGCATTGTATCAATGGCGATTCTGTCGATGTGGTGCTGGGGACGGACAGCCTGACGAATCCATTATCAACGATGGAACAGATTGCCGTGGTGGAGAAAATCCCTCATCCGAATTACAATGATGTGACCACTGAAAACGATATCGCCTTGTATCGCCTGGCAACTCCGTCGTCAAAATCGCCTGCCTCGATCGATTGGAATAATCGCGGACAGGCAGGAGTCGCTTCGCAGGTGGCGGGATGGGGACTCACCAATCCGAGCGGTGATACAGCATCGCCGAGTTTGCTTCAGGTGACGTTACCGATTGTTCCGCAGGCAACCTGTAATCAGACGATGAGCAGCTATCTTAATCAAGCGGATCCTATCTACCCCGGTATGATGTGCGCGGGTTATATCGAAGGCGGCAGAGACTCCTGTTCCGGTGACAGTGGTGGACCTTTGCTGGTTGATGGTTATATTACTGGCCTTGTCAGTTGGGGGCCAACCGAATGCGGTGTTCCCGGAGCATACGGGGTATACACACGTGTTTCCGATTATGCCGCCTGGATATCCTCCATCATTTGCAGCCGCGAGGCCAGTTGAAACAGACATGGCATCGTCGTTGAAAAATCTGAAGATTTAAATCTTTCGATATAAGCGGCGGTCGTTGATGACGCTTTGTAACTGAGGCAGTGACTCTTCGGCCGCTTTTTGACCGGCTTCGATGATATCTTCCATTTTGCTGAAATCGTTCCACGTATAACCGACTAAGTCCGGAGTGATCGTGACGTCGGCGATCGTCCCTTTGCCGGTACTGATTTCGTATTGCAGGTTTTGAAAAGAGCGGGTGATGATATCGACAAGCTTTAGATTGTCAGCATAGCCTACCAGACTTTGATAATCTTTCGGTGGTGCTGTATAGCTTGGAGTCAGCGGAGCAAAGCTGTTGACCCCGATTAAAATATCAGCACCCATCTCCAGCAAATCACTGGTTGGAACGGGATTAATGGTAGAACCGTCTATCAGAAACTTTCCATTATAGTTGACCGGTTGAAAAATGCCCGGCATCGCCAACGCAGCTTCGAGCGCTTTCAGGAGCGAACCGCTGTTGAGCGGCACTTCCTGGCCAGCGTCCAGTGCCATCGTAATGATGCGCAGAGGGATTTTCAAGTCGTGAAAAGTGAGACTGGTCGGAAGATAGTTCCCAAGCAATTTAAAGATTCTGTCGTTTTTCAGCAAGCCGCCTCGCAGGAGACATACGTCTTTGATTGACAGAAGGGGAAGATACTTTCGGAGATCCAATATCATGCTTTCGATCTCTGTGGCGCTCCTGCCTAAGGCGTAAAGCGACCCAACAACCGCGCCGACATTGCTCCCAGCGATCATATCGATCGGGATATTGTGCTCTTCCAACATTTTTAAAATGCCGACATGTGAGATACCGCGAGCTGCCATGCCGCCTAAGGCAAGACCGATACGCATGTCGGCGACATGCCTGGCAATACGATCGATCGTTTTACTGCGCTCACTGTCCGGGCTCTTGCTGACGATAATCTCGCCTTCTTCGTAGAAATGCTGTTCCTCAAGCTGCCCTGACGGAATAATCAGAGGTGCAGATTCGCTGAGATGTGCCTGTCCCTGGGAGTCAATGTCCTGGGAGAAATAATATGTTGTAATCAGCTCCTGATGATCGAACATGCCGCAGATCGGCTCCTTTCCGAAGGGAGAAAGCAGAACCACCCGATCCGAAAGGTCAAGGGCCTCAAAAGTATTGTTGCTGATTTCGGCAGACGTATTGATGATGATATATTGAAAAAGGGTTTTCAAAATACCTAAAATGCCAGCAATTTTTTCGCGTGAGACCCGTCCGTGCTGCAAATGCTCCTCAGAAATCGTCAGCAGCTCGAAGCCAGTGCTATGCGCACATAAAAGGGATGTTATACATTCTTCGTTAATGTCCTGTGTTCCAAAAGACTGCCCCTGATTCATTTTCAGAATTTGGGCGATGCTGGGAGCGCCTATCGTCATATCGAGAATCGCAACAGGCTGCGCGGTCTGACGATGGAGACTTACTGCCAGATTGACAGCTACAAAAGTTTTTATGGAGACTTTTTTCGGGCTGTAGATCGAAATGATTTGGCTGTGCTTAGGCTGCTGATGAAACATTCTGAGGGCTCTCCGCTGAATTCGAAGATCGATAGTGCGGACGACATTGTGCATCACAGTGGCATTCCGTTCCACTAAATTGTAAAAACTTTGCCGCCCTAAGAGCAGAACTTCAGCGTCGATGACGGCTTCCGCTGTAATCGCGCGCGGCTCATTCGTGAGGAGCGCAGTTTCTCCAAAAAAGTCGCCCGCGTTCAGATAGCCTAGAGTTTCAGTGTAGGGCCCCTCAGTGATCATCAGTTTGACTTGCCCTGAAAGCAGGAGATAGAGACAGGAACCACTTTCGCCTTCCTTGCAGATTGGGGCACTTCTTGGGTAATACTCTTGCCTCATGGTTGGAAGAATACGGCGTAATTCAGAGACATTGACATCAGCGAATAATGCATTTTTCCGAAGATCAGAGACTGTGATCACGAGTGTATGATGGACGCAGCGTCTGGCGATCTTTCAGCCGCCAGACACTGCGGGCCTATGAGTTAGGGTTCGCACAACGTAAGACCACCCATTTCATCGGTTGGCCAAATGGCATTCGTTCCGGGTTTGCCCTTCCAAAGGAAAATACACCTTCTTGCCACTCGACCATCGTTTGAAGAGCTTTGGTGCCTTGCAGACGTTTTTTGGGGCGACTGGTGGGATCGACCAGAATGATATGAGTGATTTCTCCATGACGAAGATGCATTGAACCGGTTTGTCTGGTCACCGGGTTAGTCAACGTCGCAAAACCGGATGCATTCACCAGGCTCAGCATTTGAAGGAGCGACGGAAGGTGCTCTTCTTTCAAATTGGCAAGCAAAGTGGTATTTTTTTTCTTTAAGACACCGACACTGGACTTGATCAACCGATCGAGCACCAAGCGCAGATCGTCCAGAAAAGTATTTAAAGAGCCGATGTTGGTCGGCTCGACGAGATATTCGATGTTAGCATCGGCAAAGTCCTCTGCCACGTCATCCACCTGGCTTGCCTGCACAATGAAGACTGTTGGGATTCGGCCTGAAGCAGTGGTGCTGGCGATTGAACGGATCTTGCGATGAACGCTTAAGACCTCTTTCAGAGCAAAATTCCCCAGTTCGACGAAGAGTAAATCCGGCAAAAAAGCGCCGTTTTCTTCGACCTGATTGATCAGGTCCTGCAATGCATCACTTAGGGACGGCAACAGGAGCACTTCATGTTCAGCTAATTCCAAAACTTTTTTAATATACTGATGAAGCTCGGCGCGAGCATCAACCAACATGATTCTTGCCACAAGCGTCCCTCCCTCCGGCATTCTCTCTGGAAACTTCTGTTTGGGTAATGTGTCTGATTCCGCTCACCTTTCCCCCAGGATGGCTTTGATCTTTCTGACAAGCTGGGCAATACAGGATTTCATATCCTGATCTTTTCGCACATAACCGCGGGCTCCAGAGAGTTCGACGGCTTGTTTGATTTCTTCTTCCGGCTTGGCTGAAAAAATGACGATCGGGATGTGTTCTGTTTCATCCATACCGCTTAACATAATTCCAAGATCTTCTCCCTCAAGCGACGGGAGGTTCAAATCCAGGATAATGAGATCCGGTTTTTTCTCCATTTGCAGAATCTGGATGTGGCCGGATTCCGCGTCTTCTGCAAACACAATATTAAAGCCATGCTTTTTTAATTCTTTTGATAAAATAGCCCGTGCAAACTGGCTATCCTCTACGATCACGAGAGTTCTCGGCATATCATTCTCCTTCACAGTATCTATCCCTGATCTTTTGACACAAGGATCTGATTTTGGTATAAGAGTACACCCGATATGCACAGTATAAGCACCCCTGAAAATGGTCAACTGAAAATTCCGAGTTTTTTTCGTTAATGCTGATTCCCCTGCAGCAAAGTTCTCCCATGCTGTACAGTCTCTGAAGGTCGAGGCAGCGTTGCAGAAATACAAGTGTGCCGCGTTTCAGTGGAATTCACGGTTTGTCATGCGCGGTTGAAAAATTACCGGCTTGAACGCTTCTGTTTTTTGTGAAGAGTCTGTAGAGATGGAGACGTCAGAGGGATTTGATACGGTTTTTGCCTTGACAAAGGTCTTCAGTGCATGCTTGAGTGACACAGGGCGTGTTGAATGTAGAGGGGTGAGAGTCTTGAAACTATCTGGAAGGCAAACTTATGAGGCTTTTGTTATGCAGTATAGTGTTGAGCGCCTGGGGATGTCTGCTGGGCTCTCAGAATGGATATGGCGAAAGCATCGTGATTCAGGGCGAGCGTGTGAACGTCCGGTCTGGTCCGGGACGCACATTCGAAGTGGTCGAGTTCGTCAATCGGGATGAAAGGTTTGAATTACTGGAAAAACAGAACGGATGGCTGAAAATCAGCGTGGAAGGAACTCTGGGGTGGATTCCTCAAAAAGCCGTTGATGCTGACAATGATTCGCTCGAACGTTTACTTAAAGAAGCGGATAATTATTTTTTTATTCAACAATTCACAACGCCCCCGGAGGCCAATGCATACGATCTCTATCGTGAGGTGTTGCAGCGTGATCCTGACAACAGCCACGCTTTGCAGCGCATTCAACAAATGACGGCGACGTATAAACGCTGGGCCGATGTGGCGTATAGTCGTCATGAAGATGAAAAAGCAAAGATATTTTATCAGCGCTATCTTTTTCTCGGTCCGGACGACGCCAGTGTCCGACAGCGTCTGGAAGACTTGGCCGCAAGGACTCTGGTGCTCGGCGGTGCGCGGAGAAAACTGCATTTGAGGAGCCGACCTGCTACAGTTGAATCGCCGCAGCTTCGCCGAATGCTGATACACTACAGCTTCCACCACCCGGCAGACTGGGGGAAATTCGGGTTCTCTCCCAGTATCAGTGGAGCTATGCAGCATGACTATGTTCGCAAAGATTTTGGGGACCTTCCAGTGCTGCTCGATCGTACGACACGGTTGATGTGGCAGCGGCCCGTTGGACTGGAGGAAATGAATTGGATGCAGTCAATGCAGCATATCGCTCACTTGAATGCCACAAATGCCGGGGGCTTTTCTGACTGGCGGCTTCCAACGCTCGAGGAGCTTGCGTCGCTGATGGAAACGCGTAAAAACGAAAGCGGTCTTTATTTATCATCGCATTTTGGCTCAGCGCCGTTGTGGTGCTGGAGTGCCGACCAAAGCTCTGAACCCGGAAAAGCGTGGTTTATCAGCTTTCACAGCGGCGGCATCGGGACACATGCTGTCGAAGATCACGCGTTCGTTCTGGCTGTCCGCAGCCTGAAATAAGGTTTCTTGCATTGGCGTGAGAACAGCGTAAACGCCTCTAAGCACTCACAATGACAGATTGGGTACAGTGTTATGTTTTTTATTGCGTCGAAATTATTAATACCCCTTACGTCTCCTTTTAGCTATGTTGTCGTTCTGCTGCTCGCCGCTTTCGTGCTGTCCCGCCGCGTAAAAGTCTGCAAGTATTGTCTGCTCTCAGCGTTGGTGCTGCTGTTTATTTTCGGCACAGCGCCGTTACAAAATATGCTTCACTATATACTGGAATCGCGTTATCCGCACACCGGCTCTTTAGCTCAGGTTGATGCGATTGTCGTTCTTTCAGGCATGCTTTCTCTGGAAGAATCCAAACCCGGAGAGCTTGAGTTTGGTGGAGCTGTCGATCGTATTCTGACTGCGATCTCGTTGATAAAAAAGGGGGTCGGGAAGCACTTGATTCTTTCCGGGGGCAGCGGCGATTTATACGATCAAAGTAAAAGTGAGGCGCTGTTACTAAAAGACTTTGCCCTGAAATGGGGAGTTCCAGAAGATAAACTGCTTGTAGAAGCGACTTCAAGAAATACGTATGAAAATGTGTTGTATACAAAGGCAGTTATGGAGGAACACGGTATCTCCAACGTGCTTGTCGTGACAACGGCATCCCATCTTCCCCGTGTAATGGGTTGTTTTGCAAAACTCGGTGTGGAGGCAATTCCTTACGGTGTTGACCGGCATTCCAAAAAGCCTGCTCTGCCTCGGCTTGCAGAACTGATCCCAAGCCCTGAAAATTTTCTTCGATCTTCGCAGGCGATTCATGAGTATATCGGGATTGTGATGTATAAGATCTCAGGCTATCTCTAAGGTGGCCTGCTTTTTCTCTATGCTTAAACCAAGGTCTCAATGTACGTGTTATACAGGCAGAGAATCTCCTTGACTTTTTCAGATGCCTTGTGATAGGAGCATGCGAACAGCTTTACGATCTGTTCGGTACTGACGCAGACGTGTTGAGGGTGTTCTATTAATTTTTCTTCGGTAAAAGTAGAGTCTATGGCAACAGTATTGGTAATAGATGATTCTGTAGATGCGCGGAACCTTACGAGACAGATCCTGAGTAAGGAGCATAATGTACTGACGATCGATAGCTGGGTTTATGCCACTGAGTATATTTTCAAACATGATGTCGATCTCATTCTGCTTGATATCAATATGCCGGGCCTGAGTGGAGATAAATTGGCAGGAGTGTTGAAAAAAAGTGTTAAAATCAAAGAAGTAAATATTGTGTTATTTTCCTCAATAGACGAGGGCGATCTGCGCCGTAAGGCGATAGAAACCGGTGTATTAGGTTATATTCCCAAAACATTTGAGGGGAACCTCCTGAGAACCCGTGTCAGAAAGTTTCTGAAAAAAATCGGCAGGGAGTAAGAATGTTTTACTATGCGGCATCGCAGCACTGACGAGTGCAAGATACACAGAGGCAGAGTGCAGGGTAATAAAGCCCAGCACTCTGCCTCTTTTTCCTACACGGCCTTGGCCTTTTGAAAGCTCAGACCGTCTTCTTCCTTCGAGAGACTCACCGTAATCGTATCACCCTCTGTAAAATCCCCTTCAAGGATTTTAAACGCCAGGGGATTCTGAACAACTTTCTGAATCGCTCGTTTTAACGGGCGTGCGCCATAGACCGGGTCATAACCTTTTTGCGCAATATATTTTTTTGCAGCGTCAGAAAGTGACAGGCGCATTTTGCGATCTGCAAGCCTCTGACGCAAATGCTCGAGTTGGATATCAACGATCTGCTCGAGGTGCTCGAGGCGTAAACGGTGGAAGAGAATCGTCTCATCGATTCGATTCAGGAATTCCGGTCTGAAGCTGTTCCGCAGGAGGTCCATCACCCGCTTTCGTAGCTCTTCGGGATGTTCCTGCCACATTTCCTGAATGACCTGACTGCCGATGTTTGAAGTCATGATCACGACGCTGTTCCGAAAATTCACCGTCCGTCCCTGTCCATCAGTGAGACGTCCGTCATCAAGCACCTGCAGCAAGACGTTGAAGACCTCTGGATGAGCTTTTTCGATCTCATCGAAAAGGATTACAGAATACGGACGCCGGCGTACAGCTTCGGTCAAATAACCGCCTTCTTCATAGCCGACATAGCCCGGAGGCGCTCCGATCAGACGGGCGACAGCGTGTTTTTCCATAAATTCCGACATATCGATGCGTACCATTGCCTGCTCGTCGTCGAAAAGAAATTCTGCCAGAGCACGCCCAAGCTCTGTCTTGCCAACCCCGGTTGGTCCAAGAAAGAGAAAGGACCCGATCGGTCGATTGAGGTCTTGCAAGCCGGCTCGGGCCCGCCGAACAGCATCGGACACTGAGGTGATCGCGGCATCCTGACCGATGACGCGCTGTTGTAAGCGCTTTTCCATGTTGACCAGCTTTTTCATTTCACTTTCCAACATGCGGGATACTGGAATCCCTGTCCATTTTGAGACGATTTTAGCCACCTCCTCGTCACTGACGGTCTCTTGCAGCATTTGCGTACTTTGTTGAATCTCCTGCAATCTGAGATTTTCGGTTGCAAGCTTCCGTTCCAGTTCCACGAGGGTCGCGTACTGAAGTTCGGACACTTTTTCATAGTCTCCCATGCGTGTGAGGCGTTCGATCTCGATTTTTACTTCTTCGATCTGTTCCCGCAGCTGTCCGATTGTCGTAATGGTCTCTTTTTCATTCTGCCAGTGGGCTTTTAACGCTTTTGCAGAGTCTTTCACATTCGCCAGTTCCGACTCAAGTTTTTGCAGCCGATCGCGGCTGGCAGCATCCTGTTCTTTTTTCAGGGCCTGCCGTTCGATCTCCAGTTGCGTGATGCGGCGTTCAAGTTCATCGATTTCCGCGGGCATACTTTCGATCTCGATTTTCAGCCGCGAGGCAGCCTCATCAATCAAGTCGATCGCTTTATCCGGCAGAAACCGGTCGCTGATGTAGCGAGCGGACAGGGTCGCCGCAGCAATGATCGCACTATCCTGAATCTTGACATTGTGGTGCTGTTCGTACCGTTCTTTCAGACCGCGTAAAATTGAGATCGTGTCCTCGACGCTCGGCTCTCCCACGTGCACAGGCTGAAAGCGCCGTTCCAAAGCTGCGTCTTTTTCGATATATTTACGGTACTCATCGAGAGTTGTTGCCCCGATACAATGCAACTCTCCTCTGGCGAGCGCCGGTTTGAGCATATTCGAAGCATCTAGCGTTCCCTCGGCGGCTCCAGCGCCTACCAGGGTATGCAGTTCATCGATGAAAAGTACGATTTCGCCTGCTGCTTCGCTGATCTCGTGAAGGACGGCTTTTAAGCGATCTTCAAATTCTCCCCGATATTTGGCACCTGCGAGCAAGGCCCCGATGTCGAGAGTGATCAGCTTGCGGTTTTTTAATGATTCCGGCACGTCGTGCTGGGCGATTCGCAGTGCAAGCCCTTCGGCAATCGCAGTTTTCCCGACCCCCGGCTCACCGATTAAGACCGGGTTATTTTTTGTGCGGCGCGACAGCACCTGCATCACTCGTCGTATTTCTTCATCGCGCCCAATGACCGGATCGAGTTTCCCCTGTCTGGCCAGATCCGTTAAATCCCGGCCGAATTTTGTGAGAGCCTGATACTTGTCTTCAGGATTCTGATCGGTGATACGCTGCGAACCTCTGAGCGTTTGCAAGACCTGGAACACGGTATCTTTTGTGACCCCGTGCCGGTTGAGAAGGGCCTGAGCCTCTCCATTGACACTGTCGGCAAAGACGAGTAGAAAATGTTCGACGCTGACATATTCGTCTTTCAGACGGTCGGCCTCATCGATCGCGCTGTCTAAAGCGCTTTGAAGGCGCTGTCCCATGTAGAGCTGCATTCCGCCGCCCGAGACGGCTGGGCGTTTTTCCAGCACAGCATGTAATTCCTGACGCAGTTCTTGCGGACGCGCTCCAAGTTTTTGCAGAATCTGGAGAATTAACCCTTCAGGCTGCTCTAAAAACGCCATCAGCAGATGTTCGACGTCGAGTTCCTGATGTTTGCGCGCAGCGGCAATTCGCTGGGCCTGCTGCATAGCTTCTTGAGTTTTTATCGTTAATTTATCATACCACATACACTGATCTCCTTGTCTGGAATTCGCGTAGTCTTTTTGCTTGACTTCGAGTCTTTTTCTCCCGACGGTTTCTCGGGAGAAGCGTATCATTTTGCTTTTTGGTGAAGATATACTGGGTTGTATTCTGTATTGTTAATAATAATATCTTAGTTTTATATTGTCAAGTTTAATTAGCACATGGGTATAAAATATTTTTTCAGTCTTGTTGAAAATGGAAAACCTGCGTTTCCGGATGACCGCTCCCCTCGAATACTGTTGAGCTATGCTCTGCGACGTCTCGTTTTCAGTATGCTTTTTGGCTGCTCATTCCTCTATCAGTCTCTGGTTTGGATGCGGGCAGCACTCTATCGCTGTAAAATTTTTACCCCGGCGCGACTGCCCTGCCTGGTCATTAGTGTGGGGAATATTACGACCGGCGGGACCGGGAAAACACCGGCAGTCATAGAAATCGCATGTCTGCTTGCACAGCATGGGACACGTGTCGCAGTGCTGAGTCGAGGCTACCGGCGCACAAGCTCTTTTCCGACCGTTATCGTTGAACCCGACAGTGATGTGTCGCAGACAGGGGATGAGCCTTTGCTCATGGCTCGAAAGTTTCAGCGTGTTTTCAGTCCAAGTGCCTTGCGCCCGGCAGTGCTTGTCGGCAGTCGGCGTTACCGCTCGGGCCTTCTGGCCTTAGAGCGTTTTCAATCGGAGGTCATACTTCTAGATGACGGCTTTCAGCATCTGCAATTAGCCCGCGACTGTGATGTGGTTTTGATCGACGCCGCGCGTCCGTTTGGCAGCGGGAATCTGCTGCCGGCGGGATGTCTTCGGGAACCTCTCGTTCATCTTCGACGTGCCACAGCATTTATTGTGACGCGAAGTGATGAGGCTCCGGATTTACAGGTCATTCGGCGGACTTTGAAACGGATAAATCCCGCCGCGCCCGTGTTTAACGCAACCCATGCGTTCAACGGTTTTCGTCGGCTCGGAAGCGATGAACCAGTGGACGCAGAAGCGCTGCTCCGACAACGGCTGCTTGCCGTATCAGGCCTCGGAAACCCCGCGTCTTTTCATCATCTTCTGAACACTCAGGGCTTTCATGAGATTGAAACGCTTGTCTTTCCCGATCATCATGCTTATCGTGAACAGGACGGACTGGCGATCGCCCGCCTTTGCCATGAACGCAGACTCAACGGAGTTATGACCAGTGAAAAAGACGAAATGAAACTTCTCCCCCGGCTCGAATCTGTCGGCATTGCAGGCTATGTTGCGATGATAAGACTCACGATTCACCCTGAAAAAGAATTTCGTGAAATGCTGTTCTCGTATATTTAAACGCGTTTTGTCATGAAGATGACATGTTCGTTGATGAGCATGGCAGCAGCTTTGAACATGTTCACGTCAAGCGTTTCAGCCGATAGCTGAGATACATGAAAGGCGTATCGAGCAGAGCAATCAGGATTTTCAACAAGTAAGTTGAGATAATAATCTGCAGGAGGACTGAGAATGGAAAGACCCCTGCAAAGGCCACTACGGTAAAGATGACGCTGTCAATAAGCTGACTGATCCAAGTAGAGCCGATATTCCGAAGCCACAGCTGTTTCTGCCCGGTTTTCTCCCGAATGAACTTATACGCGCGGATATCGTGAAACTGGGAGATGAGATAGGCAAGCAAGCTGCCCAGCAGAAGGCGCGGCGCAAACACAAAGATTTTTTGCATGCCCTCGTGAACCGTGTCATACGAGGAAGGAAGGTATTGCAGCATAAATTGTCCGCCAATTAAATAGAGCAGCGATGTCCCAAGACCGATTTTTACTCCTTCTTGTGCGTCGTGAGTCGAATGATGCTCGCTCAACAGATCGGTCGCCAGAAAGATGGCAGCATACATCACGTTTCCACCGGTGGCATCAAATCCAAAGAGCGTAATTTGTTTTGTGACAAAAAGATTTGCAAGTATAATGCTGGCTCCGATAAAGGCTTTGAGATAATTTTTCCCCAATGTAAACGCCCCTAATGTCAGCAAAAGCATGCTAACAGTCTGGAGCAGAAAAATCATTTCATTCGTCATGCTGCTCTCCTGATACGAAAACAGGGAATCGAGTCAAAGAGGATATTTCGCGCCCCCCTGTTCCAGTCCCAGTATCTCTTTCTGATTTGATTGTATGTAACGGAATAGACCTGAATCCTCATTTTTTAAGAATATCTATTGACCTTCAGTCTGTATTGTGCTATGCTTGCTCTTGCGTCTAGCGTAATTACCCGCTATTCGAGACGATGACGGGAATGTCCCGTCCTGAAAACTTTTTGTGAAGAGGTCATTTAATTCTTGACTTTCATGATGTCAAGGCTTTTCATTTGATAGAATATTGCGTTCTCGTGTCGCTCTGAATCATAAATTGGCGTCTGGATGAAGGAGTTCTTCGATGAACAAGAAAAATTATCTGACAGTGTGTGTCCTGCTGCTCGTGTTGATTCTCGGACGTTCCCCTGAAAGCGTCTGGCCCTGGGGAAGCGTAATCGTCAAGCCATTAGCCGGAGGCCGTCGACCTGGCTCGTCCGGAGGCCGTTATGAGATAAGGCCGATTGACCGCAAAGGAACGAGTGGAGATCCTGTGGGGTCAAATGCTGCTGGACGTCCCGTCAGAGGAAACTCCCTCAATTTTCGTCCCGGTGAATTGATTGTCAAAGTGAAAGAGGGTTTCCCATCGCTGGCCGGACGCTTAAGTCGGAATGCAGACGATACCGGCAGCCGTCATCTGGATATATTGAACCGGCAGTTTGGAGTGACAAGGGTTGAAGCAGTGTTTGATAACCGGGGCGGAGGCCGGACCATCAGTCAAAATAATCCACTGACAAAAGTTATGCTCTTGAAGCTTGGAGAGCGGGCAGACGTACACAGTGCCCTGCGAGCTTATGCCGATCTGGATGAAATCGAATACGCCGAATTAAATTACATATACCATATTTTTTCAAGCCCTGACGATCCATTTATCTCGTCGCAGTACAGCCTGTTTAGTGCCAGCAGCTATGGTATTGACGCTCTGAGAGGCTGGTCGATCGAATCCGGTGATCGATCCATTATGATTGCCATCATCGATACTGGGGTTGATTACCGCCATGAAGATCTGCGCGGAAAGGTGGTAAGAGGCTATGATTTTGTGAATGAGGATCACGACCCGATGGACGATAACGGTCATGGAACCCATGTCGCAGGGATTGCTGCAGGGATTGCAAATAACGGACGGGGGATTGCCGGAGTGTGCCCGGAGTGTTCGGTTTTAGCAGTGAAAGTGGTGACGGCTGACGGTTCTGGGGCGAATTCCTGGATCGCCAACGGCATTGCAAATGCGGTCAATCTGGGTGCAAAAGTCCTGAATATGAGTTTAGGCGGCCTCGATAATTCCCATACAATCAGAATGGCCGTAGAACACGCCTGGCAGCAGGGAGCGATTCTTGTCGCTGCCAGCGGCAATGACGGCAGCAGTGCTCCGATGTATCCGGCTGCCCTGCCGCAAACGATTTCCGTTGGTGCGACAGGGCGTTATCGCGATCGGACATCTTTTTCGAATTATGGCAATACCTTAGAGCTGGCCGCTCCCGGCGAATCAATTTATGGTACTGTTCCGGGGAACAGGTACGAGCCCTGGAACGGCACTTCAATGGCGGCCCCGCAAGTCTCAGGCGTGGTCGGTCTGATCTTGTCCCGAAATTCTTTTTTGAACGCTGCGCAGGTACGACAAATTCTGGATAGGACTGCAAGCGATATCGGTCCCTCTGGACGAGATATGTATTATGGTTATGGGCGAGTTAATGTGCTCGCTGCCCTGGCGCAAGTACCCGACAGTAGCGGGAACCTTCCGAATGTGCCTGATATCGGGGATGAAGATGATTATCCTGTCCCGTCGCCGGAGAATCGGTATCTGTGCGGAAGCGGCGGGGGAGCGCTGTTCAGCTCGACCCTTGTTGCGCTGGGACTCGTCAGTCTCAGCAGCTCCTGGCAGCGGAGAAAGGGAAAAAGACAGAAGAAGCTTTACACTTGACAAGTTTCGGCAGGTATATGAGGTTGCACCGGGTGATGACACCGTAAGTGGACTTCCCCCTGAAGAGCGCAGTACTTCTGTCAGCGCTGGGAAGAGAGACATTTTTGATTACGTAGCAGAAAGGGATTATGGGAGAATGGAAGAACTGATCAGAGAAGTTCTCGGCGATGCGTTGAATCGCGCTAAAGAAGCCGGTGAGTTGAATTATGAATGTGTCCCCGATATTGTATTACGCCGTCCGCCTGACAAGGCACAAGGCGATCTCGCCTCGACGATTGCCCTCCAATTAGCCTCACAGCTGCGCCGTAAGCCGCGGGAAGTGGCAGAATGTCTGGTGAAGCATCTGGAGACCGGGCATTCCCCGGTGCAAAAATGCGAGATCGCAGGCCCTGGATTTATCAACTTTTTCCTTAATCAGGATTTCTGGGCAGATGAACTGCTGCAGATTCTTAAAGCCAGGGACCAGTTTGGGCGCATTGACATCGGTCAACAGCAAAAGGTGCAGGTTGAGTTTGTCAGCACGAACCCGACCGGCCCTCTGCATGTCGGTCATGGACGCGGTGCAATCGTCGGCGATATGACAGCCAGAGTGCTGGCCTACGCCGGCTATAACGTGCAGCGGGAATATTATGTTAACGACGCCGGCAGCCAGATGGATAAACTCGGGCAGTCTACGTGGTGCCGCTACATGGAATTGCAGGGAAAAGATGTGCCGTTTGCCGAGGATGGTTATCAAGGTGAGTACATCTATGATATTGCAAAAAAAATGATTGAAGAAAAGGGCGCTGTGTATGTATCGATGCCCTATGAAGAGGCGCTGCCGACATTTAAGCGCTATGCCTGCCAGGAGATATTGCAGGGAATCCGTGAGAACCTCGAACGTTTCAATGTCACGTTCGATGAATGGTTCAGCGAGCAGCAACTGCATGACGCGAATGCGATTGAGAGTGTCGTCGAACGATTACAATCGGAAGGCGTAATGTATGAAGATGGCGGGGCGATGTGGTTCAAATCCACTGACTACGGTGATGAAAAGGACCGCGTCGTGATTCGTTCTGACGGCCGACCGACCTATTTTGCGTCTGATATCGCCTACCATGATAATAAGTTTGCACGGGGCTTTCAGAAAGTGATTAATGTCTGGGGCGCAGATCATCATGGCTATGTCCCTCGTATGAAAGGGGTTGTCAGGGCTTTAGGCTATGAAGAAGATGCTCTGGAAGTAATTTTGGTACAGATGGTCAGTCTGTTGCGGGATGGCGAGCGGGTGGCGATGTCGACCCGATCCGGAAAATTCATTACGCTGGCGGAAGTTGTGGATGAAGTTGGCGTCGACGCCACACGATTTATGTTCAATATGCGCCGTTGCGACAGCCAGCTTGAATTCGATCTGGAGCTCGCTAAACGGCATTCCAGAGAGAATCCCGTCTACTACGTGCAGTACGCGCATGCCAGAATTTGCAGCATTTTTCGTGGCGCCGATGAACAGGGCATCATGCTCCCGGAGACATCAGAGATCGATTTCAGGCTGCTGACTCTCGATGAGGAGCGGGAATTAATTGCCCGCTTGCGGCATTTTCCGAAGGTGATCGAGGTCAGTGCTCGATATCTGGAACCCCATCGTATCACGTATTATGTCCATGATGTGGCAAGTGTGTTCCATGCATATTACAACAAACATCGCGTGGTGGATACTGAAGATCTGCCGTTGAGCCATGCCCGTCTCGCGTTGGTACAAGGCATACAGATTGTGTTACAGAATGCCCTGGCGTTGTTGGGTGTCTCTGCGCCGGAACAGATGTAGTCTGAAGGAGAAGTGCTGAGGCAAAGCTGTGGTGACAAAGGCTTTGCCTCAGCACTCCTGAATGTGCATAATGAGGGTGATGGCATGAAAAATTTTCATAAAGTTCGGGGAAAACGAGAATTTTTGTTTGACGATAGAGAACTTGTGGTTCTTGGGAGTGGAGCAGCAGTTATCTGCTTCCTGATTTTTGTCTTGGGATTCATGGTCGGGCAGACCTTCAGCGAGCAAGGGATGGCTGAAGTGATCTCATCGGACCTGAGCAAGATCGCTGATAACGAAGCGATGGAGGGAGACCCCACGTTCGACGATGATGACCAGTCGGCGGATATATTCGATGAATCGGAACAGCGCACGGCTGAAGTGCCTGAAGATGAGTCGGGAATCAAAAAGGCGGAGCAGAGCTATTTTACGGTCCTTCCTGATAAGGAAAGTTACGTGGAAGTTGAAGCAACCCCGGTCAGAGACACAGAAGCGAAAGCCGCCGTCCCCCAGAAACAGGCTCAGACGGCCGCAGTGCCCCAGCCTGCCACACCGATCCCGCCTCCGGCTGAGGACAATCCGCCGCCGGCTCAGCCGCAAATTACGGCTGCTGTTCCGGCGCTGCCAAAGGTTCCCAAAAATCCCTCGGATTCGATTCAGGATGGCTGGCAGCCGGCAAAGATCAGTGCGCCGCTTGCACCGGGCAGTACGATTTATTCAGTTCAAGTGGCTTCCAGCCCGAAACTCAAGGATTCCGAGCGCCTGGTGGGGAAATTCGGCGAGCGGGGATATCAGGCCTATATTATGCAGGCAGATTTAGGGGAGAAAGGAATTTGGTATCGCGTTCGTGTCGGTAATCTCGCCAGCCGCGCAAAAGCTCTGATCCTCAAACGCGAGCTGGAAGGAAAACATCCCGATCTGGCAAACAGCCCGTATGTGATTACGGTCAGCCAGTAGATTAAGGCGGCTAAACGTATGCATAAGCTTCTCGTTCTATCCGTTATTACAGCAGCAGTAACCGCCTCGTTGAATGGCGGCAGCGCAAACTCGGCAACTCCCGTAAAAATGACGTTATCCAACGTGCAATACTGGGCTTACAACATCCAACACGTCAATACCGAACAACAGCGGGAAGAACTTGTTGGAACACACTTTGATTTATATGTCCTGGAACCGGTTGTGACCGAAGCACGAGAGGGGAAGTTCGATATTGCCGCTTTGATTGCTGATATACGGCAGTATAATATTGATTCACGGGGCGTAGACCCTCTTATACTGGCTTACGTTGACATTGGACAGGCAGAAACGTGGCGATGGTATTGGGACAGCCGTTGGAGGGTTGGAAATCCGGAATGGATTGTAGGCGAAGACCCTGACGAATGGGCAGGCTGTCTTCCTGTTGCCTACTGGGATCCTGTCTGGGAAGATATCGTCATTTACGGTTATCAGGGACAGAGCCACATTGAGGCTTCTCTTAAAGCCGGATTTGATGGACTGTATATGGATTGGGTTGAAGCCTTTAGTGACGACAATGTGGGCAGCAAAGCAAGAAAAGACGGCATCGATCCGGCTGAGGCAATGTTTAAATTTATTCGCAAAATACGAAGATATGCCCGCAGGGAATCTCCAAATTCACATCCAGGCTTCCTGATCGTTGCGCAAAATGCCTCTGATCTTTATGAAGAAAACCCCCAGCGTTATAATTCACTTATGGACGCTATTGCCTGTGAAGCTGTCTGGTACGATGGTGACGGCGGCTTTGACAACTGGCAGGATTCATCTGGATACAACGTCCCAACAAATGATTTATATCCGGGGTGGACTGAGGAGGTGCTGGCAGATCTGGACGTGATCAAACGTGATATGCCTGTGTTTTGCATAGAGTATGCACAAGATACAGATGAGATAAATTGTGCCACAAAAGTCTACCAGCAGGCCCGTCAGCATGGATTTGTTCCCTATGCGAGCAGGCGGTCGTTATCCCGGCTCTCTACGACGCCTTATCCTCCGGGCTACAGACCGTTGGACTATTAGGCGCTGTTTCGTCAATGAACATATTTATACGCTTGCGCACTATTCTATTCTGCTCTCCATGGTCTAAGCGCACATGATATTAAAAGCCGTCCTCTTTCTCTTGTTTGAATTTCATACGGAGTTGACGGCCCCACTTCTCTTTATAGGAATTATAGCGCTGCACGACATTTTGCAGCCGAAAGCGGGCCTGCGTGTTGGCAATCGGTTTGCCCCACCATTTTCTCACCAGGGCATCAGTCTTGGCGCGCAGAGCTTTTGGTTCCAGCGAAATCACCCCTTCGCAAAATTCGCTATAGCGTTTATCCAGTAAATTGATATTTTCTTCAATCACCTGCAGATCCTGATTGATCTGTCTCTGATCGACTATGGCCATGTATTGCCTCCTGAGGGTCTGCATGCAGAAAGCTATAGATACTTTCCGCCAGCTCATAGTTAATGGAATTCGTAGCGGCAATGGCGTCAACTGATGCTTCTTTAAGCCGCTTCAGGCTGCCGAAACGGCTTAAAAGACGTTTCCGGCGTTTTGGGCCAATGCCCGGTATCTCTTCGAGAAGTGAATGGAAATTGGCTTTTTTGCGTAAGCGGCGATGGTACGTGATCGCAAAGCGATGGGCTTCATCACGAATATGTTGCAGCAACTGTGCGCTTTTACGACTTGTATCCAGGACAATGCCTTCGCCGGTCACGCTTGTGAAAATGCGTTCTCGATCTTTTTCTGAGCCGCGAATCCCACGCGCCTTGGCGATCCCGATCACATCAACATCGGGGGCCTGAATACCGTGCAGGGCATATTTTGCAGCGTGAAGCTGGCCCTTACCCCCGTCCACCATAATCACGTCAGGCATTGGCATCCCTTCATTCTTGACGCGAGTATAGCGCCGTCCGATCACTTCTTCCATCATCGCGAAATCGTCGCTGCCTTCCACGCGGCTAATTTTGAAACGCTTATATTCGCTGGGACGCATGGACCCGTCGATACAGACGACCATCGAGCCTACTGCCAGCGTCCCCTGGATGTTCGAAATGTCAAAACAGTCAATTCGTCGCGGCAGATTTTTGAACTGGAACTGATCTTGTAATTCTTGCAAAATCTGCTGCGCGTCCGGCGGATCGCTGTCACCAAGCTCTGCCAGGGCCTGTTTTGCGTTCTGTTGCACGAGGGCGATCAATTGCTTTTTGCGACCTCGCTGAGGAATAACACAAGAGACCTTTTTGCCACGGCGATCCGTCAGCCATTCTTCGATCATGTGCTGGTTCGGAATGCGCTCCGCTAAGAGGATTTCATCAGGAAGCAACAAGTCCTTTAAATAGAATTGTTCTACCACCGAGCGCAGGACTTCGCGTTCTTCCAGGCTGTCGCTGCCTTTATGCCGCCCTTGTCCGTGTGCCACTTCAGAGAAATTGAAGCTGCGGCGGCCCATGAGAATACCATTGCGGATGAAAAAAATCTGCACGTTGATCTGCGGCCCTCTGCGGGCTGATGCGATGACATCCTGATTTTCAAAAGCAGTGGAAATCACTTTCTGGCGTTCCATGATATGGCGTACTGCCTTGATGTGATCCCGCAGCGCAGCAGCCTTTTCAAACTCCAGTCTTTCAGCATGGCGCTGCATCCGATCGCGCAGTTCTGTCAACAAATCGTTTTTTTTGCCTTGCAGAAAGAGTTTGGCGGCTTCTACAGTGTTCCAGTACTCCTCTGGCGCGCATTTTCCGGCGCAGGGACCCAGGCAGCGATGAATTTCATATTCGAAGCACGGACGCGCGCGGCAATTGTACGTAATGTCGCCCGAACAAAGCCGCAGCGGGAAAAAGCGTTTTGCCAGTTTCAAGGTTTGCTGCAATGCGCCGCTCCTGACATATGGTCCAAAATACAGCGCGCCGTCCTGTTGAATCTTTCTGACTGTGATAATACGCGGAAATGCTTCATGTAACGTCAACGTGACGTAGGGAAAATGTTTGTCATCTTTCAGGGCAACATTATAGTGCGGTTTATGCTTTTTGATCAGGGTCGCCTCAAGAATCAGGGCTTCCAGTTCCGAATCCGTGACAATATAGTCGATTTTCGCAATCTGCAAGACCATGGCCGCAATTCGCTGCGACGGCAGATTTTTTGAAAAATACGAGCGCACTCGATGACGCAGGCGTTTGGCTTTGCCCACATACAGAATTTGCCCGTCAAGCCCTTTCATGAGATAGACTCCGGGTTGCAGCGGCAGATTTTTCAGGGTCTCTTGTACGTTCGGAAAATGAGGAAAGCGTTTCTCCATACACTGCTCACTGCAAAACCACAAAAAGACTGCAAAGCGCTTAGCGCTACAGCTCTGTGTCGTTGCAGGATAAGAATATATGATAGCGTCATTTTGATAAAACTCTTGAAAAAAGCCCGGAAAGTCAAGGAAAAATTACAGTGAGCACGGTCTTCAGGCGATTCCACTGTTGACAAAATCATCGTGAGTGTGGAAGAGGCTTAAGCATGGCCAATGAGCAGAGGGATTTCTCATGAGGCTTGAACCTTAAGCGCATCGTTTCGTCTTGTGTGTATGGAGTCGATGCCTCTGGAATTCGAAATTGCAGGAGAAGGAGACTATGCCAGTTGACACTGAAGACGGTTTGAAGCAGAAACTCGATGAAATTCGTTTGACCTGTGATGCGATTGAAAATCAGGTACAGACCGCCGGCGGCAATCTCAGCTATCTTGACAAATCAAAATGCATGAGTCTGGCAATGGAATTAAAGGATATGGCGCTTGAGGCACACAATTATTTCGCCTATCTGGAAGATTAAATTCTGCCAGTATCACATCCTCAGAGCTGGATTTTTGAGAGACTGAAGTCTGTGAGGTCGATAAGCAGCAGGGTATTGGCTAATTTGGGTGTGCCCCAGAGGTTATTGATGATTTCATGAGCCATCAAGGAGGCGATACACGTGGCGGATTGCGGGCAAACTGGCAACGCTGAACCGGAATCTTCCAGTCGAGCGTAAAGTTCGCTGAATAAAGGTGTTTGCCTCGGTATCATCGTGGTGACCTGTCCATACTCGCTTTGTACGCCGCCATGCACCAGAAACATGTTTTCTTCCAGGTAGCGCTCAAGAATAAGACGGCTGGCGAAACTGTCAAAGCAATCGGCGATACCGTGAACCTTATATTGACGAAAGGCTTGCCGTTGTTCGGGATGATCTTCGAGTCGTTGTTGAAGCGGAATGATAGTTGTGCAGCCGTGAATGTCGGACAGCTTGTGGAACGCCACTTCGACTTTGGCTTTGCCAAGGTCGTGTTGAGTGTATTGAATCTGACGATTCAGGTCGGGCGCATCAATGACGTCGTTGTCAAGGAGTATCAACGTGCCGACACCAGCACGAACCAGGATCTCGGAAACTGTACTGCCGAGTCCCCCCATTCCGGCGACCAGAACACAAGATGCTGCAAGTCGCCGCTGCTTTTCTTCGCCCCATAACAGGATATTGCGGGCGAACACTTGTTGCGGCTCAAGCATCTTCTCCACTCTCACGGCGTTGCCGTAAACTCCTTGAGGGCTTCGTCAGCGTTCTCGGCGATGGAAAATATTTCGGATAAGCGAGTGAGATGAAGCAGTTCAATCACTCGTTCAGGCATGTTGAGAAAAAGCATCTTCCCCTGTGTTTTCTGGAGTTGTATAATGAGAGAAGATAATACGCCGACTCCGGCACTGCTGATGTATTCCAGGTCTTTGCAATCGACAAGATAGTTCACATAACCTTGCTGAATATATTCTTCGATCCGGGATTGTAATCTGTAGGACAGCACGACATCGAGAAACCCCAGAATTTTGATCGAGATAATACCGGCGTCCGCATCGAGTGTTGTTATTTTTACGTCGTTTATCATGAGGCGTTGTTGCACTGCTTGTTCAAGAGAGTCGCTGATCTGACAATCGCGCTCACTCCGACCTGATCGAGCAGTTGACAAATTTTGTTGGAAATGTTTGTGATAAGTACCTTATCCTTAAATGAGGAAAACCATGTAACGCTTATCATGCCACAGTTCTCAAAGTGCTCGGATCGCGTCTGGCCCGGGACGTGTCTTATCATAAAAACTCTTTTAAAGCCTCTTCCGTTGTCTCACTGATTGTGAAGAGAGTCGTCAGGCCGATCAAGTTGAAGAGTTTCACTGTTTTGGGCGAGACGTGTGTGAAGACAATGTTTCCCTGGTACTGCCTGAGAGTTTGAGCTATCCCCGGAAACACACCAATTCCTGCGCTGCTGATGTAATCAAGCTTTTCGAAATTGATAATAAATTTATACAGACCGCTCGCCACCAGGGTTTCCATTTTTTCCTGAAATGTATAGGCGGCAATTGTTTCCAGTGCTCCTTTAATGTGAATCATCACAATATCATCGTGATTTTCAAGTCGTTCAACCTGTATGTCTATGCTTTGCATATCTGCTTGCCACTACTATGAAAGAGATGAGAAGAACTCCGAGGAGCCTCGGACGCGATACGCATGGTCTGAAGAATCTGAAATGCCGTCTTCAGCGCATTGCGGCCATCCTTACCGGATACGACCGGGGAACCTCCGCTCCGTACACATGCAACAAAGGCTTTCAGTTCCGCCTTCAGTGGTTCCTGCTTTGTCACCGGAACTTGGTGCGGAGCAATTGACGGACGGGCATTGGGAAAATCATGCCGTAATTCAGGATTTTTGATTTCAACTGCGTTCAAACTTTGGGCTTGATAGTCAAGAGAGAGATAGCGTTCCGGCTGAAATATCCGCAACTTTCGCTCTTGTTTCAAGCTGACCCGGCTTGCGGTTACATTGGCAATACAGCCGCTTTCAAATTCCAGGCGTGTGTTCGCGATATCCACTTTTGAGGTAATTACGGGCACACCGACGGCGTCGAGTTTTTTCACCGGGGATTTGACAAGACTGAGAATGATATCGATGTCGTGAATCATAATATCCAAGACCACGTCGATATCGGTACTTCGTTCCGGAAAGGGGCTGAGGCGGTTGGATTCGATAAATGCCGGGCGCCGCGTAATTTTAGCTAACTCGACGACTGCAGCATTAAAGCGTTCGGTATGCCCGACCTGGATGATGCAGTGCTGCTTTGCTCCCAGCTCAATGAGTTGATCAGCCTCTTCAAGTGTCCGGGCGATCGGTTTCTCAATCAGTACATGGATACCGCGTCGAAGACATTCCATGCCGATCGCATGGTGCTCCTGTGTTGGAACCGCAATGCTGACTGCGTCGACTTGTTCGCACAAGTCGGTGTAATTTTTATACCACATGGTGTCATGACGCTTGGCGATGAGCCGAGCTCGCTCGACATCGAGATCTGCGACACCTGCTAACACGCAATTCTCTAACTCAGCGTATACCCTCGCATGGTGCTGACCAAGGTGGCCGACTCCGATGACTCCTACTCGTAATGTCTCATCCATACAATGTCCTTCACAATGGAAATGCCACAGCTTTTTTCATATACAACACAAGCAGGCAGTATCTTTTGAGAGCGTTTTTCTGTCGACAGCTGTTAAATTTTTACAACACTGACGCGGAATACGAGCACTTACTGAGCGATTCCGTCCTTCTGAATTTTTCCCTCCGGTTCGTGTTCTTATGACACAGCCCGTGGCAACATACTAGAATGCCGGAGCTCTGTCTTCGTCGTCCTCAGCCATTTCAGGCTCAGATGCGGCCGCCGGAGAAGGCGGCTCAACGTTTGCTTTTTGTTGATGAACGCCCTGGGCGTTCTTTGCTGATGAGGCTGGCGTTTCTTTATTTTTCCTGATCTGAGGCTGGCCTGTATCCGGATTGGTCGACGGCGGCGTACTGAGCTTTTCCGTCGTCTGTGCCAAAGCGTCTGACGGCCCGGATTGTGCTTCAGATGCGTTGCGCACAGCTTTCCAGGACTGGCCGGGTTTCCATTGCCCGTTACGATTAGCAGCCCTGAACCATTCTTCATAAGAAAACAGCGGCTTCCAGTTTTTCCCGACATGGATCGTCAGTGTCTGGCCGACTGGAAGTCTGTTCGGATTGCTGATCACGCTGCGGTTATCGTTATAGATACGCTTCCATTTCCTGGGATTGCCGAAATAATACCCGGCGAGGAGGTGAAGGTTTTCTTCTGCTGATGAAACGGGGTGCAAGACGAGTCCGTTTTCATAACGTGCTCCGGCCGGCAAGCCTCCATTTTCTCCTGACAGCCTGTTAAGAAAACCATCGTCCTGCGCGGGGCAGTCGCAGGGAAGTACGCCGAGCAGCATACACGCAAAAAGATGGATGAAAACTCGTTTTAGTGGCTTCATGATATTTTCCTCCCTTCCTGTCTACAGCTGTATCTTGCTTTACGGTAAACATAATACGCTGCATGGCAAGTCTGTCAAGCATAAAATGTCAAGCTCTTCAAGAAGTGGAAAAAGTCTTGATTCTTATGAAAAGTCATTGACAAATTTTTGATTCTACGACACCCGATTACCAGGGCTGTCTCTTACACGGGGCGGTGGTGTCCGTCACAGCGTATTTTCAAAAAACCTGAGACAAAGGAGAGGACAATGAGCACAGAGCTTATTCAGGAGCTTCAACATCGTATGAAAGAACTTGAGGGGATGAAGGCGGATCTCTGGGAGAAAGGGGAATACGATCCGATGATGGAAGGAGAATACTGGGACTGCCGGATCGTCATGAAGCAGATGCAGGAAGGCGATGACACCGACGTGTCAGAGCTTCAGAAGAAAAAGCATGACGGAATGGTCGCCGCTCAGCAGCAAATCCATAAGGTTGCTGAACAGCAGGAGTAGCCCTTCTCAGGATGTTGGATTTTGCGTTAGTATACCAACAGATTGGTGAGATGGTGCTGGAACAGAAACGCGCCTGCCAGAGCTATGATGACAAGGTGGCTCTGGCCGGCGAAACCCTTGCGAACTGGAATGAGCACTGGAACGAGCTAGAGAAAAAGCTGTCGCAAAGCCGTACGTCCTGGTTACTGGCCGGTCGGTTCCATGAGTCCTTTATGACGCGGCACCCCCTGCCGAAAGCTCCTGAGTTTTTTACGGTTGTTGCAACAGATGGGTCGCAAATCTTTCCGGATCGTCATGAACTTTCAGCGTGTTATTTGTTGAATCTCGGTGCCGTCGTCTTACACTATGGATCCGGCGAGCAGTCTAGGCTGAGCAGCCGGCCGCTGCTCTATTATAAAGAGTGCGATATGGCTCGATCCTGCGGAGGAAATCGTGTTCCCATCACGAGTGAGATGATTTCTGTGCTGCGGGGAGCTTTGGAAATTCAGGAGCTTGCCGGACTGTTGGAGGAGGCTGCTGAAGACAGCCGCCAGGTGATCGGATTCACGGATGGGACCCTGATTCTTTGGAATCTGACAGGAAAGCCTCAGGAATTTCAACAGGAGATTCTGGAGAAATATTTGCGCGGTTTCGAGGACATGCGGCGCTCGGCATTACCGTTTATGGGCTATATCAGTCAGCCCGGCAGTGCGGATGTCGTGAATGTGCTGCGGGTGGCGCTGTGTCCTGAGAATCCGACAAACTGCGATCGCTGTCCGCATAAGGGGCAGAATGCAGAGCTGCCCTGCGAGTCGATCGCCGGTGTTACTGATGCTGTCCTTTTCTCGAAGGTCTTGCAGGAAGGAGAGCGTTCCACGATCTTTAAAAGTCATTCTGAGATTCTGAAGAAGTATGGGAAGCAGGCGGTATTTTTTTTCTATCTGCACGTGGGCCGGGAAATTGCGCGAATCGAGATTCCACAGTGGCTTGCTGAAAACCCGGAACTCCTGGCACTGGTACATGCTGCGGCTTACGATCAAGCTCACAAAGGACAGGGCTATCCTGTCAGTCTTGCCGAAGCCCACGAACGAGCTGTGATTCGAGGCCCTGAACGGGAGCAATTTTATCGGATTGTTGAAGATCGTTACGTTCGCGAGGGCCTGAAAGTCAGCATTTCTCGTAAATCCTTTAAAAAACGGAACGTGACGATTTAAATCCAAGGAGAGCAGGGAGCGCGGTTAATGGCGATGAAAACAGCCTGTTTTTTGGGAATAAGCATACTGTATGTGCTGGCAAGGATCATGTTTGCTTCAGCTGACGATCTGGAAGGCCTGACAGTTCTTGATGTGCAAATTAGCTGTACAACATCCGAAGAACTGCAAAAATATCTTTTGAAGCATGTTGACATTCGACACGGCGATCGTTTTTCCCGCCGAAAAGTTGCAGAAAGTGTGCGGGCGATTTACCTCTCTATGAAGCAGAAACAGTTTTCGCAAATCACTGTAGATGCCGAGCGAATCGAAGGTGGACTTCGGCTGTCGTTCTGCCCACATACGTTTCATACGGTTTCGGATCTTCAGATTCGCGGGAATGCCTCCATCCCTGCCGATCAGATTCGAAAAAGTCTCGAGTTACGAAAAGGGAACTACGTGACGCCACTCCTCCTGGATGAGGCCAAGAAGGCAATTCTTGAGCTCTATCGGAATCGCAGTTTTTACCAGGCAGTTGTCCAGGTCTCTGCGGTCCCGGAGAGAAGTACTGAACAGATCACTCCCGGGAAAGGGGCGGGTCGTGAGACTGCGGCAGCACCTCAGAAAGTAGTCGTGAAGATAGATATCCAGGAAGGAGAGGCCGGTTCTGTCAACTCCGTCCGTTTTCGGGGCGCGTCGGTATTTAGTGAGAAAAGTCTCATCAAGGCGTCCAGACTGCGGAAGGGAATGCCTTTTACGCTCGACAATCTCGAAGAAGCCATGGACCTTGTAAAGCAGAAATATATTAAGGCCGGATATTTTGAGATGACATTTAGCGACCGCGATGTGAAGTATGATTTCGAAAGCGGCGCGGCGGATATTGTGTTAACAGTGGAAGAGGGTCTGCACACACAGATTGAGTTTGAAGGAAATCTAAAAGTCTCTGCAGCTCGCCTGACGAAGCTGCTTGATGTTTCAGCATTGAAAGAACTGACAGACGAGGTCTTTGAGGAATACGCTGATCGCCTCCGGGAATATTATCGGACAAAAGGCTTCTATTTTGTCGAAATCAGCTATGAATACAGGACTGAGAAAAAAAAAGAATCTTGGATTACTTTTCGTATTAACGAAGGTCCGCAGGTTCGGGTTGAGGAGGTGACTTTTGAGGGGAACACTGCATTTTCGTCAAACGAACTGCAAAAGCTGCTTTTTACAGGCCCGGGTGGCTTATTCTCAAAAGGATGGTATCGAGAAGAGGTCTTTCAGGACGATGTGATCGCCGTACGATCATTTTACATGCAAAACGGCTATCTTGAGGCTGAGGTGCTGTCGGTGGAAAAAGATTTCAGTCCGGATCGCTCCCGGGTGTCGCTGCGTTTACGTCTTTCTGAAGGCGTACAAACACGGATCAAGAATATTATCCTGCTGGGCGAAGAGGATGAAGAGTACCTGCAAGAACTTCGGAAATTATTCTTATTTCACGAAGAGGATCCTCTGAATACTAACCAGATACAAAAAACTCTTGATCGCTTCAAAGAATTCTACGGCAATCGCGGTTATATCAATGCGGCAATGGATCTGATTCCAGAGTTTAACAGCGATAATACGCAGGTCTCAATACGTGTGAAAATTTCACGTGGACAACAGTTTTTCGTTGGGAAAATTATTGTTAAAGGGATTGCTCGGACCAAAGAAAACTTTGTCCGCCGTGAATTGCGGCTTCACAGCGGAGACATCTACAGCCGGGAAAAGATTAAAGAGACGGTGCGTCGCCTGCTGCAGGTCGGCCTGTATGACAATGTTTCCTTCAGGCGCCTTGATTCGAAAAGCACGAACCCGGTGCAGGATATGATTCTTGAAGTGCTCGAAAGCTCATCGCAGGCGGTTGAGTTCGGGATCGGTTACAGTACGCTCGACAGGTTCAAAGGCTTTGTTGAATACACCAACCGGAATGTGTTCAAACTTGGCGGACGAGGAACGGCCAGGGCTGAGTTGAGCGTACAGCGCCCGATATTCACATTACAATATATTCAGCCTTATTTTCGGAGTCAATATACGAATTTATTTATGACGGTATTTGACGATATTCAAAGAGCTCATACGAGTTATGAACTCGAACGGCGAGGTGGGCGACTGGGGATTCGTTATAATTTTTACAATTCAGTTTCTCTGTCCGGAGGATATTTTTTCGAAAGGAACGAACCATCGGATGTCAAGAAGGATGCAATTCTTTCGCAGTTGGATTCAGATGTGCTGAATGTCGCTGGCCTGAACCTGAAGGCGGCCTGGGATACGCGGGATGATCTCTTGTTTCCAAAAGAAGGCGGGTACGCCCAACTTTCAGCGTGGACGGCGCTGGATATGCTGGGCTCGGAAGCCGAGCTGCTGGAGACGAGCCTTCGTTTCGCCTGGTTTTCTCATTTCAGGAAGAAGCTTGTGCTGGCCTCTTCCTTTCATGCCAGATACATCGATCCCATTCGTTCTTCCGAAGCAGTCCCGATTTATTATCGCTTTTTCCTTGGCGGAGACATCTCGCAAAGCTCACCAGTACGGGGCTTTGCCAGAGACGAGATCGGCCCGTGCGGTGAGAAGGGGCATAGAATCGGGGGCGATCGGATAGCGGTCTTTAATGCTGAACTGCGTTTTCCGATTTACGGCTCGCTCGGGGGGGTGGTTTTTTATGACACCGGTGCCAACTGGCTGAGTGATGACGGTTTCCAGAATAGCGATCGGCGTGAGGCTGTCGGCACCGGCCTGCGACTTCTGACTCCCATCGGACCTTTCCGTTTCGACTATGGGTGGAAACTGGATCGGCGAGATGGTGAGTCCCCGGGAGAATATTACATTACCATCGGCTCGGCATTTTAACATGGGATTGTTGCAGGGCTTGAACGAGAAGCAGCGTGAAGCGGCGGGAGCGCCGAAACATCCGATGATGGTTCTGGCAGGACCGGGAACCGGGAAAACCCGAACCCTTATCGCCAGGCTGCTCTATCTCATCGAATTTTATAAAATCCCTCCCCATAAAATCCTGGCTGTCACCTTTACCAATAAGGCAAAAGACGAGATGCGCAGCCGCTTGCGGGATGCGCTTGGAGATCTGGCAGGCGACGTCCTGATCGGCACATTCCATCAGTATTGTCTTGGAGTCTTGCGGAGCAATCATCGCAAGGCAAATCTGCCGAAGCAATTTTCGATCGCCGATGAATCAGCTCAGCTGCTGACCCTGTTGCGAGCTTCCCGCATTCAAGATCAGAAGACTCTGCGCAACGTATTGACTGCGATAAGCAGCTATCGCGTTAATAAGACCTTCCTGAATCCCGCCTTCCAGGGGATTGCCGAGAAATGGCTCGATCCTTATCAACAAGAGCTTCGTAAGCACGATCTGATCGATTTCGACCAGATTGTGCTGTTGACCTGGCAGGTTTTTGAGACCTGTCCTGACGTTGCTGATCAGGAGCAGCAGCGCTTTGAGGCGATCCTGATTGACGAATTTCAGGACACTGATCCGCTTCAGTATCGCATTCTTCGACGCCTGGCAGAACGGCATCGTAACATTTTCGCGGTCGCTGATGACGATCAGTCAATTTTTGCCTGGCGTGGAGCAAATGTTGAGAATATCCAGCGTTATATCAGCGATTTTGACTGTCAGGAACGCGTGGTCGTCCTGGATCGAAACTATCGTTCCGCTCAATGTCTCATTGATCTGGCCGCACAATTGCTGGATGCGCATCGTTCGATTGCAAAAAATCTTCAAGCAAACCTGCAGCAGCCCTCTCGGTCGAGCGCAGAACACTGCTTTCTCTGCTTCAGCGACGATCAGGAAGAACGTGAATTTATCATTCGGAAGATCCGGATCCTGACCGATCGCGTTCCTCTTTCACAAAAAGGAAAAGCGGAGGAGCTTGGTGGCTTTTCTTATGCTGACATTGCGATTCTGTATCCCAACCATGCGATCGGAGAAACGCTTGAAACCGGTCTCCTGGCGGCCGATATCCCTTGCCAGCTTGTGAAGCGTCAAGGAATTTTCGATCGAGAGGATATCAGGAAACTGCTGTTGCTGCTTAAAGTGGTCTTGAACCCTGCCGACGATGTCGCATTGGAACAGTTCTTTGAACTAGAACTGAATAATGCCCTGATCTTTCAGCAGATTAGGGCGTTGCGCACTGCATATCCGACCTTTAAACAGACCCTCTATGCTGCAGCTCGACAGGACATTTCCGGAATATCACAAGGGCAGCTCTGGCGGAAGATTTCAGCGGCGTTTGGCTTGATTTCCAATGTGATTTCTTATGTTGAGAGCAACCAGAAGACTGACGTCGAAGATTTGATCAACCGTATCTGTAATCTCGCCATTCCCGAACACTCCCTGAGCTTGCACGGCCGGGTCGCTGATCTCTGCGATCCTTGTGACATGTCCGGGATGACCGATGCTGTCGCGATGATACGGCGTGAACTAAGAGCCGGAAAACAGATTTTTGTGCATGGCAGCTTGCCTGAGCTTGTCGACCTGTGCTGCTATTTGCTGAATCATCTTCAGCGAAAATGCAGCATTGGACGCCAACGTTCCCAAGCGAGATTTTCCGGTTCTCACAGGAAAGGCGCGCGGGAAGCTGGCTGCTTTCAGGCGTGCGGGCAACGCGACTTTGCCCAGGTGCCCGCCTCCGCTGTTGTGATTTGCCTCGATCCGGACGCCGCGGCAACGCTTTCGCTTCCTCAGACTGCGAGGCGTGTGACAATTGTGCCCGCTGAGACCGCAATGCCCCTGACGAGCCATGCTCCTCCCCAAAGCCTTACGATTGAGACGCATTTTTCCATCAGCGTGACTGTTTTTAAGCTCTTGCAGGCTGTTGATTCGTTCAAACGGCCCAAATCCTTCCGGGACTTTGTGGTGCTTGACCTCGAGACTACCAGCGGGGATACGCGTAGCGCCGGAATTGTCGAAATCGGCGCGGTGAAAGTGCGTGATGGAGAGATCGTCAGAGAATTTGTCAGATTGCTAAATCCTGAAATGCCGATTACGCAGGGCGCGTATGAGGTCCATGGCATTTCCGATGAAGACGTAAAGGCACAGCCGACATTTCGGGAACTGCTCCCGGAATTTCTGGAGTTTATCGGTGATGATCTGTTGATCGCCCATAACGGCTTTGCTTTTGATTTCCCGATTTTATGGCGGCTTTACCGCGAGCTGACAGGAGAGCTCTTAGCGAATCGTCGTTTTGATACGCTTCAACTGGCTCGGCGTCTTTTCCCGGGGCACAGGAATAGTGTGGACGGATTGATGGAGCGTTTTGGTATTGAAGATGTCGGTGGACGTCACCGGGCCCTGGACGATACCGTCTATCTGGCGCTGATTTTCGAACACCTGCAAGAGGTCGAACAATCTTTTAACCGCCGGACGGAATTTGAGGAGCTTCTGGAGATCGTTTCGTTGGGGCAGTTTCTGGAAGGAAAAGTTTCTCTCACACGCTCTGAGGGAAGAGCGGATATGTCGTTGTTCTCTTCGGAAAAAGGCGTGGAGAAGATGAAGATCTTGTGTGGCTCTGAGGAGGCGTTCCTTTTCCAATTAGGGGCAAGAAAACTCCTTTCGCGTTTTTCCGAACTGCCAGAGACCTTGCAGGGATTCTTCGAACAGCATGAGAGTGACATTCAATACGCGTTCGAAGAGTTTTGCATGGATGATGAGCAGAACCCGCCGCATGCTCTTGAAGCCTTGAGCGGGCGTAAGATCGCATTGACCCGCATTAAAGAGCTGGCTCGCGCCTTTTCGGGGGAGAACCTGCGGGACGCGCTCCAACAATTTCTGGATCATGCCGCCCTGTACACGACTCAGGACGACTTGTGTCATGTGAATGCCGTGAATCTCTTCACAATTCATGCCTCTAAAGGATTGGAATTTCCAGTTGTTTTCATTGTCGGAGTGGAAAAAGGAAACCTGCCCAGTTTTTATGCTGTCCGCGAAGAAGGTGAGTTGCGTGAGAAAAAGCTGGATGAGCAACGCCGGCTATTTTATGTTGCCATGACCCGCGCTCAGTATAAACTCTTTGTGACGTATGTCAATAAACGCGGCGGGTTCCCCAAAAAACGTTCAGAATTTCTGCTCGAACTGGGAGTGGAGACAGAAGAACGCGTGCCGGAAAGTGAGAAGAAGAGTTTAGCTGCCCATGTAGATGAGCTTTTCTATGACGAGTGCTAAATTTTTTGCAGGCCGAAATTTCTGCTATGCTGTGATGCTGCCGGCGCCAGGAGCTCAGAATACCTTGGTTCCGTAAACCCGATGATATTCGCGATAATACCACAGTACTTTCTGGACGTAGCGCCAGGTTTCTTTGTAGGGGATAGTACTGATAAAGCGGGCGACATCTTGCGGATGCCGTTCCGCGTCCCACCAGTCGATGACCCGATGCTCGCCGGCATTATACGCGGCAATGACCGCAGGCAGGTGGTGACCGAAGAGTTCGGAGAGATTCCGCAAGTAGCGAGTGCCAAGCGTGATGTTGAGCTGCGGCTGAAAATAATCCTGATCAGAGCCTACTGTCAGACCTTCTTCCTGGGCCAATCGTGCTCCGGTAGCGGGCATGAGCTGCATGAGTCCCATTGCGCCGGCTGCTGAAAAGGCTTCTGGCGCAAAAAGGCTTTCAGCGTACATGAGCGAGAGCACAAGCGCGGGGTCGATATTGTTTTGTGCAGCAGATCGTTTGACAACGTGCGGAAAACTTAGGGGATACACCAGCTTCCAGAACTCTTGCGGGAGATCCTCGTCGCCCTGTACAATCCGGTCTCGGAAACGACTCTGCATAAGACGAACAAGCATGTGATATTGTCCGCTGCGGGCGTATAAGCGGGCGAGCGCCAGATATTGGGCCTGAGTTCTGCTATCGCTGGAAACGGCTGCGTCCATTTCCCGTGCTGCGAGCGCGGACAGACCAAGCCGTTCGAGGATGAGGGATTTTTGAAAATGCCGTTTTCCGCGCTGTGTGGCGAATCGGACGCTCTCCTGCCACGGCAGCGCTTTGTGTTTTGTGCTGCTCAGAGGCATAGACAAATTCGGATCGGCGGTGTTCAGACGCAGTATCGCGTCACGGCTCAAAGCGCCGAAATAGCTGTTCCGTCTGTTGTTGAGCACCTGCTGATAGTATCTGACGGCTGTGGTATACTGCTTGAGTTGTTCCGCCGTTCTTCCAGCCCAGTAAAGGGCTTCTTCGCGGTGGTAAGACTTTGGATAGGAGCGCAGCAGGCGTTTCAGATAGCGTTGCGCTGTCGAATAGCGGCCGAGCTGATAAGCACACCATCCGGCGTTCCAGACAACGTCCGATGTGAGCGGGTTTTTGGGATGTCTCTGAAGGAAGGTCTTAAATTCCAACGCAGCGCGTTGAAACTGCCCCAGCAGCATCAATTCTTTGCCCTTTAAGCGTCGTGCCGAGGCAGTATAATGACTTGCAGGATACTCTTTCAGCAGACGTTCGTATATGCGCAGAAACCCCTGCATATCGCCTTCTCTGAGAGAGAGGCGTCCCAGGCGGTCAAGCGCGTAAGGAGCGGATTTACTCTTGGGGAAATCCCGGAGGAATTGGCGATACAGAGCTTTGGCCCGCAGATTCTTCCGCAGCCTGTAATAGGCAGACGCATTTTGCAGCGCGAGTTTCTCGTGCTGTGCCGGGGAAAGAATGCGAGCTTTCAGGATGGCAATGAAAGCCAGGGCATCTTGAGCTTTGCCCGAGTTGATAAGTTTTGCAATGCTGTCGAAGAGGAGCGTGCTGGTGTAGAATTTCAGGAGCGTGGGGGCTTGGGCGATCAGGCGTTCTTCAGAAATTTTGGCGCTTTCATACACTGGTGAGGCGATAAAACGCAGGCGGGTCGTATGGTATTGTGCGAGAGCGGTCTGATAACGCTGTTCCTGCTCGTAGGCCTGGGCGAGCTTCAGGTGGAGCAACGGCAGTTGCGGGTGCCTTCGGTATTTTTTGAGTTTTCCGATTTTCACATAGGCTTGTACGGCCTGAGCGGGCTTTCCTTGATAAAACCAGCTGTCGGCATGTAAAAAGGCGGCATCATCTAATAAAATACTCTGAGGATATCTGGCATGGAGATGCCGCAGAGCAGTGCGGGCTTCCTGGTAGCGGGCACTGTGCACAAGGGATTCAGCCAGAGAGAGATACGCATAATCCCCAAGCGGATAATCAGGATACGTTTCGAGAACGGCCTGAAAGAGTCTGGCTGCTGTAACATAGCGTTCCTGCTGAAACTGTGTATAGGCCTGAAGAAATTGCCGGTCGGCAGTAGTCTGGTCCTGACCGGCTGTGACCGGTGTCGGCAGCTGAAGTTGAACGAAAAGCACAGAGAGGGAGAACAGCAGTTCTTTGATCTTCATCAGGCGTATCGATCCTCATCTCCAAGCCGTTCCCGGGCATGTTGAAGGACGTGGTCGAAGTGTTGTTCAAGTGTGGCATTACTGCCGCGGATACGATCGACAAGCTCCTGGCCCCAGTTGAGGTCATCTCGTTGACGCGGCAGGGACCAGTCGGACGGCGGATCGCGGCTTATATCCAGAGAGTTCGAGATGTTATCGGCGATTTTCACTTGACGGGCTTCAAACGAAAGCGATTCGGCATGTTCGATGTGATCTCCTCCGGCGTTGCGCCGGTGCTTTTCGGCAGCAAAGCTCAGTGCCCTGAACAGAGTGCTGATGTCTTTATCGGTGGCGTTCATGAAGCTCCTGGTAGAGGTTTGCATGTTCAATGGCGATCGAGGCATACATCGATATCGAAGATAAGAGATACAGATTGTCTTCGGTAAAGGGCTTATCTTCATCATGATTGATGACCTGAATCACTCCGATCACGTCATCTCTGATTTTCATTGGGACACATATCATTGATTGCGTTTTAAAACCTGTGCTTTCATCGATTGTACTGTCAAAGCGGGGATCGATACGGACATCGGGAATTAACAGAGGCTTCCCCACCTTGGCCACCCAACCGACGATTCCTCTCCCAGCCGCTAGGCGCCTGTTTTTAATAGCAGGCTCGGCCATGCCCAGAACGACTTCAAACACCAGGTCCCTGCTCTCTTTGTCGATCAACAGTAATGAAATGGCTTCTACACCCATGATGCGCTGGATTTGACCCATAACGATGCGCAGCACTTCATTAAAATCGAGTGTCGAGGTCAAGAGACGACCGACTTCGTTCAGTAAGGTCAATTCGCGAATGCGGCTGGTCAGAGAGCTGACATCCTGAAAAATGACCAGTGAACCACTGTACTCGCCATCCTTATTAAGAATGTTGGCAAAGTTGAAATCCAAGGTTTGTCTGGCATATTCGGAGGTGATTTCGATGTTTGTTGGGTGCTTAGCACTTTTTAAACGCTGCAGAATTTCCTGAAATTGACCATCATAACGTTTTTCAAGCGTATCGGAAATATCCAGGCCGATGATGTCGAGTTCCCTTTTTTGCAGAATTTTTTGGGCGGCGGGGTTGGCATATGTCACTGTGCCTGCGTGATTGAACTCGAGAATGCCGTCTCCGACATTATACATGATATTTTCATAATGCTGGCGCTCGGCAAGTAATTCTCCGACAACAGCTCTTGGGGATCGTCCTTCAAAACCAAGCATGCGATCTTCAAAATCGCTCGGCACACGTTTGTCGTCCAGCATCTTCAAGCTGCGAAGCACATTATCGGCGATGTCCATAATGTAGCCCTTAGCAACATGCATATCCGCCTCAAACTTCATGATATTTCTGGTCTCGACTGCTGTAAGAGGCGACAGCACAATAACCTTTAACTGATCGAATTCCGGATCGCTTTTGATATAACGGCAGAGCCGGATACCGTCAATACCGGGCATGAACAGATCGATAATTGCCACTTCTGGAAGATGGGCGCGAATCGCTTTCAGGCCATCCACTCCATTACAGGCCCGAAAGACGGTATAATTTTTTTGGCCGAGGATGTCTGCCAGAGCTTGTACGGCAACAGTATCATTATCGATAATAATAATCTTTCTCATAAGCGTTCTCCGATGTCTTGCCGAACAAAAGAGGCACTTCTCGCTCGTGTTTCAGCCCATGTTCGCAATGCTGCGATCTGCTCCGCCATCGTTTGCGAAAGCGGAATGCTTTCTTCCAGACTTGTAAGAATATCCTGTGTGTGCAACGGCCTGCCGTGTTCAAAGGCATCGTACAGTGCTGAAATGATCACCTGTTCGATTTCAGCACCGCTAAAGCCTGCCGAAGCGTTTTGCAAAAGATCTAAATCAAAGTGTTCTGCGGCGCGATGGCGCTTTTTGAAATGAATTCGAAAGATCTCCCGGCGTGCGTGTGCATCAGGCAAATCGACGAAAAAAATTTCGTCAAAGCGGCCTTTTCGCATAAGTTCCGGCGGCAGGAGAGCAATATTGTTGGCCGTGGCAATCACAAAGACGGATTTTTCTTTTTCTTGCAGCCAGGTTAAGAATGTGCCGAAGACTCGCGCTGTTGTGCCAGCATCGCTGAAGTTCGAGCCGGCTGAGCCGGAGAGTCCTTTTTCGATTTCGTCGATCCAGAGGATGCAAGGGGCAACCGATTCCGCCACTTTAGTGGCTTTGCGGACGTTCTCTTCCGACGACCCCACCAGCCCGCTGAACACTTTTCCCAGGTCGAAGCGCAAGAGCGGCAGCTTCCATTGTGAGGCCACTGCCTTGGCGATCAGGGATTTTCCGCAGCCCTGAACCCCGACCAGCATCAAGCCTTTCGGGACCGGCAGTCCGAATTTCCGGGCATCTTCAGTAAAAGCCAATTCCCGCTTGGCGAGCCAGCGCTTTAAGGCTGGAACGCCTCCAATCTCGCTGAAGGTCTCTCCCGGAGAATAATATTCAAGGACGCCGGATTTTCGGATAATCTGTTTTTTTTCCGCCAGTATCATCGGGATCGTGGCTTCGCTGATTTTTTGATGGGCGACCAGTGATTTATTCAAAGCACTTCGCATTTCATCGATCGTGAGACCTTGTGAGGCTTTCAGCAGACGTTCCCGCTGTTTTGCATTGAGATGGCTTCCTGTGATGCGCTGATGCTCTTCAGCGTCTTCCAGAAAAGCGCGCAGGGCCCTGTCAAGCTCTTCAAGAGAGGGAAGAGCGAAGTCGAAGACAACGATTTCTTTGGACAACTCGTCCGGCAGGATCAGTTTGGGAGAGAGAAAGACAATGGTTTTATGGCTGTTTTTCAGGGCTCGTGCAGCGTCGCGGATTCGTCGCGTCACTTGATGGTTCGACAGAAAGGGATGAAAATCCAGAAGAATGTAGATTGCCCTCTCCCTGGAACTGAGAATACAGTTTATCGCTTGAAGTGGATCCGTATGCCCCAGATTGTCATCATTGAGGACTAAATTTTTCAATCCCTCAGTCTGAGTCCAGAGAAAGACTTTTTTACGCTGGTCTTCTTCAACGGCAATCTTGGCGATTTCTGCGACAATGCGTTCTTCCTCCCAGGAAACCAGATAGATCAGCGGATAGTGCGCCTGAATATGCAGTTTGACATCCTGTGTCATTGAGGAAAGGGTTGAGTTCTGTCTTGACTGATGCATCCTGCTCTTGCCACTCGCGCGGAATGATAAATGAAATTCGTCTATGTCTGTTTGCCGTGAATTCAAACTGGGGAAAAATGAGGAAAAAAGTCAACAATTTATTTTGACTGTGCTGATTTCCTGATTGAAAGTGTTGCCCCAAACAGTAAGATAGCTTATGGTGTTGGCACTCCTGAAAGCACAGAGCAGCGTATTTCTGCGCTTGTTATGCTTCCGATCTAGATAAAGAAGTTTGAAAAATCGACATGAGGGAGAGCTGCACCGTCAAAATCTATCCGGGGAATGCTGATGAGCCTGTCCTGATAACCGAATTCTTTGAGGAATCGCTTGAAAATCTGTTGGGAATCTTCGGCAATCAGCGGATCTTCCGGCGGAAACTCGTTGTAAAGAATGCCCAGCACCTTGAGCTTCCGACGGCTGAGGGCTTCCAGGCTCAATAAGGTATGATTGATACTGCCCAGTTTGGCGCTGCTGACCAGAATGACCGGATAGCGTTTCCGCGTGAGATAATCCAGAACAGTAAGAGACTCGTTGAGGGGAACGTACAGTCCGCCGACACCTTCGATGATCAGGTATTCATAGCGCTTTTCGAGTGTTTCAGCCGCCCGGCTGATTACTTCCGGATCGATGCGCTGTTGCTCCCGAGCAGCCGCAAGATGCGGCGAGGCTGGAATGCTGAACAGATAGGGGCAGCTCAAAGCTTCCCGATCTTCGTCAGTCGGCGCGATGCCCATAAGTTTGCGATGCAGGAGAATGTCCTCTGAATATTTTTCGCAGCCGGTTTGTGCGATTTTTTGGGTGATCACAGAGTAGCCTGCTGTGCAAAGCCAGCGAGCCAGCAGGCCTGTGGCAACACTTTTCCCGGCATCTGTATCAATCCCTGTGATAAACACTGTCGGCATCAGGCCTTCCTCGCAAGGCAAAGGATCGGATGGTAGCTGAGCGCTAGCGTTCCGTCCGCTTTTTTAAAACACTCTTGATAACGGCGCTCGAAGTTCTGTAAATCCGTTTTGGTCCAGCGCTGTTTTGAGATTCCGTTTACGCCGGTCAAGCGTAAATGGTTCAGCACCTGACGGGGCGATGAAAAGGACAATACCGAACGCGCTTCGGTGCAGGAAATGCGTTGAAAATGCTGTTTCAGACAGGCTTCAATGTGCTGCAAGGACAGATAGTCCAGTGAATTGCCGGAAAGCGCTCGAATTTCCTCTAAGTTTCGCGGCCCAAACGTCGAAAAGGCAAGGATGGCGTTCGGGGTCAGCTGAGCCCTGATTCTGCTGAGAAAGCCCTCAAAATCGTCAAGCCATTGGACGGCAGCGTTTGAAATGACGAGATCCAGGTTCTGGGGGATTCTTTCCATCGTTTCAATATCCCCTGCAAGAAATTCAAAGCAGCCTTGTCCCGGATATTGTCTGAAAATATCAGACATGATCTCTTCACAGGCTTTGACAATATCATTGGCGTGAAAGCGTTTAACCTGGAAACGTTTTAAAAAACGTTCTGTTAAGACTCCGCTTCCACATCCGATTTCCAGGACAGCGTTGAATCGGCCCTGTGAGACCTGCTCCAGGCGATCGAGAAGTTCTTCGGCCATCTGAGTCTGGACAACGGCATGCTGGCTGTACGAGTATAAACTTTTGTGAAAGCTCGTCTGGACACGTTGTTTAAGAATGCTGTTCGGCATAATCGAGAATGGCATTCCAGGATTTCCAGAGGAAAAACGGGAAATGCGGAGCGTCAATATAGCTGTAAGGGGTTGTCCTCTCCCAATAACGGCGCTGATTTTCGCTCGGAATAATCCGATCCTGTGTTGAAATCAGTGCGTGACTGAAGGGCGGGGGGATGCGAGTCGTCTGAGAACGCGGCTCATGAACGGTTGAGTGCTGTTGAATGGCAATCAGTTCTTCATGCTGTTCAGATAATGGACGTTGCGGGAAGCAGTGTTGAAATTGCTCGAACGTATGGCGAGATCCGCAGAGGCGCACAAAAAATTTTTTTCTTCCCTGCGCTGAAAAGCGATCGATCGTCGCCTGATAGACGCTCGGAGAAATCCCGTACTGTTCATGCACTGGCTCGCCGCTGCCGTTGATCGCGATCGCCTGTCTGTTGCTGAACTGAAGCTGTGGGGAAAGCTGTTCGAAGGCCCAGACGCCCATTGACCAGGCAATGACCGAGATCTCGGAATAGGCGCTCACTGCGCTCAGGATTTCTTCCGCCACAGAGAGACTGCGGTAGTCGTAAAGCATGAGTACGTCCTGGCGGGGATCGATTTTTAGATGCCGGACAACGTGCTGATCCATGCCCCAGCCGTTAAAAAACAGGATAAGGCCGGGATTATGCTGTTGCTGTATCCAGTGAGTGTTCATGACAGTATCTTTCTATTATGCCCGGAATGTCTTTGAGCTGTTCCCAAGACATTGCCGCATTGAGCGATAAGCGTAAGCGAGCCGTATTCGGCGGCACTGTCGGCGGCCGAATGGCAAAAATCAGATAGCCTTGTTCGCGGAGAAATTCTGACAGGCAAACGGTCGGCGCATTCGGCCCGATCAAGACCGGGACGATCTGAGACGCGCCGTTGCTACGAAGCTGCTTTGCATTCAAACGTTGGCGTAAACGAGTCGCGATCTTCATGAGATGTCGGCGTTCTGTGGTCATCCTGCGGACTGTTTGCAGCATCATACGATTCCAGTGCAGAATTACCGGAGGCAAGGCCGTGCTGAAAATCAGCGAACGCATGGTGTTGACGAGGTATTCTTTAATTACGCCCCGGCTGACAGCATAGGCTCCGAGCGAGGCCAGGGCCTTGCCGAACGTGCCAACGATGATATCAATCTCGGACAGCAATCCAAGGTCCTCACAGAGGCCGCAGCCGCTCGCTCCAAAAACGCCGACCGCATGGGCTTCATCAAGAATCAGAAAGGCATCATAGCGCTTCTTCAGGTCCACAAGGCGGTACAGATCGGCCACATCACCGTCCATACTGAAGACCGATTCGCTCATAATGAAGAGTCGGCGATGTGTCCCGTGATGCTTTTTGAGCAGTGTCTCAAGGTGTTCGTAATCCAGATGGCGATAACGCAGAAAGTCAGCGGCTGCGATTCGTAATCCGTCCATGATGCTCGCGTGATTCAGTTTGTCCGAGAGTACCAGATCGTTTCGTTTGGTCAGCGCAGAAATGATGCCGATATTGGCGTGATAGCCGCTGTTGAACACGCAGGCGGCCTCAGCATGGTACATGTCGCAAAGTTCGTGTTCGAGAGCGTCATAGGCTGGGCTGTTTCCCGTTAAGAGCCGCGATGAAGAGCTGCTGAAACCGAATTCCTCCAGCAACTCGTGAGGGGGTTGAGTGGAAAGAAAGTTTTCGAGCCGCCGCCGATCAGCTCCAAGGCCCAGGTAGTCGTTGGAAGAGAGATTCAGGCAGCGTCTGCCGTGAACTTCGGCAGTGGTCTGATCTCGCTGAGCAACGGTATTCAGCGTGCGATATTGTCCCTTTTGCCTGAACGCGTTGAGCTCCTGCTCGAAGCTGTTATAGTTCATGGATACCTGTCGTTGCCTGATGTTATGATGCGTCCCCTGTTCTGATGATAAGAAGACGAGCTGTTGTGGATTTTCGTGTATGATTTCGTCACTGCCGGTCTTATCTGAAGGCTTCAAGACGATCGATAAACCGTTTATCTTCGTGGACCTCTCGACCTCGCGTTGTCAAATAGCCTCCGGTCAAGAAGCCATTCGCGCCGGAGAGCATGAGTAGACCCTGAAAATCTTTCATCAGCGTTTCACGTCCGGCGGCAAATTTGATAATTTTACCTGGGTTGACCAGCCGGAAGATCGCAAAGGTTTTGGCGATATCAGCGACCGGTAAAGGGGGCTGATTCTCCAATGGTGTTCCTGGAATCGGAACGAGCACGTTGAGGGGAATTACATCTACATCGAGGTCCTGCAGAGTAAAGGCGAGTTCGACCCGGTCCGACATTGTTTCGCCGACCCCCAGTATTCCGCCGCAGCAAACGCCGATCCCGGAAGATTTCAGCATCTGAATCGTTTTGAGCTTTTCCTGAATATCGTGAGTCCTGGCGATCAGATCGGCAAAGCGCCCGGGAGTGACCTGGAGGTTGATGTTGTAATGACATACCTTGCGTTCCGCCAGCTCCTTGACAGTTTCCTGGCTGAGAATCCCAAGCGAAAGGCAGACGTTCATCTCCGGAAGCTTATCGTTCAGCAGGTCAATCGTGTCCAGAATACTACGAAATTCTTTATTGAGGACCGGATACCCAAAGCCGCTGGTCACGATACCGAAATAATTGACACCGTTTTTGACGGTTTTTTCGGCTTCTGCAAGAATTCTCTCCGGAGAGAGCAAAGCATAGACCTCGACGTTTGCGTGGTGATGGGTGGATTGTGCGCAAAAGCGGCAATTCTCCCTGCAAAGCCCCGATTTCGCATTCACGATCGAACAAGAGTGGATACGGTCTGTGTATCTATTTGTGACCTTGTTGGCCAGTGAGAGCAAATCTAAGATGTCTTCACCCGGAAGCTCAGCAAGTTCCCGAGCTAAGTCTCTATCGACCGGCCTGCCGTGTTCCAGGACATTGTACGCTTTCTGTATGGCTGAATCAAGCATGAGCTTTCCTCTATCGTTAATCTGGATGATATAAAACGCTTGAGACAAATGTGTTATTTTAACAGAGCTTATAGCAATTCGTTGACTACAATCCTGATGATGGTTGATAATAGTCAAGGAAGATTTGCGTGTATTTTGCGGAACTTGACTACATGACGTGTAACTTCCTGATTTTATGGAAGTTGAGAGGATATGTTCTCAGGTTATCTTTATGGCAGGATGGTGAGGCAGCGCTCTGGAATTGTGAAAGTCTTGTTTTTTCAACCAGGCGACCCGCTGGGACAGACAGCTCGACGCTTCGCATGAAGAAGAGGTCGCAGAAAAGCTTTGTGAAGAGTCGATTTTTATCTTGACAATGCTCCATACATAGCCGTAAAAAGATTTTGCTGTTTATGTATGGTGCAGACTGATGTTTTGCACTCATGTTGTCCTGTTGATCTTGTCTGTTGTTCTGCGCTCATGCCTTTCCATGAAGTCCATGAGGCTGTGCAACAAAGCTAGAGGAGGTAAGGATATGAAATCAGTTGTAGCATGTGTTGCAGGAATTGCATTGATTCTGGCAGCGTTCATTACTCCGGCATCAGCCGCTGACAAACCGGTCGTTGGTCTTGTGATGAAATCTTTGGCGAATGAGTTTTTTAAAACAATGGAAGAAGGAGCTCAGAAATTTGCCAAAGAAGACGGCACGTTTGATTTGATCGCTGTTGGAATGAACTCTGAAACCGATATTGATACGCAGGTGAGCGCGATGGAAAATTTCATCACGCAGCAGGTCAATCTCATCGTATTGGCCCCTGCAGATTCAGTCGGAATGGTCGCATCGGTAAAAAAAGCCGTCGATGCTGGAATTCCTGTGGTGAATTTCGATGTCACGCTGGATAAGGAGGCTCTGAAAAAAGTCGGTTTAGGGGAAGATTTCCTTTTCGTGGGTCCGGACAATGCCGCCGGAGCGGAGATGGTCGGCGATTACCTGGGGGAGACGCTTGGAAAAGGCGCAAAAGTGATTATTATCGAGGGAAACCCCGGTGCTGATAACGCAAAACAGCGTAAAGAAGGCTTTATGCGTTCTGTCAAAAAATATGAATTCGATCTTTTAGACTCCAAAACCGCTCACTGGGAAACTGAAGAAGCAAATACGCTTATGACCAACCTGTTGACTAAATATCCTGATGTTCAGGGTGTAATGTGCGCGAATGATTCAATGGCGCTTGGCGTGGAAAAAGCGATCGCTGCGGCAGGGAAAACCGGTGAAATTCAGATCGTGGGATTTGACAACATTGGTGCAGTTCAAAAGCTGATCAAAGATGGGAAAGTGCTGGCCACGATCGATCAGTTTGGCCCGGAAATGGCGGCAAACGCCATCAAAGTTGGATTCAAAATTCTGAATGGCGAAGAACTGACCGGCTGGCAGCCGACTCCGCTTGAACTCGTCACCAAAGACAACTTATAATCGTTTGCATGTTCTGAAGAACGTGGCAGAATGTAGTATCTGCTGCGTTCTTCCATAGGTGTCCCCGTGAGAATCCTGCCTGACATGAATCGGCTTGAAGCTCCGCAGCCCTTTCTCAACGTGTATTTGCTATGCGTTTTTCGTGTCTGGCTAGCCATTGTTCAGTATACTGCATAGGTTTTTTCAAAAGCGGCGTGAATGTGTTCTTCTCATCTTTCCTGTACAGGAAAGATGAGTTCAGGGGATGTCAACTTCTGCTTTGAGACGAAAAGATCGTTTTTAGAAGGTGTGTTTATGAGCGCAGCTCACAATATTCTTGACTTACAACGTATTACAAAAGTGTTTCCAGGTGTTATCGCCCTGGATAAGGTTGATTTAGATATTATACAAGGGGAAGTGCATGTTTTGGTTGGGGAAAACGGTGCAGGAAAGTCCACGCTGATTAAAGTCCTTTGCGGGATCTATATTCCCGACAGCGGAGACATGCGTTATGCCGGTGCGCCGTATGCGCCTCATCATCCTCTGGATGCGATCAAGCAAGGGATTCGAGTTGTGTATCAGGAGTTTAATTTACTCTCATATCTCTCTGTCGCGGAAAATATTTTTTTCGAGCGGCTCCCTCAAAAAGCAGGATGGGTTGATTATCGGAAATTATACCGTGATACTGAGGAATTACTTGCCACTGTCGGTCTGGATATTTCACCCAAGATGCCGGTTGAGCTGCTGGGAGTCGCGCAAATGCAGCTGATCGAAATTGCTAAAGCTCTGTCCAGTAAAAGCAAGGTCCTGATTTTGGACGAACCTACGGCCACGTTGACCACCAGGGAAATAGATACCTTGTTTAGCATTATTAAGAGTTTACAGCAAAAAGGTGTTACGATTATTTATATTTCTCACCGTCTTCAGGAACTGTACGAAATTGGTTCTCGAATTACTGTGCTGCGAAACGGCACGAAAGTCGGTACTCACTCAATTCATGATGTCGGGATCCCTGATATTGTCAAAATGATGGTGGGGCGTTCAATGGATGAAGAATATCCTTTTAAAGAGGATATCATTCCTCAGGAAGAAGTGCTTCAGGTGAAAAATTTGCAGTATAAGGGAGGTGCACATAACGTCTCCTTGAGCGTGAGAAAGGGGGAACTGTTAGGCATTTCCGGTTTGGTCGGTTCTGGCCGGACTGAGACGATGCGGGCGATTTTCGGAGCTGATCCGCGAGAGCATGGCTCCATCATGATTCATGGGAAAGAAGTAAATATCCAGTCTCCCCGTGACGCAGTGAAGCACGGGCTTTGCCTTTTAACCGAAGATCGTAAGAATCAGGGCTTGATTTTAGATATGTCCTGTTCGGTGAATATCACCTTAAGCGACCTCGCCCAGGTCTCGCGAGGGGGGCTGTTACAAAACAACTTAGAATCCGATGCCTCCGCCAGGCTTGTTGATGAACTGGAGATTAAGACCCCGTCAGTCACTCAATGGGCGAGAAATCTTTCGGGCGGCAATCAACAAAAAGTCGTCATTGCCAAGTGGCTGTTCCGTAATGCGGATATTCTTATTTTTGACGAACCAACACGTGGTATCGATGTTGGCGCGAAATATGAAATTTATCTGCTGCTCTGGAAACTTGCGGAAGCAGGCAAGGCGATTATTATGGTCTCGTCGGATCTTCCCGAATTATTAGGCGTGTGCCATCGAATACTGGTCTTTTCAAATGGGAAAATTGCCGGAGACGTTTCTCGATCTGAATTCGATCAGGAACGGATTTTGTCATTATCATATCAGGAATATATTCGCCCTGCCGCAAAGAAGAGGAGAGCTCAAGCATGAAAGCAAAACGCATGATGTATTCACTTGTCAATGAAGCCGGGATTGGTGTTGCATTGATCCTGATCTGTTTTTTCTTTGCGATCGCCGCACCTAAATTTGCCAGCTATTTGAATTTTGCAAATATCCTTACCCAGATCAGCATTAATACGGTGATCTCAGTCGGCATGACCTTTGTGATTTTATTGGGAGGCATCGATCTTTCTGTCGGGTCTGTGCTGGCGCTTGCGACAATCGTTGCAGGGAAGACAATTACGTATGAAGCGTTTCCGGTTTGGCTGGCGATCTCTCTGGCTGTGCTGGTCAGCATGATCGCAAGTTCTCTCTGCGGTTTATTTAACGGATTCGTTTCTGAACGCTGGAAAATTCACTCGTTTATCGTAACATTGGGCATGTTGAATATTGCCCGGGGTGCTGCGCTTCAAATCAGCGATTCCCGCACAATTTTTATGTTTCCTGAGGTCTTTAATAAGTTCGGCACGGCAACGGTGCTTGGCGTCCCGGTGATTTTTCTGATGGCGTTAGCCCTTGTTATTGCCGGGAGTTTCGTGCTCAGAAAATCCGTATTCGGCCGTATGATTTATGCGATTGGCAATAATGAAGAAGCGGTGAGGCTTTCCGGGCACAATACGGCACTGTATCAAGTGACGGCCTTTGTCATTTGCGGCGCAATGGTCGGAGTGGCCGCGATTATGTATATGCTTCGTCTGAATATTGCAAGTCCGATCCTCGGAGTGGGTTTTGAGCTGAATGCCATCGCAGCGGTTGTGATCGGCGGGACCAGTATGAGCGGAGGCAAAGGCTCGCTCACCGGAACGTTTTTAGGCGCTTGTATCATGGGCGTGTTGAACAACGGCTTATTATTGATCGGGATGGGGGATTTCGCCCGACAGATGGTTACGGGCTTTATCATTGTCGTAGCTGTCATCGTCGATACGTATCGTGCGAAACTGTCAGTAAAGTTTCAATATTCTTGAAAAGGCAGCCCTTATGCCCATGTGATGCTGGTTCTCTGGCATGAGATCTTACAACAGGACTTCTTCTCAGGTGTGAAAGGACGCAGCTCTATGAACAAACAGATTACAGTTGTTGGAAGCATAAATATGGATCTTGTCATACGGGTTCCCCGTATGCCGCTGCCCGGTGAAACGCTTGCAGGCGGTGACTTTCATGTTATCCCCGGGGGCAAGGGAGCAAATCAGGCGGTTGCTGCCGCACGCCTTGGAGGAAGCGTAGCGATGATCGGTCGTGTTGGCGGCGATGATTTCGGACGCCGGCAGCAGGAGGGATTGAGACGGGATGGTATCGATCTCTCACGGTTAAGTGTTGATGAGGATTGTGCGACCGGGATTGCTATGATTACTGTGGATGAGTCCGGACAGAACAGTATCATCATTTCACCGGAAGCGAATGGCAGAGTCTCGGCAACGCAGGTTGAGGAGGCCGCAGAAGGCATTTGCCGCGCCAATATGCTGCTCTGTCAGCTGGAAGTTCCGATCGAGGCCGTCACACGCGCTGTTGACATCGCGCATGCACATCAGGTCGCGGTGGCCTTGAATCCAGCTCCCGCCGCCCGTCTGGACGCATCGCTGCTAGAAAAAGTCAGCTATTTCATCGTCAATGAAACAGAAGCAGAGTTCTATTCAGATATTCAAGTCACCGATCGTGAATCCGCGAAAAGAGCTGCACAGAAATTGCAACAATCCGGGATTGAAACTGTGCTGGTGACCCTTGGCGAAAAAGGCGTTTTGGTTGCTCATAATGGAGAATTTTTTCACGAGGATGCTCTCAGCGTGCAGGCTGTTGATACCACCGCAGCCGGTGACACATTTGTCGGAGCATTTTCAGTAGCCATGACAGCGGGGCGCACGTTGAGAGAGGCTGTCATGTTCGCAAGCCATGCCGCAGCATTAACAGTGACCAGGCTGGGCGCTCAGTCATCGATCCCCACATACGATGAAGTGGCCCAGTTTTTGAAAGAACGACAATAGCATGACTCATAACAAAGATCATAGTGGGCAAAGACCGATGTCATGGATGCTATTTCATATAATGCTCTTAACCATGAACATCAGGAAGAGGTTTAGAAACATCGATGAAGAAATCAGTTTGGCTGAGATTAAAAGCGGGGACTATATTTTAGATTTTGGTTGTGGCCCCGGCTTTAATACAATACCCGCAGCACAAAAAACAGGTCCGGACGGCAGAATATTTGCGCTTGATTTAAGCCCGCAAGCAATAAATATTGTCAAGAAGAAAGCTGCCAGGTATCAATTAGAAAATATTGAAACGATACATTCTGGATGTCATACACACTTACAAGACAAGAGTATAGATCTTGTCTTGTTACATAATACCTTACCTCTTATTAAGGAAAAACAAAAGGTCTTGGATGAAATAGGGCGAGTCTTAAAGAAAGGTGGGAAATTATCATATATGAGTAGAGCAGGTTCACGTGTATGCTCACGTTTATATGGTAAAGATAGTATTAGTGATTCGAGTGTAAAAAAGATCTTAAAATATGATTATAATTTAATATATGATGTCGACGGTCATTTAATCTTTGAGAGAAATTAATAGATGCTAATGTCATAAAAGTGAAATCATTCATAAAAGATATAATACGACCATTATTACTGGCGCCAGTTGTTTTTTTATTGCTGATACCTCTATTGCCGCTTTTTATTCTTTATGGAGTCTATCAATTCTTTAATGGGCTATGGTTGAGCTATAAATTCAGAAAACAATATGCTTCAGAAGGCAAGTACATCCTGTTTGTATATTCAGAAAGTCCAAATTGGCAGGAATATATTGAAACAAATATTGTTCCAGTTCTTGAGGGAAAAACAGTTTTTCTAAATTGGTCAAAGAGGGCAGAATGGAGAAAAAGAAAACCGATCGAAGCAAAAATACTATTTCACTGGGGTGGAGATACTGAGTTCAATCCTATGGCGATTATCTTTGCCAAAAGATGGAGAATTAAAACGGTTAGGTTTCATCAGGCATTTAAACATTACAAACACGGAAAAGATAAGTTATTAAGAGAGAAGGAAGAGGAATTGTATGCTTATCTTTAATCTAAGCATGAAGGTAACAGCTAACAAGTCGGTTCACCGGAATCGTTTCCCTCGCCGGTGAACTTTGCGTTGAGGCTGTAGAAAAAGTCTAAATAGCATGATATTACAGGATAAATTTGGTCTAGTTTGATCAAACCCAATTGACCGGTTCACCTTTCATACGAGTCCTGTCATGCCCAGCTCTAAGCCAACACATCCTGCTTCTGCCCGTTTATCCAGATCGCCAGCTTCAAAAAGGCAGCTTTGAGTATGTCATTGATCATATAATGGCCAACGAACTGGATCTGTCTGATCGTATAAGAATGATGAGACCGGAGCTCCGGCCTACAATCCGTGTCTCCTCCTTAAGGTCATAGTCTTTGCCTGCTCGAGAGGAATAACGTCCAGCAGAGAAATTGCCAGATGCTGTGAAGAGCACGTAGTTTTCATGGCGTTAGAAGATTAAATTGACTTTTTCAGTGTTTTGTATTTAACTAATACTTGGCCAATTACTACGAGTGACATAAACGAGGAGGATTTTAATGATTTCACAAGTAAGATTAATTAATTATAAGAGATTTCGATGCGAAAGTATATTGTCAACATCCCTAACTTACGTCCATCCCATAACCTGTCACTCATAACCTCAATCGACCAGCTCTGATTTATCCTTTCTGGAACTCTCAGACCTTGGGGATTTCGGCAAGGAAAGCGTCGCTTTCCTTTACGACGCATATTCAAACCCATTTTACAATATACTCTATGCACTCGTTTATGATTCCACCGATATCCTTGTCGCTTAAGAAGAGCAAATAGTTTGGGAAATCCATAACGAGGGTAGCGATCAACCAGTTCATTGAGTTTTTCCATCACAGAACGGTCTTTATCAATATCCGGTCTATAGAGATAAACACTACGGCTGAAATTTAATATCCGGCAGCAGGCACGAACGCTCAGTGAGTAAAAGTTGCGAGCGTAGTCAACCAACTCTCGTTTCTCTGCTGCCTTTAGAGCTTTTTTTCGATAATGTCCTTGAGAACCTCGTGTGCAAGACTCAAGTTGGCATACATCTGCTTCAGCTTACGGTTTTCTGACTCAAGATCTTTCAGCCGCATAATATCGGAGGCCTCCATCCCTCCATATTTTGCCTTCCAGTTATAGTAAGTTCCCTGGCTTACGCCCTGTTCCCGGCATACGGCTGTAACCGTTCTGCCTCCTTCTACCTGTTTCAGTACCTTGATTATTTGCTGTTCACTAAAACGTTTCTTGCGCATAATTCCTCCTTAGTTGATGGAGGGAAAGTATGAAACATTTCTCTAATTTTTGCTGGTTCTATTTTAAGGGATAAGGACAAGGATAGTGTAACTTACGATGACAAAACAAACATTGTCATTCTGAGCTTGTCGAAGAATTTCAATGCGGGAGATCCTTCGTCGTAAACTCCTCAGGATGACATTGCTTGTCATTCTGAGCAAAGCGAAGAATCTCGGAATTTCATCTACGTTGCACTATCATAAAAAAAGGAAGCATCCTTTCAGATGCTTCCTTTTTCTACATTTTAATTTTTTAAAAACAAAGATAAAAAATTTTTTAAAATATTTTAAATATGTTAAAGTAGTCGATTTTGAAAAAGCAATTAACATTCTGAAATAATTTGATAAATGTGAAAAAATAAGCTATAATAATTGCAAGAAACCAGATTGATACTCGTCTT